>Ga0335069_10005618_pt1 | contig 18381 bp, 21 predicted proteins | sample Lox_Sample_11_FD_206714 | JGI IMG/M metagenome (GOLD analysis project Ga0335069, IMG submission 206714) | Soil microbial communities from Loxahatchee National Wildlife Refuge, Florida, United States - Lox_Sample_1.1 | ecosystem: Environmental > Terrestrial > Soil > Wetlands | place: USA... | reverse complement strand
CAATAGCCCCAAGGAGAATAGCGATGAGTGTGATGACAGCGAGGACGGTGCGTGAAGTAGCTGTGGAGAATCCGGCTGCAACACGCATATTCGAGAAGTTCGGAATCGACTACTGCTGCGGTGGAACTCAGCTTCTCGACCAGGCGTGCGCGACAGCCGGCATTTCCGTACACCAGGTCTTGGATGCTCTCGAAATGGAAGAGGAGGCGGCGCGAGCTGCAACGCAGATCCACGACTGGCAAAGCGAACCATTGAGCGAACTAGTTGACCACATCAAGAGCACGCATCATAAGTTCACGCGTGAAGAAACTGTGCGCCTCGACGCACTCCTTAATAAAGTCTGCTCCGTGCACGGTAAGAACCACCCAGAGTTATTTGAAGTCCAATCGACTCTTGCGGGCCTGGCCCAGGAACTGGGGACGCACTTGCTGAAAGAAGAGATGGTGCTCTTCCCTTACATCGTCCGGATGGAGGAAGCGGTTATTCAGAGAGAACCGGTGCTTCCCGCTCCCTTCGGAACAGTGGAGAACCCGGTTGCCATGATGGAACACGAGCACGATTCCGCGGGCAATGCACTGCGCGCGATGCGAAAGGCAAGCAACGACTTTGCGCTTCCCGCCGATGCTTGCGCGAGCTATCAAACCCTGTATAAGGCGCTGGAAGCCTTCGAGGCCGATCTTCACCAGCACATTCACCTCGAGAACAACATCCTGTTTCCGCGTGCCATCGCAATGGAAAAGTCTCACTGAACGGGGGAACCATGTCCCCACTTGCGGCGCGAATTGAAATCCTGGCCTACCAGGAGCTGGTTCATTCCGCATGGTCGTGGCTTCCAGTTTCGGCTATCACCGAGATGACTGCTGTAACACTGTTTGCGGTCAATCTAATCCTGACCTTTACCAGAAAAAGGCCGTCGAACAGCTAACGGTCATCTTGGTCGAGTTCCTCCGTTCCCAAAAAGCTCGGCGCGGAACTGGGCATCTTCATACGAGACGGCACACCCCGTGACAAAAGTCATCGTATCAACGCGCCGCTACGCCTATCGTCTCTTCAGGAGCAAATATGAGCGAACTTATCGATAACCGCGCCCGTAAAATCGCCACCCTCAAAGAAATCATTCAGCATCTTCATAAGGGTGAGGCTCCAGAGGCGGTAAAGTCCCAATTGCGTGAGATGGTGCGGCAGACGGGTCCCTCCGAGATCATGGCTATGGAACAAGAGCTGATTTCGGGAGGCATGCCAGTCGAGGAAGTAAAGTCTATGTGTGACCTTCATTCGCAGGTCACCCGCGAAGTTCTGGTACAGCTTCCCTTCGCGTCGATTGCTCCCGGCCACCCAGTCGATACGTTTCGCTGCGAAAATGCCGCCATCCGAGAGGTCATTGCGAAGACTCGCGCAATTTTCAATAAGCTCTCCACGCGTCCAGACAACGAGGAATGCGAACCTCAACTTCTGCAAATCAAGCAAAACGCGAACGAACTGATGGATATCGACAAGCACTATCAGCGCAAGGAGCACACTCTGTTCTCTTTCCTCGAGAAGCATGGCATCTCCGGTCCGTCGAAGGTGATGTGGGCAAAAGACGACGACATCCGAGCATCGCTGAAACGGATGAACCAAGCCGCCCATGTTTGCGCGCCGACCGTTGCGGACTGCAAGAATCTCGCCACCGCCGCTGTATTACCCACACTCAGTGCGGTCGAAGAGATGATTTTCAAGGAAGAGAACATCCTTCTCCCCATGTCTTTGCAAACCCTAACCGAAAATGAATGGGCCGAGGTATGGGTGTCGTCACCAAAATATGGCTGGTGCCTCGTCGAACCTGGCCAGGGCTACACTCCTCCTCAGAATTTGGGCGCATCCACGCCTGCCGTGCCCACGGACGGAACAATCATGATGCCGACCGGGAACGTCACGGTCGAACAACTCACTGCGGTGCTATCGAGCCTGCCAATTGATCTGACTTTTGTAGATGCCAATGATCGGGTGGCATTCTTCACCGAAGGGCCGGACCGAGTTTTTGCGCGCAGCAAGGCAATCATCGGGCGCAAGGTCCAGCACTGCCACCCTCCAAGCAGCGTCGATGTGGTTGATCGTATTCTCGATGACTTCCGAGCAGGCCGCCAGAACGTGGCGGAGTTCTGGATCGAATTGCGAGGGAAGTTCGTTCACATTCGTTATTTTGCGGTTCGGGACAAAGACGGCAGGTATCTCGGGACGGTCGAACTCACACAGGACATCGCCCCTCTGAGAGCGTTGGCGGGCGAGAGACGACTCTTGCAATACAACTAGGACTAGCGTGTCAAAAACGACAGTAGCGCTTAATCCGAAGCATCCAGAACGGATCTGCTGGGGATGCGACAAGTATTGTTCCGCCAACGACCTCCGGTGCGGAAACGGAACGGTTCGGACACAGCATCCGGTTGAACTCTTTGGAGAGGACTGGCTTGAATGGGAACTGAGCAGCCGAACTCCTGCGATCGAGAATACGCAACCAGGTGAGTCGTCAAGCAACTCCGGCGAGCAATGATTCATTGCCGACATTTTCATTCGATTCGCACAAAACATCCGGCAGTGGAATAGGATATCGGTAAGGTTGTGGGGCAAGACTGTGGCATCTACTCAACATTCACAACAGCGGCACTTGCTGCTCGGAACGGTCTCGTTCACCGTTTGCTTTGCGGCGTGGGGGCTGATTAGCGCATTCGCCCCAGTCTTCCGCCAGAGGTTTCACCTCTCCGCCACACAAACCGCTCTGCTCGTTGCAGTCCCGGTCCTTCTTGGAGCACTCGCTCGCCTGCCAATGGGCATGCTCGCCGATCGCTTCGGCGGCAGAGTTGTCTTTGCCATATTGATGTTTTTCGTTGCGGCACCCGTGGCTCTCGTTCCATCCGCTGCAAGTTACCGCAATCTGCTTGTCGTTGCCTTCTTCCTGGGAATGGCAGGTTCGTCGTTCGCGGTGGGCGTCGGTTACGTTTCGCGCTGGTTCTCGATGGAGAGCCAGGGCAGTGCACTCGGAGTGTACGGTCTTGGGAATATCGGCCAATCTGCGGCTGTGTTCCTCGGACCGGTCGTCGCTGCCGCATTTGGGTTTCGTACGGTCTACACGGGGATGTCGATCATCCTGATTGTTTGGGCAGTTGTATTTGCGGCTTTCGCGCGAAATGCGACTCAAACAATACGGCCTAAAGGTCTCTCGGAAATGCTCGGCGTGCTGAACCGCGAGCCGCTGGCATGGCTTCTGTCCGCGTTCTACTTTCTCACCTTCGGCGGATTCGTTGCCTTCTCGATCTATCTGCCGACGTTGTTGCGCGATCAGTTTGGGCTGAAGCCCGCGGACGCCGGTTTTCGCACTGCCGGTTTCGTTGTGCTAGCAACCTTGTGCCGACCGCTTGGTGGATGGCTTTCGGACCGTATCGGGGGTTCGCGGGTTCTTTCATGGATTCTGCCCGGCGTGGCCGGCTTCGGCTTGCTGCTCGGCGTGCAGTCGATGATTCCGTTCACCGTTGGCGCACTGGGGTGCGCCGCATTGCTCGGGATCGGGAACGGTGCAGTATTCCAACTCGTTCCGCGATACTTTCCGAATCAAAGGGCAACCGTCACAGGACTCGTCGGTGCGATGGGTGGAATGGGCGGTTTCTTCCCGCCTCTTCTGTTGGGTGTCTTTCGTGACAAGCTCGGGGTTGTCTGGCCAGGATTTCTGCTCCTGTCCGCAGTGGCATGCCTTCTGTGGTGGGCGAACGCAAAAGTCTTCTTGCCGCGAGAAGATGAGTTACAAGCAAAACTCCCGGCAGCCGCAATTCGGACCGCCGACACGATTCGATCCGGCGCATGGGCGACGTTGTGGACGGGTGTCCTTATTGCGGCTATCGTGCTTGGCTCGCGCAACCTGCAGAATTTCGACCCCGCGCTCGTCATCTACACCTTCGCGATCATCTTCGCCACCTGGGGAGTGGTCTTTCACTATTCGGTTTGGATTCGAAAACCGCCAACCCGCGTCTATTGGCAGCGCGGGTGGCAACTGTTTCGAGAGCGCGGCGTCCTTCGTAGTCTCGCCCATGTGATTTCCCTGGTGGGAACGCATCTGCTATCGCAGACCTTCATCGCAAAACGGTCCAGGTTGCGATGGGCGATGCATCAGTTGATTTTCTGGGGTTGCCTGCTAGCCGCAGCGATCACCTTCCCACTCGTATTCGGATGGATCTATTTCACCAGCGATCCCAACAATCAGATGATCTACGTGACACATCTGTTCGGATATCCGGCTGGACACTTTCATCTGCACACTTTCACCGCGCTGTTACTTTTTCACGGTTTGGATATTGCGGCCTTTCTCGTTCTCGGGGGAATTGGCTTATCGCTGTGGCGCCGCATGCGCGATGAAGGCGCACGCGCCGTTCAAACTCTGGCTATGGATTTCTGGCCTCTGATTCTGCTGTTCGCGATTTCGATCACCGGCCTCGCGCTGACCGTATCGCAGGAATGGCTGGGAGGAAGTTTCTACGATTTCATTGCTATTCTGCACGCCATTACCGTAATTGCTGCACTGCTCTATTTGCCGTTCGGCAAGTTCTTTCACATCTTCCAACGGCCTGCACAACTGGGAGTCAAACTCTACCAGCAAGCCGGAGCCGAAGACTGCGGTGCGATCTGTGCTCGATGCGGCGAACGCTACGCTTCGCGCATGCACGTTGAAGATCTCAAGAAAGTTCTCCCGCAGATGGGTTTCAACTATTCGATGCCTGGGCCCGTCAGCAATTGGCAAGAACTCTGCCCGGCGTGCAAACGCAAATCAATTTCACTTGCACAACTGCGACTGAAAGAGGAAGCGAATGGCTAAGGCCCCGATCTCTGAAGAGGCGCTCAAGGAACGGTTTGGGCCTCATTTGAACTATGTTCCTCCCGGCGGATGGAAGGATGAATCAATCCACCCCGCGGAGAAATTGGTGAAGACCCATTGTTGCTTCTGCGGACAGCAGTGCGGTATCCAGTTGAAGGTTCGGGAAAATCACATCATTGGATTCGAGCCTTGGGAGGATTTTCCTTTCAACCACGGGATGCTTTGTCCCAAAGGTGTGAAGCGCTACATGCAGAGCGGCCATCCGGACCGCCTGCTCACACCTCTCATGCGCCGCCAAAACGGGTTTCAACCTGCAACTTGGGATGAGAGCCTCGATTTCACTGTGGCCAAGATTCGAGAAATTCAGGAAAAGTACGGTAAAGACGCCTTTGCGATTTACGGAGGCGCATCGCTCTCCACCGAAAAATCCTATCTGCTGGGAAAATTTGCCCGGGTTGCCGTAGGAACTCGACACATCGATTACAACGGGCGTCTGTGCATGGTTTCGGCAGGCACCGCATACAAGCTGGCATTCGGCATCGACCGCAGCACAATTCCCTGGAGCGAGATACCGAAGGCCGAGGTTCTGTTTGTCATCGGCGCCAACGTTGGCGAATGTGCTCCGATCACGACCGACTACATCTGGCGTTGCCGGGACAACGGCGGAAAGCTGATTGTTGCCGACCCGCGCATGACACCGATTACGCGCAATGCGGATTTGTATCTACCCCTGCGGCCAGGCACTGATCTCGCGTTGCTCCTGGGAATGCTTCACGTGATCCTGCGCGATGGCCTCGAAGACCGTGAGTTCATCGGCCAGTACACGACCGGCTTCGACGATGTCGCAGCTTACGCCCGGCAATGGGATCTGCGCAAAGCGACGGAAATGACAGGTGTTCCTCCCGAGACGATTGAGAAAGCCGCTCGCTGGATCGGCAGATCGAAACGCTCCATCCTGATGCACGCGCGAGGACTCGAACATCAATCCAAGGGCGTCGAGAACTGTTCCGCGATCGTGAACATTGCGCTGGCAACCGGAAATATTGGGCGCGAAGGCTCCGGTCCGACGATGATCACCGGTCAGGGCAACGGCCAAGGCGGCCGAGAACATGGGCAGAAATGCGATCAACTTCCCGGCCAGCGTTCGCTCGCCGATCCTGCCGCTCGTGCGTACATCGCCAAAGTGTGGGGCATTCGACCGGACGAGCTTCCGCAACCGGGCTACAGCGCGCAGGAAATCATGAATGCCATTCATTCGGGCGAAATCAAAGGCCTGCTATCGATGTGCTTTAATCCTCTGGTTTCGCTGCCCGACGCCAACTTCACGCGCGAAGCGCTATCGAAATTGGAGTACTTCGGAGTGGTCGACTTCTTCATGTCTGAGACCGCGCATCACGCCGACGTAGTCCTCGCCGGCAGTCTGCATGAGGAAGAAGACGGACTTGGGTGTAGCGCGGAGGGGCGTGTAATTCACTGGCAGAAGAGCATCGATCCGCCCGGTCAGGCGCGCCAGGATTCCGACATCATTATTGATATCGCGCATCGGCTTGGTCGCGGCCAGTACTTTCCGTTCAAGAATCCAGCCGACATTCTCGAGGAGCTTCGCGTTGCCTCCCGGGGCGGAGTCGCCGATTATTACGGCATCACTTATGAACGAGTCGACAACGAGAAAGGCATTTTTTGGCCCTGCCCCGATCTCGGCCATCCTGGTACACCGATGCTGTTTGTCGACAAGAAGTTCTACACCCACGACGGGAAGGCCCACTTCAACAAGACAGAATGGCGTCCAAGTGGCGATCCCGTCGATGACGACTATCCTCTATATCTCACCACTGGCAGAGTTGTCAGCCAGTATTTGTCCGGCACGCAGACGCGGCGCATTGGAGCACTAGTCGATCAGTATCCAGAGCCACGCGCAGAGATTCATCCTCGACTCGCCGAGAAGTACAACGTCAAAGACGGCGATTGGGTCACAGTGACCACCCGCCGTGACGATCTTACAATCCGCGCCATGGTGGTCAAAACGATCCGCCCCGACACCGTTTTCATCCCTTATCACTGGGCTGGCACGCGTAGCGCAAATCGTCTGACTCACCGAACCCTTGATCCACGCAGCAAGATCCCAGAGTTCAAAGTGTCCGCCTGCCGAATCCAACTCGCCACAAGCCCGGATTCCTCACCAGACGATCGAGCCGCTCATAACCGCGCTTCAAGAGGAGGCGCATAGTGTACGGCTACGAGTTCTATATCGATCCCTCGCGCTGCATTGGATGCCGTTCTTGTCTGCAGGCTTGTGAGGAATGCGAGACCCATCGCGGAAAGTCGATGATCAACTTCGATTTCATCGAACGCCGCGAGAGCATCACGTCAGCAGCTTACGTTTGTTGGCACTGTGAAGAGCCGACCTGTGCGCAGGTCTGTCCCGCGGATGCAATCAAGAAGGGCGAAGATGGTATCGTCCATTCCTCTCTTAAGCCGCGCTGCATCGCCTGCAGCAACTGCGTGCTCGCGTGCCCGTTCGGTATCCCAAAGATGATGGAACCCGAGCAGCAGATGATGAAGTGCGACATGTGTTACGACAGGACATCTGTAGGCAAACGGCCAATGTGTGCGACGGTCTGCCCGAGTCAAGCGCTCGCCTACGTCCGTCCGGAAGAGATTTCCAAACGGCGGGAGAAGCCAACGAACATTTTCTATTTTGGAGAACAAAAAATCACAACGAAGGTGTTCATGATGGCGCCGGCCGAGCGGGATGCTATTGCTTTAGATGTGGTGGACTACATGTGGGAGGAACAGCATGAATTGGCTGCGACGGGACGCTAGCAGAAGAGCGACTAGCGACCCCCTGTGGAAGGAAGAGTTTTCGGTTCGCACGGCCGACGAACGCTACGTTACTCGCAGACAGTTGACGAAATTCCTCGTGCTCACCAGTTTCGGCATGTTCGTTGGCAATCTCTGGATTCTGGTGCGCTCGATGTTCTCGAAGACCCCTTCCTATCCTCAACAAACGGTCGCGCGTCTCGGCGAAATTCCGGTGGGAGGAGTGAAGTTGTTCACTTACCCGACCAAGGACGACCATTGCATTCTCGTCCGAACATCCGAGAATGAGCATGTCAGTTATAGCCAGAAATGCACTCACCTCTCCTGTGCGGTTTACTACTCGCAGGAGGATAACCGCCTCGAATGTCCGTGCCATAAAGGATTCTTTTCTATCGCTGACGGGTCGGTTCTTCAAGGCCCTCCATCGAGGCCTTTGCCCAAAATCATTCTTGAATCCCGCGGGGGCGAGCTCGTGGCTGTCGACATCAAGACATCATGACCGTGCCGACAAACATCGATCTGCCTCCGAAAACGCGCGGTCTTACAGCGATCGCCGGCGCCATGTCTCTGATCGCCGTACTGCTGATTGTTCAGATTTGGCTGCTGAGTGCCGCGCTGGAATCGTTCCTGGCTGGCAAACGTCACACCGCCCTACCCGCGGCGATCTTTTCAGGATTGATGTTTCTGGTTTGTTTCGGGCTTTATCTATTCGTTGATCGCGTGGACGCTGATGTTCGGTACAGTGATGAGGATCGCCAACGCTGAGTGAGGTTACTGGACATGCCGGTTCAGATTGGAGCGAAAGCTCACAGTTTTTCCGATCCTACGGGACTTCTGTCGGACTGCCACAGGCGCATCGAGATGTTCCTCGGATCGTTACAGCGCCTCGCCCAGGTCATAGATCGCCCCTTGACCGAAGAGGCGCGGTCAGCACTCGACTCCGCTCTCCGATACTTTCGGGAATCGGCTCCCAAGCACACCGCAGACGAGGAAGAGTCCCTGTTCCCTCGTCTGAGGGAGATTCAAGATCCCGAAATCGAAAACGCACTTGCAAGCCTCGATGCGCTCGAAACCGACCACCACAAGGCGAACACCCTGCACGGCGAGGTGGATGTCCTTGGAACTCGATGTCTTGATGAACGCTGTCTTCCCGCAACGGAAGCAGCCCAGTTTCGGCAGGCTGTCAGCAAGTTGGCCTCGATCTACGGTGAGCACATCCGGATTGAGGACGAAGTGGTGTTTCCGGCGGCAAAACGGAGCTTATCCAGTCCCCAACAATCGGCAATTGCGAATGAAATGGCGATCCGTCGCAACCTGCGCTCATAGTCCACCAAGTCTTCTATTGCCCATTGCGTGTCTTGTCCTGTCAACCCTTGGGTGAGTGCGAACGATATGACCCAAGCTATTAAGAAATTCAGGAATGACAGCCAATGTCTGACAGAAAAGTACTCAACAGGCGTTCTGTGTCCTCACTTGTGTACCGTAAGAATTACACGCCGAGGTTAAGTGCTTAAGAATGTGGCGGGGACGACGGGACTCGAACCCGCGGCCTCTGCCGTGACAGAGTGCACGTAAATTGTTTTTCAGCGACTTACAAAACTGCGGGGACTGCCGAAGTCGCTGTAAGACATATAAATCCTATCGAAGTGTGGATCGGATTGTGGATTGAAGGAGTCGAAGTGGCTCTGTCGCGTTTGGCGCTAAGAACCATTTGATGCTCTTACGGGACAGTGGTGACACTTCGTTAGGAATCACGGGACACCAATTCGTGAAGGCCGAGCAGCACCGCCAGTTTCCTCGTGTTTCGTCTCGTGGAAAAGTTGTGAATCTGCGACTTTGTCCGAGAAATAAATCATCGCGACCGCGCTTCTCGGAACAAATATAGCTTTCGCCTCGTTTGGGCCGACGATGTAAAAGCCTTCGTCCGCCTCTTCCACGACGTGGGCGGATGCAGACTGACCCGGTTTGACCGGAGAGTCTCTAGTGAAGAAGATCGTGGCATTGATCGGGGCACCGCCCCCCCATGACGCTTTGATTCGCGGATAATAAGAGTGAGCGAAAACCAAGAGCATGATTATCAGCGTACCGGCTGGCTTCGCCCATTCACCCGGTTCCGTAAGCGTTGCATTACCTCGGAGCTTCACTTCAATCAACGTGGCTGCAATGATTCCAAAAAACCAGACGCTCACCGAAGATGTGAAAAACCCATGAAACAAGACCATGTTTGTGACGTCTAACCCGACCGCGGCGCAAATATACGTTAGGGAGACCCCCCAAAGGAGATTCTTGGGGAATTTTTTCCAAATCGCGGCAGCCGCATACAACGCCACTACACCGAACCACGCCGCCAAACCAGCCCCTCTTGGGTAAGCGGAGGATGTAGGTTCATACTCGAACAATGGCAGGCAGATGAAACTCGCTCCAATGCAAAAGCTCCAAATTAGGAAACCGTTTTCCGCAATCTTCTGCCACGTCCAATTTCTATACTGAAGGGCTGCCGTGATCGGAATTGCGGACAGAAATAGAAACCAAGCCCCGGCAGCAAGGATGCGTGCCCGAAATGGGTTCGTGGCGATAAAACCGAACGTGGAATGATAGAGAGATACAATCAAGAAACCACACGAGTAGGCAGCAATCGCAACTGCGGCTATTCCCTTCGAAAGGTTTTCAGCCACTTGGGCGAATGTCGCACCAATGTTGACGGTGCGTTGAGTAGCGTCTGATTGTCGCTGCGTATTTTCCACTTTTCTCCTTTGTCCACCAATCATACGGCACACATGAATTACACGCAGCGATTGGCGGATAATTACATATCTCCTGGCATGGGGGGCGAGATGAGCTCACGGCAGATTGTTGGAATTGGAAATTTGGAAGCGCAGCAACTGTTCATGAAAGAGCGTAGAAAATATCTGGATGAATGGGCTTTCTTAGAAGCGATTATCGAAAGGGTTTTTCTGAACCGCACCATTCATCCGCCTTCCGATGAAGTTCGCCAGAAGGTCGCCCACCTACCTGACGACGATCCCGAAGTAATGGCCATTGAGGATAAGTACAGAACCGACCTCATCGTTTATACCCTTGGGCGGATGGCCGTTGACGACCTCAGCGAATTGACCCTTTTAGCGGGGAATGGTTGGGGAATAGGGGCTTTGAAGATATTACGCGGAATGTATGAGCGGATTGTGACCTCTGCCTATATTGCCAAAAGTCCTCAGGCATCGAGGGCATTTTGGGACGGCTTTTGGACACAGAGACTCAAGCTCTGGAATCGCCTCACTGCGGCCGATCCGGCGATTGTGCAAAGAGCCACTCCTGAAGTTGTGGAAGAGATTAAGACGGAGGCTAAGAGAGTCCAAGAGCGCAAAAATGCCTCTGTCTGCAAATTGTGCGGGCAAATAAAACTCATTGACGCTTGGACTCCTCTCGACCTTGCATCCATGGCTAAGATCGTCGGCAAGAGCCTTGAGGATCAGTATGGGTATTGTTATTTAGACCCTACGTCGCACACACATGCGACAGCATCAGGGATGTTTGCGAGGATGGAGCACACGGATGACGCATGGCTATACAGATTGGACACTAGGGCTGAAGCGCGAGTTGCATTGACGCTTGGCCATAAGCTTCTTCTTCGAAATCTTCTTATACAGAATGAATATTTCAGTCTCGGGTTGGACGATTCAATTCGCCAACGGGTTGACGCGTTCGATCAGGTATGGAACGACCATGGCGCCCCCATGAGCAATGAAATCCAAGGATAGCCGGAGACTATTTCTTTAGTTTCTTTTCTTGTTTTCTTTCTTGCTGGGAGCGCACGGTCAGCGGCACATCGTAATTGGTCTCGTCCCCGACTCCACGGGTTGGCAATACGACGATAGTAGACCCACTCCCGACTACTTGTGGAGCCTTCTCTGCTTCGACGGTAATGAGCGCCCTAACAGTCCTGACGGCTTCAGTTCTATCGGTCATCTTGTTGGCATGAATCTTCTCCAATGAACCCGGGGCAAGGACTTTCATCCGTTTATAGCAATAGCTGTTTGTATTGTGGAGTTGGATCGGTCCGATTTCATCAGTTTGTCCGTCAACATAAAGAAAATCATAGCTTCCACTGTTTGGGGAGATCCCGGTTCCCCTCACTGCCGGGAGCAACAAATTATTCTTCCAGTCAAGTGGGAAGTTGATTTCGACGAGAACGGGAGAACCATTCTCGAATCCAGCCACAATAAACTGCGTGAGAAATTTATCTATAGCCTTAGCGTGTGGGAGTGTTCCGTCTCTCATCATCCTTTCAATCGGGACGGTTTTCGTGAATGTTCTGGTAGCCTCACGTTCCACGATATCCGCAAGCACAGAAATCGGAGTATTCGGGGCTATCTTCGCACTTACTTGCTTAATCCAGACTTGAAAATCATAAGTTGCAGAACGATCTTGCGGAGTCCATTTGTTCATTCCAATGCAGGCGATGATCTGCCTGCCTCCCAGCAAAATCACCTTGGTAGTGGTGCCTTGATTAGCGAATTTTCCAATCGAGTCAATGTCGTTAGTTCGGCGGTCAGCACCAGCAACGATGAACCGGGGGGTGAGGATCAGAACGATTGTTGTGCTGGAGCATGGTGCCACCAGCAACAAGAGCAATGGAAGTACACAGATCTTGCTTTGGGAAAACATCTAGAGCTACCCTCGATTTTTCATCTTACTGAATGGTTGTGAGTTTCCACAATACGATGCTGATTTCCAACGCGCTTTGAAATACGTGGTACATTTCGGCCACTTTCCACCGTCCTCCTCTTTATTCACGTAAAGCCTTGCCAGCCTTGTTCTGTCTGCGACACAGTCGGATTACCTCATGAATGCAATTAGCCTTCATACAATGTTCAAGTACGCCCCTGTGCCGCGGCATGAACGGCCTTTGCTCGCAGGGCTCGCAGCGGAAATGATCGCGCAGAGTTTTCACGTTGCGCAGCGGGGAGACACGGGCGCTCAAAATTTCGAGAGGCTCACACCGGCAGAGCGGCGCTATTCTCGATTGGCCAGTGCTCATGCTCTCCGCTGGATCCGTGCTCGGACAAATTGGACGCGGATCCCTCTTGAGAAGAGACTCCGGGCTTGGGGATCGCCGGCGCCCCCGCGCGAGGTGCGCGATGAATATGCGGGGAGTTTTGACTGGTGTTGCGAATTGCTCAATCTCGACCCGGACGGAACGCGCCGAAATGGTTGTCCAGTCCGGCCGGACCATAAAAGTCGTTGGCTGATTCGCGGAGGACTGTCCGACTGGCGCCAGTGGCGCGCCACCCGCGGGGGCGCACATCCCGTTTACAGAGAGAAACACTCGAACGTTAAATCTGACCCCGTGCGCGTGGTTGTGCCGCAAGCGGACGCACCGACAACTCCGGCCGTTGACCGTATCGTTCCCGATGCATGTCGCTCGCCTTATCCACGTCGCCAGGAATGCAATTTTACTTTCCAGTTCGGGCACGAACTTCCAGCCGGTTGGCGCCGCGTCCCCATCGTGAGCTCGCCGTGTAGGACAGCGCGCTGGGTGTGATTATTCACTCCGTCTGATCTGTGCAGACAGGCCGAGCAGAAATATTTTGTGTCAGAAATGCCACAGGACGGAGCGTCATCTAGCGTCACGCAGCGTTATGAGGTCTGTCAACTCAATCTCCCGCCCGATCTCCTGATGGTGCTAGATGACGCTCGGTAGCGGAATATAGCGTTACCGCATGTGGCATTTCTGGCCCTTTACTTCTAGCCGAGAAGTGATATATCAACAATTAGTTGCGGCAGTTATAACGACAAGGAACATCTTATGCACGACTTAGTCACGCCTGCAACGCCCTTGGTCGCTTTCAAGTGCGCAGCAGCGCACGATGCCACCTAGTTTTCTGACATTTAGATTTGATATAAGACGAACGGCACGCGAGGCAACGTGAGAAAAGATTAGCCCATGATGGCCGACGAGGCACGTTACCATCATGGGCTGAAGGTAGTACCTTGGCTGACACTGTTGTAAGTGAAGTATCTGACAACCGTCAAGCAGTTACGCGTCCACCAGCATTTCAATTCTATCCCCGACAATTCTCCGGCGATGATGAGGTAATGTCCATGGACCTCGAAGAGATCGGGGCGCACATCACGCTCATGTGCGCTGCCGCGGCGTCACCAGAACGATACCGGATTCATGCCGACGATCATGCCATCCGTATCAAACTCGGCTGGAAGCTAGCCAAACTGTCGGACGAGTTAGCGCCGAAACTGGCCGGACTCTCCGACCCCAAGGCGATTGAACAAACCCTTCAGGAGGCCATCAATCGAATCATCAAAGATGCCGGGCTGGACAGCCCATTACTAAACGGACAGTGAAGAAACTGGAGGCACGACGGGGGAGCGAGAGTTTGTTCCCCGTCGTTCCTGAATTCACTTGACCGTTTTTTTGGTTGTGAAGCACTCTGCGGGCAGTAGGAGATAACAAGAAAATGATTTCAGCGAAGCAAGCGAAGAACGATCGGAGTTTGGAACTAAGTTTTACACGCGCCGAGGCGGAGAGATACTCCATCGCACGGGCGATCCTAAGCGCCGACGAACCGAAAGAAAAGTCGTTCGAGCGCGAAGTTTCAGAAACTCTGTCCGCAAAACTCGGGCGACCGGTACGCACCAATAATTCAATCTTTATCCCGACGCGACTACATCCGCAGGCAAGCGGGTTGGATTCGAAAACGAACACGGCCGGCGGTTACACCGAACAGCGGAAGGTGCTCGATTATGTCGACGCGCTACGCCAGCAGATGCGCGTTGTCCGACTGGGAGCATCTTTTCTCCCGAACTTGAAATATTCTGTCCAGATTCCGACCGAGACCGCCACGACGACCGCATCGTGGGTCGTTGAGAACAACGGTTCGGATGTGAGCCAGACGGACACGAGCTTCGGTGCGATTACGGGAACTCCGCACACCTTGCAATCCACGACCAGCGCAAGCCGTCAGTTACTCCACCAGGCCGCGGGCAACGTGGATCTTGAGAACCGCCTCAAATTGGACCTTACGAAATCTCACGCTGAGGCGTTCGACCAGGCGGCGATCATTGGGAGCGGTTCTGCTGGTCAGCCCGTGGGTTTGCTCCTGAATCCTGGCATTTCAACGGTCGCGATCGGCGCAAGCGGTGGAGTCTCGACCTATGCCAACATCGTCGACCTTGAGGCGGCTCCCGCCAACAGCAATGCCGACGATAATATCGGGTTTTTGAGCACGCCGAATATCCGAAAACTTCTCCGTAAAACGTTCGTCAACGGAACGGGCTCGCGTGCAGTCTGGGGTGATGATGGATTGCTCGGGCGTCCGTCTTATGTGAGCAACAACGTCCCTAGCACCTTATCAAAGGGAAGCTCCGTCGGAACACTTAGCGCGATTATCGCGGGCGTATGGAGCGAACTTATCCTGGCAGAATGGGGAGTGCTCGAAATAGTCGTTGACCCGTTTACGTCAAAACGACGGGGCATGGTGGAAATAACATCCCTGGGTTTGGTCGATGTTCTCTTACCTAGACCCGCGGCCTTCGCGGCTATCACTGATGCAGCGCTGAGTTAGTAACTATGACTGAGGCATATACAATCCCCGTTGCCGGGCGGCTGCTGAAAGTAAGTGAAGTCGCCCACGCCCTTAGCGTTGCGGACCACACCGTTAGGAAGTGGCTCATGGAGGGTCGGATTTCTTACGTTAAGTTGGGCCGCTCGACCAGAATTAGCGAACACGAACTCCGCCGGTTGCTGGCGGAAGGTTTTCGGTTGGCACAATCGTAAGTTGGAGGAAATCGCATGGATTCTCGCAGCCCAAAAGAGTTAGAGGCGATTCAGCGTATTTGCGCTGCTCACGACATTGACCCCGCCAACATGATGGGGGATTCAACGTGCGACCTCATGGAATGCGGCCGACGCGTAAATACGATTTTGTCGGTGCGTGTTGGAATGCAGCCGCGTATCCAGTCAACCGTGCGACCCTGAGTTTCTTCCGGCGACCGGCCGGGCGACATGGTTTCCGGGGAGAACCCGGAACGAGCCACTAACCTCCAGGCCCGATGAAACATCGCCCGGCCTTGCATGGAAAAGAGAGATTCGCCGGGGTACCCCACATTCTCCGGCGAAGGCGGGCGGCTCGCAACCTCGGGCCGCCCCGAGGCGTAGTAAACGAATTACAACACCCAGGCGCAGCGACTTCCCATCGCGGGCGTCACCAAGAGGCTGAGGAGTAACCCTTGGCCGTGAATAGCAGTGGTATTCTTCGGGCGACAATCTCGCCGCGATTACTACGAACGAATGAGGCGGCGCGCTACATAGGCGTGGGCGGGAAAGCGATCCGCGCACTCGTGGCGTCAGGTACGCTTCCATATGTGCAACTACGCCAGCGCAACAGTCCTTTTCTGATCGACGTTCGAGATCTGGACGCTTTCATTGAGGCGCGTAAAATTCCAGCGCGCCAGTGAAGGCACGGGGAGGCGCAATGGCACGCAAACGAAGAGGCAGACGACCCAGGGGGGCGGGCTCGATTTTCCAAGCGCCCGGATGCGACACCTGGACAATCAAATTTTCTGCGCACGGCCGCACGGTGCGCGAGGCGACGGGATTCTCTGGCGAGGATGGCCGCGCCCGGGCACAGCAACTACTCACGCAGCGAATTCACGAGATCGACACGGGCCGATTCATTGCGCCTGAAGTCCAACGGATTCGCGTTTGCGATCTCGCGGATGATTTCCTGCGCGACTACCGCATCCAAAAGCGGAAAAGCGTGGGTCATGCAGAGCGCAGATGGCGTCTCCATCTTGAGCCGTTCTTTGGACAGTTGCGCGTGGGCGCCGTGACCATCACGCTGATCAACAAGTACGTGGAAACGCGACAGAAAGCCAAAGCGGAAAATGGAACCATCAACAGGGAACTTGCTGCGCTCAAGAGAATGTTTCGCCTCGGACACAAGGCATCGAAACTGACGTTTCTACCGGCGTTCCCGAGTCGGCTCAAGGAGACGAACGTCCGGCAAGGTTTCGTTGACGATGCGCAATATTCCGCACTTGTCGCCGCTGCAGGCGAGCTCTGGCTGCGCGCTTACCTCGAAGTCGCGTTTACCTATGGCTGGCGCAAACATGAACTGCTTAACCTTCGCGTGCGGCAAGTGGACCTCAAAGCGCGCACGCTGAGGCTCGACGTCGGCAGCACGAAGAACGACGAAGGCCGCGAGGTTGCTCTCAGTGCGAACGCGCATACGCTTCTAACCGAATGTGTCCGCGGCAAAGGGCCAGACGATCACGTATTCACGCGCCACGGGCGCCCCGTGCTCGACTTTCGTAAAGCCTGGGCGAAGCTCTGCATCGCGGCCGGCGTGGGCGCGATGGTCTGCCGGGCGTGCAAGAAAACCGTCACTGGCGATGAATGCGAGTGTGGATCGCGTAAACTTAAGTATGCCGGACTGATCGTTCACGACCTCAGGCGTTCTGCCGCACGCAACCTGCGCAATGCAGACGTACCGGAAGGCGTGATTATGAAGATCGGCGGTTGGAAGACTCGGAACGTGTTCGACAGGTATTCCATCATGGCGCAATCTGATCTCGCAGACGCGATCAAGAAACTGGAACAGAACCGTGTCGATAAGTCACGATTGAGTCATGATTTGGTGATATCTGAGAACGCCGAGACACGCAATGAGTCCACAAGTAGCAAACAGATCAATTAGATAGCGACACGCCCGGATGGCGAAACTGGCAGACGCACGGGACTTAAAATCCCGGGTCCCTAACAGGACGTACCGGTTCAATTCCGGTTCCGGGCACCAGCATCTTCCGACTCGGGCTTTTTCTACAGCCTTTACCTGATGTCGCCAGCCGGCCGCTTTCCGCTATACAGAAAGGCAGAATTTCTGGCGCCCTCCCAAAGGTCCCGCCAAGGTGGTACCTACAATGACTCTCCACCGGGTTCCGCGAAGCCGGCCGATACTCTCATGCGCCACAGGGGCTTCGGACCACCTTGGGCCCTCGCTTATTCAACTTGTTTCCATGACCGGCGCCTTCCTCGTCCCTTGCGCCGGCACGTTTACGGCGAGTGGAGCTCTTAACGCGATCTCCGCCTTATGGCGTAGCATTGGGATCATTCCGCTTTCCGGGGGGATCGTGCGTGCCGAAGCGCATTCTGGTCGTCGATGATCATGATGTAGTGCGCCAGGGAGTGCGGCTGATTCTTCGAAACCAGCCGGATTATGAGATTGTCGGCGAGGCCGATAATGGCCTTGATGCTCTTGAAAAAGTGGTAGCGCTCAAACCCGATCTGGTTGTGCTCGATCTGAGCATGCCCGGCAAGGATGGGTTGGCGGTGCTTCGCGAGATCGCGATGCCGGACTTTGCCCACAAACCGAAGGTTGTGATCCTAACCATGCACGAGTCGAACGAACTGGCGAGCAAGATCAAGAGCCTAGGCGGCCAGGGGTATGTGGTCAAGACACGCGCGGCAACCCACCTGAACCGCGCTGTCCAGAGCGTTCTTGAGGGCGGCACATTTTTCGAGAGCGCAAAAGCCAAGGCATAGCGGTAAATCAATCACTCTGTTCTGGAACAGGAGGTCCCCGGTTCCTGCGCCGCCTTATCCGCACATCGCGTTGTGACGTGGATCACTGCCCGACGTGTCTACCCATACGAGAATCGCGCAAATCCGGGAACGCGCCGGTATACCGCCATCGCGGAGGAGCCCC
>Ga0335069_10005617_pt1 | contig 18382 bp, 14 predicted proteins | sample Lox_Sample_11_FD_206714 | JGI IMG/M metagenome (GOLD analysis project Ga0335069, IMG submission 206714) | Soil microbial communities from Loxahatchee National Wildlife Refuge, Florida, United States - Lox_Sample_1.1 | ecosystem: Environmental > Terrestrial > Soil > Wetlands | place: USA... | reverse complement strand
CTGCGGAGGCGGCCATGCACCTCTTCGGGCAGAACGGCGAAAACCAGCCCGACACGGCCAGGGTGCGCTGCTTCGCAACCGACTCGGTGGACAAGTTCGAGCGGCTCGGCTCGCGGTTCCTGGGCCGGCCGGTGGGCAAGGTCGAGCTGGTCGATCTGGGCGGTTGAGCAGCATCTTTGAACGCCGCCCGATCCGATTGCGATTCCCTTTTGCATTCCGGTGCGAGTACAATCCGCAGACAAAAGGGCCCCTGATACTCGTTCGAGACTTCCGTTTCCCCGCTGCAAGGAAGCTTATGAGCGAACAAACGTCTTCCCCGCCCAAGTCGGCCTCTACGGTGAAACTCGCCCTGTGGCTCACGTTCATTGCGTTCCTGCTGATCGTGATGGTCTTCCATAGCAAGATCTCGGAGATCCATTTCGACAGCCAGGGGGTGAGCGCCAAAATGGCGAACACCCAGGAGATGGCCAAGCTCTCTCCGGACGACCGCAAGGCCGCGGAGCAGGACATGGCGCAACGCATCAGCGCGCTGGAGCAACAGGGCCGCGCCCATGCCGACTCCGGGCCGCAGCCCCAGGGGCAAAAGCCGGTCCCGGCCCAATCGCCGGTCTACTCCGACCCGGACACCCCGCCGGTGAGCGAGGCCACCCACCAGCAGTCGCAGCAGTACCAGCAGCCGGTGCAGGCCCAGCCGGCATCGCTCCCCAACATCGCCGGCACGTGGGGTAGTCCCCTCGGGCTCATCTACCAGGTCAGCCAGTACGGCAACTACGTGCTCATCAGCGAGATCAACCAGGGAGTGGTGGAGGCCGCGGCCGCCGGGCCCATCAGCGGCTGGACGTTCAGCCTGCAGAGCCAGAACCTCCTCTATCACACCGGTGTGCTTACGCTCACCGTCTCCGCGGATCAACGCCACATGACCGGCAATTACGTCGATAATGTCACGGGCCAGGTTTCCGGAATATATCTCAACCGCTGAGTTCGCAGATCCTCCGCGACCGCGTATGGGTTGCCGCGCCCGCGCGGCGGCGGCGTGCCGCCGATCCGGCTTGATATCCTAAGAGTCGATTGGCCCGCGATGCCCCTCGCCTGAGGCCGTGGAGGAAGAAGACAAAGATGATCGATCTGGCAGGCAAGACTGCCGTTGTGTTCGGACTGGCCAACAAGCGTTCCATTGCCTGGGGCATCGCCCAGAAGCTGCATGCGGCCGGCGCCACGCTGGCCATTACCTATCAGAACGAGCGCATGAAGGCCGAGGCGGAGGATTTGATCCACGAACTGCCCGGCGCATCCGGTTTTCAGTGCGATGTTTCCATCGACCAGCAGATCGACAGCCTGTTTGCCGAGCTCAAGGGGAAGTTCGGGAAGCTCGACATCCTGGTGCACGCGGTGGCCTATGCGCCCGCCGAGGACTTGAAGGGCGAGTTCATCAACACCAGCCGGGAAGGCTTCCGCATCGCCCACGATGTCAGCGTGTATTCGCTCATCGCGGTGAGCCGCGGCGCGGTTCCGCTGATGTCCGACGGCGGCAGCATCATGACGCTCAGCTACTATGCCGCCGAAAAGGTGGTGCCCAACTACAACGTGATGGCGCTGGCCAAGGCGTCGCTCGAGTCGGCGGTTCGGTATCTGGCGTGGAACTTGGGTCCGAAGAACATTCGCGTGAACGCCATTTCGGCGGGGCCGATCAAGACCCTGGCCGCGCGGGGCATCGGCGCACTGGGCGACATGCTCAAGGCCGCGGCCGATCGCGCTCCGCTGAAGCGCAATGTGGATCAGCTCGAAGTCGGCGGGCTGGCCCTGTTCCTGGCCAGCGACCTGTCCAGCGCCATCACCGGCGAGACCATCTACGTGGACTGCGGCTACAACATCATGGGATTCTAGAGTTCCACACACCCCCGCAGAATCTCGTCCCAGACGGCGGGCTCGATGGGCAGGCCGAGACGGCGGTTCTCTTCACGATGCCGCAGCGTATTCTCGCCGGGATAACGAACGGGCTTGCCTTGTTCCGCGGGCTGCGCTTGGTGCAAAGAGTCGACGATCCCGTCGGCGATCTGATCGAGCCCGTTCTCATTGCCGGGCGCGGCCGGGTGGATGGCGATGAACACCTGTGACAGGCCGGTTTCGCGCAGCGGATCGGTAGCGATCTGGCGCGTGGCGCTGCCCAGCGAAAGCATGGCGGCGATCATGTCGAGCGCGATCGCAAGGCCCGAGCCTTTCCAGTAGCCAATGGGCAGAAGGCGCTGCGTGGCTTCGATGGCCGCGGGATCGCGCGTGAGTTTGCCGGCCACGTCAAAGCCGCCTTCGACGGGCAGCGGTTCGCCGCGTTTTCGGTAGCTTTCCAGCGCTCCATAGGAAAACTGCGACATGGCGATGTCGAGGACGACGTGGCCTTTCGCGCGCGGGACCGCGATCACCAGCGGGTTGTTGCCGATGGCGGGCTGGGCCGCGCCCCACGGCGGCAGGTTGGGCAAAGTGTTGGTCCAGCAGAGGCCGATGGCTCCGGCATCGGCCGCCTGCCAACCATAGGTGCCGCCGCGCATCCAGTGATTGGTATTGGCCATCGCCACGCAGCCGATGCCGTGCTCGCGGCCGAGCGCGATGGCGCGCTCCATCGCTGCATGCGCGTTCAAGTTGCCGGGGCCGCGGCGGCCATCCCAGCGCTCCAGCCCGCCAGGACGCCCGATGCAGACCGGCTCTGCGCCGGGATCGACGCTGCCGTTGCGGACCATGGCCACGAAACGCGGAAAGCGATTCACGCCGTGCGAGTAGACGCCGTCGCAGGTAGTCTCGGCGAACATGCGGGCGCACATTTCGGCGCGGTCCGCGGAGAAGTTGAGTTTGCGGAGAAGGTCGGCAAGCTGGTTGTGGACGTCTTCGAAGGGGATGCGGCGCATAGGGCGATTGTAGAGAGGGGAATGCCAGTCGATGAAGACGCCATGCGGCGCCCGCACACGAGGAAGCCCTTGCGGTGCGCGGATCGCGTCACCCACCCTTGAGACGATGAAGCTGTCTCAAGGATGGAGCACCCCGATAGGATCACTGACCACTGACAACTGATCACTGACAACTGATCACTGACCACTGACCACTGACAACTGATCACTGACCACTGATCACTGACCACTGACAACTGTCTCAATAGCTGTTGTGGAAGTTCGGATACGTGGGCTTGCGTACCTCGGGCTGCGGATGCGCCTTCAGTTCGTCCAGCGCAAGGGAGACGGCCTTCTCGAGCTGCGGATCGTGGCCTTCGCTCACGGCTTTCGGGTCCTGCTCCACCACCACATCGGGATCCACGCCGTGATTCTCCACGTCCCAGTCGCCTTTGGGAGAGAAGAACGCCACGCTGGGCGCGGTCACGTGGCCGCCGTCCATCAGTACCGGTATGGGACCGATGCCCACCAGGCCGCCCCAGGTGCGCTTGCCCACAAGCGGGCCGAGTTTGGCCTGCTTGAAGAGCCACGGCAGCGCGTCGCCGCCGGAGCCGGAGATTTCGTTGGCAATCATCACCTTGGGCCCGTAGATGGCGGAATTGGGCGTGTGCTCGACGGTGCCGTAGCGCGGCGCCCAGTAGGACTCGACGTGGCGGCCAAGCACCTCCACGAAGTAGTCGGCCACCTGGCCGCCGGCGTTGAAGCGCTCATCCATAATGACGCCCTGCTTGTCCGTCTGCGCAAAGTAGTAGCGGTTGAAGTTGGTGAATCCGCCGGAGCCGGTATCAGGCAGATAGACGTATGCAAGCTTGCCGCCGGAGAGCCCGGCGACTTTCTTGCGATTGCTTTCGATCCAATCCGTGTTGCGCAAGCTGGCCTCGCTGGCAATCGGAGTCACGGAAATGTCGCGAGTGTTTTTGCCGTCCGGCGAGCCGATGCGGATGCTGATGACTTTGCCCGCCGTGCCTTCAAGCGGCTGCTGAATGTCGATGGCGGCGGTCACGTCCTGGCCGTTGATGTCGAGGATGCATTCGCCCGCCTGCACGTTGAGGCCCGGCTGCGCGAGCGGCGCTTTGTCGCGCGGGTTGAAGTCGCCGTCGGTGTAGATCTTCGCGATGCAGTAGCGATGGTTCTTGATTTCGTAGTCCGCGCCGAGAAGCCCGCCGGGCACATGCTTTGCATCGGGAATGGCCCCGCCGTTGCCGCGCAGATGGCCCACCGAAAAGGCGCCCAGCATCTCCTGGAAGATGTAGTTGAGGTCCGCGCGCGAGGCGATCGACTCGACATACGGCTCAAAGCGCTTCTCGTCCTCCGCGGTGTTGGTGCCGTGGAAGTTTGAGTCGTAGAAGTAGGCGCGTTCGATGCGCCACACCTCGCGGTACATCTGCGCCCACTCGGCGTGCGGCTCCGCCTTCAGCCTGAGATCGGCAAACGAGAGCGCGCCTTCGCCCGGCTTGACCGGTGCATTGGCAGGCACGATGACCCACGACGGCTGGCCGCTACCATTGGGAGGCATGTCGCCGCCTTCGGGATGCGGATGCCCCAGGGCGAGCAGCATCTTTTCGCCGTTGGTCGAAAGCTCAAAGGACTCCACGTTCTCGGCCAGCTTCTCGGTCTTGCGGTCGTCCGGGGTCCAGCGGTTGAGCGTTGCGCCGCGGTCGGCGAAGCGACCCGAGGCGGGCCGCTCCAGGAAGTACACGCTGCCCTTGAGGCCTGCGTAGACGCCTTCATACACGGCGGTGGGCAGCGGCAGCGCCACGGTGCGCCCCACAATGCCGTCCAGGTCGACCTTCAACGGCTTCACAGGCGCCTTCGCAGCACGTGCGCCCTCATCGCCGCCGGCCTCCTTCGCGTCGGCGTGATCTGCATCGGGCTTCTTGCCCTCCTCGGATGCGGCCTTCTCATCCTCCAGATCGGGTGCGATGGGCGAGGCCGTGCCTGCCGAAAGCGAAATGGCATAGATGTTCGACGTGACCTGGTAGAGGTCGCTGGTCATGTCGAGGCCGTCGGAGGTCGCGCCGGCGTTGGTGCTGGCGATGTAGTAGAGATATTTGCCTTCGCGATCGAAGGCCGGATGAGTCGACTCGCCCATCTCACTGGTGATCTGCGTGGACTTGCCCGTTTCCACTTCATAGAGGAAGAGCGCGTGCAGGTGGTTGGGCATGGATCGCGTGTAGGCAAGCCACTTCGAATCCGGCGACCACGAGACTTCGTAGGCCGCGTTGGAGAAGCCGCCGTAGATGTTCTTGTCGCCCACCACGGTGAGCTTGCCCGTGGCGGTGTCGAGCATCCAGGTGTTCAGGCGGTTGTCGTGGAAGGCGATCTTCTTCGAGTCGGGCGACCAGGCGGGGTCGAAGTAGTATGCCGGATCCTTCGCAAGTTCGAACTTCTTCGGCGGCGCGGCGCCGGCCACGGCATTGCCCGTCTGCGGGGCAACATGCAATTGGTAGAGGCCCGACTCGTCGGAGAAGTAGGCGATGGACTGGCCATCGGGCGACCAGGCCGGCTCGCGCTCCATCACGCCCGGCGTGTTGGTGATATCGCGCGTGGGGCCGTGCTTGACCGCGACGGTGAAGATGTCTCCATGCGCCTCCACCGCCGCGCGGATGCCGGTAGTGGAGATGCGCACGTGCTCCACCTCGTCGCCCACGCCCTTGATCTGCGGCCGCACCTCGGGCAGATCGGCATCGACCTCGATGGGAACCAGGTGGCTCTTGCCGGTTGCGGTGTCGAAAAGATGGATCTCGCCGAGCTGATCGTAGACCAGCGTGGTGCCGTCCCCGGCCATCGACCGGATATCCGGCCCTTCGTTGGAAAGCGCATCGGCGACCTTCTTCGTCGCGGGATCGTATTTGAAGATCGCGGTGTGTCCCTTGCGCCCGGAGAGGAAGTAGATCTTCCCGCCGGCGTAGACCGGGCTGAAGTCCGACGCCGTCTCATGCGGAATCTCCGTTGAGTCGAGGCCGGGCAGGGTGGTGATCCAGATGGTCGAGGCCCGGCCGCCGCGGTAGTTGCCCCACGCGACATAGGAGCCGTAGTCGAACCCGAAGGCAGGCGGCAGCGGAGAGTAGGCGATCTCCTTGCCGTCGGGCGAGAGCGCCCCCTGGTAGGCCATGGGGAGGGGAAGAAGCTTGGCCAGGCCGCCGCTGGCCGGAACCGTGTAGAGCTGGGTGTAGCGGCTCTTCGCGTCGCGCGTGGAGCGGAAGATGATGCTCTTTCCGTCCGGCGTCCAGCCCACGGCAAAGTCGGCCGCGGGATGGTAGGTGACGCGGAAAGGCACGCCGCCGGCGGCGGGAATCGTGAACACGTCGGTGTTGCCGTCGTAGACGCCGGTGAACGCGATGGTGCTGCCGTCGGGCGAGAAGACCGGCGCCGTTTCGATGCCTACACCGGTGGTGAGCCGCGTGGCCCTGCCGCCCGCGCGGGGCACGGTCCACAGATCCCCCGCATAGCCGAAGCACACCAGGTCCTTGGAGAGTGCGGGGCGCTGGAAGATATGCGGCTTCTCAGCGCCGCGCGCAGGCGCCGGATGGACAGCGATTCCGATGGCGAAGAGGAAGACGGTAAGGCAGGCAAAGACGGACAAACGGATGGAACGCACCACGGCCTCCGGAAATATGCGATCAAGGATTGCCCCCATCTTACACGGGGATCAGGAGGGGCAGGACCGGGGCGGGGCTTCCAGGCTAGGTGGAGATCGCGATCCGTTCTTCAGTCTCCGCCGGGGTTCCGGCAGCTCCCTCTTCGGGGACGCGTAGGCGGAGCATCAGGACCCCGCTGAGCACCATCCACACCGCCAGCGGCAAGCCAGCGGCCACCGCGGTGGGGCCCCATCCGGCAGGATTGTAGAAGCCGTTGGGATCGGGGTGGCGGATGAACATCGAGGGAACAAACGCGAAGCACGCCGCCGCGCATCCATAACCCACCGGGCCGGTCCACGCCGGAAGCGCGCGGCTGGCGCACGCCATCCAACTGCCCAGGGCGATGAAGAGCCCCATCAGGAACAGCGCAACGGAGCCGTACATCAGGTACATGCTCTCCAGCATGGCGCGCTGGGCCACGCCATCGGAGGGGAAGGTCAGCGCATCCACCGCCGTGCCCGCCTGCAGGCAGTCGGCGACCAGCGTCAGGGTCACATAGACAAGGCCGATCCCGAAAAACCCCGTGGCCAGCCATTCCTGGCGGGGATCCGCACGAAGTACCAGGTGACGGAAGCCGGCGAGGAAGATGCTGAGCAGTCCGAGGATGAGGAGGTCGAGCAGCACGCAGCTCATGATGTTGCGGGTGTTGCGCGCAGTGAATTCAACCAGCCGGTAGGATTCGGCCGGAGAAGGGAACGCCCCGCGACCCAGGTAGAAAGGAAACTCGATGAAGAAGACTGCGATGGAGGCCAGCGCGCAGACGCCGCTGACCCTGTAAATACGGATGTCGCTCACGGTGGGCCGCCTTTCCGGAGAGCGCATGGCGCCCTCCAGCCCCCTTATTGCTTCAGCGTCACCGTAATCTTACGCGCATCTCCGCCCATGGATGTAATGGCGATCTCACCCGTGGAGCGCTTCACCACGCTCTTGAACTTCTCGCCCCACTCCACCAGCACCAGCGCGTCATCGGTAAGCAGTTCGTCCAGGCCCAGCGTCTCGAGCTGCCGCTCGCCCTCGATGCGGTACACATCCAGGTGAATCAGTTTCACCGGCTTGCCGCACCGCGTACCCTCGTACTCGTGCACCAGCGTGAACGTGGGGCTGGTCACTTCATCGGGATCGGCGGCGTCGAGCGCCTGCGCAATGCCCTTGACCAGCGTGGTCTTTCCCGTACCCAGTTCTCCGCGAAGAAGCAGCAACTGCGGGGGCCGCAGCATGGCGGCCAGCTTGCGGCCCACCTCGATGGTGTCCGCGCCGCTGTGGGTGGTGAACTCGTGGATCCGGCCTTCCGCCACGGGGGCGTCCTTGGTCATTCCGCTGCCTCACAGGTGCACTGGGCCGTGGAGGAGCCGGCCGGCAGTCCCTGCAACCAAACATAACCGTTCTTACCGCTGGAGCGAAAGTCAAACGCCCGGGAAAACTCCGCCAGGGCGTCAGTCGCCAGCAATGTATGTTCGTTTTTGACGCGCACTGCAAGGTCCGCCGCCAGGCCGTGCAGCCATACCGCAGCCTCCACGGCCCGCGCTGCATCCTGCACATACTGCGCCAGCAACCCGGCGATGACGCCAGTGAGCAGATCGCCGCTGCCGCCCTTGGCCATGCCGGGGTTGCCGGAGGTGTTGACGGCAACCCGCCCGTCAGGATGGGCAATCAGGGTGCGCGCGCCCTTGAGGACGAGGATTACGCCGTGCTTCGCGGCGAAGCTGCGCGCCGTCTCCAGCCGGCTGCCCTGCACTTCGCCGGTTTCGATGCCGGCCAGCCGCGCCATTTCGCCGGGATGCGGGGTGAGCACGATGGTCCGCTTCTGCCGGCAGAGTTCGGCCATCAGGTCGGGAAGCTTCGCCAGGATGTTCAGCCCGTCGGCGTCGATCACCACCGGCATCTTCGTCGCCAGCAGCAGCAGCATGAGGAACTGTTGCGCGTCGGCGCCCTGCCCCATGCCCGGCCCGGCGGCCAGCACCGTGATGCCTTTCATCAGCGCCTCAATGCGGCTGGGGCCGGCATTGACGGGCAGGATTTCGCCCCCCGCATTGGCCTCCAGCGGCAGGGTCATCAACTCCGGCGCAATGCCGGCGATGACGGGCAGCGCCGGCGACGGGACCGCCGCCGTGACCAGTCCCGCGCCGGAGCGCATGGCGGCCAGCGACGTCATGGCGGGCGCGCCGGCTTTGCCGCCCGCTGTACCGAACGAACCGCCGGCTACCAGCACATGGCCGAAGCTGCCCTTGTTGGCGTCAGCCTTGCGGGGTGCGTGGAACAGCGCCTGAGCCGAGCCGGCCCAGTGCAGATTGAGATCGGAGAGGATCGCCTCATCCGGCGAGCCGATGGGCGCGACGACGATGGGCTGACTCCAGCGGCGGGTGAGTGCGCAGAAGACGTGCGCCGGCTTGGGGGCGGTAAAGGTAATCACGGCGTCGGCGGAAAACACAGGATCGGGAATTGTGCCGCGCGTCTCGTCGGCGGGCCAGCCGGACGGCAGATCGACGGCAAGAATGGGCGCGGGACTGCTCCTGGCCCACTCGAGCGCCGCCAGCGGAAGGCCTCTCATCGGCGGCGTGAAGCCGGTGCCCAGAATGGCATCGATGATCAGGTCGGCTTCGAGCGCAGCCTGGTGTTGCGCGAATTGCTCATCGCGCTCGATGACGGCGATGCGGCAGTTGGCGGCGCTCTCAAGCTTGTTCCAGGCTTCTGCGGCGTCGCCCTTGATTCCGTCGGGACCGCCCAGAAGCAGCACCGTGACCTGCAGGCCCTGTCCACCGAGCAGGCGGGCGGCCATCATGCCGTCGCCGCCGTTGTTGCCGCGACCGCAGAGCACCGTGATGCGCCGCGCCTTCGGGAACCGCTCGCGGGCAAAGCTCGCCACGGCGGCCGAGGCGTTGCGCATCAGTTGCAGAGAAGGCACGCCGAACCGCTCCGTGGTGGCGCGGTCGCAGGCCTGCATCTCCGCGGCGGAAAGAATCTGCATGCCCCCATGGTAGTGCAGTGGGAGCCGGAACCGGCGCGCATCAGTCTTTGACGGCGCCCATCTTGCCGCCCGGCAGCAACTGGAATCTGCGCCCGCGCCAGTGGATCTGGCTCGACCCGTAGCTCGCCGCCCAGAACAGGAAGCCCATCAGGTCGCGGATGGGGTAGAGCACCAGCAGGCCAAACCAGTTCGAGTCGCGCACCACCCAGTTGCCCACGCCGATCGACAGCAGCCACCGCGAGATCACAGCCCACGCCAGCAGCCCCATGCCGATGGCGTTGTGATGCAGTGCGAGAGCCGCGCCAAACCCGAGCAGTCCGAACGGCATGCTGAACGTGAGCGCGGTCCCGAAGTGGCCCTTGGGGCGCGAAAAGCGCGTGGACTTCATCCAGCGGACTTGATGAAGCATCGATTGCCAGAAGCTGGCATTGATGACCATGTGATCGATGGTGTGGTGGCTCAACACCACCGTCTCGCCGAGCTTGTGCGCCTCGTTGCCGAGCACGAAGTCGTCGGCGCAATAATCGGCCGTCACTTTGAAACCGCCCATTTTGCGGATGGTCCGGCGGCGGAATGCCATGGTGGGCCCGAGCGTGAACTGCATGCCTTCCATGCTGCGCGCGACGAGCACGCCGGCCGACATTTCGACGCTCATGCCGACGGCCTCCAGGCGCGCCCACAATCCGCCTTCCGCCGCCACGCCGCGATAAAGGCAGGTGAGCCCGCCTATGCGCGGCTCGACAAACGGCAGCGCAATCGACTGCAGGTAATCCGGGGTGACGCGCACATCGCTGTCGCTGATCACGAAGATGTCGTGCCTCGCGCGCGCCTCCATCAGCTCCATTGAGGCCACCTTGGCGTTGATGTAGTCGGGCTCGCCGCCGGTGGAGAGGAACTGCACCGGAATCTCAGGGTAGCGCGCTGCCACGCGGCGCGCGATCGCCAGGCCGGGATCGTCAGCCGAGCGCGTACAGAAGAGGATCTCGTAAACGGGGTAGGCCTGCTCGAAGAATGTAGTCAGATACGACTCAAGCCCCGGCTCGGCTCCATGCAACGGCTTCAGCAGGCTGAGCGGGGGAGTGTAGCGCGGCTCGCGATCCATGGCCGCGAAGGCCTCGCGGCGTTCGCGAAAGAAGCGCGGCAGCGCCGCCAGCACCATTCCGGTGAAGACAGTCGATGTGATCAGCCCGAAGACCGCGAGTGCAAGAAGAACGTACAACATGCAGGGTTAAGGATACCTGCCCGTCCCGAGAGCGATGAAATCTCCATCGGAAAGGATCTACTCGCGGCGGCCGCCATTACTCTTCGGCACCACGGCGGGCTTGCGCAGCGGCACGATGGCGCCTGCCGCACCGGGTTCAACTGGGTGGAAGCGCGACAGCATCTCGCTCCGCACGTACTCCACAAAGCTCTGCATCTGCCGGTTCATCTCCTCCATCCGCTCCCGCATCTGCAGGATGATGGCGATACCGGCGATGTTCACGCCGAGATCGCGCGCCAGGTTGAGGATGAACTCCAGCCGCTCCAGGTCCTCATCGGTGTAAAGCCGCGTGTTGCCTTCGGTGCGCGAGGGCTTCAGCAGCCCCTCGCGCTCATACAGGCGCAGTGTCTGCGGATGAATCTCGTACATCTCGGCCACCGCCGAGATCATGTAAGCACCCTTCGATTTGCGTTTTGCAGGCATCGGTCCACCACCAGAGTCGACTTCGTTTTCTAATCCCCGCTCCCTGTTCCCTGCATTTACATCTTCTCGAACAGCTTCTCCCGCGGATCCTGCGGATTCAGCTTCCCCAGCTCCCGCATGATCTCGCGACTGCGCTCGTCCTGCAGGTGCGGCACCACCACCTGCACGGTGACGATCTGGTCTCCGCGCTTGCCCGGCTGCTGGGCGCTCTCCACCCCGCGCTCGCGCATGCGCAGCTTCTGGCCGTTCTGCGTGCCCGGCGGAATCTTCAACTGCGCGCGGCCGTCAATCGTCGGCACGTCCACCTTGGCGCCCAGGCTCGCTTCCGGCACCGTGACTGGCACGGTGATAGCGATGTCGTCGCCGGCGCGGCTGAATGCCGGGTGCGTGCCCACGCGCACGATCAGGAACAGGTCGCCCGCCGGGCCGCCGTTTAAGCCGGCGTTTCCCTTGCCCTGCAGGCGGATGCGCTGGCCGTCGCGGGTGCCCGGCTTGATGCGGAACTCCACCGCCTCGGTGCGGTCGACCACGCCTTCGCCGCGGCAGGTGGGGCAGTCGCTGGTGGCGCGGCCGCTGCCGCTGCAGCGCGGGCACTGGATATTGAACTTCATGCGGCCGCCCATCTGCGTCACCTGGCCGGTGCCGTTGCACTCGGGACAGGTCATGGGCCCGCCGGTATGCGCCTTGCCGTGACACGTGGGGCAGGTGTCCTGGCGGTGCACCTGCAGCCGCGCCTGTCCGCCCCGGATTGCCGTCCAGAAGTCGACAGTCGCCTGGTACTCGAGATCGGTGCCCGGCTGCGGGCCACGCGGACGCTGCTGGGCCTGCTGGCCGGAAAAAATGCCCGAGAAGATGTCTTTGAAGCTGCCCCAGCTCGATCCCGACCCGGGCCCTGCCCCGCCCGGCTGCGCCCCGCCCTGGAACCCGGAGAAATCGAAGCCCCCGAAGTCCACCGGGGTGCCTCCGTGGCCCTGCTGCCGCGCATAGGCCTCGGCCTGGGCGGGGTCGATCTGGTCCGAGTAGAACCCCAGCTGGTCATACACCTTGCGCTTCTTCTCGTCGCTGAGGATATCGTTGGCTTCTGAGATTTCCTTGAACTTCTCCTCGGCCTTTTTGTCGTTCGGGTTCACGTCCGGGTGATATTTGCGCGCCAGTTTGCGAAAGGCCTTGCGGATCTCCTCCGCCGTGGCCGTCTTCTTTACTCCGAGCGTCGCGTAATAGTCTTTGTTCGTCGTCGTGGCCATGGTTCGTTTTCTTTTCTTGACCTCGATTCGTCTCTGCTGTCTACGTCCGCATGGACCGAACCCAGTCAAAATCCTGGTGTGCTAAAGTTCCCGAATGCTCAGATCCCGGTGTTCGCCCTGCTCTTTCTGCCTTGCCCTGCTCTCCCTGTCCCTGCCTGCCGCTCACCCCCAGAAATCGCCGGCAGCCGAGCCGTCCGCCGATCCGAAGGCCCTGATGCTCGCCGCCTCCAAATCCAACAACCTCACGGCCGGCAACCTGCAACCCTGGCACATCAAGGCGACCTTCACGGTACTCGATGAGCAGGGCAAGGCCACTGACCAGGGGACCTATGAAGAGTTCTGGGCCAGTCCCACCAAAGACAAACAGGTTTACTCCACAGCCACCTTTTCGCAAACCGACTACCGCACCCCGAACGGCCTCTTTCGCTCCAGCACGCCCGGCTCTCCGCCTGTCGTTGCTCTCGAAGCCCGCCAAGAATTCATCCAGCCTTTGCCAACCCCGGAGGACGTCGAACATCTGACGTACGAGCTTGAACAACTCAATGCTGGTCCTACCAAACTCTCCTGCCTCAAGATCACCGGCCTACCAGCAAATCCCGGGCTCAACTACTGCCTGGATAACGATAAGCCTCTCCTTCGCTTGAGCGTCTTGGGCTTCGAATCCCTGCAAGTCCTCCATAACCGGATTCTGAGTTTCAACAGCCATTACGTTCCCGGAGACCTCCAGTTCGTGCGTTCCGGAAAGACCATTGGCATCGCACATCTGGAAACCATCGAAACACTCGACCCCGTCAACGACTCCATATTTGCTCCCACGCCCGACGCCAAGCTCGTCCCACGGAAAATTCAGATTTCGGCCGGCGTGGCCGTGGGACTGCTAAAAAAGCACCCCTCCCCTGAATATCCTCCCAAAGCCATCGCAGCGGGAATCTCAGGAACGGTCGTCCTTCAGGTCACCATCGGAACCGACGGCCACGTCATTGATCTGCACGTGGTCAACGGCCCCGCCGTCTTTCAAAAGGTCGCCCTCGATGCGGTGCGCAACTGGGTCTACCAGCCATATCTGTTGAACGGGCAAGCAGTCGAAGTTACAACCACAGTCAACGTGATCTTCTCGCTTGACAACTTCGTCCCTTCCGTCAACCCGATGGCTTTGCAATAACAAGGGGTGGAACAACGCTCCGGCCGTCCACCCCGCTGGCTGCTTAACATCGCTGCTGCGTGCGCTGCGAAGCTATCAACCTTCTTTAAGCTTGCAATGAAGTTGCGAGGCTAACTCCGCTAACCCCGCTAACTCCGCCAGCACCGCTTACTTCTTCTCGTCCACGTCCACGTACTCGGCGTCGATCACGCCTTCGTCCTTCTTCTGCTCGGCGTGCGGCTGGCTGCCGTCGCCCGCGGGCGCGCCCGCAGCGGCCTGCGCCGAGGTGGCCTTGTACATGGCCTCGGCCAGCTTGTGGCTCGCCTGGGTCAGCTTCTCGTTGGCCGCCTTCATCTCGCTGGACTTGGCGCCGCTCTCCAGCGTCTTCTTCGCCTCGGCCAGCGCGGATTCGACATCCGCCTTGTCCCCAGCCTGCACCTTGTCGCCCGCGTCCTTCAGCATCTTTTCCACGTTGTAGACCATGCCATCCAGCGAGTTGCGCGCTTCAACCTCCTCGCGCTTCTCCTTGTCCTCGGCCGCGTGCGCCTCGGCTTCCCTGGCCATCTTCTCCACCTCGTCCTTGCTCAGGCCCGAGCTGGATGTAATCGTGATCCGCGTATCCTTGCCCGTCGCGTTGTCCTTCGCCGTCACGTTCAGAATGCCGTTGGCGTCAATGTCGAAAGTGACCTCGATCTGCGGCACGCCACGCGGCGCCGGCGGAATGCCAGCCAGCTTGAACTTGCCCAGCGTACGGTTCTGCGCCGCCATGGGCCGCTCGCCCTGCAGCACATGCACTTCCACCTCGGTCTGCGAATCGGCCGCCGTCGAGAAGGTCTCCGTCTTCTTGGTCGGAATGGTCGTGTTCCGCGGAATCATCGGCGTCGCCACCCCGCCCAGCGTCTCGATGGCCAGCGTCAAAGGCGTCACGTCCAGCAGCAGCAGGTCCTTGACCTCGCCCGCCAGCACGCCCGCCTGCACCGCCGCACCCACGGCCACCACCTCGTCGGGGTTCACCCCGCGATGGGGCTCTCTGCCGAAAAGCTGCTTGACCATCTCCTGGATCTTGGGCATGCGCGTCTGGCCGCCCACCAGCACCACTTCATCGATGTCGCTGGTCTTCACTCCGGCGTCGGCCAGCGCCTTCTTGCATGGCTCCAGCGAGCGGTCCAGAAGGTCCTGCACCAGCTGCTCCAGCTTGGCGCGGGTCAACTTGCGGACCAGGTGCTTGGGACCGGTCGCGTCCGCGGTGATAAAGGGCAGGTTGATCTCCGTCTCCACCGTGGTCGAGAGCTCGATCTTGGCCTTTTCCGCGGCGTCCTTCAGGCGCTGCAGAGCCATTTCGTTGCCCTTGGAACTCAGGTCGAGGCCCTCTTCCTGCTTGAATTCGGCGATAAGCCAGTCCACGATGCGCTGGTCCAGGTTGTCGCCGCCCAGATGCGTGTCGCCGTTCGTCGACTTCACCTCGATCACGCCTTCGCCCACTTCCAGAATGGAAATGTCAAAGGTCCCGCCGCCAAAGTCGTACACGGCGATCGTCTCGTCCTTCTTCTTGTCCAGCCCGTAGGCCAGCGCGGCCGCCGTCGGCTCGTTCACAATGCGCTTCACATCCAGCCCGGCAATCTTGCCGGCGTCCTTGGTGGCCTGCCGCTGCGCGTCGTTAAAGTAGGCCGGAACGGTGATCACCGCCTCAGTCACGGTCTCGCCCAGGTAGGCCTCGGCGCTCTTCTTGAGCTTCTGCAGGATCATGGCCGAAACTTCAGGCGGGGTGTACTCCTTGCCATGGGCAACCACGCCCACGTGGTCGCCCTGCTGGTTCACCTTGAAGGGAACCATCTTCATCTCGTCGGTCACTTCGTTGTAGCGGCGGCCCATAAAGCGCTTGATGGAAAAGATGGTGTTCTCCGGGTTGGTAATGGCCTGGCGCTTCGCCACCTGCCCCACCAGCCGTTCGCCGGTCTTGGAAAACGCTACGATCGAGGGGGTTGTGCGCGCACCCTCTTCATTGGGAATAACTTTGGGCTCTCCGCCCTCCAGAACCGCCACGCACGAGTTGGTGGTTCCGAGATCGATTCCGATAATCTTTGCCATTGTCCGGCTCCCACATCCAAAAAGATACTGACAAGGACAGGATGCGGCATTGAGTGTGTTAGTGTCAACTTTTATTGAGCAGATGGTCATTAGCCATTGCCAGGGCGTTCACTCCCGTGCTCCCCGTCACATCGAGTTTTCGACACTCGCGCGACGATTGGACCGTCACATTCGTTCGCTGGCTTCTTCCCTTCAACCGTGCCAGGAAGGTCATCTCCGTCGACCGGAGAAAAGGAGTCCTTCGTGCGTACAAGATCCTCTGCCATTGCTTCCGCGATCATGATTGTCTTTGCGCTCTCACCAGTCCCCGCCAACGCCCAGGCGCCCAGCGGCAAATGGGCATGGGTGGGCGGCAGCAGCGCCCTCGGCGCCAAAGGCGTTTTCGGTACCGAGTACACATTCGCACCCGGCAATACTCCGCCCGCACGTACGCGCGCGAGCTCGTGGACTGATTCGGCAGGCCGGATGTGGCTGTTCGGCGGGGATGGTTTATATAATGGAAACGACCTCCTGAGCGATCTATGGGTCTTCGATCCCGCCCAGGGCACGCACGGCGAGTGGGCGTGGATGGGCGGGATCGAAGACTATTGACTATGGTACGAAATATCAGTTTGGCCCCGACACAATGCCCGGGGGACGGGAGGATGCCGCGACGTGGGCAGACCAGCAAGGCAGGTTGTGGCTATTTGGCGGCTGGGGGGGCTTTCCCTCCGGGTGCTGCGCCCTGGCCGACCTCTGGGTTTTCGATCCTGCCATGGGTGCGCACGGCGAGTGGGCCTGGATGGGCGGCGGGTACGGGAATCAGGCGGTGTCTGTCTATGGTACGAAATATCAATTTGCGCCTGGAAATAACCCCGGGCCCAGGTGCGGCCTACCCGTAGAAACCGGCGAACCGTGCGTTACTTGGACCGGCTCAGACGGAAGGTTCTGGATCTTCAGCGGCAACGGCGGGGGGTACGGGGATGAACTATGGGTCTTTGACCAATCACAGGGCGCTCATGGCGAGTGGGCCTGGATGGGTGGGGGCAAAGGCTCTTCCGAGGCCGCGGGCGTTTTCGGCACGGAGTATCAGTTCGCGGAGGGCACTCACCCGCCTGAACGGGCTTCGGCCTTCTCCTGGACAGACGATGCCGGAAGGCTCTGGCTGTTCGGGGGGTTTTCAGGCGTCGACTGGACCTTCTACAACGATCTGTGGGTGTTTGATCCCGCCATAGGTGCGCACGGCGAATGGGCGTGGATGGGGGGTAGTGACTCCTCCCCCAGCCAGCCGGAAGTCACTGGCATCGAGTATCAATTCGCGCCCGCCAACATCCCGGTGGGACGCTCAAGTGGCGTCGCCTGGACGGATCACCAGGGAAGGATGTGGCTCTTCGGCGGCTATGGCAATGGTCCGGGTGGACGCCGTGGCGATTTCAGTGATCTATGGGTCTTCGACCCGGCACAAGGCGCGCACGGCGAATGGGCCTGGATGGCCGGCAGCGCATCTGTGTGCGGCTCCTGGGGTTGCAGTTACCCCGGCGTGTACGGAACGGAATATGTCTTCGATGCCGCCAACACTCCCGGGGCACGGTATGGGGCAGTCGGCTGGACCGGACCGGGGGGAAATCTCTGGCTCTATGGCGGCAACACCGCCGATGTGTGGAGAAACAAGGTGGCTGCGGATTCGGCCGACCTTTGGGAATTCAAGTTCTTCACACCGCAAACCATCACCTTCCCGGCCGTCCCCTCCACGGTCACCTACGGTTCTGCGCCCATCCACTTATCGGCTACCTCTAGTTCCCATCTGCCCGTCACCTTCAGCGTCCTCTCCGGCCCGGGCAAGGTCAGCGGAACCAACGGTTCCACCCTCACGTTCACCGGAGCATCCTCAGGCGTACCGGTGGTCATCGCAGCCAGCCAGGCCGGAGACGGAACCTACGGACCCGCTCCACCCGTGACGCAGAGCATCACCGTCAAGCACGCCCTGCTCGATATCTTCGCTGACAACAAGACCATGACCTACGGCAGTGCCTTGCCGGCGTTCACCTGGCACGCGAACGGATTCGTGAACGGCGACACCGCGGCTACGGCCCTGACCGGCACACCGCAAATGACCACCGACGGAACCGCGCAGTCTGCGCCGGGAACCTATCCCATTCACATCACCTTCGGCACTCTGGCGTCGGCGAAATATGGATTCGCCTTCGGGCGCGGCGTGCTCACCATTCAGTCGCTCGGCACCGTGGCCAAGCCCACCTTCACCCCAGTTGGAGGCACCTACACCGGGGCTCAGACGGTTAGCATCAACGACTCTACGGCCAGCGCAACCATCTACTACACCACCGACGGCTCAACACCCTCGGCGACCCATGGAACCGTGTACACCATCGCCATCACGGTCAGTGCGTCGGAGACCGTGAAGGCCATCGCGATTAAAACAGGCTGCACCACGAGCGCCATCGCGTCCGCGGCGTACACGATTCACTAGCGCATTGCTCCTGAAGGTATGAAGTATGGGTGCCCCACCCTCGCCGCGTCTTTGTTTTTGCGGCTAGGGTGGGATCGCTCTACAGTGAAAGGATCTAGCGTTGAATTTCACGAAGCCGGGTTGAGCGGGGCGGGCCCTCCGTTCCGCTCAACCCCTGGTGCCAGGTGTGTGACCGCGCGCACATCCCCATCCCGCATTCCGGCGCACAATGCTTTT
>Ga0335069_10005616_pt1 | contig 18383 bp, 17 predicted proteins | sample Lox_Sample_11_FD_206714 | JGI IMG/M metagenome (GOLD analysis project Ga0335069, IMG submission 206714) | Soil microbial communities from Loxahatchee National Wildlife Refuge, Florida, United States - Lox_Sample_1.1 | ecosystem: Environmental > Terrestrial > Soil > Wetlands | place: USA... | reverse complement strand
GATCACGCGGCGCAACCCAGACAGCCAATTCGACGGCACGCTGTGGCCGGAGCAGGCGCTCGATCTGCCTGCGGCAATTCAGGCTTATACGCTGAATCCTGCGCGTGCGATGGGTCTCGACGCGAAGGCGGGCTCGATCGTCGAAGGCAAGTCAGCCGATTTCATCGTGCTCGACCGCAATCTGTTCGAAAGCGCTCCCACCGCTATCGCCGAAACCAAGGTGCTCGCGACCTATTTCGAGGGCGACACTGTCTTCGAGCGGTAATCGTGGCGCGAGGCTCGATTAGGCTGATAGACGGACTGCAATCTCGAGGGTTGCTCCATAACAAACGAGGAGTCGTTATGTACATAAGTACATAATTGAGACCGGGTGTATGGCTCACGTTGTGACAATCAATCGTCCCGAGGTCGTTGCCCTCATCGAGGAAGCGGCGCAGCGGCTTACTGCCGGGAACAAAACCGAAGTAATTGGCTTGGCGCTCCGGCGCCTGCTCGAGCACGAATCGCGCACGGGGTCCCTCTTCGGGGCCCATCGCGGCTCGGTGTTGGTACGCGATGGGGTCGATCTGTTGGCCCCCGCGTTGGACGTTATGCCCGACGCTGAGACTGGTCGCGAAATAGACCGGTGACCAATCGTCTTTTGCTCGATACGCACATCGTCCTCTGGCTGGACAGTGGGGATGAGCGACTCAAACCGGCGACACGAAGTTTGATCGATGATTGCTGGCGCGCCGGCGGAGAGATCTTTTTGAGCGCGGTGACTGCTTGGGAAATCGCCCTGTTAGCTGATACGGGCAGGATCGCTCTGGACGTTCCCGTCGAAGAATGGATAAACCGATTTCTCAGCCGCCCGGGCATCGTGGCGGCAGCCTTCGACCCTCTTGCCGCATCGCGCTCTTACATGTTTCGTCGGTTGGAGCATCGAGACCCTGCCGACAGGTTGCTCATTGCCACCGCGATCGGACTTGCCTGCCCTCTTGTTACCTACGACTAGCGGATCCTCCATTTCGCCAAGAGATACGGCAGACAGTACGGATTTTCCGTCGTCTGACGCGTTAGCACTCTAGTCCGTCTCGGCGGTAGGCGTCGGTGCCAGGGACCGAGCCATCGAGCGACAATAATGAAACGCCGAAAAAGAAAACACGTCGGCCGATTGAGGCCGACGTGTTTGCATAACGAGTCAGAGAATCTTAGTTCAAGCCTGAGAAGACATCAGTGCCGAGTTCGCGGCCGTTTAGATCACCGAGTAGCACCATGCCCATGCGATCGCCCTTGAAACAGCTCGATGCGAGTTCAACGATCTGATCGTTGGTGACTTGCTCGATACCGCGAGCGATCTCTTCGAGCGGAATTTCGCGGCCAAAATAGATCTCGTTGCGGGCGAGTCGGTTCATCCGGCTGTCCGTCGATTCCATCCCGAGCAGCATGTTGCCCTTGAGCTGGCTCTTGGCTCGTTCGAGTTCCGCGGGTTTCAGTCCCTCGCGGACGGTACTCGCGACTTCCTTCAGTGTCACTTCGATCACTTCGTCGACCCATTCGGGCGAGGTCCCCGCATAGATGCCGAAGTAGCCGCAATCGAGGAAGGACGAGAGGAACGAGTAGATGCTGTAAACGCGGCCGCGCTTCTCACGTACTTCCTGGAACAGTCGCGAGGACATCCCGCCGCCGAGAGCAGTATTCATCAGATATGCGGCGAAACGCAGATGATCGACCTGACTGAGTCCGCGTCCGCCGATACACAGATGTGCCTGCTCGAGCTTCTTGAAGTGATTGATCACCATCAGCTTCTCGTGCGGCGTCGTAAGAGGAACCTCTTTGCCGCCACCCTCGATACCGCCGAAAAGCTTCTCGCATTGGCGCGCCAGATCATCGTGATTAACGGCCCCGGCTGCTGAGATGAATACGCGTCCGGAACGGTAGCGGTCGTGCATGAACGAAACCAACATGTCGCGGTTGATCGCGTTCACTGTCTCGACCGATCCGAAGATCGGCAGCGCCAGCGGATGGTGCTGCCAGAAATGCATATTGAACAGGTCGTGGATGAAATCGTCCGGCGTATCTTCCGCCTGCGATATCTCCTGCAGAACTACCTGCCGCTCGCGATCGATCTCTTCGGGTGCAAACAACGAATTGAGGAAGATATCCGCCAGCAGATCGATAGTCATTGGCAGATCTTCGCCGAGGACCTTGGCGTAGTAGCAAGTGTATTCCTTGCCCGTGAAGGCGTTAAGCACACCGCCCACCGCGTCGATCTGTTCAGCGATCTGGGCGGCAGTGCGGGTTTTGGTGCCCTTAAAGAGCAGATGCTCGATGAAGTGCGATACCCCGTTCTCTGGTCCTACCTCGTAGCGCGATCCGTTCTCAACCCATACCCCGATCGTGCTCGACACCATCTGCGGCATCGATTCAGTGAGAATGCGAACGCCGTTGGAAAGTACGCTCTTCTGTATCATCAAGTCTCCCGGAATACTTAGTCGGCTTTCAGGTTCAGCTCTTCCTGTGCTTCGCGCATCGACAGTCGGATTTTGCCGCTGCGATCGACGTCGAGCACTTTCACCGCGATCTCGTCGCCCTCGTGCAGGACATCCTCAACGCGGCGGATGCGCTCCTTGGAGATCTGGGAGATATGGAGCAGACCATCGGTACCCGGCAGGATCTCAACGAACGCGCCGAACTCGACGATCTTGCGCACGGTGCCGTGGTAGATGCGACCAACCTCGGGCTCAGCCGTAATCGCCTGAATAGCGGCGATCGCCTTTTCCATCGCGACCCCATCTGCCGATGCGATCAGCACGGTGCCGTCATCTTCGATATCGATTTTGCATCCGGTCTCTTCGACCAGCCCGCGGATAACTTTGCCGCCGGGTCCGATAACGTCGCGAATTTTGTCGGGGTTGATATGCAGGGTAACGATACGTGGGGCGTAGCTCGAAACTTCTGTACGCGGCGAATCGATCGCTTTTTCCATCACACTCAGGATGAATAGTCGGGCTTCGCGCGCCTGATGAAGCGCCTGGCGCATCACGTCCCGCGTGACTCCGCCGACCTTGTTGTCCATCTGGATTGCGGTGATACCCTCGGACGTACCGGCCACCTTGAAATCCATGTCACCGAGATGGTCTTCGTCGCCGAGAATATCGGTAAGGACGCGAACCTGTTCGCCTTCCTTCACGAGACCCATCGCGATTCCCGCGACGGCCGCCTTGATTGGTACACCGGCATCGAACAGCGCGAGGCTGCCACCGCATACGGTCGCCATCGAAGAGCTACCGTTCGATTCGAGAATTTCGGAAACGACCCGGATGGTATAAGGAAAATCCGCTTCGGGCGGCAGCACCGGTAACAGGGCACGTTCCGCCAGCGCACCATGACCCGTATCGCGCCGTGACGGTCCCCGCAGGGGCTTAACTTCTCCCGTCGAGAACGGCGGGAAGTTGTAGTGCAGCATGAACTTTTTGTATCGCTCGCCCAAGAGCGCATCGACGCGTTGTTCGTCAGCCGAGGTGCCGAGCGTGGTCGTGACCAGCGCCTGCGTTTCGCCGCGAGTGAAGAGGGCCGATCCGTGGGTGCGCGGCAGAATCTGCACCTGCGCGCTCAAGGATCTGATATCGGTCGATTTGCGATCATCGATACGGCGATCTTGTTCGAGAATCACGCGCCTGACACGCTCGCGCAGAACCTTGTCGCAGGCTTCGGATAGCTCGCCCTTGCGATCGGGGTAACGCTCCAGCATCTCCTCGACGACGCGGTCCGCGAGTCCATAGACTGCGTTGTTACGCTCCTGCTTGGTGGATATCTTGAGCGCTGCTTCCAGGTCGTCGACCATGCGGGCCTTTACGGCCGCGATCAGTTCCTGGTCGAGGACCTTAGCGTTGAAAGCGCGCTTGGGCTTGCCCGCGAGGCGCTTCAATTCTTCCTGCAGTTCGAAGACCGGCCGCATCTCTTCATGCGCAGTGAAGAGAGCTTCGAGCACACCTTCCTCGTCGACGATATCGGCACCGCCCTCGAGCATCACGATCGAGTCGGGCTTGGCGGCCACGACCATCGAGATATCGCTTTCTTCGAACTCGGCGTAGCGCGGGTTCACTACCAGCTTGCCGTCGATACGACCCATCCGGACCGCCGCAACGGGGCCGTTATGCGGAACGTCCGAGACTTCCAGAGCGGCCGAGGTTGCGATCAGGGCAAGCATGTCGGGGTCGTTTTCACGATCCACCGAGAGCACATTCACGACGATCTGGGTCTCTTTGTCGTAGCCCTTAGGGAAAAGCGGGCGCATCGAGCGGTCGATCAGGCGGGAGGTAAGAATCTCCTTTTCCGTTGGCCGGCCTTCGCGCTTGAAGAAACCACCGGGAATCTTGCCGGCGGCAAACGTCTTTTCCTGGTAATCCACCGTGAGCGGCAGGAAATCTATTTTGTCGCGGCTTTGATAAGAAGATACGACGGTCGCCAGCACTACGGTATCGCCATACTGGGCGAGCACCGATCCGTGGGCCTGTTTGGCCAGACGGCCTGTTTCGAGCGAGAGGCGGCGTCCCGCGAAGTCAATTTCGAGTTTTCGATACATGGTCGAATCCTATGGAGAGATGGACTGCAATTAGTATCAGCGCCACGGAAAACCGCAGCGCCCAGTCCTCTGATATGCCCGTATTGGAGACGCGAGCCGAAGCCTCCGCCCGCGTCGAGTTCTGCGGCGTACGTCGACTAGCGGCGAATGCCGAGCTTCTCAATCAGCCCTTTGTAGCGATCGAAGTCCGTGCGATGCAGGTAGTCGAGCAGGCGACGACGCTTACCAACCAAGCGCAGCAGACCGCGCCGGGTATGATGGTCCTTCGCATGGCTCTTGAGATGGGTGGTGAGCTGCTCGATACGCGCTGAGAAGATCGCGACCTGGACTTCAGAGGAGCCGCTATCGTTCGCCGTGCGGGCGTTGGACTTGATAATTTCTTGCTTGCGGACGGCCGCGAGAGGCATCAGTTCTTATTTCTTCCTATTTTTATTGCTGGCACGGAAGGCTATCAAAGTGGACTGGGCCAGTAAAGAACCGTTCCCGCACCCTCCGCCTAACTAGGGGCCGCCGACCGCCCCGGTCGAGGCCGATTCTGTTCCACTACCTACTGTGACACCCTTACGGACTCTAACCGTATCTTCCGGATGACCAGGGACGTCTACGCGCAAGCTTCGATAACCGCCCCGATCAGCATTGGGAGCCACGAAGCCTACGGTATATTGCTGGCGCAGTTCTTCGCTAATCATCTCGCAGTCTTGGCGCATCGCAACCCCGTCGCCAACCTCCTTGAGCAGGAAGGTACGGGCTCCGGTTTCGTTGGACAGCGTGCGAAGCGTCGCCACATCCACCTGATCCTCCGGCGGGGAACCAAAGCTCAAAGGACCGATCGCGAGAGAGAATGGCGCCGCGTTGGCGTTCCCGATACCGATCGAATAAACGAGCACACCCATCCGGCGGGCATAGGCAATTACTTGCGGCAGCTCGGCCTGACTTTCGTTGTCCATACCGTCGGTTACTACCAGCAGAGCCTTCTTGTCCCAGCGGCCATGCTGCACCATCACCAGCCCATCGATGATCGTATCGAACAGCGCCGTCTGCCCGTACGCTTTCAGGAGCTTGAGCCGATCGAGCACCATCCGATGGTTGGTGGTAAAGGGCTGCAACAAGTAGGCGCGATTGGCGAAGGCGAAGAGAAAGACGTCGTCCCGATCGTTTAGCTGATTGATGAACTCGGCTATCGCTGCTCGCGCCTGCGGAATCTTCGGCTCCATACTGCCGGAAGTGTCGACTAGGATACCCACGGACACCGGAGCGTTAAGATCATGGCGGAAGAACTCGATCGGCCGCTGGATACCGTCGACGTAAAGCTTGAAATCATCCTTCTGCAGGCCAGTTACGTAGCCACCCTGACGGTTCAGCACCGTGATCGTCGCCTGCTGATAGCCGTTTTGACTGCGCAACTCGTGCGGGGCGACGCTGAGTTCCTGCCCCGTCTGAGGGGCCATAGGTGGTGGCGGAATGGTCGCGGTATCGCCGGATTGGCGACCCGTCGTCGGCACCTCCAAGGTCGAGCCCCCGCCTTGGGTCTGATTGCGAGGCAATGACGGCGGCGGCGTGAACGATCCCTGCTGGGCAAAGGCTCTTCCGGAATCGACGCCAAAACCCAACAACACGACTGCCGCAGCTGCAACGAGGGATCGAGTTAAGCGGAATCTTCGACTAAAGGTCGGCATATGATGACGTCTTTCTCGGTCCACCGTTGGTTTGATCTTCCTACTTGCAAGAAGCCGTAGCAAGCACTGACCCCTCGATGATTTGGACGAACGGGGAGAATATAAGTTTCAATCTCCAACTAGTATGCTATGAGAATTAGTGGTCTAGGAGGTTCACTCTGTTTTCGACTGATTCGTTCGGCGGGGCCGTAACTGAACGCGCGATTCTGGTTGGTGTCGAGACCGGAATACGCGGTGGAATCGTAACCGAAGATTCGTTGCTGGAACTGGGCGCACTCGCTGAGAGTGCCGGGGCCGAGGTCGCGGGCCAGGTCCAGCAGAAGCTCAAGGCTATCGATCCGCGCACCTTTATCGGACGCGGGAAGGCTGCTGAAGTGCGCGAGATGGCCCACAAGACTGGGGCCTCCGTCGCCATCTTCGATGATGCACTCAGCCCTGCGCAGGCACGCAATCTCGAAAACGAGATGAAGTTGCGGGTCGTCGATCGCGCCCAACTGATCCTCGATATCTTTGCCCAACGCGCCCGCACGCTCGAAGGTAAGCTGCAGGTCGAAATCGCCCAGCTCAGCTATCTCCAGCCGCGTCTCACGCGCCAATGGGCTCACTTATCGAGACAGACGGGCGGTAGTGGAGCGGGTGGCAGGATCGGTACGCGCGGACCCGGTGAAACCCAGCTTGAGGTCGATCGCCGCCGCGTGCGCGAGCGCCTCACTCGTTTGAAGGCTCGCCTCGGCGAAGTCGAGCGCACCCGATCAATCCAGCGACAGCGCCGAATCGACGTTCCCTATCCGACGGTCACCTTGGTCGGCTACACCAACTCGGGCAAATCGACCCTGATGAATGTCCTGACCGACGCCGGTGTCGAAGCGGCTGATCGGCCCTTCTCGACGCTCGATCCGACGATCCGACGGCTCAAGCTGCCGGGGAACTTCCAGGTGATGCTTGCCGATACGGTCGGCTTTATCCATCGTCTGCCGCACCTTCTTATAGAAGCTTTCAAAGCCACGCTTGAAGAAGTACGAACCGCCGATCTGCTGCTTCACGTTATCGATGCGAGTTCGCCGTTGGTCGATGAGCGGATGGAAATCGTCGATAAGGTGCTTGAGGAGATTGGCGCAGGGGAAAAGCCCCGACTCCTCGTGCTCAATAAAATCGATCTGATGCCCGAACGGCCCCATCTACGGTATGGCTACGATTGCGTGGGGGTCTCGGCGCTTAGACATGAAGGGCTCGATGACCTGCTCGAAGCGATCGCGCGCGGCCTATCGCCCCTGCGGGAGGAACTTGCTGTAACCCTGCCGTCAACTCGTGGCGACCTGATCGCGATGGCGCGGCGGGACGGAGAAATCGTAACCGAGGAATATCACGACGGTGTGGTATCGGTACGGGCGCGGGTCAGTCCCGCGGTCGCAGGCCGCTTGCGCAAAGCCGCCGTGTGAGGATGATAGGGCTAGGGGAGAAACTAGAAGGACCGTTCTGGCCGTGGCGTCGCATCCCAAAATTCCACTCAGGTTGGTGGAGAAGTATCAGAAGATGAGCCTGTGGCATCTTCTTAATATCCCCAACGCTCTGACGCTCGCCCGGCTCTGTTCGATTCCGGTCTTCCTCGCGCTCCTGAGTAAGCATCAATTTACACCGGCGCTCTATGTCTTCGGCTTTGCGGCGGTCACCGATGCGCTCGACGGCACCTTGGCGCGCCTCTTCGATGCACGCACGGAAATCGGCGCAGTGCTCGATCCGTTTGCCGACAAATTGCTGTTGCTGAGCGCTTTCGTGACACTCGCTATCGATGACGGTATCCCCGGATGGCTCCTCGGTGTCGTCGTGATTCGCGATATCGTGTTGGTGTTCGGCTTCCTGCTGATGCTCTTCTTCAGTGCCGAGCGCATACCCGTCCGTCCCAGCTACATGGGCAAGAGCGCCACCTTCTTTCAATTGATGTGCGTTATTGGTGCTCTTATCCGTCTGAGCACGAATCAGCCCGCGGTCTGGACTTTGCTGCTTTATACAACGGTCGCGATGACGGCCGGATCAGGTTTGCACTATGCCTACCGCGGTCTGCTCTGGCTCAGTTCCCACGAACCCGAGATGTTTGAGTAGCTGCTTAGGCCAGCAGCACCGCGATAATTCCCGTCAGAAAGATCCCGTCGAAAGTACCGGCCCCGCCGATCGATGCGATCGGCGCGCCCAACTCCTCGAGTTTCGAGAGATTCACGATATCGGCTCCGATCAGCGTGCCGATCGTTCCGCTCACGTAAGCGATAGCATCGATATGCTGCGTTCCACCGAACAGCGCTGATAAACCCCAAGCCGACAGCGCCGCGACAATCGGCGGAATAAACATCGGTATCGCGATACCGAGGCCACGAACCGGTCTTGCGAACCGATGGATAATCGTCGCCACGATAGCAATCCCGATCGCCGCAGGTACAATCGCACCGGCCTGATGCATCAGGACATAGAGCGAGATAAGAATCGGCGTAATCGCGCCGCCTAGGTTGATCGCGACGATCGTGCCGCTTGTATGCGACGGCGAGGGAATGGGATATCGCATCCCGAAGAAATCGACGAATTCCGCATCGTGATGGGTCCCACCATCGATTCGAGTCACCGGTATATTGATGTAACTTCCGATCAAGCTGACGAGCAGCGCAGTGAAGGCCAGCTCAGGCGGCAATCCCAGCGCGCCAAAGGCATAGCGGATAATGCCGATCTGGACGAGGGCGAAGAGCAGCGCGATAAGGCCGAAGAAAACCAGCGCAACGAGCATCAGGAATGGCGCGAAGAACATCTTTGGATGTTACCACGAGCCCGCTGGTCACACTCATGGTTGTCGCAGTACCTGAACTCCTGCTCGCAAAACGGTAAAAAGAGACGTGGGCGAGACGATCAAAATCAGCGGACGCTTCCGCTTCACAGGAATTTTTGGCCATCCGGTGGAGCATTCGCTTTCACCCGCGATGCACAACGCGGCGTATGCTGCCCTGGGACTCGAGCGCGCTTACATCCCGTTTCATGTGACGCCGGAGAAGCTCCGCACGGCGATTCGCTCGATACCGGCGTTAGGCCTGCTCGGTGTGAATCTGACCGTCCCACATAAGGAACAGGCGCTGCGCATGATGGACCATCTGACCGACGAAGCTCGCACGCTCGGTGCGATCAACTGCGTGATTAATCGCGACGGCGAGCTGCACGGCGATAGCACCGATGCGCGCGGTCTCGAAACCGACCTGCGCGAAGCCGGTCTGGACCTCGAGGGTAAGGTCGCCGTGATTGTCGGCGCGGGTGGAGCTGCGGCGTCGGCGATACTCGCCGGTATCCGTCTGGGGGCGAGTCAGATCGCGCTATGCAATCGCACGATTGGGCGGGCCCGCGCGCTCGTTCGTCGGTTGTCGCGCTACGCGCCTCCGTCGACGATGGTCTCGGTGCACGGTCTCGACCTGCTGACTGGATCAGAAATACTGGCGAAAGCAGCTGTTGTGATGAACGCAACGTCGCTCGGTCTCGCGGCGAAGGAGTTTCTGCCGCTCGCCTGCGATGCGACCCCGGCCGACTGCCTTTTCTACGATTTGATTTACGCGCGGGAGACGACGCCGTTTCTCAAGCCGGCATCAGCGATCGGACGCCGGACGCTCGACGGCGCCGGGATGCTCGCCAATCAGGGTGTGTTGGCGTTCGAGCTTTTCAACGGAATCGCTTCGCCACCGGGGCTGATGCGATCCACGTTGATGGCTGAACTGGGAAGGCCGTAGCGTCGGGCCTTTACCCGAACATCTCCTTGAGCTTGTCGACGAAGCCCTTGGCCATCGGATGATTCGCATCTTCACCCGATGCTTTGGCGAACTCTTCGAGCAACTCGCGCTGCCGCGCGCTAAGCCGCCGGGGTGTCTCCACGGTGATTCGCACGAGTTGGTCGCCACTGCCGTAGCCGTGCAGATCGGCGAACCCCTTACCCTTCAGGCGAAAGACTTTGCCCGATTGCGTTCCCGCCGGGACCTTCAACTTGATCTTGCCCTCGAGCGTCGGGACTTCGATTTCGTTGCCCAGCGCAGCTTGCGGAAAGCTGACCGGCACTTCGATCACGACGTCATTGTCTTGGCGGACGAACAGCGGATGCTCTTTGACGTGGACAACGACGTACAGGTCACCGGTCTGACCGCCGGAGAAGCCTGCCTCGCCTTCATTGCGCAACTTAAGGCGCGACCCGTTATCGACGCCGGGCGGAATCCTTACCGAGAGTGAAACCGGTTTGCGGATGCGACCTTGTCCTTGGCATTTCGGACACGGGTCGGCGATGACCGCTCCTTCGCCGCGGCACTGTCCGCAAGTAGTTGAGATCGAGAAGAATCCCTGCTGTGTGCGGACTTGCCCGGTCCCGCGACAGGTCGGGCAGGCGCGAGCTCCTTCCGTGCCACCGCGAGCGCGCGTGCCGTTACAAGCCTCACACGTCGTCAGCCGCTGAAACTTGATAACCTTTTCGGTGCCGCGGGCCGCTTCTTCAAATTCGATTTCGAGGTCGTAACGAAGATCCTCGCCGCGCCGATTGCGCGATCGGGAGCGGCCACGCCCGGTGCCGAAGAAATCGCCGAAGATATCGGAGAAAACTTCCTCAAAGCCCTGGCTGAAATCGAAACCGCCGAAGCCACCCGGGCCCTGTGGGCCCTGAAAGGCCGCGTGTCCGAAGCGCTCGTACTTGGCGCGTTTTTCGGGATCGGAGAGAACCTGATACGCCTCGTTCAGCTCCTTGAAGCGCTCCTCGGCTTGCTTGTCGCCGGGATTGCGATCCGGATGGAACTGAACGGCGAGACGACGATAGGCCTTTTTCAGCTCATCGTCGCTCGCCCCTCGGGCAACACCTAGAACTTCGTAATAGTCACGCTTTTGATCGGCGGCCATCGCGTTGCAATCTTATTCCACTACGGTGCTTGAAGTAAGCGCATCCGCCAACGGCCGCGATCTCGGATACTCACTAGCCGAGCCGACTTATGCCTGACGCAGCGATGACTTATTTTACTTCCTTAAAGTCCGCATCAACTACGTCTTCCTTCTTTTCTTCAGAAGGTCCACCGTTGGTCGAACCGGCCCCGTCCTGCGCGGCACCACCCGCCGCACCTTCCTGACGGGTCTTGCTGTACATCGCTTCCGCCAGTTTGTGCGAGGCGCTCGACAGCGTCTCGGCCGCGCGATTCAACTCGGCGGGATCCTTCGATTCTAGCTTGCCGCGTGCGTCCGCGAGCGCATCCTCAACCGCCTTGCGGGAAGTCTCGTCCAGCGATGAGCCGTGCTCCTTCACCATCTTTTCGGTGGTGTAGACGAGGTTGTCGAGCTTGTTGCGCGCCTCCGCGAGCTCACGCTTCAGCTTGTCATCGGCGGCGTGCTGTTCGGCCTCGCTCACCATCCGCTTGATCTCGTCTTCACTGAGACCCGAAGAAGCAGTGATACGGATCGATTGCTCCTTGTTCGTGCCGCGATCCTTCGCGTGAACGTTCACGATACCGTTCGCATCGATATCGAAGGTGACTTCGATTTGCGGCAGGCCACGCGGTGCGGGCGGAATACCAACCAGGTCGAACTGCCCGAGCATCTTGTTGTCGGCTGCCATCTCGCGCTCGCCTTGGAAGACGCGGATTGTTACAGCGGGCTGGTTATCCTGCGCGGTCGAAAAGACCTGGCTCTTGCGCGTCGGGATCGTGGTGTTCTTCTCGATCAGCTTGGTGAAAACCCCACCGAGCGTCTCGATTCCGAGCGAGAGCGGCGTAACGTCGAGCAGAAGAACGTCTTTGACTTCGCCCTTGAGCACGCCAGCCTGAATCGCAGCACCAATCGCCACGACTTCGTCCGGATTCACGCCCTTATGACCTTCACGGCCGAAGAGCTTCTTCACGCGTTCCTGCACGGCTGGCATACGGGTCATACCGCCGACCAGCACGACTTCGTTGATATCGCTGGCGCGAAGACCCGCATCTTTCAAAGCCGTCAGGCAAGGTGCATCGAGACGCTCTAGCAGATCGCTGCACAACGCTTCGAGCTTGGCGCGCGAGAGCTTGATATTAAGATGCTTCGGGCCGGACTGATCCGCCGTGATGAACGGCAGATTGATATCGGTCTCGGTAACCGTTGAAAGTTCGCACTTGGCCTTTTCCGCAGCTTCCTTCAAGCGCTGCAGGGCCATCCGATCTTTGCGCAGATCGATTCCCTGATCCTTACGGAATTCGTCCGCCAGGTAGTCGATGATGCGCTGGTCGAAGTCTTCACCACCAAGGAAGGTGTCGCCGTTGGTCGACTTGACCTCGAAGACACCGTCGCCCAGTTCGAGAATCGAAATATCGAACGTACCGCCGCCAAGGTCGAAGACCGCGATCTTTTCGTCCTTCTTCTTGTCGAGACCATAGGCGAGTGACGCCGCCGTCGGCTCATTGATGATGCGGAGGACGTTTAAGCCTGCGATACGACCCGCGTCTTTGGTCGCCTGACGCTGCCCGTCATTGAAGTAGGCGGGAACCGTGATAACGGCTTCGGTCACCGGCTCGCCGAGATAATCCTCGGCGGTCTGCTTCATCTTCTGGAGAATAAAGGCCGAGATCTCCGCCGCGCTGTATTTCTTACCGCGGATTTCGACGCAGGCCGCCCCATCATCGTTCTTCATCACCTTGTAGGGCAGAACCTTAATCGCGCGCTGGACTTCCGCGTCATCGATACGGCGGCCCATCAGGCGCTTGATCGCAAAAATCGTATTGTCGGGATTCGTAATTGCCTGGCGCTTTGCGATCTGCCCGACCAGTCGCTCGTTCGAATCGGTGAACGCCACTACCGACGGAGTTGTGCGGGCACCCTCCGAGTTGGCGATGACGGTGGGATCGCCACCCTCCATTATCGCAACGCAGCTATTCGTCGTGCCCAGGTCAATTCCGATTACTTTCGCCATTTGTTCAGGTCCTCTGATCTATCGATAACCACGTTTGAGTGGTTTTCAACTTTGTGGTTTGCCCTCTTCGGGCTTGCGTGACGCACTCTTCGCCACGGTAACTCGTGCTGGACGAAGCATGCGCTCACCGATGAGATATCCGCGATGGAACTCGCTGACGACCGTGTTTGGCGGATGAGCTTCCGATTCCACTTGATCCATCGCCTCGTGGCGCTGTGGATCGAATGGCTGCCCGACGGCGGTCAGCGCTGTGACTCCTTCGCTCTTGAGGAAGTCGATCATCGTTTGGAGCACCATCTCGACGCCCTCAACAATCGACTTACCGTTGCCGCCCCCCTTTGCCGCAGCCACCGCTCGCTCAAGGTTATCGACCACCGGAAGGACGCTGCGAAGGAGATTCTCCCGCTGTAAGCGAATGGTCTCCTCACTTTGCTGGCGCAACCGCTTACGGGTGTTGTCGAAGTCGGCCAGCGTCCGCAGATATCTATCCTTCAGCTCTGCGATCTCTTTATCTTTTTCGACGAGTTGGGTCATTAGCTTTTCCGCTTCCGACCCCCCGTCATTTGTGGCTTCGGCCTTGGTCGTCTCAGCAGCGGCGTGCTCTTCGGTTGCGGCCGCTTTTTCCTGGCTATCTAGGTTTTCTGGTCGCTTACTCATCAGACGAGCTTCATCCAGCCGAGAACCTAAGCACGATTCTCAGCCCGCGCTAGTTTGCAGGCAGGATTTCGTTTCTCGAAGAGGCTTCCGGAGCTTGAGGTGCGATCAGGATTGGTTCTCTTCTGGCGTTTCCGAAGAGGAGGGCGCTCCGTGCTCTGAAGAGATGGTGACCTGATCGGCAATCGAAGGAGTCGTCGCTTCTGTAGCCTGCGAATCGGCGGGTGCTTCGCTCTCCTGACCCTGCGGGCGAGCCGGTGGAAGATCTGACAATAGCCCTTCGATGGCGCGGAACTCCTCGAGATCGGGCAGATCGTCGAGGTTCTTAAGGCCGAAAAGCTCCAGAAAGCCCGCCGTGGTCTCATAGACGATCGGTCGCCCTGGAGCCTCTTTGCGCCCGGCGATGTGGATCAGCGATCGCTCCAGCAGGGTTTCCAGAACGCCCCCGGTGTCGACTCCGCGCAATTGCTCTATCTCGGCCCGAGTGATCTGCGGGCGATACGCAATAATCGCCAGTGTTTCCAATAACGGGCGGCTCAAACGCGGGGGCTTGGCCGAGAGCAAGCGTCTTAAATAGTGAGCATGCTCCACCGGCGTCCGAAGCTGATAGCCGTCGGCGATCTCTTCGAGCACGACTCCGCGATGCTGCTCGCGGTAGGCCGCCGCCATCTCGGCAAGCGCCTTCCTAATTTCTTCTCGCGGGACGCTTTCCAACACATTGCCGAGCCGTGCGATCGATACTGGCTCGCCCGCTGCAAACAGCAAACTTTCGAGAACGGCCTTGAGCTGTTCTTCTTCCACGCTTCCTCTTTAACTCCCGGGTTCGCTGTCGTCGTCAGTAGTTTGGGGCTCAGTCGTCGGGCTTGCGAGCTCGAGTGGAGCCCCGAAGCGATCGCCGCGACCAAGGAAAATCGGCCCGTGCCGCTCCTCCTGCCAGGCTCGAATCGAGCCGCGCCGCACCAGTTCGAGCAACGCCATAAAGGTCGCGATCACCACCGCGCGGTCATCGATCGACTCGAAGAGAGCGTAGAACTCGACGCGATCGTCGTCGTCCAGCGCGGCCAGGATTCGCGGCACGCACTGCGCTACTGGAATATCACGTAACCGGATTTCGCGTGGCGTCTTGTCAGTTAGCCGCTTGAGCACCACCGCCATCGCTTGCACCAGGTCGAAGAGCGTTACGCGATACGGCGGGGCTTTAGGATCGGGCTCGGGCGGCTTCTCGCCCGGAGCGGTGAAGACGTCGCGGCCGAGGATTTCGCGCTCGCCTAGCTTCGCGGCCGCCTCGCGATAGCGCTGATACTCGAGCAAGCGCTCGACCAGATCACGCCGCAGTTCCTCCGCTTCTTCGGTTTCTGTCAGCTCCGGATGGGGCAGCAGGGCGAATGATTTGATCAGTAGCAGCGTCGCCGCCATTACCAGATACTCGCCCGCAACTTCGAGATTCAGTTGCTGCATCATCTCCATGTGCGCGAGGTACTGCTCGGTTATGATGCTCGCCGTGACGTCGTGCGGATCGAGTTCGGCACGTTTGATCAGATGGAGCAGCAGATCGAGCGGACCCTGATAGATCGGCAGGTTGAAGCGCAGCGTATCGTCGCTCGCCAGTTTGGCTTGATGATTTTCTTTGTCAGTCACAGCAACGCGCGCACAATAGCGTTGATCGGCGGATCAATTATTGGACCGAGCCAATTCATATAAAGGAGCAGGAACAGCAAGGGAAATCCATAACGCTCAAGGCCAGCATAAGATCGTGCCAGAGCCGGTGGAAGAATCCCCACCAACACTCGTCCACCGTCGAGCGGCAACAGTGGAAACAAGTTAAAGACCGCGAGCGAAACGTTTACCGCCACCGACGCAACGAGCATCCGCGCGAAGACCACGAGCGCGACACCGCCGCTGTCGACAGTCGCGACTATCAGATGAAAGGCGAGGGCGGCGAGTCCGGCGAGCGCGAAATTCGTCAGCGGTCCCGCGGCCGACACCAGGATCATCCCGAGCCGGGTGCTGCTGAGTTTGCCAAAATTGACCGGTACCGGCTTCGCGTAACCGATTACCGGAAGATGCATGAAAATCAGCGTGGCGGGCATGATCACGGTCCCGAACAGATCGACGTGACGCAGCGGATTGAGCGATACGCGCCCTGCGCTCGATGCAGTATCGTCGCCGAAGAGCCGCGCGACGTAGCCATGCATCATTTCGTGCAGGGTGATCGCAAGAATCACCGGCACCGCCCAGATCGCTAATCGTGTCAGGAAGTTAAAGCTTTCCGGCAATTCAGTCCTCGATATTGCGTGTCGATGGGCGACCGCGGCTGGCCCGCGGATGATAGGTGCGATGGACTTTGCGCAGATGAGCCTGAGTCAGGTGCGTATAAATCTGTGTTGTCGAAATATCGCTATGACCCAGCATCTCCTGCACGGCGCGCAGGTCGGCGCCGCCTTCCAAAAGATGCGTCGCGAAGCAGTGGCGCAGCGTATGGGGGCTGATCCATTCAAGCGCGGGATCGTTCGCGGCCCATCCCTTCAAGGCCTTGAAGAAACCCTGCCGGGTCATCGGTCGCCCCAGCCGACTGATAAAGAGGAATGAGTTGGGCTTGATTGTTTCCGCGACGCTGCCGCCCTTTGCTTCGACTCCGGCGCGCGCCGCTTCGTGCCGAGCCGCAAGATACGTCTTTAGCGCGCGTAGAGCCGCTCCGCCCATCGGGACCACGCGCTCCTTGTTGCCTTTGCCGATAACAGTGACGAAGCCTTCGTCTGTATCGATCTGGTAGAGCCGCAGAGTCACGAGTTCCGAGACCCTGAGTCCGCACGCGTAAGCCATTTCGAGCATCGCATGGTCGCGCTGGCCGCGCAGCGTGGATTTGTCGATCGTATCGATCAGGCGATCAACATCTTTGCGGCTGAGCGTGCGCGGCAAGGGACGCGGATGGGGCCGCAGTTTCAGATCTTCCGCTGGGTCATGTTCCAGAATCTTGTCGTCGAGCAACTCGCGGATCAGCCCGTGTACCGCCGCCAGATGGCGTCGCTGGCTCGTTACTTTGAAGCCGCGATCGGCGAGTTCCTCCAGCCATGCCGTAAGCGCACGGTGGTCCAGGGTCGCAGGTTCGATTCCCGCCTCAACGCAGAACGCGGCAAAATCGCGTAAGTCGGCACTGTATGCTTCGAGGGAGTTGGAGCTCAGCCCGCGCTCGACGGCTTGCCGCCCGAGATGCCGATCGATGAGTGCATCCCACGATGAACTCTCGGACGTCGTCCCTAATGTGCGCGTCGTCATCGTGCGGCGGCTGATTCCATCCCGGGTTCGAGCTTCTCAATCAAGGACGCACGCAGTTCCCGCATCCGGTCGATTTCGACGATTTTGTTACCGGCCTTGTCGCTGATGTAAAAGACGTCGAGCGCCTGATCCGCACTGGTCGAGATGCGCGCGAGGTGGATTACATAACCCAGCTCGTAGAGGGTCTGCGTGATCGTAAAGAGCAGACCGACGCGGTCGGGGCTGAAGACATCGACGACGGTGAACTGCTCCGAGCTGCGATTATCGACCGTCACTTCGGTAGGCGTCTTGCGGATAAACTTGCGACCACCCAACGGATTGCGCGCAGCGTTGGCCACCAGCTCGCTTATATCCTGCTCGCCCTTCAGGACGCGTTCGAGGTCCTGCTCGACTCGCAGCCAGCGTTCATCTTCGAGCCCCAGCCCGCCGATTCCAAGCGAAACGCGAAAGACATCGAGTGCGATTCCATCGGCGCGTGTGGTAATCCGTGCCGACAGGATGTTCAGATTATTCGCGGTTAAAGCACCGGCGATCTTGGCGAAAAGTCCCGGCTGATCGGGCGTTGCAACGATAAATTCAGCGAACTCGAGATCGGGAAATACACGATGGCGGCAGACGAGTGGTTGCCCTTCGCCAAGCGCGCGCATCACATCGAAATGCGTAATGATGTCGCTTTCGGGAACCGTCAGAAAATAGCGATCGGGCATCAGGTCGACGAAGCGCGCGATCTCGTCCGCTCCAGCATTGGTGGTGCTGAGTCGGCTCCGCACTTCTTTCTTAACCAGAGCCAGACGGCGTTCCGGATCGACCGCCTCTTTGTCTCCCTGCTCGAGGATCTTCAGCGCTTTCTGATAGAGCTCGCTCAGCAGCATGTCGCGCCAGTTGCTGTAGATCTTGGGCGCGACCGCGCGGATATCCGCGAAGGTCATGAGGTAGAGCGCCTTCAGGCGATCGATCGATCCCACCATCCGCGTGAACTCATCGACCGTGCGCGCGTCCTCGATATCGCCTTTCTGCGCCACTTGCGACATCGCCAGATGGTTCCTAACCAGGAAGACGACGAGGTCGGTCTCTTCGCTATCAAGCCCAAGGCGGTGGCATACCTCGACGGTCAATACGGCGCCGCGCTCATGATGGTCGTGGCCGTGGCCCTTGCCGATATCGTGCAGCAGCAGCGACAGGAAGATCATCGGCATCGCGTCGTAGCTGCGTGCGACTTCCGTCAGCAGCGAGTTCGCTTCCTTGAATTCGCCGCTACGCAAACGCTCCAACTCGCGTACGGCGG
>Ga0335069_10005615_pt1 | contig 18388 bp, 14 predicted proteins | sample Lox_Sample_11_FD_206714 | JGI IMG/M metagenome (GOLD analysis project Ga0335069, IMG submission 206714) | Soil microbial communities from Loxahatchee National Wildlife Refuge, Florida, United States - Lox_Sample_1.1 | ecosystem: Environmental > Terrestrial > Soil > Wetlands | place: USA... | reverse complement strand
CAGGAAATGGGGATTGATGTCGGGCGTATTGACGAAGAAATGCGGCCGGTAGAAGTCGGCAATCGGCGCCGTCGACAACTCCGTCATATATTCCGTCAGGTCGCGCTTCGTGTCGCGCCAGGTGAAGTACGTATAGGACTGGTTGAAGCCGAGTTTGGCGAGCTGATACATGCGCTTGGGCCGCGTGAACGCCTCGGCGAGAAAGATCGCGTCCGGATAGCGTTCGCGGATGTCGATGATCAGCCATTGCCAGAACGGAAACGGCTTGGTGTGGGGATTGTCGACGCGGAAGGTGCGCACGCCCTGCGCGATCCAGTGCAGGAATACATCGCGCAGCGACAGCCACAGCGCCTTGTCGGCATAAAAATCGGGATTGACGATGTCCTCATATTTCTTGGGCGGGTTCTCGGCATATTTCATCGAGCCGTCCGGACGGCGTTCGAACCAGTGGGGATGCTGCGTAAGCCAGGGATGATCCGGCGACATCTGCACGGCGATGTCGAGTGCGATCTCCATGTCGAGCGCACGGGTGGCGTCGACCAGCGCACGGAAGTCTTCGAGCGTGCCGAGCTCGGGGTGGATCGCTTCGTGCCCGCCGGCGGCGGAGCCGATCGCGTACGGACTGCCGGGATCGCCGGGCGCGGCCACGAGCGCATTGTTGCGCCCCTTGCGGTTGACGGAGCCGATCGGATGAATCGGCGGCATATAAAGGACGTCAAATCCCATCGCCCGGATGCGTGGCAGCTCGGCGATGACGTCCCGGAAGGTGCCGTGGCGGTTGCCGCCGAAGGAGCGCGGAAAAAGCTCATACCACGCCGCGAACCCCGCGCGCGTGCGCTCGACGTCGACCGCGTAGCTCTTGCTGCGTGCCAGGAAGGGCCGGTCGTCGGAGGCGTGCATCGCGGCTTTTGTTTCTTCGGCAAGCAGCAGGCCGATACGGCTTTCCTCCGACAGTGAATCCCAGCCGTCGAGAATGGCCGCGAGTGCGTGCTTGATCGGCCCGTTGGCGCGCGCGTGCGCCGCAGCGATGAGCTGATGTCCTTCGACGGCTTCGAGGGAAAGCGGAAGACCGGCTGCATTCTTCTTGCCCGTTCCGGTGGCGAAGGAGCTGAAGACGTCGATCCAGGCCTCGATGCGAAACTGCCAGAGCCCGCAGACGTCGAGGGGCAGGGAGCCTTTCCAGCGGTCGTTGACCACGAGCTCCATCGGGATCCTGGTCCAGCTGCGCCCGTGAGGCGCACGGACCACGATTTCCGCCGCAAGCATTTCGTGGCCGTCGGCAAAAATGTCGGCTTCGACAACAAGTTCATCGCCGACGATCCGCTTGGCCGGAAATGCCCCATCGTCGACGGCCGGCGTGATGTTCGCGATGACCACCCTCGCAGCCCGCTGGAATGCACGCTCCAAGGCTTCGGAAGCCGTACCGGTGGGTGTTTCCGCGTTCAAATTCGAAAGTACCCTGTGGGGGGTATTCCCGCGTCGGCGGGATCAGCCCCATGACCATCAGATAGACGAAGGGGCTCCACGCCCCCCTGCCCGAAGACGGAACGCGCGAGAAAATGCAGGGTTGCACGGGCGCGGCACCCTTCGGCCGCGCCATCGAGAGCTGTCCCACGGCTTTATTTCCCGGAACAGCGTTAGAACGATGGCGTTCTCTTGGAGCAGCCAGAGTTAAGGAAACTAAGCCAATGAGCCGTTCGCTTTTGATGGTCGCGACGTGCCTCGTGCTCGCCGCCCCGGCTTACGCCATGTCGCCGCGCGCTTTCGTGACCTATGCCATCAAGGGCGACAATTCCGAGATCATGCTCGGACAGATGGCCACGCAACAGGCTTCGTCCCAGGGTGTAAAGAATTTCGGCCAGACGCTGGTCACCGACCACACACAGGCGAAGCAACAGATGACTTCGGTGGCCGATCGCATCGGCGTGACCCCGCCAAACGGGCCGGCCGACGAGGCCAAGCAGGAGCAGCAGAAGCTGCAGGGCATGCAGGGACCGGCTTTCGACCGCGAATTCGTCCGCTACATGGTCAAGGACCACAAGAAGGACATCGCCAAATTCCGCCGCGAGGCGCGGTCGGATCGCGGGCCCGTTGGCCAGATGGCGGCAAAGCAGATTCCGGTCCTCGAGAAGCATCTGCACATCGCGATGTCGCTTCAGCAGGACGAAAGGTCGGGCCGCTATTCCGGCGAGCGTTAGCCGTCAGGAACAAAAGGATGTGGGTCGCGTTCGCCCTCAAACGGGAGTGCGAACATGGCGAAGACATCTCCACGGCAGCGCAAGACCATCGGCCGGGTCATGCACGAATATGAGCATGGCGAGTTGAAAAGCGGACGCGCAGGCAAGGCCGGCAAGGTCAAGAATCGCAAGCAGGCCATCGCCATCGCCCTCAGCGAAGCCGGCGCCTCCAAATATCAGAGCAAAAGCGAGAACAGGCGGAAGGAAGCGAAAACCGAGCGCAAGGAAGCGCGCGGCGAGACCTATCAGCAGGAAGCCGAAGGCAATGCGCGTGTCGGCGCCCGCGGCCGCCGCGAGAGCAGCCCGGCCATGGGCGGGGAAAATGCGACGACGCCGAACACGAAACGGGCGAGAAAGGGCGGCCGCAAGACGGCGCGCCGGCGCGCCGCGAAATAATCGCCGCGACGGCGAGGAGACCGTCAGAACGACCTTGCCGCGCGGGTGCTCTTTCTCTTGATAAACCACGGCCTCGACCACCTCGTCGAGCGAAAAGGTTTTCGTCACGACGACTTTGACTTTTCCAGCGTCGATCAGCTGCGCGAAACCTGCCGCCTCTTAACTCTTGTTGGCTGGATGCGGTGGATTGCTTTTGGGACCAGGCGCCGAGCGGTCACGCGTCTTCGGCAGCCCGCCGTACAGGCCGTCGCGATTGCGGTCGAAATCGGCCTGCGATGTCTGCTTTCCCTTGGCCTTCGGATCGAGCTTGTCGTCGAGTTTGCGTTTGTCCATGGACGATCCTTTCGGTTACCCGAGATAACCCGATCCTTATCGCGAGAGTTCCGCGAGCAGATTTACTCCGTCGAATTGCACTCACTGATTGCGCGCATGTCCGACGGCCCAGACATAGGCTGCAACCGCATCGAGATCCGCTTTCGACAACGGCGCACCGCCCAGCGGCGGCATGACTCCCTCATATTGCTTGGGTTGCGTCACGCCCGTTTCGATCGTGCGACGAAGGCCTGCGACACTTCCGTCGCTCCACATCCAGTGTCCCGCGTTCAGCGGAGGTCCTTGCGGACTGCCGCCGGCATCGGCGCCATGACACCCGCTGCAGGTGCCGTTCGCGGCCTGGCCATGGAAGATGCGATCGCCGAGTTCGACTTCTTGCATCGTGGCGCCTGGCGGTACGGGAAGCGCGCCGGCATTCGGATGCGTGCCTTCGGGCGGTCCACTGTTGTCGATCGCAACCTTGGTGATGGCGGGCGTCGGCGCCGCCGCGACCTGGTCGTTCCCGTCACCCTCATAAGCAACGCGCCATATGCGTCCGTGCTTGTCGTCCGCGATGTAGATCGACCCGTCCGGCGCTTCCGCAAGTCCGGTCGGTCGAAACGCGGCTTTGCCGGGATCGAGATAGGCGCCGGCAAATCCGTTTGCGAACACGACGTAGGGACCCGAGGCTTTGCCGTCAGCGAGCGGCTGAAACACGACGTCGTAGCCTTGCTGCGGATCGGGCGCTCGGTTCCACGAGCCGTGGAAGGCGATGAAGGCGCCGCCGCGATAGCCCGCCGGGAACTTGTTGCCGTGATAGATGAGAAGGTCGTTAGGCGCCCAATGGCCGGGAAATGCCGCAACTGGCGGCGTGCGGCGCGCGCAGAGCCCGACCTCTTTGCCGCCGTCGCCGCCATATTCCGGCGCGCGCACGAGCTTGTGCTGGATCTGATCATAATAGCATTCGGGCCAGCCGTAATCGGCACCCTGTTGGAGCTCGACCAGTTCTTCCGCCGGCAACGCCGCGCTTTGTTCGGGAGTGTAGAGTTTCGGCCAGTTCTGAAAAAGCTGATCGCGACCGTGCTGCGTGGAGAAGAGCCGGCCGCGATCGTCGAACGCCATGCCTTCGCCGTTGCGCAGGCCGCTCACATAGCGCTCCGACGGCGAGAACGCCTGATCGGCCTTGTTGGCGTCGTAGCGCCAGATGCCGGCGCGCGTTTCCTTCTCGGTGCAGGGCGAGAGGCCGCGCGAACCGGGGATGCGGTTTTCCGACTGGCAGGCATTCGTGGCCGACCCGACATCGACAAACAATTGTCCTTTCGAGTCGATGACGAAGGGATGCATCGGATGATCGCCGGTGAGCGTCAGGCCGGAGACGATGACGGTGGGTTTCGCCGTCGGCACCATTTCGCCTTGTGCCAGCGGATAGCGCAGGATGCGGCTGTTCTCTTCCGCATAAAGCGCACCGTCATAAAGCGCGATGCCGCTGCCGCCCGTGCCGCCTTCTTCGACGGTTACGCCGAACCGCTTGATGATGTCGGCGTGCCCCTCATTTTTCGTGTCCTTGAGCGCCAGCAGGAAGCCGCCTGGAGGTGGCGGCGAGTTCCGGAAATAACGGCCGCTCCAGGTATTCGCATAGAGCGTGCCGTCGGGAGCAGCCACCATGTGGCGCACATGACCGAGATTGTCCGCGAAGATGGTGGCGCAGAAGCCTGGAGACAGCGTGAGCCCGCCATTATCGCCTTTGCAGGCCGTCGCGGCGTGGCTGGTGCCCGACATGAGCCCGACCGCAAGACCGGCGAGCAAGCCGGCGCTGGAAGTGAAATATCCCCGTCCGTTCATGGTGCCTCCCAAAAGCGTTTTTCGACGACCCCGAGCGCGCCGATGCTAACGCCGGAATGGTGCGCCGGAAAACGTCCTGCCGACACGAAATCGTGTCTCATCCGGTGATCGGGTATCGATGGAGAGCCTTGCGCCGGTCATGGCGGACTTGCCTCGCACGCAGGGCAGGCGATAAATGACGCCCTCGTCGGTGTTTCAATTCCTTCAGCTGACGGCTGCTGCAACAGCAGAAGACGGAGCCCCCTCATGCGGAAGTCCCGTTCGCGTCCGGCGCGAACCGCCGCCGCCCAGGCGCGAAAGCGCTCGCGCGTCGATCTGGAAACCAAGCTGAAGCCGCAGCAGAACCGCGCCCGCTCGACCTATGACGCAATCCTGGAGGCGGCCGGCGAGCTCCTGGCGGAAGTGGGCGTCGAACGGCTTTCGACCAATCTCGTCTGCAAGCGGGCCGGTCTGACGCCGCCCGCGCTCTATCGCTATTTTCCGAACAAGTACGCGCTGCTCAAGGAACTGGGCGAGCGGCTGATGGCGGACCAGGACGAGGCGGTCTTCGCCTGGCAGGAAAAGTTTCGCGGCCGCGAGCCCAAGAGCATCGAGGATGAGGCTGACACACGCTGCAAGATCGAGCGGGAGGTGAATGCGATCACGCGGCGCTTCCCGGGCGGGGGATGGGTCATGCGGGCGCTGCGCGCGGTGCCGACGCTCAGCCAGGTGCGCATCAAGTCCCGCGAAATGGTGGCGGAACGCGACTTCGAGAACCTCGTGAAGCGGTTTCCCGATGCCGACCGGAAGGTGCTCAGAATTGCGGCAACTTTGCAGGTCGAGGTGATGTATGCCGCCACGGAACTGGTCCTGGACCAGCCGGAACTCGACTCCGACATCATCACCGAAGAGATTTCCTACATGACCGCGCTCTACATCCAATCCTTCGCCCACCGGCGAAAACGGGCTCTTGCCAAATAAATAGCTATAGCTATCATTCTTCGATCGGGTCGTGTGAGGGGCGTAATAATGAAATCGGGATTGCTTTTTTCAACCGCCGTGTGCGCGGTATTTTCCGGCGTTGCGCTGGCGCAAACGGAGACGGGGAGCGGCGTGGAGACGGTGACGGTCACCGCGGAACGCCACCGCGAAAACATCCAGGCCGTGCCGATGTCGGTGAATGCGCTGAGTGCCCGCGACATCCAGAACGCCGGGATCACGAATTCGACCGACATTGCCCAATACGTGCCCAATCTCGACATCGCGCTGCCTTCGGGCGCCGGCAATCAGCCCATCATCACCATCCGCGGCATCGGTCTCAACGACTACGACACCAACAATGCCGGCCCCAACGGCGTCTATCTCGACGAGGTTTATCTGAGCTCGCCTGGCTCGCAGACCTTCCAGGCCTTTGATTTCTCGGACATCGAAGTGTTGAAAGGCCCGCAGGGTACGCTGTTCGGCCGCAACGCCTCGGGCGGCGCCGTGCTGTTCTCGAGCAACAAGCCGACCGACGCTTTCACCGCGGATTTCCAGGCGGACTACAGCTCCTACAACACCTTCAATTTCCAGGGCGGTGCCGGCGGGCCGATCACCGACAATCTCGATTACCGCGTCGCGCTTCAGGTCAACAATTCCGGCGGCTACATGCACAACCTCCTCACCGGAGGACGCGAGAACGGCGAGAACAATTGGGCGAGCCGCATCATGCTGCAGTGGAAGCCCACGTCGAACTGGACGTTCCTTCTCAACCTGCATGGCGGCCAGGTCGCCAACCGCCCGAATCAATATCGCCATCTGGGCGCGCTGACGGGCGCCGTTATTGGGGCGCCTTGCTCGTCCGAAGCCACCGCCGCGGGGCAATGCGTCGATCTCTATGGATACGGCACGCCGGCGAAGTTCTACGACGGCGAATTCAACCGCCGCGAACATCTCGACGTGAACAGTTACGGCGCCTATCTGCGTTCGGAATATCAGTGGGGCACGATCACCTTCACGTCGATCAGCGCTTTCGACCATAACGACAAGGTCCACCCGGAGGACACCGACGCGTCCGCCAGCCAGCTGATCGACATCAATTACGGCGTGCGCAACAACACGATGACGGAGGAGCTCCGCGCCTCGCAGACGACGGACCGCTATTTCTGGCAGGCCGGCCTCTATTACCTCTGGGAAGATCTGCACCAGAACCAGCCGCTGTTCGTGCTGCTCGACGCCGACAATTATTTCGGCGGACCGGGCTCTGCGGACGGCATCGCCTTCAAAGCCTTCGACCAGAGCTTCCAGGTGACGAACGCCGCGGCTCTCTATGCGCAGGGCGACTACAAGGTCACCGACAAGCTGAAGCTGACGCTCGGCGCGCGCGGCACTTATGAGTCCAAGACGTTCCGTTATCTCGGCACGGTCGAGTACCAGCAGGGCGGCGAAGGCAATTTCGGTCCGTCCCAGCTGATCGACAGCTCCTATCACAGCTTCTACAGCGCGGCGTTCAATTACAAAGCCGTGCTCGATTACGCCTTTACGAACGACACGCACGCCTATGCCAGCATCTCGACGGGCTACAAGAGCGCCGACTTCAACGGCAGCTTCCTGAGCAACGTCCCGCTGCTCACCGAGCAGCAATTGCAGCCGGTGAAGCCTGAATATGTCACGAGCTATGAGGCTGGCGTGAAGTCGTCCTGGCTGGACAATCGGCTGGTCGTCGATGCGGCGGGCTTCTACAACGACTATCGCGACATGCAGCTGTTCCTGCTGGCGCCGCCGCCGCCGTCGGCCTGTGTTCCGCCGAGCAATCCGGCGTGCCTGCCGAACAACATCCTCTCGAACGCGAATTCGTACACCGCCGGCTCCGATATCGAGGTCATCGGCAGGCTCTTCGACGGATTCACCGCGAAAACCGATATCGGCATCCTGACAACGAAGATCCTGAAGTCGGTCGGCGCGCTGGCGCCCGGCCAGCCTTCGCCCGTGGGCGAGCAGCTCGTGCTGTCACCGCATCTGTCGACGTCGACGACACTGGACTACACGCGGGAAGTCCCTGGCGGCGTTCTGGATGTCCAGTTCAACGTCAACTACAAGGGCCACCAGTTCTTCGATCTTTCCAAAACGCCCGGCGCAAGCGGCCAACTGCTCGAGGATCCCTACACGCAGCAGAACGGCTACTGGCTCCTCAACGCGCGCGCCAGCTACACCTTCGAGGACGGACGGTGGGAGGTCGCGGTGTTCGGGCGCAATCTCGGTGACAAGCAGTACTACGTCGACGAATTCAACCTCCAGAATCCCTTCGGCTTCATCCAGGGCGTCGTCGGCATGCCGCGCGTGATCGGCGGCGAGGTCGATTTCAAATATTGAAACCAGGCCGGCAATGGACAAGTTTCCGCCGATCCGCGATATAGCCTCGCGGAAAGCGATTGAAATACCGTGATCCTTGAAACCGATGTCCTGGTGATCGGCGCCGGCATGGCGGGCGCGTCGACGGCCGCCGAGCTCGCGGGCCTCGGCCGCAAAGTCGTCCTGCTCGAACGGGAAAGCCAGCCCGGCATGCACGCGACCGGCCGCTCGGCGGCGCTCTTCTCGGAGACCTATGGCGGTCCCGCCGTGCGGGCTCTGACGCGCGCCAGCCGCGATTTCTACCTGACGCCGCCGGACGGCTTCACCGACCATCCGCTGGTGAAGCTGCGTCCCGCGATGCACGTGGCCGATGCGGCCGGTCTTCCGACACTTCACGCTTTTGCGACGTCGCCGGATGTCGCGGCCGTCACGCATACGCTCGACACGGCCGACGCGCTCAGACGCTGTCCCATCCTGCGCAGCGAGCACGCGGTCGGCGTCGTCCTCGAATACGGCTCGCAGGACATCGAAGTGCATGGGCTGCATCAGGCTTATCTCCGCAAGCTTCGCGCCCATGGCGGCCAGCTGAAGACCGATGTCATGCCGCAAGCCCTGCAGCGCAGAGGCAATGTCTGGCGCGCCGAAACGGCCGCCGGCGTTTTCGAAGCGCCCGTGGTCGTGAACGCTGCCGGCGCCTGGGCGGGTGAAGTTGCCGCGCTGGCCGGCGCGTCCGTGTTCGAGATCGAACCGCGACGGCGCACGGCCGTGCTGGTCGATGCCCCGCAGAACATGGACATCGCAGACTGGCCGTTCGTCATCGACGCCGCGGAGCTCTTTTACTTCAAGCCGGATGCGGGCCGCCTGCTGCTGTCGCCGGCCGACGAGACGCCGAGCCCGCCCTGCGATGCGCAGGCCGACGAGATGGACGTCGCCATCGCCGTCGATCGCTTCGAGCAGGCGACGACGCTCGAGGTGCGCCATGTGCGGCACCGCTGGGCCGGCCTTCGCACCTTCGTGCACGACCGCACCCCGGTGATCGGCTTCGATCCGAAGGCGGAAGGCTTCTTCTGGGTCGCGGCGCTCGGCGGCTACGGCATTCAGACGGCGCCGGGAGTCGGAAAGCTCGCCGCGACGCTGATCGCTACGGGCAAGCTCTCGCCCGAACTCGAGGATCACGGCGTGAACCTGACCGACATGGCCGTGGAGCGCTTGATCGGCGCCTGATCAGTGCCGGGCGCTGAACATCGCGGCGAGCGCTTTGTTCGGCTCGAGCGTCGCGCGCTGCTGTTTCACGGCTTTGAACGATTCCTCCGCCGCCTGATGCGCGATCGCCACGTCGCCGTCGGTCATCGCCGTGCACATGAACATGTTGTGCCAGGGATGCACATAGACGCCGCGCTTCACCATCTCCGACGTCCAGGCATAGCCGAGCCGGAAATCCTTGTCGTCCTCGAACAGGATGAGCGGCATCGCGGCGGGACCGGTCTGGCGCAGGCCGAAACCGTTGTCGCGCGCGATGGAATCGAATCCGGCACGCAGCTTCTCGCCGATGGCCGTCGTCTTCTCGAGATAGTCCGATGTCCTGATCAGGTCGAGCGTCGCGATGCTCGCCGCCATGGCAACCGCGGAGAACCAGAACGAGCCGGTGACGTAAAGCGAGCCCGCCGCGGCCCGCGCTTTTTCCGAGCCGAGCAGCGCCGACAGCGAATAGCCGTTGGCGATCGCCTTGCCCCAGCAGGAGAGATCCGGCTCGACGCCGACCAGCGACCAGCTGCAGTCGCGCGCGAGGCGGAAGCCGGCGCGCACATCGTCGACGATCAGGAGCGCGCCGCGCGCGTCGCAGATCTCGCGGGCCTTGCGGGCGTAGGCCGCATTTGGCGCCTGCTGGTCGATGAAGGCGTCGTGCTTGAACGGCGAGGCGATGATGCCGGCGAGGTCGTCGCCGGCGGCGATCACGGCCGCTTCGAGGCTCTGCACGTCGTTGTAGACATAGGTGATGAGATGGGCGCGATCCTCGGGCACCGTCCCGGTGTGGACCGGCGTGCACCACGGCGCCGCGCCGTGATAGGCGCCCTTGGCGACGAGGATCTTGCGCTTCTTCGTGTGCGCGCGCGCCACCATCATCGCCATGGTCGTCGCGTCGGTGCCGTTCTTGCAGAACATCGCCCAGCTCGCATGGCGGACGAGGCCGACGAATTTCTCCGCGAGCTCCACCATCGCCGGGCCGGGTCCCGTCATCGCATCGCCGAGCTTCTGCTGTGTCGCGGCCGCGGCGTCGATGGCTTCGTGTCCGTAGCCGAACAGGTTGGGGCCGTAGCCGCACATGAAATCGAGATATTCGTTGCCGTCGACGTCCCACAGCCGTGCACCCTTGGCGCGGGCGAAGAATTGCGGGAAATTCTCGGGCAGGATGCGCACGGATTGATGGCCGTACATCCCGTTCGGGATCACGGCCGCGGCCCGCTCGCGCAGGGCGCGATCCTGGGAATTGGCAAGCGACGGCGATTTCGTGCCCGGCATGTGATCCTCCCTAAACGATAGTTTTGACTACTATAATCAAAACGGGCTAACAAGGCACCTTATTTTGCAAGGTATTGCTGATGGCGGCGCGCCTTCTTTCCATCGGTCTCACGACGCTCGACATTGTCGGCCGTCCCATCGATGAAATACCAAAAGGCGGCGGCACGAAACTGATCGATGCGATCGTCGTCGTCCCGGCGGGGACGGCGGGCGGCACGGCGCTGGTCGCGGCGAAACTCGGGCTGCCGACGGCGATCGCCTCGGCGGTCGGCGACGACGGGGCAGGGCGCTTCGTCCGCCAGGAATTCGAGCGCGCCGGCGTCGACACGAGCCTTCTGCGCACGCATCCGACGCGCCCGACCTCGACGACGATCCTCGCCATCCGCTCCGACGGCGAGCGGCCGAACTTTCACGCGCTGGGCGCCAGCCTGTTCGCGGAAGCGGATGCGGACACCATGAAGGCCGCCTGTGCGGCGAAGTTCGTGCACTATGCCGGCGTCGGCGGCGTCAAGCTCAACGGCGGACCGGGTGCGGCCTTGGTGGCGGCGGCGAAAGCGGCCGGCGTGACGGTCACATGCGATCTCATCGGCCCCAATGCCAAGACGATGGCCGAGCTGGAGACCGTTCTGCCTTACGTCGACTATTTCATGCCGAACATGGAAGAGGCTTTCTTCCTGACGGGCTTGCAGAACCCGCGCGCGGCAGCCGAACGCTTTCTCCGCATGGGCGCGAAAACCTGCATCTTCAAATGGGGCGCACGCGGCGCCTATGTCGCAACCAGGAATGAAGAGACGATATTGCCTGCGCACAAGATCGAGGTCGTCGACACCACGAGCTGCGGCGATTCCTATTGTGCAGGCTTCATCGCCGCGTGCGACCGCGGCATGAATGTGCTCGATGCCTGCCGCTTTGCCGGCGCCACCGCGGCGCTGGTCGCGCAGGCGCCGGGGACGCTGGGGGCGCTGGTCGATTTCGACGCGACATTGCGCTATCAACGCGAGACGCCCTTGCGGGACGACGCATGAGCCCACGCGGCAATGACGAGCAGAGCCTTCGCGTCCGCATCGTCGATGTGATGCAGGAGATGCTGGCGCGCGGCCTGAATCGCGGCACCACCGGAAATGTTTCCGTCCGTCTGGGCGACGGCATGCTCGTCACGCCGAGCGGCATCGTCCCGGAGAAGCTGACGCCGGATTCGATCGTCCATCTCGACGCGCAGGGCAATGCGCGCGACGGCGCGCTGAAGCCTTCGAGCGAATGGCAGATGCATCAGCGCATCCTTGCGCGCCGGCCGGACGTCAACGGCGTCGTTCACTGTCACTCGCGCTATGCAACGATCCTCGCCTGTGCGGGAAAATCCATTCCGCCGCTGCATTACATGGTCGGCGTCTCCGGCAAGCCGTCCGTGCCGCTGGCCCCTTACGCGACCTTCGGCAGCGCCGAACTCGCCGATCATGTCGCCGACGCGCTCGACGGCGGATACGCCTGTCTCATGGCCAATCACGGACTGATCGTCGCCGCACCGGGCCTCGAGCGCGCGCTGTTCATCGCCGAAGAAGTGGAAGAGCAGGCGGCGGTTTACTGGGGCACGCTCGCCATCGGCGGACCGACGACGCTCACCGACGCGCAGATGAGCGAGATATTCCGGCAATTCAAGAATTACGGACAGAAGAAATGACCGCCCTCGTCGAAGCGGCAAGCCTGCCCGAGACGGCGGGCGGCAAATGGATCGGACGCGATATCGCGCCGCTCGAGATCGTCGCGATCCTGTTCGTCGGCTCGGTCGGCATCCTGATCGCAGGCCTGCAGCCGCAATTGCTGGGCGCGCTGGCCGCCGAACATCGGCTCACCGCTACCGAGCTCGGCTGGGCGGCGACGGCGGAATTGCTGACCATCGGATTGGCCGCCGGCATCGCCGGTGGCGTGTTGAAGCCGGTCGGCTTGCGCTCGTGGGCGGCCGGCGCGTCGCTGGCCTTGATGGCGATCGACATCCTGATGCGCGGTGAGTCCCATCTTCCCGTCGTTGCCATTCGCGCTGCGGCCGGTGTCGCGGAAGGGATCCTGTTGTGGATTCCCGTCAGCATGATCGCGCGCTCGACGACGCCGGGGCGCTGGTCCGGCATCTTCCTCGCCGTGCAGACGCTGGCGCAATTCGTCTATTCCGAAATCCTGCCCGCCACCGCGATGGCGAAGCTCGGCGCCACGGGCGGGTTTTATGCGCTCGCCGGAACCTCGCTCGTCTGCGCCGGTGTCGCGCTGCTTCTGCCGCAATCCTTCGATCCGCTGCCGCACGAATCCGGGGACCAGCTCGCGGGAGCGCTGTCGCTCCGCGCCTTCGCCGCGCTCGCCTCCGTGTTCCTCTTCATGGCGTTCATCGTCGGCTTCTGGAGCTATTTCGAGCCGATCTCGGCTGAGGCGCATCATCCGGACTATGTCTACAACCAGGCGGCATCGCTTTCGCTCTTCGCGCAGGTCACGGGCGCATTTCTGGCGAGCTTCGTCGCAGGACGCGTCTCGTTCTTTCCCGTTATTCTGGTCTGCACCATCGTCAATCTCGCGATCCTCGCCGTCGTCGCGACCATGCCGGGGCCCGCGCTCTTCATCGCGCTCGCGGGCGTCTTCGGATTCCTCTGGCTGTTCCTGATGCCGTTCCAGGTGCCGATGGTGATCGAAGCCGATCCGACGCGCCGAGCCGCGGTGCTGATGCCAGGCGCGCAACTGATGGGCGCGGCGCTGGGACCGATGCTGTGCTCCTTCGCCGTCGTCGGCGCCGACGTGCGCGGCGTGCTGGCGGTTTGCGCCGTCTCGCTGGTGCTGGCGTTTGTCGTGGCCGGCTGGCTGCACTGGCGGAAGCACGGCTTGCCAGTCTCGCCGCTTTCCGCTTAGGCTCAGCTTGGTACCGGTATCAATTCTATAGGCCCCCGTGGAAAACGATGCCGGAGCGTGCCATGGCTGTCATTCATGATCTCCGAAGGTCCGATCGTCTGTTTCGGCGAAGTGCTGGTCCGGCTCACCGCGCCGGACAACGAGCTGCTGCTGCAATCCGGACGCCTGAGCGTGAATTTCGGCGGCGCCGAGACCAATGTCGCCGTCTCGCTGTCGCGGCTCGGCGGCGCGTCGCGCATGGCGAGCGTGCTTCCGGACAACGCCATCGGTCGCGCCGCGTTCGACGCCTTGCGCGGTCATGGTGTGGATGTCAGCCGCCTTCGCTTCGTGCCCGGCCGCATGGGACTCTATTTCCTGACACCCGGCGCCGTGCGGCGGCCCTCCGAGGTGATCTACGACCGCTGGGGCTCCGTCTTCGCGGAAGCCGAACCCGACGCGATCGACTGGCAGGCGATGCTGCAGGGCGCTGCGGCGCTGCACATGTCCGGCATCACGCCGGCTCTGGGACCCAAGGCCGCCGCAGCGGCGTTGCGCGCGGCGAAGGCGGCGAACGGGCTCGGCGTGCCTGTCTCGTTCGACGGCAATTATCGCGGCAAGCTCTGGGCGCTGTGGAACGGCGACGGCCCGAAGATTTTGCGCGAGCTGCTGGCTTGTGCGTCTGTTGCCTTCGTCGATGATCGCGACATCGCGCTCGTGCTCGGTCAGACATTCGGCGGCCCCGATGCGGAACGGCAGCGCCAGGCCGCGGACGCCGCATTCGAAGCATTTCCGACGCTCCAGCGCATCGCCACGACCCGCCGTGTCCAGCCCAGCATGGATCACCATGAGCTTTCCGCGTCGATGTCCACGCGCGAGGGCCGCGAATGGGTCAGCGAAGCGGAGACGCTGACCGGCATCGTCGATCGCATCGGCGCCGGCGACGCCTTTGCCGCGGGACTCCTGCACGGCCTGCGCCGCGGCTTCGACGATCAGACCGCGCTCGATTTCGCCAAGGCGGCGGCCTGCCTGAAGCACGGCATTCCGGGCGACTTCAATCTTGCGAGCGAAGCCGATGTGAAAGCGCTGCTCGCACAGGAAGGGCTCGACATACGCCGCTAGAGGGGACACATGCTGAAGATCGTCAATGCGAAAGTCATCGTGACCTGTCCGGGGCGGAATTTCGTCACGCTGAAGATCGAGACGTCGGAAGGACTCCACGGGCTCGGCGATGCCACGCTCAACGGCCGCGAGCTCGCCGTTGCGTCCTATCTCAGGGATCACGTCGTGCCGACGCTGATCGGCCGCGACGCGCACCGGATCGAGGACATCTGGCAGTATCTTTATAAAGGCGCCTATTGGCGGCGCGGACCGGTGACGATGGCGGCGATTGCGGCGGTCGACACGGCGCTGTGGGATATCAAGGCCAAGGCGGCGAACCTGCCGCTCTATCAGCTCCTCGGCGGCGCGAGCCGCGAAGGCGTCATGGTCTACGGCCACGCCAACGGCGAGACCATCGAAGACACGATCAAGGAAGCGCTGCGCTATCGCGAACAGGGCTACAAGGCGATCCGGCTGCAGTCCGGCGTGCCGGGGCTTCCCAGCACCTACGGCGTTTCGAAGGACAAGCAGTTTTACGAGCCGGCGGACGCGGCGCTGCCGACGGAGAATGTCTGGTCGACGGTCAAATATCTTCCGACCGTGCCGAAGCTGTTCGCGGCGGCGCGCGAGGCGCTCGGCTGGGACGTGCATCTGCTGCACGATGTGCATCATCGCCTGACGCCGATCGAGGCGGGGCGGCTCGGCAAGGATCTCGAGCCCTATCGTCCGTTCTGGCTCGAAGACGCGACGCCCGCCGAAAACCAGGCGGCCTTCCGGCTGATCCGCCGGCATACGACGACGCCGCTTGCGGTCGGCGAAGTGTTCAACACGGTGTGGGACGCCAAGCAGCTGATCGAAGAGCAGCTGATCGATTACATCCGCATGACCGTGGTGCACAGCGGCGGCATCAGCCACCTTCGCCGCGTGGCGCATCTGGCCGAGCTGAACAATGTGCGCACCGGCTCGCACGGCGCCACCGATCTTTCGCCGGTGTGCATGGGCGCGGCGCTGCACTTCGATCTGTGGGTGCCGAATTTCGGCATCCAGGAATATATGCGGCACACGGCGGAGACCGATCTCGTCTTCCCGCACGCCTACAGCTTTGCGGGCGGTTATCTCCATCCGGGCGAGGCGCCGGGCCACGGCGTCGACATCGATGAAGCGCTCGCGGCCCGCTATCCCTATCGCCCCGCAAGCCTGCCGGTGAACCGCCTCGAAGACGGCACCATGTTCAGCTGGTGATGAGCCGCTCGCTCGCAAACCCGCCGCGCTTCTCGCTTGCGAGACGGGACGGGGCGCGCATCGCGCTTTCCAGCGATGCGGGTTTTGCCGCGCACATCTTCGTTCTCGAACCGGACATCATCCGCGTGGCGCTGCTGCGCGATGGCGGCGGCTTTTCCATGCCGCGGACCTGGGCCATCGCGCCCGGCGCGGACGACGTGGCGGAGGAGGGGCGCGATCGTTTCGATGTGAGCGGGTTTTCGTGCCCGTCCTACGAGCTTGCGGAGCAGGACGGCAGCTTGGTCATCTCGACCGGCCGCCTTCGGCTCACCATTGCGTTGTCCGGCTTTCACTGCAGCTGGGACATGGCGACGCCGCAAGGCTGGCAGCGCATCGCGCGGGACCGCGCCACGCAGGCCTACAATTTCGGCTGGTGGGGCTCGAAGGTCTGTCACTATCTGAAACGCAACGAGACCGAGCGCTATTACGGCCTCGGCGAACGCAGCGGCGACATGGATCGCGCGGGCCGCCGCTTTCGCCTGAGCAACACCGATGCGATGGGTTACAGCGCGAAGACGTCGGATCCGCTCTACAAGCACATTCCGTTCTATGTGACCTACGATACGGCATCCAGGGCGGCGTTCGGGCTGTTCTACGACACCTATGCCGATTGCGTCTTCGACTTCGGCGCGGAGATCAGCAACTATCACGGGCCCTATCGCTATTTTTCCGCCGACAGCGGCGATCTCGACTATTACGTCATCGCGGGCCCCCAAATCGCCGATGTCACGCGCCGCTTCACCTGGCTCACCGGCACGCCCCCCCTGATGCCGAAATGGTCGCTCGGCTATTCCGGCTCGACGATGAGCTACACGGATGCGCCGGACGCGCAGGCTGAGATGGCGCGCTTCATCGAGAAATGCCGCGAACACGACATCCTCTGCGACTCCTTCCATCTCTCCTCCGGCTACACCAGCATCGGCGGCAAGCGCCACGTGTTCCACTGGAACCGCGAGAAGTTTCCCGATCCCGCCGCCTTCGTGCGCTCCTATCACGACGCCGGCATCAGGCTCTGCGCCAACATCAAGCCGTGCCTGCTGGCGGAGAATCCGCTGTTCGGCGAAGCGCGCGAGAAAGGCATTCTCGTTTGCGACGAAAATGGCGAGCCCGTCTGGACGCAGTTCTGGAGCGGGCTCGGGGCCTATGTCGATTTCACCAATCCGGCCGCGCGCGCCTGGTGGAAGGAGCGTGTCAAGGACAGCCTGCTCGCCTTCGGCATCGATTCCACCTGGAACGACAACAACGAATTCGAGATCGTCTCGCCGCAGGCCGTCGCGCTAGGGCTCCCCGTTCCGGCTACCGACGCCAAACCTCTGCAATCGCTTCTGATGATGAAGAGTTCGCGCGAGGCGCAGCGTGCATTTGCGCCCGAAAGGCGGCCGTTTCTCGTGACGCGCGCCGGTGCGGCGGGCATGCAGCGCTATGCGCAGACCTGGTCGGGCGACAATTCCACGGCGTGGGACACGCTGCGCTACAACATCCGGATGGGCTTGGGGCTGGCGCTGAGTGGAGTCTCAAATTCAGGGCACGATGTCGGCGGCTTCGCCGGGCCTGCGCCGGACACCGAGCTTTTCGTGCGCTGGGTGGAAGCGGGTGTCTTCATGCCGCGCTTCAGCATTCACTCCTGGAACAGCGACGGCACGGTCAATGAGCCCTGGATGCATGCGGACGCGACGGCGGCCGTGCGCGCGCTGATCGCGCTCCGCTATGCGCTTCTGCCTTACCTTTACGATCTGCTCTGGCAGTATCGCGGCGCGCTCGATCCCCTCTGGCGTCCGCTGTTCTACGATTTCCCGGATGATCCGCGCGCGTTCAACGACACCGACAGCTACCTGCTCGGGCCGTCCCTGCTGGTGACGCCGGTCTGCGAGCCGGGCCTGCGCGAGCTCGAAGTCACTCTGCCGGCCGGATGCGGGTGGATGGACTTCTGGAGCGGCGCGCGGCTGCCCGGCGGCGAAACCGTCGAAGCCGAAGCGCGCCCCGGCCGCCCCGTTCTTTTCGTGAAGGAAAATTCGGCCATCGCGATGAACATCGCGGAGCAGCATTTCGCAGCCCGCGCCGACGAACGCGCCTTCGCCGTCTTTGCCGGCGCGGCCGGACATATCGAAGCTGCGAGCCGCGAAGACGACGGCGAAAGCGAAGCGTGGCGCACGGAGACCGCCGCGATATGGACTCTCACCGTCGACTGCGGCGAGACGCTCTCGGTGTCCTGCCGAAAGAACGGCTCCGTCCCGGCGGAGACGCTGACGCTGCTGTTTCGACCGTCAGAGACGAGGGCCGTCGAAGCGCGCGACGGCGCGATTTTGTCGGACACGATCGCCGGCGACTGGCGCCGCGTCGTTCTGCGTCCGAAGTCCTAAACTCTCTCATTTCGTCATCACCCGGTCGCAAGAGCGATCCGGGTGACCCATTTTTTGCGCCGAAAAATTTGGGTCGCCCGCATAAAGCGGGCGATGACGGTGTTTTGAGTTGTTAAAATCAGACGCTCTAGCAGGAAATTTCGCAATACTCGCCCGCCTCGAGAAACA
>Ga0335069_10005614_pt1 | contig 18390 bp, 13 predicted proteins | sample Lox_Sample_11_FD_206714 | JGI IMG/M metagenome (GOLD analysis project Ga0335069, IMG submission 206714) | Soil microbial communities from Loxahatchee National Wildlife Refuge, Florida, United States - Lox_Sample_1.1 | ecosystem: Environmental > Terrestrial > Soil > Wetlands | place: USA... | reverse complement strand
GGGCTCCGCTCTCGCTGGCCAGCGCGGAGATCGGCGCGCTGCCGCCCGAGGCGCGCGCCGAGGCGGGGCGGCGCGTCGGCGCGGCCCGCGGCCAGCTCCGCGAGGCGCTGCGCGAGCAGCAGGCCCAGCTGGAGGCCGAACGAGACCGGCAGGTGCTGGTTACCGAGGCGGTCGACGTCACCCTGCCCGGCGGCCGGACCCCGCCCGGCGCGCGCCATCCCGTCACCATGCTCGCCGACCGGCTGTCCGACGTGTTCGTCGCGATGGGGTACGAAGTCGCCGAGGGGCCCGAGGTCGAGGCGGAGTGGTACAACTTCGACGCGCTGAACATCCCGTCCGACCATCCGGCCCGGGAGATGCAGGACACGATCTTCATCCAGGGCACCGAGGGGCCGGGGAAGAAGTCGGGCATGGTGCTGCGGACGCACACCTCGCCGGTGCAGATCCGGTCCATGCTGACCCGCCGGCTGCCGCTCTACGTGGTGAGCCCGGGCCGGTGCTACCGGCAGGACCCGCTCGACGCCACCCACAGCCCGGTGTTCCACCAGATCGAGGGGCTCGCGATCGACGAGGGACTGACCATGGCCGACCTGCGCGGCGCGATCCAGTCGTTCGTGGACGCGATGTTCGGCGCGGGCCTTCGCACCCGCTTCCGGCCCGACTACTTCCCGTTCACCGAGCCGTCGGGCGACGTGTCGATGGAATGCCACATCTGCCGCGGCGCCTCGGCCAAGCCGGGCGGCGACCCGTGCCGGGTGTGCCGGTCGCAGGGCTGGATCGAGATCGCGGGCTGCGGCATGGTGAACCCCCGGGTGCTGGTGGCCTGCGGCATCGACCCCGACCGGTACAGCGGGTTCGCGTTCGGGCTCGGCATCGAGCGCAGCCTGGTGATCGCGCACGGGCTGACCGAGATCAGGGACGCGGTAGAGGGCGACGTGCGGTTCAGCCGGGCGTTCGGGATGGAGATCTGAGATGCGAGTGCCGCTTTCCTGGCTGCGAGAGTACGCGCCGCTGCCCGAGCCGGTCGACGCCACCGAGGTCTCCCGGCGGCTGACCGCCGCCGGGCTCGAGGTGGAGTCGCTCGAGTCGGCCGGGCACGACATCCGCGGCGTGGTGGTCGCCCAGGTGCTGTCGGTCGAGGAGCTGGCCGACGTGAAGAAGCCGATCAGGTACTGCCGGGTCGCCGTCTCGGAGGCGCAGCTCAGGGCCCCGGCCCGGGAGGCGTCCGGGGTAATCTGCGGCGCGACCAACTTCGCGGTCGGCGACCGGGTCGCGCTCGCGCTGCCCGGCGCGGTGCTGCCCGGCGGGTTCGAGATCAGCGCGCGCAAGACCTACGGTCACATCTCCGAGGGGATGATCTGCTCGGCCAGCGAACTGGCCATCGGCGACGATCACACCGGCATCATCGTGCTGCCCGCCGACGCGCCGCTGGGCGAGGATTTCGTGTCCTACGCGAACCTGCGCGACGAGGTGTTCGAGATCGCGGTGACGCCCGACCGCGGCTACGCCGTGTCGGTGCGCGGCATCGCGCGCGAGCTCGCCAGCGCGTTCGGCGTGCCCTTCACCGATCCCGCCGAGACCGCGCTGCCGGACGCGACCGTGCTCGGCGGCCCGATCGGCTACGTGGGCCCGGACGTCTACCCGGCGAGCATCGCCGACCCGACCGCCTGCGACCGGTTCGTGCTCCGCGAGGTGCGCGGCTTCGATCCGGCGGCCCGCACCCCGCTGTGGATGCGGGTGCGGCTGGCCCGGTCCGGGGTCCGCTCAGTGTCGCTCGCGGTGGACGTGACGAACTACCTCATGCTCGAGCTGGGGCAGCCGCTGCACGCGTTCGACCGGTCCAAGCTCACCGGTGAGATCGTGGTCCGCCGGGCCCGGCCGGGGGAGCGGCTGGAGACCCTTGATCACGTGGTCCGGGCCCTGGACCCGGACGACATCCTGATCACCGACGCGTCCGGGCCGATCTCCATGGCCGGCACCATGGGCGGCCTTTCCACCGAGATCGACGAGGCCTCCACGGACCTGGTGATCGAGGCGGCGCATTTCTCCGCCGAGGGAACGGCCAAGATGAGCCGCCGGCACAAGCTGCACAGCGAGGCGTCCTACCGGTTCGAGCGCGGCGTGGACCGCGAGCTTCCGCTGCGCGCCAGCGCCAAGGCGGTGGCCCTGCTGTCCGGCCTGGGCGGCGGACGGGTGGTGCCGGGCTGCACGCACGCGCAGGCCGAGGTGCCGCCGGTGGTGATCTCGATGGCCGCGGACTACCCGGACAAGGTGGCCGGGATGGTATACGGCCGGGACACCGTGGTCCGGCGGCTGCGCGAGGTGGGCTGCTCGGTGCGGGAGATCCGCGCGGTCATCCCGACCATCGCCCCCTGGCGGGCGGAACGGCCGGCCGACGGCCAGCCGCCAGCTCCCGCCCCGGCCAGCGGCGCCAGCGGCCTGGTGCCCGCGCTCGAGGTGACCCCGCCGACCTGGCGGCCCGACCTCACCGACCCCGCCGACCTGGCCGAGGAGGTCATCCGGCTGGAAGGCTACGAGAACGTCCCGGCGCGGATGCCGCGCGCCCTGGCCGGGCGCGGGCTCACGCCGCGCCAGCGGCTGCGCCGCTCGGTCGGTCGCTCGCTGGCCGAAGCCGGGTACGTGGAGGTGCTGTCGTGGCCCTTCGGGTCACGGGCCGACGCGGACATGCTCGGGCTGCCGCCGCAGGACATGCGCCGCGCCGCGGTGACGGTGGCGAACCCGCTGAGCGACGACGAGCCGCTGCTGCGCACGACCCTGCTGCCCGGGATGTTCCGGGTCCTGGCCCGGAACATCGGGCGGGGCTTCGCCGATACCGCGCTGTTCGAGATAGGGCTGGTCTTCCGGCCCCGCCCGGGGGCGGCGGCCTCCGCGCCCATCCTGCCGGTGGACCGCGGCCCCACGATGGCCGAACTCGCCTCCCTGGACGCCGCTCTGCCCGACCAGCCGCTGCGGGCCGGCGCGGTGCTGGCCGGGGCGCGCGAGCTCGACGGCTGGTGGGGCAAGGGGCGCCCGGCGTGCTGGGCGGACGCCATCGAGGCGGCCCGCGCGGTCGGCCGGATGTGCCGGGTCCGGCTCGAGGTCCGGGCCGACCAGCACGCGCCCTGGCATCCGGGGCGCTGCGCGGCCATCTACGCCCAGGTCACGGACTCCGACGGCCAGCGGGAGTGGCTGGCCGGGCACGCCGGCGAGCTGCACCCTCGGGTGATCAAGGCGTTCGGGCTGCCGGAACGGACCTGCGCCATGGAGCTTGACCTGTCGGTGCTGTTCACTGCGGCTGAGGGCGTCGGGCCGGTGCAGGCCCCGCAGCTGTCCGGCTACCCGCTGGCCACCCAGGACGTGGCCCTCATCGTGGACGCGTCGGTGCCCGCCGCCGAGGTGGAAGCGGCGCTGGTGGCGGGCGCGCCGAAGGAACTGCTCGAAGGCGTGCGGCTGTTCGACGTGTACACCGGGGCCCAGGTCGGCGAGGACCGCAAGTCGCTGGCCTACACGCTCAGGTTCCGCGCCCCGGACCGGACGCTCACCGCCGCCGAGGCCACGGCGGCCCGCGACGCGGCCGTGGCCGAGGCCGCCCGCAGGGTCGGCGCCGTGCTCCGCAGCTAGGAGTTCCGGCGGCCGCCGTGTGACCGCGTGACGGCGATAACCGGTTAATAACCGTCACGCTGTCACTTTGTTACGGTACCGCGCGGGCACGTGATCATGGATGGCGTCCCCTCTGGGCTGGCCTGTTTGCTAAAGGAGGCAACTGTCGGTCAGGATGTGGTTACCGAAGACCGCAGCGAATCGCTGAGCCGGAGGGCGAGATAACAAGACACGCGGTGGCCCGGGGGGGTGCAACCGAGCAGGCCGCGACGGCGAAGTTCCGTGACGTGTTCGCGGTGGCGGAGTTCCGGGCTCTGTGGGCGGCGCAGCTCTTGTCGGTCATCGGCGATCAGCTGGCTCGTGTCGCGCTGACCGTGCTCGTCTACGACCGGACCCGTTCGGCGCTGCTCGCGGCGATCACCTTCGTGGTGAGCATCGTGCCGACCTTCATCGGCGGCGTGACGCTGGCCTGGCTGGCCGACAGGTACCCCCGGCGCAGCGTGATGATCACCTGCGACCTGGTGCGGTGCGCGCTGGTCCTGGTCATGGCCGTCCCCGGGGTGCCGCTGGCCGGGCTGGTGACGCTGCTCTTCCTGGTCACCCTGGTGGGCGCGCCGTTCACCTCGGCGCGCGCGGCGGTCTACCCCGACGTGCTGACCGGCGACCGGTACGTGATGGGCACCGCGGTGACGCTCACCACCTATCAGTTCGCGCAGGTTCTCGGCTTCGCGGCCGGGGGCGCCGTCGCCGGGTTCTTCGGCACTAGCCGGTCCCTGGTCATCGACGCGGCCACCTTTGCCGTGTCCGCGCTCATCGTCCGGGCCTGGGTGCGCCCACGCCCCGTCCCTGCGGCCGCCGGCCGCCACGGGCCGTCCCGGCTGGCCGGCATCATCGCCGGCGCCCGGCTCGTCTTCGCCCGCCCGGCCCTGCGCACGCCGATGCTGTTCGGCTGGCTGGCGGCGTTCTACAACGCTCCGGAGGGCGTGGTCACCCCGCTCGCCAGGGACCTGCACGGTGGTGCCACTGCCGTCGGCGTGGTCCTCGCCGCCGCGGCTCTCGGGGAGACCGCGGGCGCGCTCATGTTCAGCCGCTTCGTGGCGCCGCCGACCCGGCTGCGGGTCATGGGTCCGCTCGCGGTCGCCGCCTGCGCGGCTCTCGTCCTGTTCCTCTGGCAGCCCGGCCTGCCGGGCTCGCTGCTGATCCTGGTCATTTCGGGCCTGTGCGCGTCCTATCAGCTCGCCGCCAACGCCGCTTTCGTGACCGCGGCACCGCAAGAACAGCGCAGCCAGGCCTTCGGCCTAGCCCAGGGCGGCATGAGCCTGGGCCAGGGCATGGTCATGATCCTGGCGGGTGCCGCCGCGGATCACCATTCGGCGGCCCGGGTTATCGCGGTGTGCGGTGCGGTCGGCGCCGTGGTGGCGCTGGCGATCGCGATCAGCTGGGCTCGCGAGAATCGCCGGCGGGCATCCGGACGTCATCAGCGCACCTTAGGGGTTACCCCCAGCTTTCGCCGCGCATGGACGCGCTCCTTATCTCTTGTGTTACCGGTGAACAGGTGGGGGGCGGCCTCCAGCCGGCCCCGGCTCCGGCTCCGGCCCAGATCCAGCTCTAGCCCCAGCTCTCGCCGCGCATGGCATTACCCCTTTCTCTGAGTGTTCGAGCGGATTCATTGAGTAACCTACTTGAACGTCTGGCCGGGGGAGGCGGTTCAGTCCCGGCTCTGGCCGCGCATGGACGCACTCCCTTTCCGACCTCCTGGACGCGTCGTCGGGCGTTGCGGCACCCATTGTTGTCCGCAGCCAGGCCCGCGGGGTGCTATGCGGCTAATGCCGGAAATAATCCGGCCAGCTAATGACCTTCTGCAACTGCTCTGGTACGGAAGTAGAACTCTGTTACTCCCGAAGTCAGAAGAGAAGGTATTCCTCTACCGGTGTGTAGCCGGGTTTTCACGGTTTGCGCTCCCCGATGCTGACAATGCGGAAGAATGATCCAGGATCTTCTACGTGGGTAGCGAGGCGGCAGGCCGTATGAATAAGGCACTGATGCGCGTGGCTCGTCGCGTGCCGCGACTGAGCGCAGCTGTCAGTGATTGGCCAATCTGGTCGCTGCCCCGCTCGCTCCTGAGCTTCGTGCTGACCGTCATCGCCGTGGATCTGGCCGCCATCGGCGTCGCGGCGTCGTTCACCACGATCACCGCGCATGACCTGCTCCTGTTCGGCCTGCTGCTCGGCTGCACCGCCCTGGCCGTCGAGCTGAGCAGGAAGGCAGGCGAGCAGGGCGGCATGATCAAGGATGTCCAGGGCGTCTGGGAGTTGCCGGTCGCCATCCTGCTGCCGCCGCTGTACGCGCTGATCGCGCCGATTACCCGGATCGCGCTGATGCAGTGGCGGGTCCGGCGCGCGCCGCTCTACCGGCGGGTGTTCAGCAGCGCGTCCATCGGGCTGTCCTACGGCGCCGCGTCGGTGACCTTTCACGGCCTGTCCCGCCTGCTCCCGGCGGATCCCGGGGGGACGGTCCTGCGGGCCACCGCGTGGACCCTGCTGGTCGCGATCGCCGTCCTGGTGAAGTCGGTCCTGAACAAGGCCATGATCATGACGGCGGTCAAGGCCACCGACCCGGGCGCGACCATCCGGGCGGAAGTGTTCGGCCGCGAGCCGCTCTACAACGACGTGGCCGAGATCTGCATCAGCATCCTGGTGACCTACGGCGTGGCCAGCAACCCGGTGCTGGCCCTGGCCGCGCTGCCCGTGGTCACCCTGCTGCAGCGCTCGCTGCGTCACGTCCAGCTGGTCAACGACTCGCGGGCGGATTCCAAGACCGGCCTGCTGAACGCGGCGACCTGGGAGCGCGAGGCGACCGCGGAGGTGGCCCGCGCGGTGCGGACCCGGGCGTCGCTGGCGGTGGCGCTGCTGGACATCGACCGGTTCAAGGCGATCAACGACACCTACGGCCACCTGGCCGGGGATCAGGTGCTCAAGGAGATCGCCCGCACGCTCGGCAGCGTCCTGCGTGACTACGACCGCGCCGGGCGGTTCGGCGGCGAGGAGTTCTCCCTGCTGCTGCCGCAGACGCGGGCGGTGGACGCGTTCCGGATCGCCGAACGGGTGCGCGCTACCATCGCCGGCCTGTCCGTCATCGTTCCCGGCGCGACCGGCGCGGAGCGGGTGCACGTCACGGTGTCGATCGGGGTAGCCGCGCTGGACAGCGGCAGCAAGCGCGAGTACACCGGCCTGATGGCGGCAGCCGACGCCGCCCTTTACCGGGCGAAGGCCAGCGGCCGGGACCAGGTGCAGATGATCAGCACGACCAGGGGCCTGAGCGCGATCAGCGGAGGGGGCCGCGGCAGCGATGGCGGCGGCGGCACCAGCAGCACGGGCGCCAGCAGCACGGATGTGCCGATCGCGTTCCGCCGTGCTCAGGGTTCGTAACGGGGCATGGCTTCAGGTCCAGCCGGTGGTGCGCATGTCGCGCCTCCTTATCTCTGTGGCTTGTGCGGAACGTGAGGTCTGCGGGACGGCAGATCCGCAGGCTCATTAGCGATCAGGTCCAGCCAGTAGTACGCATGACGCGTCTCCTCAGCATTGGTGTGGTATGTGTGAATCCTGGTGTGCAGGACCCGGCCGGCCGGGCAGTATAACCGGGAGTATTCGGTTGACTACGCTTCTCTAAGAGAACGTGCCGCCAGCGTGGATGGCTCACATCGTGTTCATGCTGCCCGAATCATGCCGGCAATGTGCGGAATTGCGATGACCGGTCCGACTATCCGATACCAATGAGTAACCTTCAGCGGCGCGGCGAGCCGGGCCGGGCAAGATTTGCTGCCGGGAGTAACGGCGTATTGACAGCACGCTCGCCCATACTGTGACAAGGTGGTGCCTAGGCCGTACCGAGCGTTGCCGAGGTCGGCCTTGATTCGCATCATGGAGCCTGAGGACGCACCCCGTGGACGCCACCTCCCGGCTGGCCGGACGTACGCAGATCTTCAACGTCCGTTCGTGGCCGTTCTGGAAGCTGCCGAGGTCCCTGGCTATCTACGTCGCCGCGGTGATCCTGATCGACGGGGCCGCGATCGCGGTGAGCGCGGCGACCCTGCCCCTCCGCGCACACGACCTCGCGGTTTTTGGCCTGCTGCTCGCGTGCAACGGGGCTACCGTCGAACTGACCCGAAGGTCGAGCGAGCCCGAGGGACATGTCAAGGACGTGCACGCGGTCTGGGAACTGCCGATCGTCGTGCTGCTGCCTCCGCTCTACGCGCTCCTGATGCCCATCGTCCGGCTGGCCCTGACGCAGTGGCGGGTCCGCCAGGCGGCCGTCTACCGGCGCGTGTTCACCGCGGCCGCCATCGGCATCTCCTACCTCTGCGCCTCGCTGACCTTCCGGGGCCTGGCTCACCTGGCGCTCGGCCCGGGCCCCGCCCCCGGATCGCGCGTCACGATCTGGCTCGTGCTCGTGGTGGCCTGCTCGGTCGTCCAGCTCGCCGTGAACCAGTGCCTGGTCTTCGCCGCGGTCCGGGCCACGGACCCGTCGACGCGGGCGCGGGAGTTCATCTTCGGCCGCGAGACGCTGCGCAACGACGCGACCGAGATGTGCATGGCCGCGCTGGCCACGCTGGCGATAGCGATGAGCCTGCTCACCGTGCTCATCGCCCTGCCGCTGGCCACCTTGCTGCAGCGGTCGGCCCTGCACGCCCAGCTGGTCAAGGACGCCAGGACCGATTCCAAGACGGGGCTGCTGAACGCGGCGACCTGGGAGCGCCAGGCGACCGCGGAGGTGGTCCGCGCGGTACGGACCAGAACCCCGATGGCGATCGGGCTGCTGGACATCGACCGGTTCAAGGGCATCAACGACACCTACGGCCACCTGACCGGCGACGAGGTGCTCAAGGAGATCGCGCACACGCTGAACACGGTGCTGCGCGAGTACGACCTGGCCGGCCGGTTCGGCGGCGAGGAATTCGCCCTGCTGCTGCCGCAGACGCGGGCGGTGGACGCGTTCCGGATCGCCGAACGCATCCGGTCCGCCATCTCCGGCCTGTGCATCATCGCCCCCGGCGCCACCGGCGGGGAGCGGGTGCACGTCACGGTGTCGATCGGGGTGGCCGCGCTGGACAGCGGCAGCAAGCGCGAGTACACCGACCTGATGGCTGCGGCGGACGCCGCGCTGTACCGCGCCAAGGGAAGCGGCCGGGACCAGGTGCAGATGATCAGCACGACCAGGGGCCTGAGCGCGGTCAGCAGCATCCCGCGCGCGGTCAACGGCGGGCCGAGCCTGTTCCGCCGCGCGGCCAGTTCCTAGGAGGGCGTGCCGGCCGGCACCGGCAGGACCGCGAGGATCGCGGCGCTGCCGTCCCGGCACTGCGACGCGTTCCCCGTCCGCAGCACGTCCGGGGTGTTGTACCCCTGACACGTCCAGCCGCTCACCACCACCGGCGCGCCGCCTCCGTTGCCCGGCACCTGCCCGTCCCTGATCCTGGCCGCGTACTCGTTCTCGACCTGCATCGCGGCCGTGCAGTTCACCGAGCCCCGGGCCACCTTGATGATGACCGGCACGCCGGCCGCGGTATGCGTGGTGCCGCAGGTCGCGCCCGCGGTGGCCTGCCCGGACGAGCACCCGGTCACCAGAGCGGCGCACGCCGAAAGGCCGCAGAGAACCGCGAGGGCCTGCCGCGTGCCATCCCGCTCCACTGAAGTCCCTCCGGCTCGATCCGATCCCACCCTAGTGCCCGGCGCCTCGCCGGCATGCTCGCGACACATTGCATATTCATGCGTTATGATGAATACTCTTCCAGGAAGCGAGGGACGGATGGGTGCCAGGGTTGCGGTCGCCGGGGCCAGCGGCTACGCGGGCGGCGAGCTGCTGCGCCTGCTGGCCGGCCATCCTGACCTCGAGATCGGCCCGCTCTCCGCGAACAGCAACGCCGGCGCGCCGGTGACCGCGGCGCACCCGCAGCTGACCGGCCATCCCGGCCTCGACGGCGCCATCTTCGCCGACCCGGACCCCGATGTCCTCGCCGACGCGGACCTGCTCTTCACTGCCCTCCCGCACGGCGAGTCGGCGCAGCTGGCCGCGCGCCTGCCCGCCCAGCTCAAGATCATCGACCTGGGCGCCGACTTCCGGCTCGCCGATCCGGAGGCGTGGACGGCGTACTACCCGACGCCGTACGCCGGCCAGTGGACCTACGGCCTGCCCGAACTGCCCGGCGCCCGGGACGCCATCAAGGCCTCCGCCACGGTGGCCGCACCCGGCTGCTACGCCACCACCTCGATCCTCGCGCTGGCCCCGCTGCTGGCCGCCGGCCTGGCCGAGCCGGCCGACATCGTGATCGTGGCCGCCTCGGGCACGTCGGGCGCGGGCCGCTCGCCGCGGCCGGACCTGCTCGCCACCGAGGTCATGGGGTCGATGTCCGCATACCAGGTCGGGGGCACGCACCGGCACACGCCCGAAATAGAGCAGAACCTTTTTAATGCCGAACGGACTGCGGTTTCCGCCCCGGTTCCGGTGACACTGTCGTTCACGCCGACGCTGGCGCCGATGTCACGCGGCATCCTCGCCACCTGCACCGCCCGGTCGGCCGCCGCGACGGCCGAGCTGCGAGCCGCGCTGGCCGGAGCCTACGAAGGGGAGTCCTTCGTCCACCTGCTGCCCGAGGGGCGGTGGCCCGCCACGGCCGCGACCCTCGGCTCCAACGCCGCCCACCTGCAGGTGGCGGCCGACCCGCACGCCGGCCGCGCCGTCGTCGTCTGCGCCCTGGACAACCTGGTCAAGGGCGCGGCCGGCCAGGCCATCCAGATCGCCAACCTCATGCTCGGCCTGCCGGAGACCGCCGGCCTGACCGCACACGGAGTGTCCCCTTGAGCGTCACCGCCCCACTGGGTTTCCGGGCCGCCGGAGTCACGGCCGGGCTCAAGCCGTCCGGCCAGCCAGACGTGGCCGTGGTCCTGAACGACGGGCCCTCGAGGTCCGCGGCCGCCGTGTTCACCTCCAACCGGGTGCAGGCCGCGCCGGTGACCTGGACCCGCCAGGTGGTCAAGGGCGGCCGGGTCCGGGCCGTGGTGCTCAACTCCGGCGGGGCCAACGCCTGCACCGGGCCGCAGGGCTTCCAGGACACGCACGCCACCGCCGAGCACCTGGCCGGGGCCATCGGGGCCCGTGGTGAAGATGTGAGCGCGGGAGAGATCGCGGTGTGCTCGACCGGCCTGATCGGCGAGCGGCTGCCCATGGACAAGCTGCTCCCGGGCGTGGACGCCGCCGTCGCCGACGCCTCCCGGTCCGGCGGCCTGGCCGCCGCCGACGCTATCAGGACCACCGACACCGTGGTGAAGATCGCGTTCCGGCGTGACGATGGTTACACCATCGGCGGGATGGCCAAGGGCGCCGGGATGCTCGCGCCCGGGCTGGCGACCATGCTGTGCGTGCTCACCACCGACGCCGACCTCGCGCCCGGCCAGCTCGACGCCGCGCTCCGGACGGCTACCGCGCTGACCTTCGACCGGCTGGACACCGACGGCTGCATGTCGACCAACGACACGGTGCTGCTGATGGCCAGCGGGGCCGCGGGCGTGTCCCCCGGTCACCGCGAGTTCACCGAGACGCTGACCGAGGTATGCGCGGACCTGGCCCGGCAGCTCCAGCTGGACGCCGAGGGCGCGAACAAGATGATCACGATCGAGGTGGTCGGGGCCGCCTCGGAGGCCGACGCGGTGACCGCCGGGCGCGCCGTGGCGCGGAACAACCTGCTCAAGTGCGCCATCGGCGGCGAGGATCCCAACTGGGGCCGGGTGCTGGCCGCGGTCGGCACCACCGGCGCGGTCTTCGAGCCGGACCGGCTGAACGTCGCGATCAACGGGATCTGGGTCTGCCGGCACGGCGCTCCCGGCGACGAGCGCTCCAAGGTCGACCTGAAGCCGAAGGACGTGACGATCACCGTGGACCTGTCCGCGGGCCCGCACTCCGCGATCATCCTGACCACCGACCTGACCGCCGCCTACGTGCACGAGAACTCGGCATATTCCACATGACGGCGGCCACCGACGGGCGGATCGACGAGCAAGGGTCCGCTTCGGCCAAGGCGGCCACGCTGATCGAGGCGCTGCCCTGGCTGAACAGGTTCCACGGCCAGACCGTGGTGATCAAGTACGGCGGGCACGCCATGGCCGACGAGGCGCTGCGCCTGGCCTTCGCCCAGGACGTGGTGTTCCTGCGTTACGCCGGGCTGCGCCCGGTCGTGGTGCACGGCGGCGGCCCGCAGATCACCGAGCAGCTCGGCCGGCTCGGGGTGGAATCCACCTTCACCGCCGGGCTCCGGGTCACCACCCCGGAGGCCATGGAGGTCGTCCGGATGGTCCTGTCCGGCAAGGTGAACAAGGACATCGTCGGCCTGATCAACCGGCACGGCCCCTTCGCCCTGGGCATGTCGGGGGAGGACGCGAGCACGTTCACCGCGGTCCGCAAGACGGCGGTCGTCGACGGCGAGCCGGTGGACATCGGCCTGGTCGGCGAGATCGTCGCCACCGACCCGGGCGCCGTCGAGGCGCTGCTGGCCGACGGCCGGATCCCGGTCGTCTCCAGCGTGGCCGCGGGCCGGGACGGCGCGGTGTACAACGTGAACGCGGACACCGCCGCGGCCGCCCTCGCGGTGGCCCTGGACGCGGCCAAGCTGGTGGTGCTCACCGACGTGGCCGGGCTGTACCGGGACTGGCCGTCGTCGTCCGACGTGATCAGCGAGCTCACCGCGGCCGAACTCGAGGCGCTGCTGCCCGGGCTGTCCGCCGGGATGATCCCCAAGATGGAGGCCTGCCTGACCGCCGTGCGCGGCGGCGTGCCGCAAGCGCACGTCCTGGACGGCCGCCTCAGCCATGCCGTCCTGCTCGAGATCTTCACCGACTCCGGCATCGGCACCATGGTCCTTCCTGGAGGCAACTCGTGACCGAAACAGAAGCCCTGCAGAAGCGGTTCGCGGCGGCGCTCATGCCGAACTACGGCGTGCCCCCGCTGGCCATCAGCCGCGGGCGGGGCTGCCGGGTCTGGGACGCCGACGGGCGCGAGTACCTGGACCTGATTGCCGGGATCGCGGTGAGCTCGCTCGGCCACGCCCACCCGGCCCTGGTCGAGGCGGTCAGCCGCCAGGTGGCCGAGGTGGCGCACACCTCCAACCTCTTCCTGCACGAGCGCGAGATCGAGCTGGCCGAGCGCATCCTCAGCCTGCTGGGCGCTGACGGGCGGGTCTTCTTCGCCAACTCCGGCGCCGAGGCCAACGAGGCGGCGGTCAAGCTGGTGCGCCGCATCCAGGGGCCCGGCCGGCCGGTGATCGTGGCCGCCGAGCGCAGCTTCCACGGCCGGACCATGGGCGCGCTCGCGCTGACCGGCAAGGAGTCCATCCGCGCGCCGTTCGGCCCGTTCGGCCTGACCGTCCGGTTCGTTCCCTACGGGGACGCCGCGGCGCTGCGCGAGGGCGTCGGCGCCGACGTGGCGGCCGTCTTCCTGGAGCCCTGCCTGGGGGAGAGCGGCGTGGTGCCGGCTCCCGAGGGCTACCTGCGGGCCGCGCGCGATGCCTGCGACCAAGCCGGGACGCTGCTGGTGCTCGACGAGATCCAGAGCGGCATCGGCCGGACCGGGGCGTGGTTCGCGCACCAGGCCTCCGGCGTGCGCCCCGACGTGCTCACCCTGGCCAAGGGCCTGGGCGGCGGCCTGCCGATCGGGTTGTGCGTGGGGCTCGGCACGGCCGGCGCCGGCTTCGCCAAGGGCGACCACGGCTCCACCTTCGGCGGTAACCCGGTCGCCTGCGCCGCGGCCCTGGCCGTCCTCGACGTGATCGAGCGCGACGGGCTGCTGGCCCACGTCACCGCGGTCGGCGAGCACCTGGCCGGGCGCCTCGGCCAGATCAGCCACCCGCTGGTGGCGGGCGTACGCGGCGCCGGCCTGTGGCGGGCGGTCGTGCTGACGGCCGAGGTCGCCCCGGCCGTCGAGGCGGCTGCCCGGCAGGCCGGGTTCCTGGTCAACGCGGTGCAGCCCGACGCGATCAGGCTGGCGCCGCCGCTGATCCTGTCCGCCGCGCAAGCCGATGAGTTCGCCGCCGCGCTGCCCCGGATACTCGAGGAGGCCGGCTCGTGACCAGGCACTTCCTGCGCGACGACGACCTCGCCCCGGCCGAGCAGGCCGCGGTCCTGGACCTGGCCGAGCAGATGAAGAAGGACAGGTTCGGCTGGCACCCGCTGGCCGGGCCGCGCGCGGTCGCCGTGCTCTTCGACAAGCAGTCGCTGCGGACCAGGGTGTCGTTCACCGTCGGCATCGCCGAACTCGGCGGGCTCCCGCTCGTCATCGACACGCAGACCACCCATTTCGGCCGGGGCGAGGCGATCGAGGACGTGGCGCGGGTCCTGTCCCGTCAGGTCGCGGCGGTCGCGTGGCGGACCTACGGGCAAGACCGCATCGAGGCCCTGGCCGCCGTCTCGGCCGTGCCGGTGATCAACGCGCTCACCGACGAGTTCCACCCCTGCCAGGTCCTCGCCGACCTGCAGACCATCCGCGCCCGCTACGGCTCGCTGGCCGGCCGCGTGCTCACCTTCCTGGGCGACGGCGCGAGCAACATGTCGCAGTCTTACCTGCTCGGCGGGACGACCGCCGGGATGCGGGTGCGCATCGGCGCCCCCGAGACCCTCGGGCCCGACCCGGCCGTCGTCGCCGCGGCCACGCGGATCGCCGGGCAGACCGGAGGCGGGGTCGAGATCTGCACTGATCCCGCGACCGCGTGCGAACAGGCCGACGTGATCGCCACCGATGTGTGGGCCTCCATGGGCCAGGAAGCCATGCAGGCCGAACGGCGCGTGGTCCTCGAGTCGTACCGCCTGGACGGCGCGAAGCTGGCGCTGGCCAAGCCGGGCTGCCTGGTGCTGCACTGCCTGCCGGCCCACCGCGGCGAGGAGATCAGCGCCGACGTGATCGACGGGCCGAACAGCGTGGTCTGGGAGCAGGCGGAGAACCGGCTGCACGCCCAGAAGGCACTGCTCACCTGGCTGCTGGAGCAGTCATGAGCAGCACGCCGCTGACCAAGACGGCCAGGCACGCGAGGATCGCGGCCATCCTCGCCCGCGAGCAGGTCCGCTCCCAGGAGGAGCTGGCCGAACTGCTCGAGCGGTACGCCAGCGTGCACGTGACGCAGGCGACCCTGTCCCGGGACCTGGACGAGCTCGGCGTGGTGCGGCTGCGGTCCGGAGGCTCGCTCGTCTATGCCCTGCCGGAACAGCCCGGCGGGCCTGGTTCCCACCCCGGCAGCGCCATCGGCCGGGCCAAACCCGAGTCCGAGTCGCCTCATGACTCGCGGCTCGCGCGGTACCTGGGCGAGCTGATGACCTCGGCCGAGACCAGCGCCAACCTGGTTGTGCTCAGGACCCCGGCCGGGGCGGCGCAGTTCCTCGCCTCGGTCATCGACCACGCGGCCCTGCCGTCGATCCTCGGCACCGTGGCCGGCGACGACACGGTCCTGGTCATCGCGCGTGATCCGGCCGGCGGCGACGCCCTGGCCGCCGACTTCCTGCGCCAGGCCGAACGCCGACGATAAAGCCGCCACGACCGGCGCCTGGCTCGCCCGCCCCGGCTGCTCAGTCCGCGCCGGGACTGGCGTGGCTGCTGGTGCGCCCAGCCGGCGGCTCCCCGTGATCGCGGATCTGTACCCCCGTTTCCGCAGGTAGTGAACCGTAATAATTCGAATACCCGTACGGATTCTGTTCCGGGTGACTGCATACCCCGAACCCGGGTTTCATGCCGTTTCGGGTCGCGGGTGCGACAAAACTGAGCTGTTAGTGCGATAGAAAGAAGGACTGTGGAAACACCGGAACAAGGGGATTGTGACGGGGTTGACGGGACTACGCGGCTGTGGGGCGGGCGGTTCGGGGCCGGGCCCGCGGATGCGCTGGCCCGGCTGTCCGTCAGCGTCCAGTTCGACTGGCGGCTGGCCCGGTATGACCTGCGGGCCTCCCGCGCGCACGCGCGGGTGCTGCACCGGGCCGGGCTGCTGACTGACGCCGAGCTCAGCGCGATGCTCAAGGCCCTGGAGGACCTGGACCGGGCCTGCGCGAACGGGTCGTTCCGGCCCACCGTCGCCGACGAGGACGTGCACACCGCGCTCGAGCGCGGGCTGCTGGAGCGGCTCGGCGCGCTCGGCGGCAAGCTAAGGGCGGGCCGCAGCCGCAACGACCAGGTGGCCACCGACCTGCGCCTCTACCTGCGGGACAACGTCCGGCTGATCGTGAGCAGGCTCGCGGAGCTGGAGACCGCGCTGATCGACCAGGCGGTCGCCGGCGGCGACGTGCCCGCGCCCGGCATGACGCACCTGCAGCACGCGCAGCCGGTGCTGTTCGCCCACCAGTTGCTGGCGCACGTGCAGGCGTTCGCCCGCGACGTCGGCCGGCTGCGGGACTGGGACAAGCGCGCCGCGGTCAGCCCGCTGGGGTCCGGCGCGCTGGCCGGGTCATCGCTGCCGGTGGATCCGCAGGTGCTCGCGGCCGAGCTCGGTTTCGACGAGCCCGCGCCGAACTCCATGGACGCGGTCGCCGACCGTGACTTCGCGGCCGAGTTCTGCTTCGCCGCGGCGCTGATCGGGGTGCACCTGTCCCGGCTCGGCGAGGAAATCGTGCTCTGGTCCTCGCAGGAATTCGGCTGGATCGAGATCGACGACGCCTACGCGACCGGGTCCTCGATCATGCCGCAGAAGAAGAACCCGGACGTGGCCGAGCTGGCCCGGGGGAAGGCGGGCCGCCTGATCGGCGGGCTGACCGGGCTGCTCACCACGCTGAAGGGCCTGCCGCTGACGTACAACCGGGACCTGCAGGAGGACAAGGAGCCGGTGTTCGACGCGGTCGACACCTTGCTCCTGGTGCTGCCCGCCATGGCCGGCCTGATCGCGACGCTGCGGGTCAATCCCGAGCGGCTGCGCCGGGGCGCCTCGACCGGGTTCACCCTCGCCACCGACCTGGCCGAGTACCTGGTCCGCCGCGGCGTACCGTTCCGCGAGGCACACGAGGTGGTCGGGCACCTGGTGGTGTGGTGCCAGGTGCACGACTGCGACCTGGACGAGGTGACCGACGCCGACCTGGCCAAGGTCTCCGAGCACCTGACGCCCGACGTCCGGCAGGTGCTGACGGTCGAGGGCGCGCTCGCGGCCCGCAAGGGGTACGGCGGGACGGCACCGGATCGCGTGGCCGAGCAGATCGCCGCGCTGCGCGCGACGGTCGACACGCACGCCGCCTGGGCCGCCGGGGACGTGCGGTAGCGCGGAGTGCCGATCTCCCGGGACTTCTTCGCCCGGCACGCGGTCGAGGTCGCGCCGGACCTGCTCGGCTGCGTGCTCGAGCACCAGACAGAGGCCGGCCTGGTCGCGGTCGAGCTCACCGAGGTCGAGGCGTATGCCGGGCGGTCGGATCCCGCCTCGCACGCCTACCGGGGGAAGACCCGGCGGAACGCGGTGATGTTCGGCCCGCCCGGGCACGCCTACGTGTACTTCACCTACGGCATGCACTTCTGCGTGAACATGGTCTGCCTGGGGGAGGAGGGCAGCGCCTCGGCGGTGCTGCTGCGGGCGGGCGCGATCATCGAAGGCGAGGACCTGGCCCGCGCCCGGCGCACCAGGGGCACGGCCAGGGTCGCATCACGGGATCTGGCGCGCGGGCCAGCCCGGCTCTGCCAGGCGCTCGACATCGACCTGCGGCTCGACGGGGCGGATGTCTGCGCCGCCGAGTCGCCGCTCCAGGTGCGTGCCGGGGCGGGTAACCCCGTTAGTTCGGCGGCTCTGGCAGCCCGGGGGGACGACCCCCCTGGAACCCCCCGGAGGATCGCCACCGGACCGCGGGTGGGGGTCAGCAGCGCGGCCGACATCCCCTGGCGGTTCTGGGTTGACGGCGACCCGACCGTCTCGGTCTACCGGGCCCATGTACCCAAGCGGCCGAAACTGGTTACCCCTTAGCGGCCCGCAGGTGGCACCATGCAGGCGTGGACGACATCATCGACGAACTCTCCTGGCGTGGCCTCATCGCCGTCAGCACCGATCTCGACGAGCTGCGCAAGGCCCTGAACTCCGGCCAGGTCACGATCTACTGCGGGTTCGACCCCACCGCGCCCGGGCTGCACATCGGGAACATGGTGCAGCTGGTGACGCTGCGCCGCCTGCAGCTGGCCGGGCACCGCCCGATCGGGCTGGTCGGCGGCGCCACCGGGCTGATCGGCGACCCGAGCGGCAAGTCGGCCGAGCGGGTGCTCAACCCGCGCGAGACGGTGGCCGGGTGGGTCGAGCGGATCCGCGGCGAGGTCTCCAGGTTCCTCGAATTCGACGCGGGCGAGTCCAGCGCGCTGATCGTGAGCAACCTGGAGTGGACCGAGCCGATGCACGTGCTCGATTTCCTGCGGGACATCGGCAAGCACTTCTCGGTCAACCGGATGCTTGACCGGGAGTCGGTGAAAGCCCGGCTGGAGGCCGGCGGGATCAGCTACACCGAATTCAGCTATCAGCTGCTGCAGGCCATGGACTTCCTGGAGCTCTACCGCCGGTACGGCTGCACCGCGCAGCTCGGCGGCAGCGACCAGTGGGGCAACCTGGTCGCCGGGGTCAGCTTGATCAGGTCGGCGGAGAGCGCGTCCGTGCACGCCCTGGCCACGCCGCTGATCACCAAGCCGGACGGCAGCAAGTACGGCAAGACCGAGGGCGGCGCGATCTGGCTCAGCGCCGACCTGATGTCACCGTACGCGTTCTACCAGTTCTGGCTGAACGTGTCCGACGCCGAGGTGCCCGGCCTGCTGCGC
>Ga0335069_10005613_pt1 | contig 18391 bp, 17 predicted proteins | sample Lox_Sample_11_FD_206714 | JGI IMG/M metagenome (GOLD analysis project Ga0335069, IMG submission 206714) | Soil microbial communities from Loxahatchee National Wildlife Refuge, Florida, United States - Lox_Sample_1.1 | ecosystem: Environmental > Terrestrial > Soil > Wetlands | place: USA... | reverse complement strand
CACTCCAGGCCATCGAAGCAAATGTCCGCTGATTACCCACCGTCACACCTCCGCATCCAACAATCGAACTCTTCCTTTTTACACGAATCGATCAGCTTGTGCAGAGCTTCCCTAACTGACGAGGAGAAGCTGGAGCGGGATTTTACCGACCCTCTTTCGACTCTTCCTCAGTTGGTCGTCAGAGACAGTTATACGCCCGCGAACTACGGGCCTTGCACGCGAGGGCCGTGCTTAAGGGACGCGGAAACAAACCAAGCGATCATAAGGCCCTTAATCCCGCGCCTGCCGCCTCGGTCACTTTTACCGTTTACTCAGTTGGTTCGGCCAACTTTCGCGATGGTGACAACGCAGAGTTCACGAGGTGGGACCCGCACCGAGTTCGGCGACTTGCCAATCTTCGACGTCGCAGTCCTGCCGTGGCCCGACCGCCAGAAAACCGGACTCCTGATTGGCGTCGGACCCACATTCGTGTTTCCCACCGCGACCTCGACCAGTGCCGGTCAGGGCGCGTGGCAGGCCGGTCCCGCACTGGGGGTGATTTACAGCGGTATCCCGGGACTGTTGGTAGGCTTCATCGCGCAAGACCCGATCTCGTTCGCCTGCACCTCGCCCAGCCGCCCGCCTCAAAACACGCTTCAGATCCAACCTGTGCTGGCGCTTCACCTATGGGAAAAATGGTACTTGCGATCGGCGGAGGCAAATTGGGTGATGGGCTGGCATCGCCATTCTGCGACGATGCTACCCTTGAGCCTCGGACTTGGGCGAACGTTTGTTCGTCCGGGTCTGCCGCCGATGAGCTTCTTTGTCACGGGACAATGGATGCTGTATCGGCAATTTGCGCCGATTGCACCGCAGACGACAATAAATTTCGGCTTGACCGTCGCGTTCCCCGAGTTGAGAGACTACTTTGCTCTTTAGACTTCTCCGATTACCAGAGAACCATCCGCGCGGAACGCGGTTGTCTCCCGGAGTAGCCACTTGAAAATCTCCATCTCCCGCAGTTCTCTTCTAACGGCGATCGTAATCCTGGTACTTCTCGCCGCGCTCCCATTTGCGGTCTACGAATTCGTCACGACCGGCGAATTCTATATGTTCTCGAAACGCTTCGTGCCGGACTTGGTAGCGCGCCTTTCGGGACCCGGTCGGATGCGATTCATCTTTCAGCCGACCGTCGCGATCATCCTGGGCGGACGTGACGGCGTCAAAGACGCTCGTGCAGGAGAGCCGCCGTTCCTCAGCGCGCTGGTGTTTCACGGCGCGCGCCGACCGGGACTGTTGCGGAGCGCTCTTGTATCCGTTCGCGACCTTGTAGCAATCGCGATTCTTCTGGACGTTGTGTCGCAGCTGCTTATCTTCCGAATGGTCCATCCGGGAGTCGCGTTGATCTTCGGGCCAGTGCTGATTGCTACACCGTATGCTCTATCTCGCGCCGTGACGAACCGGATCTCGCGATGGCGGAAGAGTCGCATCGCAGTTGCTCAAACGGCCTGAGAGAGACCCGTCATAAGGACCTCGCGGTGGCGTCACCAGCGGCACCGCGTCGCGGCAAAGGAACAATCGCCAGGCTTGCGGGCCTGGGGGAAAGGTATACAGGCACCATGCTTCACAGGCACCGCTCACCGCTTCCTGAATGGGCCATACCCGCCGCATACGCCCTTGCCGCATTAGTAGCCGCGGTGGCTCTGCCCAGGCTCGAAAACAGATATCTACCGACATTCGTCTCTCCAGTGAGCGCTTCGGTGGCGTTGTCGCTCTATTCCTCGATTACCTCAGGGATGCTCGCCCTGACCGGCATAGTTTTTTCGCTCGCCTTCGTGATGGTGCAGTTCAGCGCCGTGGCGTATTCGCCGCGTCTGGTCTTGTGGATCTCCCGTGATCCGGTGATGTGGAATTCGATCGGGGTGTTCACTGCCACGTTCCTCTATTCGATCGGGGCGATGCTCTGGGTCGACCGGGGCGGTAGTGGCAAGGTTCCCTTCCTAAGCGGGCTGGTAGCGGTATTACTCCTGCTCGGGAGCGTCGCGATGTTCCTGGCGCTCATACAGCGGATCGGTTTGCTGCAAATAAACCGCATGCTTTCCTTCACCGGTAACCTGGGACGCAAGGTCGTTGAGCAAATGTATCCGTCCATTGAACAACCGGAACAGGAGGTGTCTCCCGCAGAACTCGCCGGACTTCCGATTACTCAAACGGTACTGTACACGGGGGAGCCGCTGGCCTTGCAGGCCATCGACGAGCAGCTGCTGGCCGGTCTCTCGATGCGCAGCGGAGGAAGTGTCGAAGTCGCGTCGGCGGTGGGAGATACGCTGATCGCGGGGACGCCGCTTTTGCGCGTCTTTGGCGGAGAAACTTTGCTCGATGATACGACCTGGCGCAGCGCGTTCGAAACCGGCGAAGATCGAACGTTTGAGCAAGATCCGAAATACGCGTTGCGCTTGCTTGTCGACATCGCGATCAAGGCGCTTTCGCCCGCCATAAACGATCCGACCACTGCGGTTCAGGCGCTCGATCAGATCCAGGACCTCCTCTTTCGCCTGGGAAGCCGTCGTTTGGAGATTGGCACTGTTCGCGACAGTGGCGGAAACATCAGACTGGTTATCCCGCATCCCTCGTGGGAGGATTTCCTGCGCCTGGCATTCGACGAGATTCGCGCGTGCGGCGCGACCAGCGTGCAGGTCATGCGGCGCATGAGAGCTCTCGTCAGTGATCTGATCGCCGCTTTGCCCAACGAGCGACACGCGGCGCTCGAGCATCATCGAGAACGCCTGAACGTTACAACAGCGCGTTCTTTCGCCGACGACGAAGATAAACTCGAGGCGTCAGTTGAAGACAAGCAGGGTCTGGGAATGCCGCGTAAAAGCGAGAGAGCGCACTCTGTCGCGGAGAAGTAGAGCCCGAACGAAATAAACGGAGGAAGACTGCGCGCGGCTGTGAAAGGACGGGCAGATGAAGCGCCACAAGACCACGATAGCACTCGCCAACCGATATATTACTCTTTTGTTTCTGGCGCTGGCCTTTGCCTCTCCGGCTTCAGCGCAGACCGCGACTCCGACGGTGCGAGTGGGTGTGATGCCGATTGCGCCGTTCGTCATGGAGCAGAACGGAACGCTGACCGGGTTCAGCATTGAGCTGTGGAACGCCCTTGCTGCCCGGATGAAAGTGCAGACGGAGTATCAGGACGCTCCGGATGCTAACTCGTTAATTGAGATGATGCGTTCCAAGAAGGTCGATCTCACAGCCACGCCGGTAATCGTAACCTCGGCCCGCGATGAAGAGTTCGACTTCTCGTTGCCGATCTTCCAGGCTGGCTTGCAGATTATGGTGCGTGATGTTGGCGACATTTCAAGGCCATCAAACCCGCTGCGGGACCTGCTAACTCTCCTGCTATCGCGCACCACGGTAGTATGGCTCGCGATAGCCGCGCTGGTTGTTCTGATTCCCGCTCATATCGTGTGGATTTTCGAGCGTCGCTACGAGGGCGGGATTATCTCGGACACGCGCTATTTTCCCGGAATCTTCGAGGCGTTGTACTGGGCCATCTCATGTCTGACTGCACAGGCGGAGACGATGCCGCATCAATGGCTCGCGCGCCTCCTTTCAGTTTTCTGGATGTTCGCCGGGGTTGTATTTGTGGCGCTCTATACCGCCCAACTGACGGCGACGCTGACCGTCCAGCAAATTCAGGGTTCGATCAATGGGCCCGAAGATCTGCCCGGGAAACAGGTAGGCACCATCGCAGGCAGCATCTCTGTAGACTACCTCCGGTCGCAGAATGCGCAGGTAAGAGCGTTCAACCAACCTGGCGAAATGTTTCAGGCGTTGCAAGACAAGAAAGTTGACGCTGTGGTCTGTAACACGCCGGTTCTGCTCTACTACGCCTCTCACGAAGGCAAGGGTCTGGTGAGAATGGTCGGCGCCGAATTTAACATCGCTCCGGTCGCGTTCCTCTTTCAGTTGGGCAGTCCCTTGCGCAAAAGGATCGACCACGCGCTGCTCAAGCTTCGCGAAGACGGTACTTACCAGCAGATATACGGCAAGTGGTTCGGTGGTCAGTAGGAGAGCGGATGTCTCATCGTGAGAGCGCGCGCCGCGGATATTCGGTCCTGCTCGGTCTGCTGTTGAGCGCGATGTTCGTCGGGTCGCCACGAGCACAAGACGCGACGCCGTCGCCGCAGGCCACGCCATCACCGATGTCAGAGCAGGATCTGGCGAAAAGCGTGCACAATCCGTTTGAGGATTTCGTCAAGGTTCCTTTCCAATCGGCAACCGGGTTTCGCGTCGGACCCCATAACAAGGCGGCCACCAATCTGAACGTTCAGCCGGTAATTCCCTTTCACCTGAATGCCGACTGGGACCTATTCGCGCGCCCGAGCTTGACTGTGGCATACCTGCCGAGCCCGCATGAGCAATACGGACTGCAGGACTTCCAGACCTCGTTCTTTCTTTCACCGTCCAGCGCCAGCAAATGGATCTGGGGCGTGGGGGCCGATCCTTCAGTTTCCCACCGCCAGCAGCGCTCGTTTACTCGGACGGTCGCGTGGTCAAGCAGTTGTGGGGCTTCGCCAAGGTCAGATACCGCGGCCTGGCCAAGAATCTGGCGCGGGCCCAGACGATGTTCGCGCTGGCCAATCTCTACCAAGTTCGCCGCCAGTTGCTCCCGGCAGAAGCGCATGGTGTGTTGTGATCCGGAAAACAGCAACCGCAAACCTCCGCGGTCGCCATCCCGATGAGGGGGCTGTGATTTGTATCGCCGGCGTTGGCGGCAAAACCCTCGTAGGTCGCGAAACCGGATACGTCGCCAGCCGGTCGGTGCATCGTTCGAGCGCCTCGGCGGCGGCGTTGAGGTCGTTGTCGGGCACGGCCACCTGGACCAACCGATCGATCACGCATCGCATCACCACGGCCAATCGACGAGCCGCCGCGCGCCGTCCTGTCGCAGGAGCTTGGCTTAGAGCCCCGTGTTCTTCGAATGCGAAATTGTTTTCAGGCATGGCGGAACCGCTTGCGGCCCTGTACTTTCTCGCTTTCGTGTACTCTTTTTCAAAGCAACCGGAAATAGAATGACGCCCGCTCTTAACCGTCCGACTGTATCGAGCAACTGTAGCTTGAAAATGAACACCCTTTCAAGCATATTACGATACGGTTCGAAGGGTGATATCCAAGCCAGCGATCAACTCCCTCCATGAACTTCCGTTCACGCAACGAGGCACCGCCCTTTTCAGTTGTCTTGGAGCAACTCTCTTCTGCCTTCGCACGAGTGCCATCCGGTGAGATCGGCACACAAATAGAGTACTGGTTGGAGAAAATCGCGCGCTGCCTCGGACTAGACCGTTCAGTAGTTGCCGAGTTCCTGCCTGAGGAAACAGACTTCCAGGTCCTCTATCAATGGACGCGAGAAGGATTCCCTCCCATGCCCAAGTACCCCTCAGGCGACTTTGTGCCGTGGGTTTCGTCAAGAATTCGTGCCGGCGCAACGGTTGTGATGCCGAGGATCAGCTCTCTTCCCGCGAACGCTGGCCGGGACAGAGAATTCTTTTCAGGCCCGTTGGGACCCAAGGCGACTGTCATTGCGCCCCTGGCTATTGGCGGAAAGACTGTGGGAGCCGTCAGTTTCGCGGATTTTCACCAAGAGCGGCAGTGGTCGCCAGCTCTGCTCCGCCGTCTTAAACTCGTTGCGGACATTTTCGCCAATGCCATGTCGAGGCAGCGCTCCGCAATCGAGTCGAGGAGACTACAGGACGAAGCGGACAAGCTGGCGAAATTTGCACTTCTCGGCGAAATGACTGCGGCAATAGCGCACGAGCTTAACCACCCGCTCGGAGCTATCCTTGCGAATGCGCAGACGGCTCGCCGAATCCTGGAGCGCGCTCACCCAAGCCGCGCGAGTCTAAAAGAAATAATCGATGACATCATTTCCGGAGAGCGCCGTGCCAGCGACTACGTTCGGCAGGTGCAAAGTGTCTTTAGGAATCACCAAGTTCGCATCGAAACGCTCCAGGTTGATCAGCTGCTTGCCGCCACGGCGGCGTTAGTCGAAAGCGATTTGCTGCTAAAAGGTATTTCTTTCGAGATCGACATCGAAAAAGGCCTGCCGAAGATCGCCGCCAATCGCATTGGAATCGAACAAGTGATGTTAAACCTGGTTCGCAACGCCGCGGATGCCATCTCAATAGGAGACTCGTCCACGCGAATTGTAAAAGTTCGGGCGTTTCGACGAAACGCTCAATCCGTCTCGATAGCAGTTAGTGACACAGGTAAGGGAATTGATCCTAATGACCTCGATAGAATTTTCGAACCACTGTTTACCACCAAGGAGAAAGGGGCTGGAATGGGACTGTCTATTGTGCGCTCGATCGTAGAGTCGCATGGGGGAGAAGTACACGTGCGTCAAGGCCGTGAGCCTGGTGCGATTTTCGAATTTACGGTCCCCGCAGCGAGTTAATTTGAAGACAAGTGCAAAACAGGCTAAGTGCCCAGACGCGCCCATAGTCATAATTGAAGATGATGCGCTGTTCCGAAGATCGATAGTACGTGTACTCGAAGAACACGGATACAAGCCGAGCGCGTATGAATCCTTTGATCAACTCGAGGAGGTAGCGACAATCCCGCAGGAGGGCTGCATCATCCTCGATTTGAATCTTCCCGGTACCGACGGCCTGGAAATTCAGCGCAGGCTGACAGCGATGGCGCCATCGCTTAGCATCATATTTCTCACAGCTTTTGGCAGAGTCGACGTGAGCGTTCGAGCCATGAAGAGAGGAGCGGTCGATTTTCTTGAAAAGCCTGTCGAGGATGAGGTGCTTCTCCGGACCGTCGAACATGCAATCGATCGCACCCGAACGCTTAACCGAGAGCGATCGGAGTTGGCGGAGCTGCGACGCCGGTTTGAGAGACTCTCCGATCGAGAGCGCGAAGTGTTCGCCCGGATCACTTCCGGGCTGCTGAACAAACAGGCGGCGGCGGAGCTAGGGATTTCGGAGAAGACCGTCAAATTCCATCGCGCGCACATTATGGAGAAGATGGAGGCCAGTTCACTTGCTGAGCTGGCAAAAATGGCAGCACGCATCGGTCTAAACGCACAAAGTGCTGAGCCATCAGATCAAACCAAAAGGGCCAAAGAATCATGGAACGACGCTTCGTAAACCCTAGTCGTTAGGCCCTGCCAGCGCCCGCGCAATTGCATCAAGCAGTTCTTTTTCCTCTACCGGTTTGAACAATACAGCTACCGCTCCAATCTCTTCGCCAAAGAGCGTAGCGCGGTCTTCTTGCTGTCCCGTGATCAAGATTGTCGGGATTGTGAAGCCTCTATTACAGAGCTCTTTCCACAACGCGACACCCGTCATTTCCGGCATCGAAATGTCTAGAATAAGTACCGCGTCGGCTACAGGTAAACGGCTTAACAAGACCTCTGAGGGCCGCTCAAACGAAATAACATTGAACCCGTTTTCTTGCAGCAGCCGACGAAGCGCTTGTCTGAAGTTGAAGTCGTCATCGACGAGTACTATAGTCCGGGCCTTGTTGCGTCTTGCTAGTCCGCCGACTTTAGAGACTATTGCGAAAACCGCCCTGCGACCCATGCACAGATAATCGCCCGATTCGGTCGGGAATGCTATTGGACCTTAGTCCAGCAGCACCCTATACCAAGGTCCAGTTTCCCCGACAGGGTGAAGCTGGGAATGTAGCATCATAGCGTAACGCTGTTCCCCGTCAGCACCAGTTGGACAAAATGAGGCGATTGAGGAAGAGAGAGAATTTGGCTCATCCTAACCGCACAAGGAGCGGAGATGAGATCGAAAGTTGAGCGGCATTCGCAGGAAGCGGAGAAGACGGAACTTGAAAAGAAGATGGAAGACGCTAAAAGCCACGGCGAAGGCGACTAGACGGATGACCTTCACGCGGGCGACTCGCGATGGCCGCTCGCCTGGAGCGTGCCACACGCTTGGAGCAGCAAGAGCGTTTAGCTTTCAACAAGGGATCTGAACCATGCGATCATCATCGGCAAAGCGAATAGTCACGCTTTTGTTCGCGATTCTAGTGATCGGCCATCCGAGGTGTGCACGTGGCGGCGGAATCTTGCTGTACGAGAGTGGAGCGCCCGATCTAGGTACCGCGAGTGCCGGACGCGCCGCCATGGCCTCGGATGCGTCGACCGCTGGCGCGAATCCCGCAGGAATGACGCTGCTCGATCGAACGCAATTGATGGTCGCCAGCGGCGGCATGATCCCGGTTATAAACTTCGATCGGGGCGAGCAGACATCGGTGCCCGGGGGCGGCGGAGGTGGCGGCAACGCCGGAGTTCTCTTTCCCATAGGTGGTTTCTTCTATGTTTATCGACTCAGCGACCGGATACGGCTCGGCTTCTGGGCGGGATCTAATTTCGGACTCGCGGCAGATTATGGAACGAAATGGGTGGGACGCTATTACACGACCAAAATCTCGCTTCTTAGCGGACAGCTCAATCCTTCGATCGCTTACCGCATTTCCGACTGGCTGTCAGTTGGGGCGGGGTTCAGCTTCTCAGTGGCCCGCCTATACGTCGAGTCCAAGATCAACAACGCGCTGCCGAACGTACCTGATGGAGGGCTTGAGATCGAATCATGGGATGAAGCTTTTGGTGGAAATGTCGGCTTTCTCATTGAACCGAACTCGAAGCTTCGTCTCGGGCTGACCTATTCGTCCCCGGTGGATTTCAATTTCGGCTTCCACCCGCATACGAGAGGTCTCGGGCCGGGTCTCGAAGCGGCGTTAAAGAAAAGTGGGGCGCTTGGTGCAAAAGTCAGCGCGGGCATAACTGAACCGCAGCAGATGATGGCGAGTCTGGTCTACGATCTGACGCCGAGACTCGCCCTAATGTGGAATATCGGTTGGCAGAACTGGTCTCAATTCGGGCAGATACCGGTTGGCATTTCCGCTCAGAATCAGAAGAGTTTGAATGCGGACCTGAATTTGTCGGACACGATCCAGCTGGCAATCGGAGAGCAGTTTCGGATTACTGAAAATTGGCTCTGGTCGGCAGGATTTGCGTATGACAGTTCGCCGGTGTCGGAGACGAATCGAATCCCGGTGCTGCCATTCGATCGCAATCTGCGCTTCGGCACCGGCATTCAGTATGTGGTCAATAAGAACGTGACGGTGGGTGCAGCCTATGAGTATATGAACGACGGTAATGCGCCGTACACCGTGAGCCGCGGGCCTCTCGCCGGAACGGTGCAGGGTGATTTCTCGGAGAACATTATCAATTTCATCGGTTTGAACCTGAACTGGAAGTTTTAGGACGCAGTGGCGACAGAATCCCAAAGGCATTGACGGTAACTACTGGCGCGCCGATGCGCCGTCTGAGAATCGATCTGAACAGAGGAGACGCAGAATGTATCTAGGAGCGAATGTTCGCAATTTTGGAGCGGCGGGTCGACTATTCATCGTGACACTCGCGCTCTATGCCTTCGTAATGGCCGCACCGGCTTCAGCGGCGGACGGAAAACCTAACATCGTCGTCATCATGGCGGATGACGTCGGCTGGTCCAATATCGGCGTCTATAACCAAGGCATGATGGCCGGCAGGACACCGAATCTCGATAAGCTCGCCAAAGAGGGCATGAGGTTCACCGACTACTACGCCGAGGCGAGCTGCACGGCGGGTCGCGCGGCGTTCGTCACTGGCCAGTTGCCCATCCGCACCGGCATGACCACGGTCGGCCAAGCCGGCGCCAAGATCGGCATACCGGCGGAAGCCGTAACCATTGCCACGGCCCTTAAGTCTCTGGGCTATGCCACAGGCCAGTTCGGCAAAAACCATCTGGGCGACCGTAACGAGTTCCTTCCCACTGTCCATGGCTTCGATGAATTCTTCGGCTACCTGTATCACCTGGACGCGATGGAAGATCCGTTCCATCCCGGCTATCCGCAGGAGCTATTGAATACCGTCGGCCCGCGCAACTTGGTTCACTCCTGGGCGACCGACGTGGACGACCCGACCGAGATGCCGCGCTGGGGCAAGATTGGCAAACAGAAGATTGAAGACGAGGGCCCGTTGCCGCCCCATCCCATGAAAGGCATCAAGTACAACATGGAAACGGTCGACTGGGCGTTTGTCGACGATTCGATTGCCTTTATGGACAATGCCAACGCGGCCGGCAAGCCGTTCTTTGTCTGGCTCAATCCAACGCGGATGCATGTCGTCACGCATCTCTCACCGAAATATGAAGCGATGCGCAATTCGAATAACGGCTGGACGGTTCAGGAAGCCGGCATGGCCGAGTTGGACGATGAAGTCGGCGCGATAATCCAACATCTCAAGGAAAAGGGGCTGGACAAGAGCACCATCGTCTTGTTCACCACCGACAATGGCGCCGAACAATTCACTTGGCCCGATGGTGGCCAGACGCCCTTTGCGCTGTCCAAGGGAACGGTCATGGAAGGCGGCTTCCGCGTGCCGTGCATTCTCAGCTGGCCCGGGCGCGTCCCGGCGGACTCCATTCAGAACGGCATCTTCTCTGGCCTGGACTGGTTGCCCACTTTCCTTGATGCCGCCGGCAACCCGGACATCAACGACCAGTTGCTCAAGGGCGTGAAAATCGGCGACCGGACTTACAGGAATCATCTGGACGGTTACGACCAGATGGCCGCCATCACCGGCAAAGGTGAGTCCGCGCGTCACGAAATCTTCTACCTAGGCGAAAGCACCCTTGGTGCGGTACGCATTGATGACTTCAAGTATCGTTTCATTGACCAGCCCCAAGGCTGGATTGGTGAAAAGACTCACGTGGATATGCCCATCCTGACCAATCTACGCTTGGATCCGTTCGAGCGCACTGGCTGGTCGGGCGACGGGTTGGCGAAAGGGTCAGCGCAATACTGGGATTGGTTTAAGTTCGAATTCTGGCGCTTCGTGTTCGTTCAGCAGGCGCTGGCCAAGGAAATCCCGACCTTCCTCGAGTATCCGCCGATGCAGCGGGGTGCGAGTTTCAACCTTGACGCGCTGAAAGCTGAGCTGGGAAAAAAAATGGCGGAAGCGCAGGCGGCGAGCAAAGGCACTGGTGAGTAATTGGAAATGAAAGAAAGCAACGTATCGAAGTAGCACAATCGGACCTCCGACCCGCGAATACGACCACCGGGCCGCACCCAGTCACCCAACGGGGTGCGGCCCAGACGACGGACAAAATCGCATGACGGTGAAGACGACACAAAGACAAAGGCTGCTCGCCACCATGCTCGTGTGCGTGCTGGCATTCACAACAACCGTCGCGCGAGCAGCCGACTCACTCCCATCGTGGAACGACGGCCCGGCGAAGAAATCCATCGTTGAGTTCGTCACGAAGGTCACGACGCCCGGCTTATCGGATTTTGTGCCGGTGCCGGAACGCATCGCAACGTTCGACAATGACGGCACGCTCTGGTGCGAGCAGCCGATGCCCGTCCAGTTTTACTTTGCGCTGGACCGCGTCAAAGCGCTCGCGCCGCAACATCCGGAATGGAAGACCAAGGAACCATTCGCCTCGCTGCTAAAGGGTGATTTGAAAACCGCGCTCGCCGGCGGCGACCATGCGCTCCTCGAACTAGTCATGGCCACGCACACGGGCATGACCACGGTGGAATTCGAGCAGATCGTCAAAGACTGGATCGCCACCGCGAGGCATCCGAAGACCGGCAAGCTCTACACCGAAATGGTTTACCAGCCCATGCTCGAACTGCTCGCCTACCTGCGCGCGAACGGCTTCAAGACCTTCATAGTATCCGGAGGAGGCATCGAGTTTATGCGTCCGTGGGCGGAGCAGGTTTACGGCATCCCGCCGGAACAGGTCATCGGCAGCAGCGTCAAGACAAAGTTCGAAATGCGCGATGGCAAACCCGTTCTCGTGCGTCTGGCGGAGTTAAATTTCAATGACGACAAAGGCGGTAAGCCTGTCGGCATCAACCAACACATCGGCCGTCGACCGGTCATGGCCTTTGGAAATTCCGATGGCGACAAGGAAATGTTGGAATACACGCAGGGCGGCAGCGGCGCGCGGTTCATGCTGCTGGTGCTGCATGATGATGCGGTTCGCGAATACGCCTACGGCCCCGCGCTAGGACTGCCCGACGTCAAACTGGGCGCCTTCACGCCGGCGCTTTACCAGCAAGCGAAGAAAGGTGGCTGGACCGTCGTCAGCATGAAGGACGATTGGAAACAGGTCTTCGCGTTCGAGCAAACCCCGGTCACGGCCATCGACATCCTGCTGGAGCCGGACGCGACGATGCTCCAGCATGCCGCCGCCAACAACGCCCGCCTGCTTGCGGTCTTCCCGAAAGGGTTCGCCTTGGATGCGACGCACCGTCCGCACGTCACGATGATCCAGTGTTTCGTCCGCACCGCAGACTTGGACAAGGTCTACGCCGCGGCGGGCAATGTCCTCGTTGGCGCTAATATGAACGCCATGAAGCTGGAAGCCTTCAAATACTACTATGCCCCGACCGGCGCGATCGGCGTCGCGGGCATTGTCGCAAAGCCGACGCCGGAACTCGTCAAGCTGCAAGCGGACCTGATTGCCGCCGTGAAGCCGTTTACGGTGGAGACCGGACCCATCGGAGCATTCACCGCGCCGCACGACGATCCTGCAACCGACGCGCAGCTGATTGCATACGTCTCGACGTTCGTGCCCAAGCAGACTGGCGAGCATTTCAGCCCGCACGTCAGCATCGGCGTCGCTCCCCGGGAATACCTCGACAAGATGCTCGCGGAACCATTTGAGCCATTCACCTTCTCGCCCGTGGGCGCGGCCGTGTATCAGCTCGGCCCATTTGGCACGGCCGCGAAGAAACTCAGAGATTGGGATTTGAAGTCCTTACCATAAATGGCTTCAGATTTAGGTTTTCGGCAGACACAACTATGGCGAACCCAAGAATTCTAACCACAGAGCAGCGCCACCAGGCGGGCAAGGCGTTACGGGAAAAGTGCCCGCGCTTGTCGCACGGCAAGGTTGTTCTCGGGCAGGGCGACAAACGCGACATCGTCAAGCTCATCGAAGCATCGAACAAAGGCCGACTGGAGAATCTGGTCCCGATTCGCCATGGGCGGATGCTCCAGGCGGCCTTTGCATACTTTCGAGGTACAGCTGCGATACAGGCCTACGATCTCGCGGGCACGCCAACCAGCGGCATCATCGTGCAGGCGTGCGGTGACTGCCACCTGATGAATTTCGGCGGGTTCGCTACGCCAGAACGAAATATCGCTTTCGATATCAACGACTTCGACGAGACCTTGCCTGCACCATTCGAATGGGATGTGAAGCGGCTCGCCGCGAGTTTCGTGATCGCCGCTCGCTGGCGGGGTTTCAAGAACGATCAGGCAAGAGAAATGGCGGTCCAGACCGCCGCCGCATATCGCGAGTCGCTGAGAAAGCGCGAGAGTACCGGCGTTCTAGAGGCATGGTACTCAAGGATTACCGCTGCCGACCTGCAGGCCCTGGTCGGTGGCAGTGTCGACCTAGGCGCGCGCCTTAAGAAGAAAATTGCCGAAGCTCGCAAGCAAACCCACGAACACGTTTTTCACAAGCTCACTACCCCGTCCAGAGGCCTGCCGCGCATCGCCGACCAGCCACCGCTGCTCTACCACGTTAAAGGAGTTACTGAGAGCAACATTGCAGCCTTTTTCAAACGATATCGCGAAACTCTTGCAGAAGAGCGCCGCATGCTGTTCGACCGGTTCAAGTTAGTCGACCAGGCGGTGAAGGTTGTCGGCGTGGGGAGCGTCGGAACGCGCTGCTATGTGGCCCTTCTACTTGCGGCGCCAGACGACGCTTTGTTCCTCCAGGTCAAGGAGGCGCGCCGGTCGGTGCTCGAACCATACACCGGAACCAAGCCGGTGGCACACAATGGCCAACGCGTCGTCGTGGGGCAGCGCCTGATGCAGTCTGCGAGCGACATCTTTCTTGGCTGGACGAGGGGACCCGCTGGCCGCGACTTCTACATCCGCCAACTCCGCGACATGAAGGTTGCGCCCGATGTCGAAACTCAGCCGCCCAAGATAATGCGCGCTTATGCCATGCTCTGTGGGCTGGCGCTGGCCCGGGCTCACGACAAAGCCGGCGACGCAGCAATGATCGCGGGGTATCTCGGCAGCACCGACCATTTTGACGAAGCGATCGGGGACTACGCGGTTGCTTACGCCGATCAGGTCGAGCGCGACTATGCGACCTTCGTCAAAGCGGTCCGCGATGGACGACTGAAAAGCGACATAAGTCCAAGTCGGATCGCGACCATGCTGAGATGAGCTCAGAGCCGCACGCTCAAGACCGTTTTCAGCCGTTGAATCATGAAATCAAATATTGCCCCCCGTGCGACCTTGTGTGCGCTCGTGATGATCTTGTGGACGATCGCTCCGGCTGGGCAAACCCGTTCAACGGCTTACGGGTCCCGAAGATTGTTCAACCTCCGCATGGACCCGAGCGAGCAGTGAACGCAAAGACCAAGAACCGCGTGCAACTGGAACCGAAAAGGATCCAGAACAGAATAAAATCGGGTTGTGCCGTCTAATCGGCTTTGGAGAAAAACAAATGCGTCAATTTCGAGCTATAGGGTGCGCGACCGCCTTCGTCTGCTTCACGATCTCTATTGCCATTCGCGCCGCTGCACAGACTCCGCCGACACCTACAGCCTCGGGGTCCGCATCGTCAACCTCGCCGGACTCCAATGAATCTATCGAGTCGATCAACAAGGAATCTCTTACGGAAGTCAACAAGAAGCTTTCGAATCCCATTTCAAGCACTTGGTCGTTGACCTTCCAGGAGAATACCTACTGGATTCATCCCGGTGTGTCCGGTGCATCGAGTCGCAATCAGGTCAACATTCAATTTCAGCCCGTCCTGCCGGTAGCTCTCACCAAGGACTGGAATCTCATCACACGACCCGTATTTCAGGCGATGAATTCCACTCCCTACCTAAACGCCAGTGGCAACCTACATCGTGTGACCGGGTTTGGAGACACGACTTTGGTCACGATGCTATCGCCGAGCTCGGAATTAGTCGGCAACTGGCTCTTCGCCGCCGGCCCAACGTTCGTCTTTCCTACCGCCAGCAATTCGCGCCTCGGTCAGAACAAATGGCAGATGGGCCCGGCGGGAGTGTTTGGCTACCTGGGTGAAAAGTTCCTCATTGGCGTCTTTCCGCAGCAATGGTGGTCAACCGGAGGCGTCGGTTCGAATACCACCAGCCAGCTCAACCTACAATATTTCGCAGTCTATTTTTTCGGGCAGGGCTGGGGCGTCGGCACCTCACCCAACATGCTGGTAAATTGGAACGCTCCGACTAGCGGCGACATGCTCACGTTTCCGATTGGTGCATTTATCTCCAAGGTCGATCGGATCGGTGTCGTGCCGGTACGATTCCTCCTTCAAGGCATGTATATGCCGGTTCATCCGGATCACTTCGGTCAAACCTGGCAACTGCAGCTAGTCGTGGTTCCCGTCATCCCGAAGCTGATCAAAGGGAATGTCTTTGATCGCCTTTAGGCTGCGGCATTTCATCCGCGACGTAAGCTGGCATTCCATACGCGGTTGCTTACGCCGCTCAGGTCGAGCGCGACTACGCGACCTTCATCAAAGCGGTCCTCGATGGGCGAATGAAAAGCGATATAAGCTCAAGCCGTCTGGAAACCGCTCTGCGATAGGTTCAAAGCAGCACGCTAAAGATCGATTTTAGCCCAGAAGGCGGAGAATGCCCTGTAGAATATCGCCCACCGGCATAACTGTTGCGGCCAGAGGAAGGGCGGGGATCACCCCGAGGAGCGCGATTACGATGAAGTCGCTCGCTTCGATCGGAATGATGCGCATCTTGCGCACCAATTCGTAGCTATTCCCGAGATCGGCCAGCGACTGTATGTCTCCGGTACCCAAGATAGGTTCCTTCGCCGTATTGGTGCCGTCTACCCATTTGCTGTCGAACTGCTGCGTATAGCTGCTGGCGAGTATGCCGTACCTAAGTAAACCTTGGTATTTGAGTCCGAGCAGCTTGGGGATAAACACGATCAAGGGCCCAGTGAAGAAGATGATTCCCAGCATGATCGCAGTCGCGTAGGTTACCTCGAATTGTTCAAGTGTCGCGCCACCGAAGAGGATTCTACTGGCGATCGCACCGGAAACCACCGAACTCAATCCAAACAGGATGACCGCGAACGGCATTGTTCCCTTGCCAAGGAAACCAAGGCCACCGGCGCCGTCGGGGTGGGTTGGAGTAAGCAGAAGATCGAGCTTCGACACCCGCCATAGAAAGATTGCCCACGCGATCATCCGGTATGCCCAGCGAAACATCAGGAATTGAAATATTGGCATGGAGATGAAGGCATAATAGTAACCCACCAGCGAAAGGCCGGCGCTTGGAGAGGGATCGAACCAAGTGCTGCCGCTTTGCCAAAATGTTTTCGACAATGAGACATAGGTCGCGATATAAACCAGGGCAAGCAGTGTTAGTTCGGCTAGACGGGAATCGTGAAACCTCAAAGTCTCGAGGACGTGGCCTGCGAACTGTTTCTGCTCGTCGTCGCGCACGAGTCCGGCGTTGAGGAAATGCTTTGCGACCTGCCTCAGACGCCTGCCGATCGGAATTTCGGCCAATATCAGTATGGGTGTTGCGACTAAAAATCGAGCGTGTGCAGCGATGTCATAGAGGAATGGAATTCGGCTGCCGCCGATGGCTAGACCTTCGAAAAGTGAGATTAACAGCAAGGGGAACCACGAAAGCGCCGCGAGCAGCAGCGCCGTTCTTGCCGAAGCAGCGCCAAACTCAGGTCGAATCACCCTGAGTCTCTTCATGAGGGCAGCGCCGGGCCCTCCTTCCATAAGCGAAAGTTCAGGTAATTCTTTTTCGTTCTCGGTTTTCATATCTAAATAACTCTCAGAGGAATGCGCGAAGTCTGAGCCCGAAAACGGCCTCGAAATTTGAGGTAGGGTTTTGGGCTGGTTTAAAGATGAGTTCGATATCGGGCGTAATCTGAAGACCGTCCACGACCTCCAGGCGATAAAAGAGTTCTCCGGCGGTTTGATTCTGCACGGATGTGGAAGTAGGGCGGGCCCACGTGATTCCGGCACCTAAGCGGTCGCCCTTCCGACCAAATGGCGCGACCGAAACAATGCCCGAATCGACCTCAACCCAAGTTCGGTTGATTTTCGCCGGCGCATAGCCGATACGCACAAAAGGAACCAAGCTGTAAGGGATTTCTTGGTCTACGCTGAGCGATGCTCCGCCACCGCCCTCGTGCGTAGCGGTATGAGCAGTGTACCATCCCATCATGCGATAGTGCGACTCGCCCAAGCCGGACCAGAGCCATCCAAGTTCCGGCGATACCCCTAGTTCCGCAGCTTCGAAATACTGTCCTTTGGAAAACGAGTTGAGTGAATCGTTCGGTTTGTTCTCGGGATTCCCGTTTGCATCGGCCAAACCAAAATCGAGGTACCAACGTTTTGTAAGCCAGTATCGTACGTCGAACCCCAGACCTTCGGCGGGAAAGGCGACCGTCTGGCTGTAGACCATCGATTGCATCAAGAACTCGCGCCCATCGCTCGAGGCCACTCGATTTGTGTTGAAGTGCGTCTTCTCATCAACCTTGCCCAACTGAATCACCAAACTTTCGCCGAGCAGACTCTGCTGCCACCAAAGTTGGTTGAATCGTGCGTAGCCTGTAGAGCCCGAGTTGTTGACTCCCCACGGTAGTCCGACGTCGTTGGATAGCGTGTTTCCGGTAAGCGGACCAACATTGGTGCGATTTCGAAACAGAAACCCCAGCACCCCTTCGCCAAATGTCCGAGATTCAAGGAGGTGCCAGACACCGAAAACATCAAGACTATTAACGATCGTATGGTGCGGGGTGCTGATGAACGGGTCTATTTGATAAATTATGGTGTCGGAAACGCCGAGGCTCAATCCTGTTTCGTCTTTCAACCAGTCGGTGGCAGTCTCGGCTCTTTCTCGCAAGAAACGCCAAGGGTGAATGCGAACTATGGGGATCGGACGATGCCTGTCTAAGGTTAGAGTTTCTCGAATGTCGACGGTCTGGGGTCGTGCCGCAGGGCAAATTAAAAGCATTCCCATCAGAAACAGGGCGATAATTCCCGTGCGGACTCTTGGCTTCTCCCTCTGCGAATTCTTCGCCCCGGCGCGGTGCTCCCGACGTATTGTTGCACCAAACGGACTCACGTCATAAGGGCGCGCAACGTGCTTTCCGACCGCCCGGTTGCGGAATTGGCGGCCAGGAACGGGTACGACGAAACGCAAGAACGTGAGCATGCCAGCGACACTACGGCTGCCCAATCCAAAACTCTAGGGAAGCTCTGCGCAGGTCATGATGCAGGGACTGTTTGACATCGTGTCAGTTACGATTAGTGGAAAAGATGATCTTTCGATCGATGCTCGCTCGGCGATC
>Ga0335069_10005612_pt1 | contig 18395 bp, 15 predicted proteins | sample Lox_Sample_11_FD_206714 | JGI IMG/M metagenome (GOLD analysis project Ga0335069, IMG submission 206714) | Soil microbial communities from Loxahatchee National Wildlife Refuge, Florida, United States - Lox_Sample_1.1 | ecosystem: Environmental > Terrestrial > Soil > Wetlands | place: USA... | reverse complement strand
CATCTATACGCGCACAGGGTGAGACAAAGGAATATACACGCAAGCGGTATAAAAGAAAAACGCATATCCGCGTTTTGTAATGTGTAGAATAATTTCCGAAGCTCTACACCCTTGAGTGAAAGGTAGAGCAGAAGCAGGCTTATGACAAAGCCGGTGACGGTAATGATCTTATGTTTTTTCATTCTTAGTATAGTTGGCGCAGTAGATTCCCATACAGACAAGAAGAAGACCGAGGACAAGCCATACGGTTAACTGCTCTTTATAGAATAGCACACCGAAGAACACCCCGAAAATCGGTGTGAGAAAAGTAAAGGCCGCGAGTTTTGCAACCGGATACCTGTATATGAGTTTGAACCACACGAAGTACGATGCGAATGCGATGATTATGGACTGATATGCGAGAGACGCCAGTATGTATCCGTCCACGTGTTTGATCCATTTATTCTCAAGGACGAGGGCGCATATGAGTGTGACCGGCACGGAGAATACGAGCTGATAGAGAAACGTGTTGATAGGGTGGACTTTTTGAGCGAGAAACTTTTTTATGTAGAGCGTTGTAGCCCCCCATAAGATCGCTCCGACTATGGTAAGAAGGTCGCCCGCGAGCATCAGTTTATTATAGGTGCTTGGCTTGCCCCTAAAGACGAAGTATACCCCCAGAAACGCAAGAACCAGGCCCGCCGTCTTTATTGCGTTGAGTCTCTCTTTGAGAAACACGTGGGCGCCCGCTGCGACGACGAAGGGCGAGAGATACATGAAGATGATGGCCCGGGACGCGTCCGTACAGAGAAGACCGAAATAGAGGCAGACGAATTCCAGTCCGAAGAGGATCCCGACCATGAGTCCGTGAAAAAGGGTTATACCCCTGTGAAACAGCTTTTGTCTAATGGCGATGCAGTATATGATGCCGCAGCATGACGCCACGGTGGAACGGAGAAATGTCGTAAACACGGGCGATAGTCCCGTATTTGAAAATTTTATGGCAGAATAATTGAAGCCCCACAAAATAGTGAGGATCAGAATGGCAAAGAAGCCTTTTGCATCTACGCGGTCCGTGGTCATATCGTGTGCATGTAGTTTTAAGAATATATGCCCCCCATGTCAAGGGAATTCATAAACAGGTCTGGAGGGCCTAAGTGTCAGCGCAGGACATAAGCTTGCAGTCAATTGACCCGTGCGGGCGTTTGGGGTATCTTTCCCTTGACAATCCGGGCGCTTTTCTGTTCTACTTAGTCACGGTTAAGAAACTGTTAAGAAAGGAATTAACGGGGTATTGAATGAAGAGAATTGCAATCATAGGCACAGGATCGTACCTTCCCGAACGGGTCATGACGAATTTTGATATTGCGAAATTTCTTGATACGTCTGATGAATGGATTTACACACGGACGGGAATCAAGGAAAGAAGAATCGCCGATCAGGGCATGGCCACGTCGGACCTTTGCAAAGTGGCGTGTGAGAGGGCTATGGATATGGCGGGGGTCAAAGCGTCAGATATTGATCTCATCATCCTTGCCACGATCACCCCTGACACCCATTGTCCCGCCGGGGCTAACTGGCTCGAAGCCAAGCTCGGTTGCGACAACGCCGTATCGTTTGACGTCACCGCCGCTTGTACCGGATTTATATTTGCCCTTCACATCGCCGATAAGCTTATCAGGGTGGGCGCAAACAGGAAAGCCCTGGTTGTGGCGGGCGAAATCATGAGCCGGGTGGTCAACTGGAAAGAGCGGGAAAGCTGCATACTCTGGGGAGACGGTGCAGGGGCTGCCGTGATTACGGAAAGCGGGACCGGCGCCGAGATCCTGTCAACTCATATCCACACGGACGGGGCGAGTGGCGACACGCTGCTTATGCCTGGGGGAGGCTCCAAAACGACACCCATCTCGCACGAGAGCGTGGACAAGGGCCTTCATTTCCTGAAGATGATCGAGGCCAATAAGTCCTTTAAGGTGGCCGTGAACAGGTTTGCGGGGGCGTGCGAGGAAGCTGCCGGAGCTAACGGTTACACAGTCCACGATGCGGACGTGATCATTCCCCATCAGGCAAACCTTAGAATCATCCAGGGGATGGCAAAGAAACTGAACGTGCCCATAGAAAAGATCTACATGACCATAAAGAAATATGGTAATATCTCCTCGGCAACCGTACCCATCGCGCTTGATGAGGCGGTGCGCACGGGGGCAATCAAAAAAGAGACGCTGGTGCTTCTCACCGCTTTTGGTGGTGGTCTTACCTGGGGAAGCAGCCTCATCAGGTGGTGATCTGTTCGAAATCCGCTATGCGGGGTTTCGAACTTAAAGTGTAAGCGGCCCGGAGGGATGGCTGAGCGGCCGAAAGCGGCGGTCTTGAAAACCGTTGGGCGTGCAAGCGCCCCGTGGGTTCGAATCCTACTCCCTCCGCCATATTACTCTTTTAGTTTCAATAAGTTACCTTCTTTTCCGATAGTATGAGTTCGGTATGAGTTCCGCAAGTTCAAAACCCTGGCTTTTATATTCTTTACATTTACGTGAGAATACGGCTTCATGCTTTGCATATCTTTCCAACTTCCAAGCGCTAACACGTCCGAGGCGGATAATCCCTCTTCAAGTAACTTCGTGGCAAAACTGTGGCGCGTGGCTTCGTGAAATTTGACCTCCGACGTAGTCGCAGACCATAATTCGTCGATCTTTTTTGGTAAGTAATGATTGCCAGTATCTGGGTTGATAAAGAGCCACTGGTCCTTTGTTTTGCCTTGCATGTGTCTTCGTGCGATTTCGTAACTATCATCGAAGAGAACCTTCCACGCAGCTTCGCCATTCTTGGGCGTACCAATTTCGTTATCACGTAGGAGCAAAAACAGCAGAGAGCGAAGATAATCGCAAAGAGAAATCCAAAACCAGAGGCGAGTTTTGTCTTGAGCTTCATGTTTCCTACTCAAATGGCCCTAACCAGCATCTCCTAATCGGCCCTTTCACGGTGTGCTTTGGTTGAAAACAGGCGCTGACTTCGTGCATAGCATACCTCTTATCAGGGTCATTCGCCAGTCTTTGCGTCCAGTGCCTTCCTCACCGCTACGGCCAATTCATATTTAGCCAAGGGTTTCAAGAGTAATCCCCTGATCCCTGCTGCCGTGGCGCTGTCCACATTCACGCTGTCACTATGGCCGGTGCAGAGGATGATGGGAAGATCGGAACGCACGGTAAGCAATTGCTCTGCCAGACGGAGTCCGGTGAGTTCCGGCATGGTCTGGTCGGTGATCACGAGATCAAAGTGGAACGGGTCTCGGTAGAATAGTTTCAAAGCTTCCGAACTGCTTGTCATGGTTGTAACGGCATAGCCTAACCTTTCCAGCATGTTCTTGCCCAATTCTGTGAGCATCTGTTCGTCGTCAACGAAAAGAATCTTCTCGTGACCCGTGGGGAATGCGAGAGAGGTTGAAGCCTCTGAAGGTTCATCCGCTACCGCCTTGGGGAGGAGAACCCTGAACGTAGAGCCCTCTCCAGGTACGCTCTGCACGGTGATCTCTGCATTGAAGCTCTTTACAATCCCATAGACCACGGCAAGCCCCATGCCCGTGCCCTGGCCCGGTTCCTTGGTAGTAAAGAAGGGATCGAATATCCTCTCCATGACTGTGGTATCCATGCCTGCTCCTGTATCCTCCACCACAAGTTCAAGGTAAGCTCCAGGCGAGAGATCCCGGTCATGGGCCTGGTAGGCGTCCTTCAGGGTTATGGTCAGCTTGCCGCCTTTCTCACGCATGGCGTGGGCGGCATTGGTCGCGAGGTTCATGATGATCTGCTGGATACCTGTGGCATTGGCAAGGATCGTATCTGAGTTTGTGGCGACGTTCATGCCGATAACGATGGTCGTGGGGATTGAGGCTCGCAGGAGTTTGACTGTCTCCTTGATAATGGGGGTCAATGGGATGGCCTTTATCTCATAGGATGCCTTGCGGCTGAAACTTAACATCTGCCTGATGAGGTCGCGCGCCCTGAAGCCGCTTTTCAGCACGAGTTCCAGGTGGTGCCTCGCGGGGCTGTCAGGCGGTATGTCATCGAGGGCCATCTCGGTAAATCCGATCATGCCTGCGAGGATATTGTTGAAGTCGTGGGCGATACCGCCGGTGAGGGTCCCCAGGGATTCCATCTTCTGGGTTTGGCGGAGCTCCTCTTCGAGCTTACGCCGCTCGCTAATGTCCCGTGCAGCTGCGAACACCCCCGCTACTTTGCCTTCCTCGTCCCGGTAGACCGAGGCGTTGTACAGGACTGGAGTGATGTGGCCGTCTCTGTGTCTGATCTCCAGAGGATAATCACGCACAAGGCCCTTGGTGAAGACCTGAAGGTAGCTTGCTCTGGCTTTTTGGGATTCGGTGAAGTAGTCGGAGAAGTCTGTACCGATGAGTTCATCCCGTCCATAGCCGGTAGCCTTCTCGGTTGCCGTATTCACGTCAGTGATCTTTCCCTCGGGGTCTATGGTTGCGAGGGGGTCGACGCTCGCCTCGATGAGGCTCCGGTTATAGGCGTTGGCGATTCGGATTTCTTCTTCGATACGCTTCCGGTCCGTTATATCCATACCCATCTCGAGAATAAGCGGGGATCCGTCAGAGTCGGCGAAGGGAAAGTCGTGGATATCGTAGATGCGCCTGTCCGGGCCGGTCCACTGCCAGGATTGAGGCTTTGATGTTTTTAGCGTTTCATACGTGTAGCAGGTCCCGCAGGGTTCGGTCCGCCCGAAAAGATGCTCGAAACACTTCTTTTCCCCTGGGTCCCCGAACAGGTCCCGGAAGACGCGGTTGACGAATGGCATCCGGTAATCGGGCCCGAGCAGCGCCACATAGGCAGGCAGAGATTCCAGAACGTCATAGAGCCTTTGGCGCTCTTTCGAGAGATTGGCGAAGGCCTGGTGGAGTTCGGCGGTACGTTCGTGGACACGGAGTTCAAGCTCCTCATAGGCTTTTTGAAGCGCCTGTTCGGCACGCTTGCGACGGGTAATCTCACGGCAGTAAATGCGAACCGCATTAAACTGAGGAACAAAATGGATGGTCTCACCGAACACCCTGTCCTTTATCGTGACTTCTCGTGCGATTGTCCTGCTGGTGCCGTCCCAGTCCCTGAGAATGGAGCCCATATCCGAGGGGAGGAGGGGGCTGCAATCCCTCTTGTCCATACCGAGTTCTTCCAAAGTCTTCTCGACAGATGGGTTGCAGAAGGTAATATCGCCGGACAGGTCGACTTCGAGGATAGGGATTGGATCGAGTTCCGGGAAGGACGCAAGGCGGTTTGTGTGGTTTTCTTGCGCTCTTCGTTGCATGATGTTCCGGAAGACGAGAACGACGCCGGTGGTCGTACCGTCCAGGTCTCTTACGGGTGCGCCGCTGTCGTCGATGGGGACCTCTGAGCCATCCTTCCTGATAAGGATCGTGTGGTTCGCGAGGCCCACCACAGTTCCTTCGCGCAGCACCCGGTCGACCGGGTTCTCAACCTCGTTGCGGGTATGCTCGTTTACGATCTGAAAGACCTCCGTTATCGGTCTTTGTTTGGCCCTCTCAAGCGTCCATCCAGTGACCTCTTCCGCGATCGGATTCATGAAGGTCACCCTGCCGTCTGTGTCGGTGACGATGACCGCATCGCCGACGCTTGCAAGGGTTGTGGCCCAGCGCTGTTCACTCTTACGCAAGGCAGCCTTCCATGCGACGAGGGAGCCCGCCATGTCATCGAATGCACGCGCCAAATCCCCGAGTTCACCGTTCTTGACTATCCGTGATACGTTCACACCTTCCGGGCCTATCTTTACTTGCTCCGATGCCTTCTTAAGCAGGGCGACAGGATTCACGATGAGACGCTTTCCGGCAAACCAGACGAGAAAGAGGCCAGCCCCGAAGAGTAAGGCGAGAAAGGCAAGACTCCATGCTGTTGCGGCATTTGCCTTGGCGGTCACCTCAGCGAGAGGCATGCCTGCCCGCACGTACATATAGGGCTCAGGTTCGTTAGAGAGGCGTAGTTTTCTGTAGGCGCCGATACGAAACCTGCCATCGTTGCCCACGCTGTCGATCTGCCCCTCATCAGGGCCCTTTTGCATCCGGGCAAAAGTCTCCGGTCTGGGGTCGACCTTTCCCACGAGTTCCCGAGACAGAGGATCGTTCAAGTTTCTGATGAAAATCACACCCCGATGATCGAGAAGGCTGAACGACCCACCGGGAGGAAGGTTAACGTTCTCAAAAGACTTCTGGGCGCATTCCAGATCGAGGACCACGATGACGACCCCTGTCAGCCGATTCGTGGTATCCTTGACCGGGTGTGCGAAGCTTATGACCCCTTTTCTTGCCATCCTGCCCATGACATACTCGCCCGATGAAAACATCCCGGTACGAACCGCCTGCTGGAAATACCTTCGATCGGCGAGCGACACCTTTCCCTCGAAAGGCAGTGAGGATGCCCAGACCATACCGGAATTATCCGTAATGGTAATGCTCGTGTACTGTGGATTTTTTTTTACGAGGTCGGCAAGAAGCGTGGTAACGGCGTCGCGCTTGTACAATCTAACTTCTGGGAGGAGAGCGAGGGCCGTTGCCAATTGCTCTGCACCTCTCACCACTGCCTGCTGCTCTGCCGTTATGGTGTTGACAACTTCCAGACAGTCCGCTCTGGCCTGGCTTATCGCTTCCCTGCGTTGTTTCATCCCCACATAGACTATGAGTACGGTGCATGAAGCGACGAGGATCAATAAGAGGATCGCAAATTGGGTACGGATGGATAAAGACCGGAGCTTACTGAGCATAGATCAACCCTCACATACGTCGATTTTCCCGGAAACCCGGCGATGCATTAAGCACATCAACTCATTATTATTCAGACAATCTAAGGGCAGACAAAGAAAAGGGCAAGGTCTATCCTCAGAAAAGTCAAGAGTTGGGAAATAAAAACGACAGACTCTCTATAGGACCTTGGCTTCGCAGAGCGTGGCGAATATCTCCAGTTTAAGAGTTCATTTCTGAGCTCGCTGTTGAATGATTGAATGTAGCCCTTCTCCCAGGGACTCCCCGGTTCTATGAAGAGGGTTGCCACCGCGAGGTTGGCAAGCCATTGTCTCGCTGCCTTTGCGCTGAATTGGGGCCCTCCAACAAGAATTACGCATTACGGTCAGAATTCTTACAGGCGGCTTTCTCTTCGTTCTGCCCGCTATCCAACACCTCTCTTACCTTCCGCAGGAGGGTAAGAGGTGAGATGGGCTTCTGAAGGAAGTTGAACTCTTCGTCTTGAATGCCTTTGTCGAGAAGAACGTCTCTGGTATATCCGCTTGTAAAGATCACCTTGATGCCGGGCTTGATCGCACGTATTTCATTATAGGCTTCCCGTCCGTTCTTTTTCGGCATGACCGAGTCGAGGATCAGGAGGTCAATTGTATGGGCTGTCCTGAACTGGTCTACCGCATCCTGTCCGTCCACCGCTTCAATTGTCGTATACCCATGTTGTGTGAGTATTGTGCTTGCAAACTCTCTGACCGTTTCGCTGTCCTCTCCGATCAGAATAGTTTCCTTGCCTCCTTGAATAGGCCCCGGTCCGGACGTCTCTTTTTTTGAGTTTTTTTTGACGGTAGGGAGGTAGATATGAAAGGTCGTTCCCATCTGTGGTTCACTGTATACCGTAATATAGCCTTTGTGCTGCTTGACGATTCCATAGACGGTAGAGAGCCCGAGACCGGTTCCTTTTCCCACTTCCTTGGTGGTAAAGAAGGGGTCAAAAATCCTTTTCTGCAGACTTTCATCCATGCCCGTGCCGGTATCGGAGACCGAGAGGAGGGCGTACGGTCCAGGTTTCACGTATGTGTGGAGTCGCTGGAACTCATCGTCCAGTTCCACCATTTCCGTCCTTATGGTAAGCGTACCGCCCTGCGGCATGGCGTCCCTGGCGTTGGTAGTAAGATTGAAGAGAATCTGGTCCATCTGGGTTGCATCGGCCATGACGATAATGTCGTCAGGAGCAAGGTATGTCTCGATAACCATGTCCTCGGTAAGGAGGCGGCTAAGGAGCTTCTCCGTCCTCCTGATGATCTCGTGGAGACTGACGGGCTCAAGTCTGATTCTTTGTTGTCTGCTGAAGGCAAGGAGGTTGCGTACAAGGTCGGCCGCCTTCTGCGAAGCAGCGAGGATCTGATCCACATAATTCCGTGACGTACCGCGCTTAACTTTCATTTGCAGGAGGGTGGCGTATCCGACGAGGGCTGTGAGGATGTTGTTGAAGTCGTGGGCGATACCTCCGGCTAAGGTACCGATGGCTTCCATTTTTTGGGCCTGATAGAGTTGAGCTTCAAGGCGCGTCCTTTCGTGCTCGGCCTGTTTCAGGTCGGTTATGTCGACCAGTGACGCCACACTTCTGTCAGTACCCGGGATCATGTCCACAACAAAACACATATCCCGCACTTCTCCGGTTCGTGTAACAAACTGGAATCCGTATTGCCTTGGGACCGCGTCAGGGTTCTTGCGACGTAGATGATGGGAAGAGAGCATCCTTCCTAGGTCTTCCTTGGTTACGAATTCGGTCCAGCTCTTTTTGCCTTCAATTTCATCCTTGGTGTAGCCGGAAAGGCGTTGAAACTCGCTATTACAAAGACTGATTGTCGTGCTATTTTCGATAATCATCGTTGCCGTACCTGTGTTTTCAAAGAGCGTGCGGTAGAGTTTTTCGGAATCAGCTAGTCTTCTTTCTGCCAGTTTCCGGTCGGTAATATCCTGATTTACCCCGTACCGCTTAATGACGCGGTCTCAATCGTCTTTGACGACGCGCGCCCGTACCACGATGTGGCGTACTTTACCATCGCGCCGAATAATGCGATGCTCTATATCGGGAGGGGATTCAGCCTCATGTCGAGTAAGGTTATACTGCACGTCATGAGACTGAGACAGGCGATCGTCAGGATGTACAAATCGTTCTCTGTATTCTTCGCGCGACATCCGGTATCCGCCTTCTCGTGCGGCGGTCGTGCCGTAAAAAGCATAGAAGGGATCGTTGAATATCAATGCATTCTCGGCGGGGTCAAACTCCCAGTACACGATATCGGCGAGATCCACAGCCTGAGATAATTGAAGTTCGTTCCTGCGCAGGGCTTCTTCCATCCGTTTGCGTTCCGTGATATCACGCGCTATGCCCATGATCGCCGTTGGATCGCCGTTATCATTGCGCAGAAAGGATGCCTTAGTCTCCGCCCATACGGTTGACCCGTCTTTGCACAACATTTCCAGCTCCAGAACTGTTGTGCGGTCAGGGTCGACCGTTTCATCCTTTATTAAATCCAGACTCTCCCGGATCGCCCTTGTTACCAATTCGAGACTTTCAGCCGTCATGGAATGGCTGATTGGCTGATCAATCAGTTCTTCCGGGGAAAACCCCCTTGCCTGTTTGACCGAGGGACTGACGTACTTGTATGTCAAGTCCAAGTTTAGAACATAGATCACGTCCGTAGCATTCTCTGCAAGCAGACGGTATCTATGCTCGCTTTCTTTCAACGCCTCCTCGGCGCATCTATGTCCCGTGATGTCGCATACCACGCCAATGACGTATTGCTGACCCGTGGCATCTGTGTAATGTGTTTTTGTTGTTTCGATTGTCCGCACTTCACCGTTTGCATCTGTTACTTGTTCTTCGCTGATGTCTTGTTCCCCGGTCTCGAACACAACCCCGGCGTGTGCTCTGAAAATGTCGGCTTCCTCTTTGGGGAATAGTTCGTGCGGGGTCTTGCCCAGCCACCGCTCCAACGCTATTCCAGACTGTTTGCAAAGCGCTTTGTTGACAAAGACGTATCTGTATTCAAGGTCCAGAATGAAGACCGGGTCCCCTATGCAATCGAGAACCGATTTGCTGTATTCAGAGGACTCGGTGATATTTTTTATGTGCATATATTATGTTTAGCGGCCTCCTTTGATCTGCATGCCAAAATCAGCGGGATGCGTGGCCAAGCCGAAGGTAGGTTGAGGATTTCGAATTTAAGGGCTAATGAATAGACGCCACAGTCTGTTACAACCTGAAGCCTTATCTCTGGTCGGTGCTTTTTAATAGCCATTTAATTGCCAATTTTTCGTCCGAGAAAACCCTGAGCTGCGCCCCCCGGTTTGTCGCCACGGTTTCTGCGAATCTGTTCAAAACATCAGGACTCGAGAGTACGGCAACCTTGAGAGGCGGCCGGATTACTTCTGACAGATATTTGCCTATAGTATATCGAACCATCTCGTTTTTGGGCTTTGACCACCGTGTTAAATCGAGTAGAATACGGTTGTGCCCTTTATTCCGGGCCTCAAGAAGCATGCCTTCGGTTACTATCTGCGCGTTTTTTACTGTAAAAGAGGAGGAAGCATCCCTGACAACAAGGTAACCCGTCCGATCCAAATACTCTATGTTCATCGCTGGCCCTCGTTTCTGATAGATCGATAATTCCATAAGGGCATAGTATTATTTAGGTATATGGCCAGGGTCAAGCGAAATCAAGCCCAGGCAACCTATAATTTCCTTGCGATTATCCTATAGGTACTTTACGGGAGCGTATTGCTAAAGGGAGAGTAAGTGTGCCTGAAGATTGACGGTTTTATGTTTTAGGCCCAGTTTCTTTCTGATGTTGTTCCGGTGGACCTCGACGGTGCCCTCAGAGATATTCAGCAGTTCTGCTATCTGCTTGCTGCCCTTGCCGGCCCTGATCAGGTTGGCTATCTGGATCTCGGTCTTCGTGAAGTGGGAATAGGCAGCGCCCAGCTTATGCAGGAAAGGAGAGATTATCTCGTTCAGACCGGACTCGACGATGCCTACGTACGTTTTCTGGACATCGCTCATCTGCGTATTCTTCAGCCTCTCGATGTAGGGCACGATGAGCTCTCGCACATTGGTGTGGATGGCATTTTCGAGCGTTGATTTGTCTTCGTCCCGGTGTTTCAGCAATACTTTCAGAGCGCTGTTCACTTCCTGGAGATCAAAAGACTTTTTTTCCAGTTCGTGCTCTCTGCTCCTAAGCTCTTCTTCGACTTCCTTGCGCTTTGTGATGTCCTGATTCACCCCGTACCTCCTGATTAAGCGGCCTGAGGCGTCCATGACGTTTGTTGCCAGAACCACAGTATGTCGTACTTTGCCGTCGCGCCGAACAACGCGGTGCTCTATAGGGGGAAGGGGTCCGGTGATGTTTTCTGCAAGAATCCGTTGCACTGTTTCAAGGACACCTGGTTGATCGTCAGGATGAACAAATCGCTTTCTGTATTCTTCGCCCGTCATCCGGTATCCGCCTTCACGCTCGGCGGTGGTGCCATAAAAGGCATAAAAGGCATCGTTGAAAATCTGCACGTTCTCGACAGGGTCATACTCCCAGTACACGATATCGGCAAGATCCATGGCCTGAGATAATTGAAGTTCGCTCCTGCGCAGGACTTCTTCCATCCGTTTGCGTTCCGTAATATCACGCGCTATGCCCATGATCTCTATTGGATCGCCGTTATCGCTGTGCAGAAACGATGCCTTTACCTCGACCCACATGGTCGAGCCGTCTTTGCGTATCATTTCCAGCTCCAGGACTTTGCCCCGGTCGGGGTCAACCGTTTCGCCTTCTTCTCGTTCCAGATCTTCCCGGATAGCACTTACCACGAATTCGAGACTTTCAGCCGTCATATTATGGCTGATTGGCTGATCAATCAACTCTTCTGGGGAAAACCCCCATGCCTGTTTGACCGAGGGACTGACGTACTTGTATGTTAAGTCCAAGGTAAGAACAGAGATCACGTCCGTAGCATTCTCGGCAAGCAGACGGTATCTATGCTCGCTTTCTTTTAACGCCTCTTCAGCGGCCTTATTTTCCGTGATTTCGCGCAGCACGCCGATGAGGTATTGTTCGCCTGTGGCATCCTTATAAACCGTTTTCGTTGTTTCGATTGTATGGACATTACCGTATGCGTCGGTTGCCTGTTCTTCTTTAACACTTTGCTTCCCGGTCTCGAAGACTTGCCTGGCATCCTCCATGAAAATATCGGCCTGCTCCTTGGGAAATAATTCTTGCGCGGTCCTTCCCAGCCACCGCTCTAAGGGAATCCCAGACTTTTCGCAAAGCGCTTTGTTGACGAAGACATTCCTGTATTGACGGTCCAGAATGAAGACCGGGTCTCCAACACAATCGAGAACCGGTTTGCTGTATTCCAAGGCCTTCGGGAGATTATCGCTCCACATATTGTTTTTAGGACCTCCTTTGATCTGTTTGCGATGATCGGCAGGATGCGGGGCCAAGCGCAAGCTAACCCTGGACCCGATTTCTCGGGTTGTTGCGTATCATAGCCAAGACCATCGCAACATTATAATACTACCATAACTATTCAGACGAACGTGTAGCGACCAGGCGAAGTCTGCCGAAGCAATACCAGGAAGAAGCTGGGCCTGAAACATAAAACCGTTAATCTTCAGGCATACTTACCCTCACTTTGGCAGCTTGCCCATTAAAATATATATAGGCTAATCGAAAGGAAATTATAGGGTATTTGGTCTTAATTTCCTCTCACCCATCCCGATGAATTGTGCATGGACATGATGACCGTGATAACCTGCGCCGAGGCCGTTGACGGCCATAATACTGACGAGCAAAATGAATCGGCCCGAAAATTTGCGGCAGCCAGCGCGGGAGATCTCAGAGCCCTGAACGTATCGACGGAGAATGACTTCCTTTCGATAGGTTCGTACCTGCAGAAACTCTCCAGTCAGGCGATATCCATATCTAAGGCTGCTGGGTCCGTCGCAAAAATGGTAGGAAGCGAAGAGGCCGTGGCGAGCACGGACAGACTCAGAGATGCCGAGGCTTGTATAGGCACGTATCTTGAGAAGTCCCAGGGCAGGTTTACGTACACCTCCGATTCCATGCTTCACATCATACGCCTTATGGACGCTGTCTACACGCCCCTATCCACATTCAAGAGCATAGTCAAGCACCTTCACATGCTCGGTATTTCAACGAGAATAGAAGATGCGCGTGTCAACAGCGACGGCAGATTCGACACGCTCTCGAAACATGTAGAGAAGCTCTCGGTTATGATCGCATCAAGAGCGGACGCTATTGTCAAGGCCATCGTTTCGCTGCAGGAAATAATGAAGCAAAGCCGTCCACAGGTGGACAGCGCGAGAGACATGATGAGCATCAGGGCGCAGAGCATGCTCAACCGGATCAAATCGGGCCTTTCAATGTTTCTTGAAAAGGGAGAATTATCCTCTCAGACGGCCATAAGCCTGGCGGCGAATTCGGAACAGGTGGCATCAAACATTTCGCGCGTAATCTCCTCTCTACAGTTTCAGGATATCACTCGCCAACAGATCGAACATGTAGTCGATTTGTTCGATGAGGTGGCCAGTGAAATCGTTGTCCCGCGTGATATCGTGGCTATTCTTGCAGACACCGGCCCTGTTCAGATCGACCAGCTCGAACATGCGAGGAAAGAGATGGGCTCAGCTGTGGCAACGATCATAAACGGCCTTGAAGCTATAGCCCGGAATCTCTGGTCCATGCTTAGAGAAACGGAAAAGCTCACGGGTATTGCCGGGAATGCCCACTCCTCATTCCTGGCGGACATTAACTATTCGGTTTCATTCGTTGTCGGATCGCTCGAGGAGAACAGAGAAGCCGACGAGCAGCTCGCTCGCGCCGTAGGTGATCTTTCCGACTCGATTCAGAACGTCTCCGCTCATGTGGACGACATCGAGGAGATATCGTCCGAAATCGAGCTTATTGCCATCAACGCCCAGATCAGGGCCGCCCATATGGCCGAAAACGGGGGTGCTCTTGGCGTACTGGCCGAAGCCATCAGAAACCTTTCCGAGACTACCAGTAAACAGACACTGGCTATCACGAGTGCGCTTGAAAGTGTGAGGGAAGCTTCCGTGAGTCTGAGTGCCGAGAGCCAAAGAAACGGAAACGGGGAGGATATCCTGGCCATGAGAACAGAAATTGATTCAGTGCTTGATTTTTTGGGGGAATCTCAGCAGACACTCTCCTCGCTTCTCACCCAACTGAAAAAGGAAACAAGTGAGCTTACGGAAGCAATACAGACGGTTATCAAGAGCGTGAGTGCGCATACCAGGACAGACGAGGTTGTCGGAAAGATCATAAAGGATTTTCGTAATATTGTGGAAGGACGGAAAGTTGAAGTCGGCTTAGCGACGCCTACAAACGGGGACTATCTCACCCGTCTGGCCGAACGCTATACCATGCAGCAGGAACGAACCGTGCATCAGGCCCGTCTGGCCGGTACCAACGACTCACCGTCACTGAAGGAAGATCATTTTTTGGACAACGTTGAGCTGTTCTAGACACGATGGAGGGAAGGTCCATGACCGATTGTGTAGTTGAAAAGAATAATAATGAAACTATTCTCCATCTTTCCGGTGAATTGCAGATTGAGTATGCGGCTCAACTACGGTCTCTGCTTGCCGATTCCCTGAGAGAAGCCGACCTGGTAAAGATAGACCTGTCCTCGGTTACCGCTGCGGACATCTCCTGCTTGCAGCTTTTTTGTGCTGCACATAAAACATCGCTAGCAGCAAATAAACTTCTGGATCTTATTGGAATACCGTCGACCGCTTTCAAAGACCTGGCCCGCCGAACAGGATGTATTCGCTCAAGTGGGTGCAATCCTGACAAGGGAACGTCGTGTTTGTGGAGTGAGGAAAAATATTATGGCTAAGAGGATCATGACGGTGGACGATTCGGCAAGCGTCAGACAAATGGTCGGCTTTACCCTGAGGCAAGCAGGCTATGAAGTGATTGAGGCGGTCGACGGTAAAGATGCCCTATCGAAACTCGATGGAAGTGCTGTTCATATGGTGATAACCGACCTCAACATGCCGAATCTTGACGGTATCGGCCTGATCAAGGGTGTACGGGGTCACAATTCGTACAAGTTCATACCCATCGTCATGCTAACTACTGAATCTCAGGAATCGAAGAAGCTCGAAGGGAAGCAGGCAGGGGCCACTGGTTGGATCGTGAAGCCCTTCAAGCCGGAACAACTTGTTGCGGTTACAAGGAAGGTACTGGGATGAACGACAAACACGGCGAAGCGTTTAGGGAAGAGGCGTACGAACTGTTATCTGAACTGGAAGGCTCCCTTCTGGAGCTGGAAGAGACGCCAAGTGACCCGCAGCTGATCGGTAGGGTTTTTCGAGTCATGCACACGATCAAGGGGTCAGGTGCCATGTTCGGTTTCGACGACATTGCAGCATTTACGCATGAGATAGAGAACGTGTACGACAAGGTTCGGAGCGGAGAACTGAACATAACGAAACAGCTCATAGACCTGACTTTAAAATCAAGAGACCTGATAAAGCTCATGTTGGACGGCGAAGCCCCCGAGAAGACAATACTGGAAGAAACGGTAGCAGCCTTCAAAACCACTACATCCCCCCCAACGCCAACGGGTGCTTCGCCGTTCTCCCCCCTACATGAGATGTCTTCGGGCGAGAGTGTCACATACCGCATACGCTTCGAGCCAGCCCCCGGTATCTTTCTGAACGGTACCAACCCGGTGCTCCTCCTCGACGAACTTCGCGAGCTTGGTGAGTGCGTTGTGACGGCGCAACTCGACCAGATTCAACTACTTGATTGTATAAACCCCGAGTATTGCTATGTCTGGTGGGACATCGTCCTGACTACGAGCAAAGGAACGAACGCGATAAAAGATGTATTCATCTTCGTAGAAGATCAGTGCAAGATCACGATCGAACCCATCGAAAGAGAGGCCGACGTTGTGCCGGCGGGGAGTGCGCGAGCGTATAAGAAAATAGGGGAGATCCTGGTTGACAGGGGGGATGTGAGGCAGGAAGACGTTCAGTACGCGCTCAAGGAAAAGAAATATGTCGGACAATTACTTGTCGAAAAGGGGTTGACGACAGCAGAAAAGGTCGAGTCGGCGCTCGTCGAGCAACGGCACATACAAAAGATGAGAGAAAAGGCTCAAGTGAAAGAGGAAGGCATATCGAGCTTGCGGGTCCCGTCCGAGAAGCTCGACGTTCTTGTCAACCTCGTCGGTGAGCTTGTAACGGCCCAGGCTCGGCTCACGCAGACGGCGTCGACCCTTGCCAATAGTAACCTCGTCTCTATAGCCGAGGAGATTGAAAGACTCACCGCTGAACTAAGAGACAACACACTGAACATCCGAATGTTGCCTATCGGTTCCACCTTTGCCCGGTTCAAGCGCCTCATTCGCGACCTTTCCCGGGAACTGGGCAAAGAGATAGAGATGACGACGGAGGGCGAGGAGACCGAGCTTGACAAGACGGTCATCGAAAAGCTGAACGACCCCCTCGTTCATCTTATACGAAACTGCATAGACCATGGCATAGAAACCCCCGATCTGCGGGAGAGACTCGGAAAAAGAAGAACAGGCAGGATCCGTCTATCCGCTGCCCACTCGGGGGCACACGTGGAGATAGTGATAGAAGACGATGGGGGAGGACTCGACAAGAGCGCGATATTGGCCAAGGCTTATGAGAAGGGTCTTGTTTCCCCGGGCCAGGAATTGACCGACAGAGAGCTTCTTAATCTTATTTTTGCTCCCGGATTTTCCACGGCTAAGAAAGTTACCAATGTGTCCGGGCGTGGCGTGGGCATGGATGTTGTGAAAAGCGCCATAGATGTCTTGCGGGGCACGATCGATATTGCAAGTGAGGAGGGGAGGGGGACCACGGTGCTTATAAGGCTTCCTCTCACGCTCGCCATAATCGAAGGTCTGATTGTGACCCTCGGGGGTCGCTATTACATCCTTCCTCTGTCCATTGTGGAGGAGTGTGTGGAACTGACAGAGCAAGACGCCAGAAAATCGCATGGGAGAAATCTTGCCCACATCCGGGGAGACCTGGTCCCATATGTAAGACTTCGCAAAGAGTTCGATATTCCGGGAGAGGCACCGCCCATAGAGCAGATTGTTATCACGGGTTGCAATGGGGAAAAAGTAGGCCTGGTAGTCGATAAGGTGATTGGTGAGCATCAAACGGTCATCAAGAACCTGGGGAGATGCTACAGGGATGTGGACGCTGTTTCAGGGGCGACCATCCTGGGCGACGGAACCGTAGCTCTTATAGTGGATACTGCAAAGGTCATAAAAAATGCGGAACGGGCGGAGGCGGCCCGCTGACATGGCATTCACCTTCTTTTTCAGAGATACGCAAATCTTGAAGCTCGCGGTCGAACATGTCGTACCTTTTGCAATGGGGAGAAGCAGGGTGCGCATCTGGGATGCGGGATGTGCCATGGGGCCGGAGCCCTATTCTTTGGCTATCCTGCTCGCCGAGAGCATGGGATATTTCGCTTTCAAAAATCTTCGAATCTACGCCACCGATATTGATGAAACTGATACCTTTGGGCAGACAATCAGAACCGGAACGTATCCAGAGGAAGACTTGAAGCGAATCCAGCCCGATATCTTCAAAAAGTATTTTGTACCGAACGATAAGCCTGGTTACTTCCGGGTTGTTGATACGATCCGGGAGCACGTTATCTTCGAGAAACACGATTTACTTTCGCTGCGTCCTATCGGGGAAGACTTCAGCCTTATTCTGTGTAAGAACGTGCTGTTGCATTTTCAACCGAACGAAAGAATCGATGTGATAAAGCTCTTCCATGGTTCATTGTCGCAGGGCGGCTATTTGGCGACGGAACAGACGCAGAAGATGCCGGAGCAGGTGGAGTATCTCTTTGGGAGAGTGGCCGCGAATGGACAAATATTCAAAAAAGAGGCGGCACAGGCATGAAGGTCACGACTCGGTATCCTGCGAGGGAGACTTTCTCAATACTCTTAAAGGGGATCACGCCCTTTCATAGAAATATGCGTGAGGTCACTCATGCTTACGAACCAACTGGGCTATCAACGCCCGGCGCAGTGCACGAGGATATCGACTTCGCTCCGCAAAAGCAAGTGACGTAAAGGACATTTGAGAGAACGAAGCAGGACGAGGAAGTCCTGAAATATAAATCAAGGAGGAGTATATGTTCCGTAAAGACATGAAGTCTCTGTCAAGTGAAATTGGTACGATGCTAGAAATGCAGAAGAAAGGCGACATCGAATGGTTTATTCCCGTGGACAAACTGGAAGGAGAATCTAAGCAGATAGCTTTGAACGTGAACGACCTGATAAAGCTCCACGTTGAGAACGTCTTGAAGATCGTCGGGATTGTCGCAAGCTATGCCTCAGGCGATTTTTCTCCTGTTCTTGAAGAGCTGCCCGGTAAGCAGAAAATTGCTAATGAGAAACTGAACTTGCTCCGAGGCAACCTTGTCAGCCTGACGGTCGATGCAAATATGTTGTCCAAGGCGGCCGTTGAAGGTAAGCTCGCAACCCGCGCTGATGCCACAAAGCATGAAGGTGACTTCCGCAAGATCGTCCAGGGTGTGAACGATACCCTCGACGCAGTCAT
>Ga0335069_10005611_pt1 | contig 18396 bp, 15 predicted proteins | sample Lox_Sample_11_FD_206714 | JGI IMG/M metagenome (GOLD analysis project Ga0335069, IMG submission 206714) | Soil microbial communities from Loxahatchee National Wildlife Refuge, Florida, United States - Lox_Sample_1.1 | ecosystem: Environmental > Terrestrial > Soil > Wetlands | place: USA... | reverse complement strand
CGAAAATGTTCAAGGAAGGAAGCAGAGAATTGCGCCTGGCTTGAATTGTGTAGTCCTGGTCGCGCAGCTTCAAATCGGTCTGCTCGATCTCCGGGCGGTTGGCAAAAGCCAGCCGCAGCGCTTCGTCAAGAGGCGGGATATCGTCCGGCCGCGGTTCCGGGAGCTTATCCACAGCGTCGACCTGTGCGTTCATCAAGTCGCCGTCCACCTTTTTTGCCAAAGCCGTCTTGATCAGCTCCGCCTGCTGCTGCAAGTTGGTCTGGGCAACAATCAGCTTCTGCTGATCGGAAGCGACCTCGGATTCCGCCCGCACCACTTCGATGGGGGCGAGCGTTCCAATCTCCACTTGCCGTTTGTTGTCAGAAAGGAGCTTCTGGGAATAGGCAAGCGCCTGCTCCGCTACGCCGACGTTCTCCTTGAAGGAGAGATAATCCCAGTAAAGATTCAGAACCTGCGCAACGGTGGTTATGACCTGTTGCCGGAAGACGGAATCCGCCACCTTCACGTCGTTCTTGGCGATGCGGATCTGGGCGGAGTTGGCCCTGCGGCCAAAGCCGTTGAGCAAAGGCTGCGTAAAACCTATCGCCATATAGGTATCGACATAAGGGTTGAAGACGGAAGTGAGGGAGTTGGTTGTCCCACGCCCGCCCCCCACCGCGATCGTGTAACTGGTGCCGGTTTGGAACATCTGCTGGATTCCGGAAGAGTAATTCGTTCCCTGAAGAGTTTCGGAAGGAACCCCCGTGACCGCCGTTGTACCCAGGGGTGAGGTGTTCTGGTTCCAACCCACGGAGAAGAAGGCGTACGGGTCAAAGGTGCCCCCCGAGAACTGTATGGCAGAAGAGCTGCCGGAAATTCCGCCGGCGCTGCCGCCGCTGCTGCCGCCGCTGCCGCTCTGACTGCTGCCGACCGCACCCGTGAACAACGCCCCCGAACTGAACGAGCCCGTAAACCCGCGCGCGGCGCCGCCGCCTTGGGTTCTCAGAACGTCTGTTCTGGAAAAAGCCACGTTATAACGGGCCACGGCAATATCCAGATTGTTCTCGAGCACCAACCCGACGGCATCTTCGATAGAAAGGTGCAACTTCCCGTCGCTCAATAGCGAATGCAGGCGCTCCGAGTTGCTCATTTTCGGCTCGGCTACGTAAGGAGAACTGTAGGGCTGCCAAAACGAGGGGAACCATTGCATGGTGCGGAAATTCGGAGCGAGGCTCTCATTGGTGTCTGCCTTCTGGGCAGGTTTGTCTCCCTGCGCATAAAGGCAAACGCCGGAGGCCAACAGGCTTAGAAGAAATATGAACACAACCAGGCATTGACGATTGGGCTTCATCAAGTGTCCCTCTCCACGACGACAGAATTTCCCCGTGATCATCTGACTCATTGGGTATAACGCATTTGTTGGACGCAAAGTTTCACCGAACGTCAGCACCTCATTTGCCGCTAGTTTCGTGGGGCGGGCCGAGTTCAGCAACGTGCACGCTGCATCGTCCCCGCGGGCTGGCTCAGGCAGGTCCTTCCGCAGCCCCATTTCCTGGAGTTCCAAATCCCCGGTTCAATACACGCCAAATCAATAGGGGAAAGTCTACCATCGGCCCGCGCGCGAGACAACCCATGCGGTGTCACAGTCAGGGCACCGTCAAAGTCCCGCCGTTGTGGAGTGCGGGAGCTTGCTCCCGCTTTGCTTTTGGCCAGCTTGCTGGCGTCCAGCCGCCGGAAGCGAGCTTCCGGCAGGGAAAGCGGCAGCAAGCTGCCGCACTCCATAACTCGCCCGTGTTATTCCGTAGGCCGTTAGCTTGGAGTTTCGGGACTTTGACGGAACCCTGGTGTCACAGTTAGCAGAGCGCCCACACGCGACGCGCCGCGGTTCTTGACGGATGCTCGGCAAGAAGCGCTGCTGCCGCTGCAATCCAAAACGCTGCGCGAGGGAAGATTCTCTGAGCCTGAACAGTATTAAGGCTAGGCTACATATCTTGCCTTCGAAACGGTTTTGACTCTCGCAAAAACAGGTTAAATCCCTTATTTTTCAACAACATCGTTGGATAACAAAAACTTAAGTGCGTTGTTTTCATCAACATCGTTGGACTTGTCAAAATGTCGTTTTTAAGTGGTTTTTTATCATACACATCGTTGGACTATCCTGCATTTTCAGCGGGCGTGCATTTTCCGCAGCGATTGCTAACTCGTGTTATTTCAGTTAGATACGTTTTTGAGCGCGTTACCTCTAAGATAGCTAACTGCCTTTGTTTTCTATAACATCGTTGGAAGAACCGTCCTCGCGCGAGGCTTCCTGCTGGCCTCTGAGAGGGTTCAACCACGCTCGATCTCGCTGTCATCGCCACCCAATCTCCTTCGCGCCGTCTAACCTGCACGGCCGGGCTGCGCCGCAAGTACATCATATAACGCTTAACATAAAGCAGTATAGATGTCAATGGGGTGCACGACTGGGGTAGTAGTGTCATTTGGGGCCAACTGCAACCAACGTCGTTCCCGCGTAGGCGGGGGCCCCATCTGCCTCTGAAACGGGGCCCGCTAACGTGGGGGTGACTACGATCGGCGCGCAGCGTAGCGCGGATGCCGGTGAACTGGAGTCCGCGAATCGGCTTCAGTGTCGCAATAGAGGAGAAGGGGCTGGGTTCTCGCCACTACGAACAGCCTGGGCTGGCGCACGGCGCAGCCGTGCGTTGTGAGTGTGGCACTCGTCTCTCGACCCTCGAATCGCAGGGCTTTGCCCTGCGCCAGCCCAGGTCGCTCGCGCCTCGAGCGCGGGCCTACGTAGGGCCAGGGCTCATCCCAGACCTGTCCAAATTAGGTTTTCCGGACCTCGCTAATTTGGACGGCCCTGCGTCGCAGGCCGCCCCGAGCAATCGTCGCCCGCCCCGCCCGGCCCGTTATGGGCGATTTCTGGGTTGAGTTTCCGTAACCTGCGGGTATAAGTTAGCGGCGGTCCTTGGCGAATGGGGCCGACCAACTTCCATGCGCAACATCCGATTGATCCTAGCCTACGACGGAACAGATTTTCACGGCTGGCAGCGCCAACCGGCCGCTGCGACCGTCCAGGCGTGCCTGGAACAAGCTCTCAAGACCCTCACCGGTGCCGGGACACAAGTCTACGGCTCTGGAAGGACAGACGCCGGCGTTCATGCCGCCGCCCAAGTCGCGAATTTCCACACGGCCTGCCCGATTCCCTGCTCCAACCTTCGGAAGGCGCTGAATGATCTTCTGCCACCCACCATCCGTGTGAAGGCGGCTGAGGAAGTGCCGGCGGCATTTCACGCCCGGTACGCGGCCAAGCGGAAGACCTACCGGTACCGCATCCTGCAAACTGCCACGTGTTCTCCCTTCCTGTGGCGTTTTGTTTACCACTATCCCTACCCTCTCGACCACCACGCCATGGCGAGGGCTGCGAGGCTCTTTCAAGGCGAACATGACTTCACATCCTTCGCCGCCGCCGGGGACTGCGAAGAGGAAAAATCCAAGGTCCGAGTGATTCACCGTTCGCGCTTTCTCTGGCGCCCGCGCACTTCCCTGCTGGTCTATGAGGTCACCGGAAATGGGTTCCTCCACCATATGGTCCGCAATATGGCGGGAACGCTCGTAGAGGTTGGGCGAGGCAAACTCGAGCCCGCAGACATTCAACGGATTCTCGCCGCACGGGACAGAACTCAAGCCGGGCCCACCGCGCCCGCGCAGGGCCTCTGTCTGATGAAAGTCGAATACGACTGACAGGATTGGATCGTTCCGTCTCTTCCAGCCGAGGAAAGGAAGTCCTACAATGCCGGAACGATCAGAAACTCCAACGTCAGTATTCCAATCGCGGCCGCCGTGGTGACCAGCGTTACCACGAGGCCCACGCGGGTGAACTCCCAAAACGTGATCCGCACTTTTCTGCTGGCCTGCTGAAGGACAATCAGGTTGGCGACCGAGCTGAAGGGAATGCAATTGCCGGCGAGCGTGCTGGCGCTGGCGAGCGCGAGCCAAACGTAATGCGCGTGTGAAAAAGACGACACGATGGGGCGGAAGAGGATTACCGCGGGAACGTTGCTGACGAGGTTCGAAATCACCAGCATCGAGCCGCTGAGCGCGAAGAGCTGCGAAATCTGGCCGCGATGAAACCAGGGGTCGAAGCGGGCGATGAGATAGTTGGTCGCGCCGGAGATTTCAAACCCACGGATGATGACAAACAAGGCCGCAAAAAAGAGCAGCAGTTGCCAATCGATCTGCTCATGGATCAGTTGGGACTTCACGCGGCCCAGCACAAAGATCAGCGCGCCTACTGCGATCGCCACCAGGGGAAAAGAGTAGTTCAAAATCCAAAGAACGATGATGAGCGAGGCCGCCAGGGCGCATTTGAAGAGCAAGGGCCGGTTGACCGTTACGCGGTCCGCCGACCCGGCCAGCGGCAAGGGACCGCGAAGGTCCTTTCGGAAAAAGAACGTCAGGATCACGACATTCAAGATCAGGCCGATCAGTGCCACGGGCGCCAGGTGAGCGAGAAATCCCAGGAAGGAGAATTTCGCTGACACCCCAATCAACGCGTTCTGCGGATTGCCCGTCACTGACATCGTGGACCCGATATTGGCCGATGTGGCAAGTGCAATCAGATAGGGCGGCGCGGGAAGATCGAGCCGGTCAGTGATGGAGAGCACAATGGGGGCAAAGATCAGGCAAATCGTGTCGTTCACAAAGAATGCCGAAAGAATCCCGGAAGCAAACACCACGGCCAGCAGAAGCTGGAAACGCGTCCGCGCCACGGCGGCCACGTGCACCGCGATCCAGTCGAAGAAGCCTGAAATGCGGAAGTGCGCGACCAGGATCATGATGCCCAGCAGGAAGATCAGCGTGTTCCAGTCAACGGCCTGGAAAGCACTCTCCAGAGGAAGCACGCGCGCCAGCACCATCGCGACCGCCCCACAAAACGCCGCGGCCGTCCGGTCAAGATAGCTGCCGGTGTTGCTCTCGACAGCAATCAGGACATAGGTCACGAGGAAGATGCAGACGGGGACCCAGTGCACCGCAGGAAGATTGGGGACGTGAAAAGGCAGAGGCGCTCCTTGGCGTGGTTTCGAGCAGTATACGACATACCGCCGTTCTTGAGGGACCAATCTGACACGGCCAACCTTGTCACGATTGACATCCAGAGCGGCCATTTACTCGCCGGCTGCAACGCCTCGCCCGGCCTGGCTGTCGCCCTCGTCGGTTCGGCGCTCGCAGAGCGCCGTTACAATAATTCCGGTTACGCTTGGGCGGGACACCTACTGATGAGACGGCGGCGCCCCCAACTTCTATGTCGCACACCCCGGCGAATGCGCACCTTGGCTTTCGGGAAGGCCTTCGAGTACAATGACTATTCGGGATTTTCCGGCACTTCGCGGAACCCACGGCAGCGCGGAGTGGCTTGTGCCTCCAAGACGAAACCACCCAGCCAGCGTGCCATAGGAGAGTCCCCCGGTGAGCACTATGGACTTCAAGGTCAAAGAGAAAAAGCCCGGGCAGCGCGCCTGTGACGAGAAAGACGCCAAAGGGCAACTCTGCTGCGGGCATCTCAAGCGCTGGTACTATTCGTATGCGCAGCAATTGACTGTCGGTGAGGACGAAGCAGCGGCCATCAAGGAATTTGGCAAGGACGCTGAGATTTATCGCTGCGAACGTTGCCATACCCTCTATCGTCCCGCCCCAACGGATCGCTCGACAGCGGGCCAGAAGTACAGGACTCGTCCTGTCACCCTTTGGGGGGAGTTTCAAGGCGCCGGCCCGAAATAGCGAGACCTGTGGCTTGGGCGATGCTCGGCGAGAGCCCCTCCTGAACTCCGCAAGTGATCTCATCTAAGACTGCCATCGGATGGACGGCCAGGAGTGAAAGCGGGCCGGCAGCCGGTCGTATGACAAGGAAGAGCCGTCTATCTTGAGCAAGCGAACCAAAGCGGAAGCCCTGTTGGTCCTCTCCAGTTTCATCTGGGGAGTGACCTTTGTGGTGGTGAAGAGCGCGCTTCTGGATGCGGCGCCCTTCCCTTTTCTCGTTGTGCGCTTTATCTCCGCAGGGTTGCTGATGTGGCTCGTTCTGGCGCGAGGCCGGATTGACCCCAAGGTGATTGGACCTGCGCTTTTGCTGGGCGTATTTCTCTTCGCCGGCTACGCTTTTCAAACTTGGGGACTACTGACGACGACCCCTTCCAAAAGCGCGTTCATCACGGGTTTCAGCGTCATTCTGGTGCCGGTGGTCTCGTTGGGCTTCGGTTATCGGATGCGCGCCGCCAATGTGGCGGGAGCGGCGTTGGGCCTGATGGGCCTCTACTTCCTGGTGATGCCCTCGCGCCTCGAAAGCGTGAACCGCGGCGATATTCTCACCTTGCTCTGCGCCATCTCCTTCGCCATCCACATTGTGCTGGTGGGGGTCTATACCCGCCGTTTGTCGTTCCTGCACTTCGCCCCCGCTCAGATCCTGGTAGTGGGCCTGTTTTCCATCGTGGCCCTTCCTTTTAGCCCCCCCTGGGTGGTGCATTGGACTCCGCGCCTGGTTTGGGCGATCGCCATCACCGCGATTTTCGCCACCGGCGTCGCCTTCGCCGGCCAGATCTGGGCCCAGAAGTACACGCCACCCGCCCATACCGCATTGATCTTTGCCCTGGAGCCGGTCTTTGCCGCGCTCACGTCCTGCTTATTTGCCGGAGAGCATTTGGGGAGCCGAATGTTGCTCGGCTCGGCGTTTGTCCTCGCCGGGATGGTGATCTCGGAAACCTGGGGCGCGGCGGCGCCTTCTCCTGTAAAAGGCTGACTTCCCTTCCCGCACCAGACGGTTGCCGAATGCCCTTGGAACGCGCTCAATTAAGGCCAGGGCGCGAACCCGTAATGCATCGATAACGAACAGGGCGCTGCCAGGGGTAGGGGCGAGATGCAGGGGGACGGAATAGGAAACAGGCTGGCCTGCCGGCGTGTAAGGGCGAGCGGCGCTCGCCCTGGGGCGACTGGCATTCAAGCATGTCCAAATTAGGTTTTCCAGACCTTGCTAATTTGGACAGCCGTTGCCCAGTTGGCCGCGGGTGGCGCATACATCGAGGTTTATGTATGCGACCCAGGCAGCGCGGTGCGATGCGGAGGAGTGACGCAGACATAAGAAGCAATGTCTGCGCCACCCGCGTCCCTTTCATCTTTCGCCACCGGCCCCGACCATACGCCTTGGAGCAGACGAAGCCCAACGGCGGCTACGTCCGCGCTTGCCGCTTAGCTGGTGCCTTTAGGGTACACATTATTATTCTTGACATATTTACCATAATGATATACGCTGAGAGCGTTTCGCCGGAGCGCGGCGGGCAAGTCGCTTACACCTCGTTTGCCGCTACCCTACGATGTTTATGAAACGCGGGCACTTACAGATATTTCGGGCAAGATTGCTGAGCGTTAAGCTGTTGAAAGTACAAGGGATATTTTTCAGCGACCCTCATGCCCGCGAAAAAAACATTCGGTAACTCCTACGATGTTGATGAAAGCAAAAGACTTAAAAAGCGACATGTTGGCAATAGCTACGATGTTGATGAAAAATAAGGAACTTACGCGCCGCACCCTACGATGTTGCTGAAAATAGTGCTAGTTACCGTCCGTTGCACGCTCGCGAAAACCGCCCCTGTACCGTCGTTCCCGCGTAGGCGGGAACCCCACTGCCGGAAGCGGGACCCCCGCCGGCGCGGGGGCGACAACGCATTTGACCCTTCGCGGGGGCGACGGCAAAGGGAGGCATCTCGTTTGGCGGGCCGTAGGCCCTGGGAGTCTGTGTGGCAGCGGCTGGAATTAGGACACTACCGGAGGCCAGGGGGCGAACCATGCCGGCGCCGGAGTGTTGTATACTATTAGTCTCAAGGCTGTTCGCGGCAGTCCCGGATTGACGGAAGAGGCGGAAATGAGTAGAGGCAGTCAGCGGGTTTTGCCCGCCGTCGTGGTGGTGGCGACGCTCGGAACCGGAATCCTTATTGGCACACTGATTTCCCATGGTGTGCGCGCCGCCAGAAACTCCGTTGCCTCCGATGCCAAACCGCTGCTCATGCCTTCCCCGGCGCAACTTTCCAATTCCTTTGCCGCGATTGTCAACCAAGTCGAGGATTCGGTGGTCAACATCAACGCCGAGACCACCGTGCACGTCAGCCGCCGCCGTTCGCCTGATGATGCTCCCTTTAACGATTTCTTTGATCACCTGTTCCAGGGAAACCCCGACTCGCAATTCAACGGTGGGGGTGAATTCAGCCGGGAGAGTCTCGGTTCCGGCGTGATCCTGGACAAGAGCGGTTATATCCTGACCAACTTCCACGTCATCACGCAGGGCAGCGACGACAAACCCGTCGACCGCATCGAGGTAAACCTGCACGGCGACGAAATCACCAAGTTCCGGGCTCGAGTCATCGGCTCAGACCGTTGGACGGATCTCGCCGTCATCAAGATCGACGCCGGCAAGCCATTGCACGCGGCGCAACTGGGCGACTCCGACAGCATGAGAGTCGGAGATTGGGTCTTGGCGGTCGGCAGTCCCTTCACTCTCGAATCCACAGTGACCGCCGGCATCATCAGTGCCAAGGGCCGCGACATTGAAGGCGGAACGCAGGGACAGTTCAAGCGCTTCCTTCAGACGGATGCCGCCATCAATCCGGGCAACAGCGGCGGGCCGCTGGTGAACCTGGGATCGCAGGTGATTGGCATCAACACGGCCATCGCCACGCATCGCGGGAGCTACGAAGGAGTCGGCTTCGCCATCCCCTCGAACACCGCCCGGAAGGTGTACAACGCCCTGGTCACGGCAGGGGCCGTGCGGCGGGGCGCCATCGGCGTACAGTTTCAAGCGCAGCCCACGGCGGCCATGTTGCGGATCTTCGGCGCCGACCACGGCATCGTCATCGATAGCGTGCAGGCCGGTACGCCCGCGGAACGCGCCGGGCTGAAGCGCGGCGACGTCATCACCAGCGTCAACGGCCAGCCGGTGCGGACGGGCGACGAACTGGTCGGTATCGTCTCCGACACAGAAATAGGAAAGCGGCTGCACCTCGAATATCTGCGCGACGGCAAACATGCCACAGCCGATGTCGAGGTCGCCGATCGCAACCGCATCATTGGAGAAAACCAGCCGGGTGACGACCGTGACGGGAACGAGGAAGCCACCCCGGAAGGCGGGGGCGTACTGGGTGTCGCGGTTAAGAATCTATCGATCGACCAAGCGGGAGAAATCGCGAGCCAATTGCACCTCGATGGCAAACAAGGGGTCGTGGTCACGGATGTGAAGCCAGGCGGGTTCGCCTCGGACCTGGGCGTGGGTCGTGGCGACGTGATCTTATCGATTAACCGTCACACCGTCGCTTCTGTGGCGGACTACAATAAGCTTCAGGAGCAATTGAAATCGGGAACGGACGTTGTCCTGCTGATCGCCCGCCGTAGCGGGCGCAGTTTTACCACCTTGTATTTGGGTGACCGGCTGCCGTAAAGTTAAGGAAGTTCTCCGGGACACCTCATGAGCCCCGGAAATCCCGCGGGGGACCCCGCAAGAGTCTGACGTGAAGATGTCGAGTTCGCGAATTCTGAAGCTAGTTAATCTAACGATTGTGTTGGGGATGGCTGTATGTGTGGCGGCTGTCCCGCCCGCAGAGGCGCGGCCTACCGCCAAGGCGGCGGCCACGCGGACCCCCGCGTACAAAACCAAGGCCCGCAAAGCTTCCCAGGCGCCGCTTCGCAAGGCGAAGGCCGCAACTCCCGCCTCGACCCGCAAGGTCACAACGCAAACTGCCAAAGGGGGAGTGGCTAAGAAGGGGAAGACTCGCCGCGCCGTAGTCTCAACCTCAGCGCGGAAGCCAACTAGCCGGACTTCGCGGACGACGGCGGCGTCAACGACGTCCCCTAACCGCAAGGCGGGTTCGCGCAGCAAGTCCCACGCACCGCTCACCGGACGCCAGCGTCTTGCGCGGCTGCATCTGGAACCTGACCGCGTCCAGGAAATCCAACAGGCGCTCGCCCGGGAAGGCTACCTGCATGGAGACCCCAGCGGCCGCTGGGACGATCAGACGCGTGCCGCCATGCTCCGTTACCAAACCGAACACAACTTCTCACCCACAGGTCTGCCGGACGCAAAATCTCTTATGAAGCTTGGCTTGGGCCCACACCCGTTACCCGCGGAACTTGACCCCACCGTGGCGCGCGCTGCCTCTCCCCGGCCCGGAAGTGATCCCGCCAGCCGCCTCGGTTCACCTGCCGCTTCCCAAGAAGAGATGACTCTCGAACAAAAGTAAGTCTTCTCCGGCTCTCCTCACCGTAGCAGCTATTTCTCCCCGATGTGCAAGGCCGCAATGCCCCCAGTGAAGTTCCGATAGCGCACGTTGCGAAAGCCCGCACAATGCATGTCGTCAGCCAGAGCTTCTTGATCAGGGAAACGGGATACTGACTCAGGTAAATAGCGGTAGGGTCCGCCCAATCCGGAAATCCACGCACCGATTGCCGGAAGGACGCGGCGAAAATAGAAGCGGAAGAGCGGCCCAAACAAGGGCCAGCGCACCTGGGAGAATTCAAGGATGACGAGCCAGCCGCCCGTCTTCAAAACGCGTCGCATCTCCTCAAGCCCACGTGCATAGTTGGCGAGATTGCGAAAGCCGAAAGCCAGCGTGATCGCATCAAGCGAATCGTCGGGAAACGGCAGGTGCAACGCGTCCGCCGCCAGAAAAGGCACATGAGCATTCTGAGCGGCCGCCTTGCGTTGCGCGAGCAGCAACATAGGGGGACAGAAGTCCGCGCCAACCACCTTCCCACTGGATCTCCGCGCGAGGCACAGGCTCAGGTCACCCGTACCACAACAGAGATCGGCAACCAGGGACGAAGGGCGCTCCAGAATGGCTCCCAGCGCGCGGGCCGTGGCGTGCCGCCAAGCCACGTCAATCCCCAGGGACAAGAGATGGTTCAGCAGGTCGTACCGTGGAGCGACCGCTGCGAACATCCTGCGTACTGCCGCGCCTGCGGCGGCTTCGTCGCCCGCCGAGACCAGGGGAGTTCCCGGAGCGCGGGCATGCACAGGATCACTCATGCCACGCCCCACGCTGCACTTCGCGGAACGCTGCGGCCACGGCGCCCGCGGGAACATCGGGAGTGATTTGTACCTTTCCGATACGCTCGGGAAGAACCCAATGGATATTTCCCCCCACGGCCTTCTTGTCGCGTGGCAGGAGATTGAGAATTCTCTCCCAACGCAGGTCGCGGATGGGCGGCAGATGCCCCGCTTGCCGCACGAGGTCGCGGATGCGGCGGCCCGCAGCGGACTCGAGCAGACCTACGAGTTCCGCCAAGCGAGTCACCAGAAGCAATCCCCACCCAACTGCTTCTCCGTGCTGGAAACGCCGGTAGGCGGTCACCTCCTCCAGTGCGTGCCCGTACGTGTGGCCCAGGTTGAGTACCCGGCGCAAGCCTGCTTCGCGCTCGTCGCGGGTTACTACATCGACCTTCACTTGCGCGGCTCGGCCCACGACGGCTTCGAGACGGCTTGCTTGCTTCGGGCCCAGTGCCGCCAGATTCGACTCCAAGAATCCGAACAAGTCTGGACCGGAAAGTATCGCGTGCTTGATGACTTCATATAGACCCGATTGAAATGCCCGGGTCGAAAGCGAACCCAGCACCGCCGGCTCCGAGACGACTTGGCACGGCGGGTAGAAGGTCCCGATCAGGTTCTTCATGGCGCGGACATTCACAGCAGTCTTTCCGCCAATGGCGCTGTCCACTTGTGCCAGGACGGTGGTGGGCGCCTGAGCAAGAGCGATGCCGCGCATATAAGTGGAAGCGACAAAGCCTCCGAGATCGCCGACCACGCCGCCGCCAAACGCTACCAGCAGCGAGCGGCGGTCGGCACCGCGCTCCAGCAGTTCGCACGCGACCCGCCCTGCCATGGCAAGGCTCTTTGATCTTTCGCCCGCAGGGATAAAGACCGGTCGCACGCGCCCCCATCCGGCATCCCGCGAGAACTTGCCGCCCCATCGCTTCCAAAGACCCGGCTCGGTGAGCACAAATCGCGAACTGTGCCCTTCGAGACGTCGCAGACTGTGCCACGCCCCCTCGCCAACGATGACGTCGTATTCGCCTGATTTCGATCGAACCCGCAGTCGCTTCATAACCCTCCCGTGCACTGTTCATAAGGGCAGGCGTAGCATCTGCCCCGCGCCCACAAGCGCCGTCACTACTCATACCACGCTGGCATGAAGAGCGGCAAGGTCACTCTGTACTCCTGCGAGGTCACGCTCCCTTACCAGGCGCGCCAGGCCCGACGTTCTATGCCCGGCGCCGCGGCCTCTCTTTCATCTTTCAGGGATGTTGCAGTTGCGGAGTCGCGGCGTGATGGCTATGATGGAATGGATCATGGTGACGCGCAAAGAATCGAGAGTGGATTTTATCGTGCTGGGCGGCGGGATTGCCGGCATGCGGGCCGCGATTGAACTCGCTCCTGGCGGCAAAGTTCTGGTTCTCACCAAAGACGATCTTTACGAATCGAGCACCGAATACGCGCAGGGCGGGATTGCCGCAGCCTTGGCGGAAGACGACGAAGTGAAGCTTCACCTGCACGACACGCTGCTGGCGGGCGACGGGCTTTGCCGGGAAGAAGCCGTGCGAGTGCTCGTCGAAGAAGGCCCCCAGCAGATTCACCGCCTCATCGACTGGGGTATGCGGTTCGACCGCAATGGAACGAAGCTCGCTTTCACACGTGAGGGCGCGCACAGCCGCTCCCGCGTGCTGCACGCTCACGGTGATTCCACCGGCAGCGAGATTCTGCGCGCTCTGATGGCCAAAGCGAAATCGCATCCTTCGATTCAGTTGCAGCCGCGCGGCTTCGCGATTGACCTGCTGGTCGAAGACCAAGCGGTTAAGGGTGTCACCTATCTCGACGAGAAGACCGCCACCCTGCAGTGTATTCGGGCCAATGCTGTCTTGCTGGCCACGGGCGGACTGGGTCATGTATACAAGGAAACCACGAACCCCGATGTAGCTTGTGGCGATGGCGTCGCGATGGCCTACCGGGCTGGCGCCCTGGTAAGTGATATGGAATTTGTCCAGTTCCACCCCACGGCGCTGTTTGTTAAAGGAGCGCCCCGCTTCCTGCTCTCAGAAGCCTTGCGGGGAGAGGGTGGATACCTGCGGAACATCCTGCTCGAGCGGTTCATGCCGCGTTACAATGAGGCTGCGGAACTGGCTCCACGCGACGTCGTGGCGCGGGCCATCGTCCTGGAAATGCAAAAGACGCGGAGCGAGTTCGTCTATCTCGATCTGACCGGACTCGACGCCGAACACGTCAAGAAGCGTTTCCCCCGCATTTACTCGACTTGCCTGAACTACAATATTGACATCACCACCGACCTCATTCCCATTCGCCCTGCGGCCCACTATTCGATGGGAGGCGTGCTCACAGACCTCTGCGGCGCCACGTCGCTCGCACAGCTTTTCGCCGCAGGAGAAGTTGCCTCAACCGGCGTCCATGGCGCAAACCGCCTGGCCAGCAATTCTCTTCTGGAAGGGCTCGTATTCGGGGCTCGTTCTGCGCAAGCCATGCTTGAGAAGTACGCCCCACGTCCCTTCCCGTCCCCGCGCGGCGACACAACCCCAAAGGCGGCGAATGGCAGCGCGAACGCTGCTTCCGCGGACGCTCCCACAACCACCGATTACCGGAAGGCCGTCGAAGACACACGTGCCATCCTGTGGGATAAAGTCGGGATCATTCGGAATGGTAAGCAGCTTTCAGAAGCCGTTAAGCAATTGGAAGGGATTCACTTGGCGCCGCCCCACCCGCCGTCACGCAGCAGCCTGGAATCCTGCAATATTCTCCAGGTAGGGCGCATGATCGCGCGCTGCGCTCTCGCTCGGCAAGAAAGCCGGGGCGCGCACTACCGCTCCGACCACCCCCTCAAGAACGACGCCAAACCTCCGCAGCACTCGTATGCCTCAAAGGACTTCCCGGCCTTCTTCGAGTAGATAGAAGCTTTATATAAAGCTATTGCCTATTTATGTTGAGGTCTCTCGTGAGTATTCTTGCCTGCTCTCTCGGCAAGGAGCGAGGCCCAAATCGTCACGACTAGGACTATCACAATTGCTCCCAGCGCCAGCGTGGTGGGCACGTGAACCCAATGTCCCGCTAACATCTTAACTCCCACCAGAACCAGGATAATGGCCAAGCCTTTGGGAAGAAAGCGGAAGCGCACAATGCCTCGGGCCAACAGAAAATACAACGAGCGTAGTCCCAGGATTGCGAAGATGTTGGAGGAGTATACGATGAAGGCATCTTGCGTCACGGCAAAAATGGCAGGGATCGAGTCAACAGCGAAAGCAATGTCCGCAAGCTCGATCAGGACCAACACCAGGAACAGAGGGGTCGCTAGGATCCGTCCACGCGACTTTACGAACATCCGTCCGCCGGCGTACTGATCGGAAAAGGGGAGGTACTTGCGCACCAAGCGGAAAGCCGCGCTCTGGGCAGGGTCGTATTTTCGCTCCTCTCCGAATAGCAACCGCACGCCGGTGAACAAAAGGAACCCGGCAAACACATAGAGCACCCAGTGAAAATGCTGGACCAACTGCACTCCGGCAATGATGAAGGTGCCGCGCAGAACGATGGCGCCCAGCACGCCCCAGAACAGTACTCTGTGCTGGTACTCGGCGAGTACACCCATGGTCCCGAAAATCACTGCGAACAGAAAGAGGTTATCAGCGGAAAGTGACTTCTCGAGCAGGTAGCACGTAAAGAAATCGACGGCGTCATCCGGTCCCCGCTGGAAGTACACCCCGACGTTGAAGGCCAGTGACAGGACGATCCAGAAGACGCTCCACGCGGCCGCTTCACGTGTCCCGACCACGTGTGGGCGCCGGTTAAACACTCCCAGATCGAGCGCCAAGAGAGCCAGAACGAACGCGTTGAAAACTACCCAGGTCAGAAGGGTGCTCATTTCGACTTCCGGGCCTTTGCGGAGGGATTACTTCCGGGGCGCTGACTTTTCGAGCTCAGGGAGAGTTTCCAGCACGACGCGGCCGACGATGGTCATGCTGATGGGGCTGCAATGTTCCACCGTATCCCTCTCGGTGTGCCAATAGCTATTGTGGGGCCCGTAATCAAGATCGATCAGGTCCGCCGCTGCTACGCCGGCATTTACAAAGGGCATGTGATCGTCGTCAACAGCAAAAGGCGTATCCAGAAAGTACTTTGCGTACCCCAACCGGTGGGCAACGCGGAAGATCGCATCGGTCAGCCAGGGTGTTGAGCTGTACTCGCGGTGAATATCCAGATTGCTGTCCCCAACCATGTCGACCAGCAGCATGGCCTGGACGCGGGACAGTTCGCCCTGAGACGTGAGCTTCTGTACGAGGTGCCGGCTTCCGTACAGGCTGTCCGTGGCGCTCCACTCCTGGATGGCTTCCTCACCGTCGAAGAGCACCAGCCAATAGGTGAAGAGGTTCTTGCGTTTCCCCAAAGTGCGCGCCAGTTCCAGCAACAGCGCCGCGCTGGACCCGCCATCGTTGGCGCCGACGAAGCGGAAGTTCAACTCGCGCTTGGTGTCGTAATGCCCCGCCACTATTACGACCTTTTGCTCTGCGCCCGGGAACTTCGCAATAAGATTGGTCATCGGCACAGGGCCGATAGGGGTCGAGGCTGTGAAGGCATCCAACTCCACCTGGCCGCCCGCCTGCTTGAGTTGCTGAACGATCCAACGCCGCGACTCCGCGAGTGCGGGAGAGCCGGCTGGCCGCGGGCCGAAGGATACCAGGTGCTTCAAATCGTCAAACGCGCGGCCGCCGCCGAAGGACTCTTCCCCGCCCACCCCCATCGCCCACGGCACAGTAATCAAGATGCCAAAGGTTAGAAGCCAGATCCAGCGGTTCCAGCACTTAGGCTTGGGCATTTTTCAGCTTCCGACGTTTCTTCCAGTGAACGAGCCAGGAAAGGCCGATGCTCAAGATGTAGAGTCCGACCAGCGGAATCCAAACCACGAAAATCGAAGCCATATCATTGGTCGGGACGATAGCTGCGGCGACAATAGCGGTCAGCAGGACGGCATAACGGAAATTCTTCAGCAGGAACTTTGGTGTGACAATTCCCAAGAAGGAAAGGAGCAGGATGAGCACGGGCAGCTCAAATACCAAACCCACCGCGACCAGCAACGAGATCGCCAAGCTCCAGTACTCGTTGATGCTCACCATCGGCTGGAACTGACCGCCAAAGCTCACGAGGAAGTACAACGCTTTGGGCAGCGCCAATTTGTAAGCAAAGAAGCCACCTGAGATGAACAAGCCGCTGGTGAGGAAAACGAACGGCCACACGTACTTCTTTTCGTTGCGATAAAGCCCGGGCGATACGAACAACCAGATTTGCCATAGAACATACGGCGAGGCGACGAACAGCCCGCCCACAATAGCCAACTTGATGTAAAGATTGAAGGGATCGACAGGGTTTGTGTAAACCAGCTTTTCCGGAAGATGCATCGCATGCAGCGAGTCGGTCAGAGGCTTCGACAGGTACGCGTAGATGGCATCGCGGAAGTAGAAGCAAACGCCAGTAGTAATAATGATTGAGTAGATACTGTGAAGCAGCCTGACCCGCAGTTCCTCAAGGTGCTCGAGGAACGACATCTGCTTCCCCTCGAGATGTTCCTCTTCAGGACTGGGGTCCGGGTTCTTGAGGGGTGGGTTCTGGGTCGTGGTGGACATTGGTTGGAGTTGAATTGGGCGCGCTATCCTGGTAGCGGTCCAGATTCTTAATTTCCTCTTCCAGCGAATACTTCAGCTCGTTCGAAGCGCGGCGCAACTCTCCCAAACCCTTGCCCAGTGTCCGAGCAATCTCCGGAAGCTTCTTGGGCCCAAAAAGCAGAAAGGCAATGAACAGGATGAAGCCGATTTCGAAAAACCCGCCGCTAAACAATTTCTACCTCTGCAAAAATAATAGGGGAGCCCACGTGGGTTGTCAAGATAAACAGGACAACAGACCAAACTCTCCTGTCTTTCGAACCCGCGCGAAAGGCTACTTCATCGAACCCCCAGCTACTACTCTGCATCCAACCGAGTGGCAACGAGGCTGCTTCCGGCGGTTATGGCCCCATGCTATACTGGCGGAGCAGGGTTAGGAGCTGCGAAACAATGAAACAAGCACGCCGGGTAATGTGGTTTGTATTGTCGACGGTCCTCCTATGCGCGCTTTTGGGAGGGATCTACGGTCGGCAAGTTGAGGCCACGGCCGGCAACGATGACAGCGACGTCAAGACGAGCCTGAACCTCTTTACCCGTGTTTACGACGTTGTGGAGCAGAACTACGCGGAACCCGTCGATCCGGACAAGGCTATTTACGGTCCCAGCAATAGCAACGTTGGCGCAATCCCCGGCGCGCTTCGCACCCTCGACCCCCACTCGAACTTCTTTGACCCCCGTGCATTCTCGGCGCTCCGGGAAGACCAGGAAGGAAAATACTACGGCGTAGGCATGTCGATCATGGCACGTCCGGGGAAGATGGGCAAGCTGGTGACGGTGGTCGTGGCGCCGATACCTGGCTCTCCTGCCTTCCGCGCGGGCTTGCGGCCGGGCGACGTCGTCGCGAAAGTCGACGGCAAATCCACAGAGGGGTTGGGAACGGCGCAGGTCGCCGACATGCTGAAGGGGCCCAAAGGTACAAGGGTTCACATCACCGTCTCGCGCGAGGGAACAGAACAGCCCCTGGAGTTTGATATCACCCGCGATGAAATCTCTCAGAAAAGCGTAGAGGACGGCTTCTTGATTCGTCCCGGTATCGCTTACATCCACGTCAGCAAATTCAATGAGAATACCAATGACGAGCTCACGGATGCACTAAAGAAGGTCAATGAGAGGGGCCTTCAAGGCCTGATCCTCGATCTGCGCGGCAATCCGGGCGGCTTGTTGCAAGAGGCCGTGGAAGTCTCTGACCACTTTTTGGAAAAAGGCCAACTGATTGTTTACCACTACGGGAGGCATTCGCAGGAGAAGCGCTATTCCGCAACTCGCGGCGATAACGGCAACGAATACCCCATCGTCGTACTCATCAACCGCATGTCCGCCAGTGCGGCAGAAATCGTCACCGGTGCATTGCAGGATCACGATCGGGCGCTGGTCATGGGTGAACCGAGCTTCGGCAAGGGCCTCGTCCAGACGGTGTACCCGCTGAGTGAGCACACGGGTCTGGCGCTGACCACCGCGCGCTATTACACCCCCAGTGGGCGGCTGATTCAGCGCGACTACAACAAAGTCTCCCTTTACGACTACTACTACCACCCCGAGCACGTCACCGGGAACCACTCCGAAGTCAGGTTGACTGACGGCGGACGCGAGGTCTACGGCGGCGGCGGCATCACCCCGGACGTGCGTGTTCCCGAACCCAACCTGACGCCCACCCAGGATATGCTGCTGCAG
>Ga0335069_10005610_pt1 | contig 18396 bp, 39 predicted proteins | sample Lox_Sample_11_FD_206714 | JGI IMG/M metagenome (GOLD analysis project Ga0335069, IMG submission 206714) | Soil microbial communities from Loxahatchee National Wildlife Refuge, Florida, United States - Lox_Sample_1.1 | ecosystem: Environmental > Terrestrial > Soil > Wetlands | place: USA... | reverse complement strand
GATGCTCAATAGTGAAGTCGGACGCCTTGAGGCGCGAGCGCAGGGTACTCTCTGGAATACCCAATGCTCGCGCAGCAGGGCGAATACCGCCGTGAGCGGCTACGGCATCGATAAGATCGGTCATAGTCACTCAAGAATTAAGCTGGGCAGCAAACTCGCCGCAAACAAGATCCGGCGCGACGCAAGGAAAGGAGCTAACCGGGCACCCTTCCTCGTAGTCATAGGTAACCGTTGGTGGGAATCTGCGGCAGTACCACTGCGCGGAATCCTCGGTTTCGTAGAGCCAGCCGTGACGGCATGATTTACACGTCGACGTTGGCTCCGCTGGCTCGATCTTCACCGTCTTCCGCGCCGCCATCACGCCACCTTCCCGCGTAGCTCGTCCAGCCAACGAATCAGCGACGCGCGCAATGCAGGATCAAGGTCGCGGATGCGCTCGATGTGGGCTTCGAGCTTGTCGATGATCTCTTGGGCGGTCATGCTGAATCCTTCCCGGAACCTCCGGGCAGGCTCCCGTTGCGAGAGGCGTGATCCGTGAAGGGCTGAGCAGCCGGATCAGCGGTGAACAATTCTTCTGCACGCTTGCGCGCTTCCGACCAGCCAGGCTTGCAATGCAGCGTCGGACGTTTGCCGCGCTTCTCTGCATTGGCTTCGGCGGCTTGCTTCTGCTCCAGTACGCGCATTGGATCGCCGTACTGGTAGGAGGGCAGAGCAGTGGAGCGCATGGCGGCCAGAAATGGAAAAAGCCCGCTGGCTTTCACCTAGCGGGCTGATTTTGGGCGCTTTTTCGCTGCCACGTGTCTATAGTGGCACAAACTTTTTGGGATTGCAATGAATTTTGTAGGCTCGATGCGACACCGCCTCAGAATGCCAGTTATCACGGCCCCAGTAGCGCCCTTCTCGCTCTTTCCTAGCTTGCTTTTCGGCTCGCTTAGGGTCGTGATAGTCGATTGAATTGCCCAACTTGGTTGTCAAGTAAACATTACCGACTTTATATGGGCCTTCATCGCCTTTCCGAGCCATACATAGTTCATTCGTGCCGCGACCTCGCATATGGAAATAATCTTTCCAGATCGTCCACCATTCGTCGAAGGTCATCTCGAAACCGATTTCACGCTCTTTGGCTCCCTTGCGATGCAGCAAGAATGCTTGGCGCGGATCGCGCAACCCCTTTTCCTTGCAATAGGTGCGAGCTTCAGGAACAAGACTCTCGCCACCTTCGTAGATTCTCTGCTTTCCCATATCAACCCCCATCCGAAACGGGTATACAAGCCCCTGCGAAAAATATTTTTAGTCACCGAATCCTTCGTACGGCTTCCGGCCTAATGCGTCCGCCATGCGCCTCACCAGCTTCTGCGCCGTCTCTTGCCAGTCGGGGCGTTCCTTCTGGTTGTACCGCCCGTCATGATAGGTCGCATATTCGATCAACTCGGCGGCCTCGCGTAGCAGGTCAGGATGGTCGGTTGATTGACACGGATTGCGCGGCATGAACGACAGATCGATAAAGCACTCGCCGAACGCGACGCTCAACGTGTGCGCCATGCGCCCATGCTCTTTCAGGGATGGCGGTCCACCAACTTCTTTGAGCGCGAATTTCGTCACGATTTCCTTAATGACGACCTCGGGAATGCTCGGCGTCTCCACCCACGGCACGCAGATCAGATCCATGTCGCGCCCAAGCGATCCATGAATCGCCAGTGCGTAGCCATGCTTCCGGGTAATCTCGGCCAATTGCGGATACAGCGCGCAATAGACCGGTGCGTAATTTGCGTCTTTCATGCCGACACCTCCATTAGCCTCACGCCCGCATCGAGCGTCTGCCGGATCATATTCGCCGTGCCGCGCCCACCGGGGAAGGCAATGACTAGATCCGGCTTCTCCTCCAGCATCAACGCATTCCGAATCGGTCCCGCGCGCCGTCCGTGCTTCTCCCACTCGGCGTTAACCGTGAGTAGTTCCATGTGGCCGCCCTTAACCTGCATTCCCCATCGGAATGCCAGATCGTCAGCGCCCTTGGCGCCGCCCTGAATCAGGACAGTGATTGGCGTCTCGGCGTGAATTGAATCGAGCGTTGAGAATACGCGCTCACGGTCTTGATAATCGCGTCCACCGCATACGATCACCTTCACGCCACCACCTCCACAATCTTGATCAGCCCGCGGGCCACGAATTTGGGGTAAAGAAGCTCCTTCGCTTCTTGATAATACGTATGGGATTGCTCGGCAGTCAGGCGAGGATTAGAGAACACGGTAACGCCGCAGCGCTTGTTTTGCATGGAAGTCTGGATGGATGCTCGATGCTCCCACTTCGGCAGGGCGTCCACGCAGACTTCCACGGTTTCACTCGTGCGCTTCCAAATCTTCTCGTCGGCTACCTGGGCTTGCTCAATCACATTCAGCGAGCTTTTCCCAGATTCGCAGTCGCGAAATGTTGGCGAGCAGCGTGGCGCGCCCAGCGATGGGAAATACGCGGATTGCCATCGGTGCCACGAAAGCAAGAGTTCTTCGACCTGCTCAGACTGATCTTGCGTCATCGCTAACTCCCATTGCGGATTTTGTCAATTATATCATTAAGCACTACTACTTGCTTGTGGTTCCTTGTCAAGCACTACAGGTTGCGCTTCATCCCCTCATCCTTCCCGCTCACTCCCCAAACCAAGGCGCTCAGCACCGCAAAGACCAGCAAAGTGGCGGGCCAGTGCTCGCCTAAAACAGTGCCGAGGGCGTCGATCATTTCGGTTCCAGAGGCACGATCAAATGCCCGAACGTATCCGAGCCAATGTCTCGCGGATCGCGCATTTCGCCGGTCCACGGGTTGTAGATCCATGCTATCTGCCCATGCCAGTTACGATACTGTTCAGCATGGCTTGGGTACGGGCGCGGCATGCACGTTGCTGGGTCGTACCGCATTACTTTCAATTGGCTCATGTGTTTTCCTTGTCAAAATCAATCACATCCTTGATGCGGCTCTCCAGCGCCTCAGCCTTTCCGGGCCATCCGCCTTGTCGAAGCATCCCGCAAACACTGTCTGCATACAGGACTACGTTCTGCGTCAGTTGATTGCGGTCTCGCAACGCTCGTACCTCGGCGATTAGGGCTTTGACTTCTGATAGGTGAGTAACGCCGGCATTAGCCATGCGTTCCATTGCGTCGATGTCGATCATGCTTCCTCCAGCTCGGGTTGAGTTGCTTTCTTGAGACGCCGGACTTCAGCGCGGTAGTGGACTTTCATCTCTACGATTTCGGGAATGGTGAGCTTTAACGGGGGATGCGGGCCTTCTAAGCGCTCCACCTCTGCTAAGCCGATCTTCTTCACTAGGTTGACGCGGTATCGAACGAGGTCGCCGGACAGGTGCACGTTGCATGGATCGCATTGCTTGTGCACGTTGGCCGGATCGAAGCGAAGCGCAGGGGACGAGCCGCGAGACATAAAGTGACCGGCGTCCCATTGGCCTCTCCATGAAGCCGGACGCCCGCATGAGATACACGGCTGCCCCGCATCCCGCATCCTGATCCATGCATTGAATGCCGCCTGCAACTCCTTCAAATGCTGCCCGCGCGTCTTGGCTTTCTCTAGTGCCTGGCGGATGGACTTTCTTTCCTCCCGCTTCGCCCGAGCCTCTTTCTGTGCCCGCTGTTTAGCGGACCATGCCGCGGCACAGGCGGGTGAGCACACGGACTGCATTGAACGCTGCCGCTGGAACACGACGCCGCAGGACCGGCATTTGCGGGGCTTGAGTTCGTTGCGGGTCATGCTGCGATCCTCCCCGCGATAACGCACATGAATACAGCCACAAACCACATGATGGCAACCGCCCATTTCGGCAGGATGCGAACAGCGCAGATCGTCGCGAGGATGGACCAGTAAGCGGCGGTGTTCATGCCACACCTCGCGATTGCATCCACTTCATGTATGGGCCGCGAACTTTCGACTTGAACAGCGCAGCCGCACTCTCGGAGTTATCCAGATCGGCTCGACTCGCGACGTTGCAAGTGAAGCGAATCCAGTCGGCCGCGCCATCGGCATCCTGTTCTTCGCAGAATTCTTGGAAGGTGGGCAGCTCGCACAACATAGCCGCCTCTTTAGCTAACACTCCACCTTTTGGCTTCTCCGGCTCACGCTGCGCCGCCCGATCCTGCTCAACCGCCGCTTCGTTCGTGATGCGGGCGAGGGCTACAGGCGTACCAGGTGCGCCGAAGAGGGCGAATGCCTGCTGGGCGAAACGCGGTTCCACGTCGATCTGAATGCGGAAGGTGCCGTCCGCCATGGTGCGGATCATGCTGCTTGCACCAAGTACGGCGCTCATGTCGTCACTCATCACACCCCCTCACCAATGCGTCGCAAATCACCGATAGCGCCAGGAGCGCTACGATCCCGAGCAAGTAAATTGTGCCGTCGCTCATAGGCCCTCCGGGATTGAGTTCAGGGCGAACAGCGCGATCAGCGCCCAGAATTGCCAAGTGCGGATCGTGATCTTTCGCTTCGCCAGGATTAACCCAAAGGCCGCGCCGAGAGCGCCACGCCAGATCAGGAACAGAATGTGGGGAGTCATGCCCACCTCCCGACGCAGAAAGAGGCCACAATCGCCATCTGCACAGCCCACCACGTTGCGCTACCCGGGCCAATACGGCGGTTAGCCAGAGCCGTTGTGGCGCCTACTACTGCGGCGGCTAGAAAGAGACCGCTTGCGTTCATGCTTGTGCTCCCTCGAAAAGATCGCCGATCGCCTTTCGTGCTCGGCGCGTTGCCGCGGCGTTGGCTTTGTGATGCTCCGCGTCGTAGGCCAGGTGACAGCGCTGGCACCACGCCCGCAGGTTGTCGTCTCGCACGTCTTCAGGAATGTGGTTAAGGTGAGCGATGGTCAGAACGACCTTTGTCCATTTGCAGCCGCAGTACTCGGATGCCTTGCAGTAACCGAGCAGGCGGCCGTCATCAGCCGCGTAGACTTCGCCTTCGCCCTCGAAGCGCTGGAAGGTGCCGGCGTCTTTGTCGGTTCCACGAACGATCATGTCGCCATTCGAGACGAAGCACTGCTCGCAGCGGTTGCCAGCCCGCGCCAGAATGCGTGCGCGGATCTCAGGCCAGTTGCCCGGGTATCTGCTGCGGTTCTCTGGTTTGATCGGCATTACGCTGCCTCCCGGTTGCTCTCGGCGATCATTCGCGCATCCGTCTCGCGTGCTGCGTGCTCGGTCATGGCGGGGTCGCACAACCATTGCGACGGACGATCATCGCCTTCGGGATAGGTGCGAATGAACGTCAGCAGCATGACGATGTTGCAGAGGAAGTGCCCGCGATGGGGGAGACCGGATTCCGGGTCCAGTTCCTCGCCTTTCATCATCCCGAATAACAGGTGACGTGCGGCGCAGGCGAGGGGAACGCTCCACTGCATTCCCTTGGCCCAGTTCCATTCGGCGTATTTGCGACGCCCATAGTCGAAGACAGCCGCGCATTCTTCCCACGCTGAACCGACCAATTCAATCGACTTGCGGAGATATTCAGCTTCCCCGCCTTCTTGAAACTGCGCGAGATTCCAGAGTGCGCCGATCATTGCGTTGAGCGGATCGTCTTCAGGCGTGACGAGCTCGAATTGCTCCGCGATCAGGCGCAGAGGGATGAGTTCGATTGCCACCTTGCCAGTGTTGTACCGTGCGCCCGAGCCGCGGGCATTCGAGTTGATATCACCAATGCTCACACTGCCTCCGCAATCAGTTCTTCCAGGTTGAACACTTGCATTCCAAGCCGTTGCGCCACCAGATGCTCAATTCGCGCGCCGAACGAGGTTTCCCAGCCAGGGAGCATGCAAATGGCTGTGCATCCCTGCATGGCGCGAATGTCGGCGGTGATGCAGTCGAGCCAATCGGCTTCGGGATCGTTATTGATGGCGACCGGGTTCACGACGTCCCAGCGAAGATTGCGCAGGCGGACGGCAGTGCGGTTGAACAAGGGCCAATTAAGGCGGGGAAGGCCGCTCATTGGACCCGAGATATAGATGCGACCTTTCATGCAACCTCCGGCGTTTCTTTGATCTTTCCTTGCACGAGAATCCAGCCGATGAAGAACGTGATGGCGACGGCAACCATGTTCGTCCAGACCATCAGCCCAATCGTTGCTACCGTGGTCATGTGCGCGTACAGCGTGTAAATTCCAGACTGCTTGCTGCGCCTCACCACGGGGACGAAAAGGCCAGCGAACATCATCAGCACGGCGAATGTCCAAAACACGAAAACGAGGAACGACCGCGCCGCTTCGATGTGTTGGAATTGCCACAGATAGAAGCATCCAAACAACAGGGCGTCGGTGGATAGTGCATAGGCCCATTTCTTCACTCTGCCTTCTCCGGTTCGTCATAAAGTCCAAGCTCTTCCGCGTTCGCCACCATCCTGTCGAGAGCGGCTTCGCGTGCAGCTTGATCGATAGCCCGCGCCTGCAACTCCGACACGCAGCGAATCAAGTCGTCCATGCTCCCCGCGTGCAATTTGTGCTTGATGGACATGAACTCGTAGAGTTCCTGGGTGGTGGAGAAGCCTTTGATATCGCGGATGTTCATGCTGGCTCCTTCAATTCTTCGATTACCTCGTCGTCGATGGGGATGCTGCTGATGGGGCGAAGGTTCTCATCGGCGCATGGGGCCTCGTAATCGTCCGAAAGCCGGAATATCCCTTGGTACGAAACGCGACCAAGGGGCCTTGAGGAGCGAACCATCCACGTGAAGCTGTTGTTGTCCGATAGGTAGTCCATTCCGTGGATCGCGGGACGAACAACCTCGACAATGCGGCCGATGTTTTCCTTTACGTGGAATGCCGATACCACGATTGCCATGTCTCCTTGCTTGACGTTCATGCTGCCGCCCCCAGCTCGTCCGAAGTGTCCATAGTCTGCCGATACACATGCGACGGCAGCACAATCGCCTTGACCGCCTCGCATGCGCCGAACAGGATGGCGATGAAGGGATCGCGGGTGATGGGGCGCGCATGGAGTGCCTTTGCCTGCTTTGCGTGATAGCGATGCATCTGAAAACTCTTTTTGGCTTCCTCACTGAGCACGTGGCCGACACGCCGACCGGACGTGCGCGGCAGCAAACCCAGCTTCTGGGCGCGCTTCTTGACGCCATCCGCCGATCGATTCATGTCCGCGCCGATCATTTCGGGCGTATCTCGCATCCATCGATCACGGAGTACCGCGTCTTCTTCGGGAGTCCAGCGAAGGAGAGTCATACTATCACCTGTTTGATGAGAACGTTGAAAGGGTTTTGCGTCTGTCCGCTACGAATCAGGGCGCGCTTGAACTTCGTGCGCTCGTAAGCCAGATGCTTCCGCTTCGATTCCGTCAGGCGCTTGGCGTCGGGCTTGTTGCCGTATGCGTACACGGCCGGCGCATGCGTTTTCGACGTCCCGTATTCGAAACGAAGGATGTAGACCTCTTTGTTCTGGGCCTTGCGGCAGGTATTGACCGAGGTTCGAACGGTTTCCGTGTGGGCACCGAGTTCGCGCGCCAGCTCGACAACCGTCATCGGGCCGATATCCCGCAGCAGGCGCTTCACTCCTTCCTGAACGTGTGGTTTCGGTGCCATTTACGCCGCCTCCTTCAGTTCGCACTCGCTGGCCGCGTACATGTAGCCAGCGTTAGCGCGTTCCGTGATCGCCTGGAGCGCCTTCTTGATCTCGGCTCGCTTCGCAAGGGCGCACTGCTGGTCATGCAAGGAAAGCGCTATGCGAAGATGCTGGATGCCATCGCCGTCGAACGCCCAGCGCCCGGTACGATCAGCGCGGTACTTGCAAGACATCAGAGACTCCATCGCGCGCTTGATGTCGGGGATGAACTCCTCGCCGTAGCCTTGTTCAGCCAGCACGAGGGCGACGTTCAAACTTCCCGCCAAAACGTACCAATCCTCTTCGCCACCTCGCTTGAGCATGTTCTCGAAGGCGAGGTGGTAGCAGAGACCCAGGTCCCGCTGCTGCGAATCGGTCAGTTCGCGGGCATCGATGCGACGCTCGACGCCTTGGGCGAGACGCTGGACAAACCGTGCCGGGTTGTACTTGCGACGCGATTTTCGATTTTTGCTTACAGGCATTTTCTTCCCCTTTCGATGAGCGACGGCGTAGAAAAGGCGCGCTCGATAGTCCACCCATAATCTCGAATGCGACACCTAAGCGTTGCATAGGCGATCCCGGTTTCCTTGGCCCAGTCTTTCAAACTCAACCTTTTCCTGTTGAACTCAAAAGTTAGGGAATTGCGCTTGTTCTCGTTTTGCTCTTTGGTGGTTGCCCAGCGACAATTCCCGGGCTCATAGTTGCCATCCACATCTGGGAATCGATCAAGAGTTTTCCCAATCGGTCGCTCTCCCATATCCTCTAGAAAAGCCTCAAATGAATCCCATCGCGCACAAATCGTGATGCCGCGGCCACCGTATTGCGCATAATGCGATTCCTTTTCTTGCAGGCAACGGCGGCGCATGGATTGCCATGATTCGTAAGTTCTTGTGTGGGCTCCAATGCGGGCTTGACCGTGTTTTGTAACGGTCTGCACAAATCGTTCAATGCGCAGACACCCACAAGAATTAGTTCGACCGGATCGCAAATGGCGACCTTGGACCACCGCCTCACGCCCGCATTCGCACCGGCAAAGCCAATGCGCCCGACCTTTGTTTTCGTGCTCGCCAGGGGTTGGAGCGCGCTCGATTACGGTCAATCGGCCGAATTTCTGTCCCGAAATATCACGCGCTCGGCCTGCAGGTTTCTGTGAGCGGGCCATTTATGCGACCTCCAGCGAGAAAAGATCGGATTGCTGATCCAGAACGGCGCTTTTGCAGTTTTCGACCGCCAACTTGAAATAGCTGGATTTCAATTCGCTGCCGATACCACGTCGCCCCATCTTCAGAGCACAGTAAACCTCGCTCCCGATTCCAAGGAAAGGGGTATAAATCAAATCGTTCGGATTGCTCCACAATTCGACGGCGCGCTCAATGACTTCGAGCTGGAGGGGCGAAATATGGCGCTCGTCGTCATTTTCGCGGGCGCTCATGTATTGCAGCGTCTTCGACTGGTTGATATCCATCCAGACGGGAGAGGCATAGCGCTGCCACAGATCGACCGGGAAGCTTTCGTGCGTATGCGTGACCGGCTCCGGGTTCTCGCCAGGCTTGCGCATGATGACGAGATAATCCGCGATGCCTTGGCGGCTCATAGCGCTGTCCTTGCGCAGTTGCTTGTACAGCAGGCCGAGGGCCTTCGTGCGCTGCATGGCGACGACCGGATCTTTGAAAATGCACGTTTCCGAGTGGTAAATGAACCCTGTATCGCCCGGATGCGCCGCAAGATCGGCCTCCATGACATCAACAATGTCTTGCAATTTGACGGCGCGACTAATATCGCCTTCTGCGGCTGCGACATTCGCTCGCTTTGCGATTCGGGTCATGGCTGCATGCAGCTCGGCCGCCTCGTCGTTCAGATGGGCGCGGATGATTTCCCCCCGAAAATCTTTGATTCCAATATAGCCATCGCGAGCTTTACTCGTCGGCAAATTCATGCAATGAATAGCCACCAAGCGGCCGGGCTTCATGATTCGAAATTGCTGCTCGATCAAAAATTTGTAGTGCGCCCAAAACGTCTTGGAATCCGCATTGTTCCCCATGTCGCGCTCGGAGTTCGAAAACACAAAAAGCGACTCAAATGGCGGAGAATAAATCGAGAAGTCGATAGAGTTATCAGGCAACGACTTTGCCAAGTCCACGCAGTCCATGTTGTAAATTGAAAAACGATCATGTATTTCTTGAGCGATACAGTTCACAGTGTGTTCCCCTCATGGAGTTTGCGTTTTGCGTCGAGATAGGCGGCATGCGCCTGTTCTGGCGTGTCGAACATGCCAAGGTGGGTGTTTTTCCCATTGGCGCGAATTTGAGCCGTGAATCGGCCGAGTTGCTTATGTAGATAGACGCCAACGAAACCAGTCTTGTTATTCGATGACGGGCGCCGCTTGTTCTGCATGTTCACAACCCGCGTCACGTCGCGCAGGTTCTCGAAGCGGTTGTCGGTCCGAATGGTGTTCCGATGGTCGACGTCGTTTTCCGGCCAAACGCCAGTCATATAGAACACGGCAAGTCGATGCAGTCGATACCGCTTTCCGTCAATGCTGCATTCCAGATACCCGTGAGAGTCCAGAACGCCGGCTGGCGCGTCCATATTTGCGTTGTTGCTCGTCTTAACGAGGCGATGAAACAACCCGGTTTCAGGGTCATAGTGCATTAGCTCTTTCAGTCGTTCTAGCGTCAGCATTACGCGTACTCCACGTTATCGAGAATCCATGCGGGGATAGTGAGCGGTGTCGTGGGTAAATAAGCCTCCGTTCCGCTCTTTGCGCCTTCGATCTGCTTCTTCGTGATCTCCCGCATAAGGCCGATCATTTCGGCCGCCATCGTGTCGCTCTGCGCCTGCTTGCGGGCGATGTTGTCCTTTACTGCGCCTTCGGTATCTGCCGTGATGATGTGGGCGATGACGCGGCGGCCCTGCCCGAAGCGATAGCAGCGACGCACGGCCTGGTAGTAGGACTCGAAGCTGTCATCCATGCTCGCGAACACCATGCGCCGGCAGACGTGTTGCAGGTTCAGCCCATAACCCATGATCGACGGCTTACTGACGATCACGCGGGCCTCGCCATGAGCGAACGCCATGATGTTTGCCTCCTTCTGTTTGGGCTTCATCGAGCCCGTAACCTCGACCGCGCCAGGGATAGCCTTCGTCAATCGCTCACTTTCTTCGTTCAGGTGGCACCAGACAATGACCGGCTCATCGGTTGAATTCGCGATACTGGCTGCGAGTTCGATACGCTGGTCAATCGTGCTTTTCTTGGCCTCACGGCGTTCGGTCAGGCTCTGCGCGATCATCGTGAAAAGCTGACCTTCGGGCGGCGCGTCGCTTTCGACAACGTGCTCAACCAGTTCAAGCGGAGGCAGGAGATAGCGCGAGCCGTCGAAACCAAGGTCTGCGGGGCTGCGGATGCAGATCGCCCACGTCGCCATCCACTCCCAAAACTTGACCTTACCGTGACCCTTCAGGCGCCAGTTGCCCGTATCGCCGCCGTCATGGGTAAAGAACGTCGACAGCATTTCGACCGAAGTCATGACGCCAAGGAATTCAGCCTGGTTACCGAGTTCCATCCAGTCATTCGGGCTAGGCGTCGCCGTGCACGAGAGCTTGTAGGGCGTGCGACGAAAAGCCTCCGTGATGAATGCGCGCGTCTTGCTGTTGTGCGCCTTCAGGATCGAGCTTTCGTCCAGCACCACGCCGACGAACGAATCCAGATCGAAGTGCTCCAGCATTTCGTAATTCGTGATCGTGATGCCGTCTTCGACTTCGGAGTCGTGCCGGCAATACTTGATCTCGATGCCAAACTTCGCCGCTTCCTCGACGGTCTGCTGCGCGACGCACAACGGGGCTGCGATGATGACGTTGCCGCCCGTGTGCTCGCAGACGTATTTCGCCCACGTCGTTTGCTGGAGCGTCTTGCCGAGCCCCGTGTCTTCGAAGAGCGCTGCGCGGCCACGCTTCAGCGCCCACTTCACGCAAGCAGCCTGAAAGTCGAACAGCGGGCCGACCGGAACGTCGCAGTCAAAGCCGGTTGATACGTCTAGAAACCCTTTGCTCGCGATGAATTCCTCGTAGCTAATCTTAGCTGTCCTACCCATTGAATTTGTTTCCTGTCCCATGATTCTAGTTACTCCCTTAATCGTCGACCGTATCTTCCAATTCGCCTACGTATGGGTGAGGTATGCCGTGATTCGCGCAGTACACTGCCAGTCCCTTTCCGCACTCTTCCGAGTACCCCGTCCGATGCGCCTGAGCCAGTGACGACAGGTAATGACTGAATTCCGTTGGCGATTCGCGGATCGCATTCTTGACGTGATCCTTCATGCTCTGCTGCCAGTCGTAGTACCAGGCCAGGTACTTCAGGTCTTGCAGGAGTTCGGGGGAGATTCTCATTTTTGCCACCCCGGGCCAGTGGTGAGCGCGCGTTCAATCGTCCAATGGCCTAACCTATATCGAAGGGTTTCCGGATGGACTCCGATTTCTTCTGCCCAGGCCGACATACACTGACGTTTGCCCATGAATTCAATGAACACAGTATCTCGCCGGTTTCGATTTTGAGATTTCCTATCGAGCCAGATGCAGTTTCCCGGCTCGTAGTCGCCGTTATTCTCTTTGCGCTCTATCGTCATGCCCTTAGCGCCGATCCCCATATCGGATATAAAGGCGTTGAAATCGTGCCAACGCTCACAGACCTTTATGCCCCTCGCGCCGTAATCTTTGAATGCCTTGGACTTCTTAGACTCGCATCGTCTAATCATTCCCCGCCAAACGTGGAACATTCTCGTTTCATCCGCGGATCGCCAAACCACCGAATGGGAGATTCGAAACCTGGATACCTCGCGGCGCAGGCACCCGCACGACTTCGATTTTCCGGAACGCAAATCACGAAAATCAATCGTCACTTCGTTGCCGCAAATGCACGCACAAAGCGCCATCCTTCTGGCCTCCCCGGAAGGAAACACCTTTTTCGGCGCGTCTCCCTTGACGGTTAGCCGACCAAAAATCTGTCCATGCGTCATCATCAGAATTCCTCCAGATCGACAGCGGCGCCATCCACGTGATACTTGCGGGGCAACTGGCCACGATTTTCGACGTACTGCATGGACGGACCATCGAACCAAAGGCCGAACACGCCTTCGTAATCGCCGTTGCGCTGCTTCTCAAGCGACAGGTAGCAATCCGGCTCGCCCATCACCAGATCGGCCTCTTCGCGCTTGAGTTTCAGCTTCTCGCTGCCCACCGCTTCCTTGCGCTTGTTGCGCCAAACGATGAACAGGTTGTCGGCGAGGTCGGTGATAGAACCACTGCCCTTGATATCGAACTTGCCGGGGCGGTCGTATTCGCTGCCAGCCTTCTTGACGTGGGCGATCAGGTGAATATGCGCGCCGGTATCCTGGGCGATGGCGGTGAGCGAGTTCACGAAATCTTTCTGCCCGTTGTAATCGTCATCTCCCGGCACGCATTTCATGAGGTTGTCGATCACAAAATGCTGAATGCGGAAGTTCTCGACTGCGTAGCGGACCACGGCCAGCATCTTCTGGGGCTTGACGCTGCCGGTATGGTCATAGAGCCACAGGCGCTCGTCCGTCCAGCTATGCATGGAGCGGATGAATTCCTTGGACGGTCGACCGTCGCCGGCCGCCTGCTTCGCCATGCGGAGCATGGTCTTCTCTGGTTTCATTTCGAGGGAGGCGATGCAGACACGCTGGTTCTGCACGCAGAGGTCAAGTGCGACTTGGCTCGTCAGCATCGAGTTGTGCGTCGGAATCATTGCGCGCGTCGCGAGATACATATGCGATGGCGAATCAACCTCAATGCAGCGCACCGGCACAGACTCCACTCGATCGCAAGCGACGATAAACCGATGCTTTGCGCGATCCGAGATCGTTTTCTGCACGAATTGAGCCTTTCTCGGTAGGCGAAAGACTTGAATGCTCGGCGTGAAAGTGACCCGATACTTCGCGCCGCAATCCTTGCCGTTCAGCGTCGCCCGCCCGCTAATGACCTTCGCCTGAATCCCCAGCGATTGGACAAGTTCAAGTGTTGCCCATGCCAGATCCTTGTTCGTGCTCGTGAATTCACACCGACCATAGCCAGTCACGTGACCATCGGTATCCATCAAACCCTGAAGGAGGGCCAGCCGCTGGCGTTCCGATGCGCGCAGATATACACCGGGGATATGCTTATTGCGAAGAAGGCCGGCGCTACGCAATTTCCCCTGCAATCCGCCAGTCAGACCATAGTGATAGGGGCCGCCGCGCTTCGTCACGTTAATGCCGTTGGCGACCATCTGTTCCACGATGAAATCGTCTGCACTGGTAAGTCCGGCGCCATAACTATCGCCATCGCCCAGCCATACGCCGAGTACGTACGGATCAATCGGGAGGATTGCATCAAGCGTCTTGAGCGATCCGCACACTGGAATGCTGTGTTCAACCTTTCCTTGCCAGCAACCATCGGAAATGATGACGGTCTTGGCAATCTCGCCGGTCGTGCGAATCGCGGGCATTGCACGCTTGTGCGATTGGTCTGTCCCGTGCTTTTGCACCTCGCGACCATCCAACCGCGCATTCCGCTTCGCGTTCCGGTAGCTCTGACGAGCCTTCATCGTGTGGGTCATCCACTCGTGATTCTCGTCGGCGGTGACTTGTGTGCCGTCCGAGAACGTCAGGCGATAACACGGACGGTCGATCATGACCTCGGTGAGCGCAGTCACCTTGCACATTTCGCCGCGCTCGTCGAATACGATGTCGCCTACCCGGATGTCACCCATCGTCGTCCAGCCGCTGATGGTCGGAATCTCGGTGTCGAGACTCAAGGCTTTCCCATGACCGTTTATTCCGCCCCAGATCGTCAGCTCGCTCGGACGCAGCGCGAAGCGGCCTTCGGTCTTTTCCCAGCCAAGTTGCACGTCAGGCATCGTTGAGCGGGTGTACAGGGCGTCAATGACACCTTGCGCCCATTCGCTGGCCGGGCGGATTTTGTGGACGTCTTCCGGCTCCGACATGTAGTCGGAGAGGTTGATCTTTTCCCCGTCGATGATATGCATTCTCAGAACCCCATCTTTACAAATTCACGCGTTTGCCAGGCGAACCACGGAAGCAGTTCGATATTCAGCGACTTCGAGCGGGTGCGGCGCAGCAGTTCGGCAACGTCCATCGGGTAATCGAAATACACCTGCGCCCCAGTCTTGCGATCCACGTCCCACAGCGACAGCGACTTCGGTTGCTCGTTGCGGATCGCCTTCAGTTGCGAGGCAATGGACTGGCCACGGCGCGCGAAGGCGATCAGATCAAGCCCGATGGTCCAGCGCCAGTCGTATTCGACTTCTGGGCGCGCATAGACCGTGAATCCGTTGTCCTGGTTCTCAATGCGGCCAATGAACGACACCAACACCCAGACGGCAGGCTGCTTGCCTTGCTCGCGGAGCGCGGCGATTTGGGATGCGTTAGCGGCCATCACACGTATTTCTCCCCACCGAACTGTTGCGACTTGGCGCCGGACTGGGCCGCCACCCAAGAAGACTCAAATCCACCCCAGCCACGCGTGCAGCAGAGGATCAGGGCGTCGTTCATCGACAAGCCGACTTTCTTCGCCTCCTTGAGAACGCCAGCGAAAGCAGTTTCGGTTGGCTTGAGCTTTTTCCCGGATCGAAGCGTCAACCAGTCCCGAGCGACATTGGGCTCAACGCCCAACGATTCGAGATGCGCCTGCGCATCGAAGCGCGGAGCGCGTGGCTTTGTATCTTCTTCTCTATTCTTCTCTTCTCTTATCTGGGCCGTTTCTGTAACGTTACATGCCTGTTCCTGTAACTGTTTCTGTGCCTCGCGATGCTTGCGAACCCGCTCTGTGCTTGAGTCCGACGGTTTTTGGCGCTTGTCCCATTGAAGGATCTCCCAGCGCTCGCCGATGAACTTTTTCTGCATGAAGAGGGCCTTCGTTTCCGCTAGCTGTGTTTCATCAATTCGCAGCGCGAAACAGATGTCCTGTTCCTGTAACGTTTCAAGGGTGTTACTGCAACGGAAACACATCAGCATGATCAGCCTGCGTTGCATCGCCTCCGACATGCTCTGCACTTTCGGATCAGTGGCGAATTCGTGATACAGGCGGAACCAATCCATTAATGCGCCCCAGTGCTACCCTGCTGTTGAATGACATGTGCCTCGTACTGCTGCAACTTCCTGATCGCATCCCAGGCGTGCCAGCCGAGAACTTGATCCTGCGATTTCGTCATCCGGTGCAGCAGCTCGAAAACATCGCCGAGCAGCGGATGGGTGTGGATGGGTGTATTCGCGTTCATGCTGCCCTCGCCTCCAAGTTCCCCGCCTTGATAGCGGCCAGTTCTGCCGCCGCCTCCAGCAGGCGCTCATACTCGTCACGAGGCATCGGCACGAGCCCCATCGCGTCGCACTCGAACTGAATTGGCGCATACGTGCCGCACAGCTTCATGATTGCGATTCGCTTGTTCATCAGGGCACCAGCATTTGCTAGGTCACCGCTTTCGCCATCTTTTCTTTGCCGCTCGATCCGCCTACGGGAGGTTGGGCGTCGTCTTCGGAATCCATGATCTCGCCCATCGGCTCCCAACCCACCAGCGCGTCGCGGCTAACGCCCGTGATCTGCGCCAACTTGGTACAGTGTTCAGATGGGACGCGGCCGGATTTGCGCCATTGCTGGATGACCTGATATCCGGACAGTCCGAGCTGTCGGGCCATGTCCGACAAGGAATCGAAAAACGCAATCGCGTCTTCGAGCGCCTTGTTCTTCGGCTTGGCTGCGGTGGTGGGCTTTTTCGCTTTCATGAGTACCCATCTTATACAAGTTTCTCTTGCAATGCAAGCGTCTCTTGCATAGCCGCAAGAGTTTCTTGCGGCTAGAATGCGCGACATGACAATCCATCAAAAAATCAAAGAGCTACGCGATAAAAAAGGGCTATCCATGGAAGCCCTGGGGGATGCACTACATCGCGCACCCGGTTCCAGCGAGGAAGATCAAGACACGTATGTAATCTTGTAACCAGATGTAACAAAAGATCCCGGCTCGATGTCCGGGATTTTTTCCGTCCATCAACACAAGATTTGCTTGCAATACAAGAACGCCTTGTATAAGATGAAGTCCATACCAGCACCACACACCCCGCACCGAACCGGAGATAGAGATGACGAAGCACCTGACGCTTCCCGAACAGGGCTACCGCTACCTCATCACGCTCGACCGTCAACGCTACGGCTGGACGCATCCGGCAGAGGTTGCCGAGATGCTGGCGAATGGCTGGGTGGACGTGACGGACCTCAGCGACGAAGAGCTTGTTGAGTTTGTGAAAGCGGCATAACCGGAGAACACCATGTCTACCACTGCCCGCGATTTAGTCCAGTCCCGCACCGACCCCGCCGTAACCCAGCGCACATTGCGCGAGCTGGCAGCGGGATTGATAGCAGCAGGGTGTAGGGCGGATGTGGGGTGTTGAGGTCTGTTCGTAGCGATCAGGTTAAGCCTGATCAGTGCGAATAGCACAAATTTTGCGCAACGGCGCGACGATCCAGTGACAGTGGGTTGGGCTCTTTAACACTGATAGCAGCGATACCAGCCGGCGAGAGCCGGGACTCCGATAGCCCATTGGGTAATAGGAGCGTGGCGCAACCCTCTACCCACGGAATGAAGATCAGAGGCTATCCAGTAACCGCCTGGGCGCCAGATGCGCTTATAGAACGGTTGCTGGATTGAAGAGCGGACACGAGCTTGGAGCCGTCACGGACGGGAGTTGCCAGCAGTGAGCCGCCGCAGTTTTTCGTGAATGGCGTTGTGCGGCGTGGAGAATCGCAGACACGCAGTACTGCACAGGTGAGATTGGGCTAAGTGGAGCGTGCGCCGCAGGAAATGGCGGCGTCTAAAAGGATGCCATCGTGCTACTGAACACGCAGGCGGGTATCAAGTCCCGCGCCCGAAAGGGTTCCGGTTAGGGCCTTAGCAGAAAGTCACCGCTAGATAGCTGGAGTCGCGACCGGCCACAGCGCCATTCACAAAGAACTGCAGCCTTCAAGTGAACGCATTGCATTCCCTGCAAAGTAACTCGGCGTAAGGCCTGCTGGCCCGGAGGATATTAGCCCCGGTTCTTACGGCAGGAAACACCAGTAGAGAGCTTCCATGCATAGCGTAGTGCGTTCTCTTGAGAGTCTGCCCCCGCCGCCAAGCGGCACCTATTCATTGCCGCGAGTTTAGCGGTTAGGAATGCGAAACGGAGAGATTATGAGCGACGAACAAAAGCCGATTCAGGCAATCAAGGGCTTCAACCAAGACATGACCTGCCGAGGCTTCAAGTTCGAGCCGGGCGCTACGTACACGCACGAAGGCGATGCAGTCGCCTGCAAATCCGGCTTTCACGCCATCGAAGGCTATCCGCTGGAAGTTTTCGATTATTACCCGCCCGCGACAAGCCGCTATTTCCATGTTGAACAATCGGGCCAATTTGCGCGGCATAGCGAAGATTCAAAGGTAGCGAGCACGGTTCTGAAGGTCGGCGCGGAAATTAGCCTCGCGGGCCTCATCAAGCTGGCGATCGAATACACAACTTCTCGCTGCAAGCCGATTGATCCCAACTCGCCAGCCTATTCGACGGATGAGAATGGGTTAGCCACGGCAAGCGGCGACAGCGGTGCAGCCACGGCAAGCGGCGACAGCGGTGCAGCCACGGCAAGCGGCTACAACGGTGCAGCCACGGCAAGCGGCAACCGCGGTGCAGCCACGGCAAGCGGCGACAGCGGTGCAGCCACGGCAAGCGGCAACCGCGGTGCAGCCACGGCAAGCGGCGACAGCG
>Ga0335069_10005609_pt1 | contig 18397 bp, 19 predicted proteins | sample Lox_Sample_11_FD_206714 | JGI IMG/M metagenome (GOLD analysis project Ga0335069, IMG submission 206714) | Soil microbial communities from Loxahatchee National Wildlife Refuge, Florida, United States - Lox_Sample_1.1 | ecosystem: Environmental > Terrestrial > Soil > Wetlands | place: USA... | reverse complement strand
AGAGCACCGCGTACATCAGGCCGACGCCGAGCCCGGGGATCAGCGCCCTGGTCTCGTGCCAGATGGCCGAGCCGCCCTTGGCCGAGGCGATCGTGCCCACGTACAGGATGAGCAGCGGCACCTCGACCAGGATCAGCAGGGCGCCGGTCATCGCGAGGTACTTGGCCAGCGGGTAGTCGCCGCGCCGCAGCGGCCGGCAGAAATACAGCGGCAGGACGTGGTTACGCAGGTCCCTGGAGACGAGCTCGGGCGCCTGCGCGGCGATGAAGACGATGACCACGGCGGCCCGCAGGCTCGGCGCGTAGACGTCGTAGCCGAACAGCCGCTGGCTGCCACGGGCCACCGCGAATGCGTTCACCAGCGCGGGCAGGCACATCGCGATGATCGCGAGCGCCGGGACGATCTTGCCCTTGACACCCCGGCCGATGCCGAACGCGGAACGGAAGCTGTGCCAGGTCAGCGCCCTGATGATCTGCGCCCGGCCCAGCCTGGGGCCGTCATAGCCGCGATAACCGAGGTCGTGGATGACCCCGGCGGCTGATCTGGATAGGGCAGGCTCAGGCATGCGGCACCTCCTCGTCACGGAACAGCTCCTCGACCTGGTGCCGCCGCTGCTCGAGACGGCACATCGGCAGGGCGAGCGCCGCCACGCAGTCACGCACGACGTCGTAGGTGTCGTCGCCGCCGAGCGGCACCAGCAGGGTCCTGCCCTGGGCGGCGCCGGCCTGGGAGCCGGCCGCCGGGGTGGCGGCCAGGCCGCGGGCGGCCAGTTCGGCCTGCAGCTGGGCTAGGCCCTCCTCGACCTCGACCGCGAGGACCTGGCTCGCCTGGGTGAAGCTGGTGATGGAATCGGCGCGCAGCAACCGCCCGCTGTCGATGGCGACCAGGTGATCGCAGATCCGCTCGATCTCGCCGAGCAGGTGCGAGGCGACGACGATGGAGATGCCGAACTCCGCCCCGATCCGGCCGATCAGCTCGAGCATGGCGGTGCGCCCGGCCGGGTCGAGCCCGTTGGTCGGCTCGTCGAGCAGCAACAGCCGGGGCGCGCCGACCAGGGCCTGGGCCAGCTTCACGCGCTGCTTCATGCCGGTGGAGTAGGTCCCGATCAGCCGGTACCGCTCCTCGTGCAGGCCGACGTGGCGCAGCGACTCCGCGGCGCGTTCCTTGGCCACCGTGGGCGGCAGCCCGGAGATCCGGCCCAGGTGCGTCACGAACTCGGTCGCGGTCACGTCGGGCGGAAGGCAGTCGTGCTCCGGCATGTAGCCGAGCAGGGCCCTGATCGTCTCACCGCTGGTTCCGCAATCGTGGCCGAGCACCTTGGCCTGGCCCTTGGTCGGCGGGATGAGGCCGAGCAGGATCTTGATCAACGTGGACTTGCCCGCGCCGTTCGCGCCGACCAGCCCGGTGACGCCGGGCGCGACCGAGACGGTGAGGCCGTCAAGCGCGGTCACCTCGCCCGGGTACACCTTGGTCAGCATCGCGGTCTCGATCACGGCGCAGGTCTCAATGGATGGCATGTGTATTACCGTGCCAGCACGGGCCGGCCGGGGTCATCGGCCGCCAGGCTGAAACTCCCGGCCCTCGGGGCTGGCGCCCGGGTCCGGGGCGTACCGCGGAGCTTACGCCTGCAGGATGACGCCACGCCAGGCGATGGCGGTTACGGTAGTTACGTGCGCACGATCTCGGAGGCTCCGGCCTCGCGTCAGCGGCCGCCGCTGACCAATCGGCTCAGCCCCCGGCACTGGGCCACGCTCGACTACGTCGTGGGCGCGGTGTTCGGGCTGATCCTCCTCGCGACCCTCAGGCACGGCGTCGTGGCAGCCATCGAAAGCCCGTACGGCTCCGTGCTCTACCGCCCGTTCTCGCTGACCTGGCCGGTGGCCGTATTCCTGGTCATAGTGGCAGTCATGGCGGTGGGCCTGCGCCGGCGCAGGCCGGCGTTCATGCTCGGCGTGCTGCTGGCCGGTTCGGTCGTGGTGACCACGCTGATCGGACCGGAGAACGGCGCCCTGACCTACTTCCTGCCCGTCGCCTACGTCCTCTACCTGGTCGCGGCGACCTACGAGCACCGGCAGGCCGCAGCGCGCGTGCTCATCGCGGTGTTCGCCACCCTGGCGGCCGACGCGGTGCTCATGCACCTGACCGGGGGCGGTTTCGTCCCGAGCGGCGGGCTGGTCTCCGCCGCGCTGTGCATCATCATCGCCTGGTTCACCGGGTACATCGTGCGCCAGCGGCGCCGGTACGCGGTCCGGCTGCAAGAGGAGGCGGCCAGCAAGGCGGTGGCCGAGGAGCGGCTGCGCATCGCCAGGGAACTGCACGACGTGGTCGCGCACAGCATGAGCGTCATCGCGGTCCAGGCGGGCTACGGCCAGTACGTCATCGACGCCCAGCCCGCCGACGCGCGCAATGCCCTCGGCGCCATCCAGGCCACCAGCCGGGAGGCCCTGGACGAGATGCGCCGGATGCTGGGCGCCCTCCGCCAGGCGGATGAGACCGACCAGCGCGACGCGAGCCCGCCGGCCGCGGCGGGCGCCGCCGGGTCCGGGGCCGACGGGCCTGACGGGGTTAAAGAGTCTCATGTCGTTAACGGGTCTGACAGGGTTAAAGGGTCCTACGGGGTCAAAGGGTCTGCGCCGCTGTACCCGGCGCCGGGGCTGGCCGACCTGGACCGGCTGCTCTCGCGCACCGCGAGCGCGGGCGTCCGGGTCGACGTGACGCGCTGCGGGCAGCCCAGGGAACTGCCCGCCAGCATCGACCTGTCGGCCTACCGGATCATCCAGGAAGCGCTGACCAACGTGGTCAAGCACGCCCGGACCAGCTCGTGCCAGGTGCTGATCGGCTACGGTCAGGACGAGCTGATCCTCGAGGTGGCGGACAACGGCGCGGGCCTGCCTGCGCTGGCCGGCGCCGGGGTGCCGCACCACGGGAGCACCATGGCCCTCGGCGGCGGCCCGCCGGACGGCGAGCGGGTGGCGCTGCCGCCACGGTCCGGCTGGAACGCGGCCGACGACGGCCTCCCGGACCGCTGTGTCATCGGCGCCGGCATCATCGGGGGGAGCGGGCACGGCATCATCGGGATGCGCGAGCGGGTGAGCCTGCTCGGCGGCGAGTTCACCGCCGGGCCGCTGCCCGGGTACGGCTTCCAGGTCAGCGCGCACATCCCGCTGCCGCCCAGCGCCTCGTGACACCGACATGACCCTGCGGGTGGTGGTCGCCGACGACCAGGCCCTGGTCCGCGTGGGCTTCTGCGGGATCATCGCGGCCACGCCCGGCTTCAGCGTGGTCGGCGAGGCGGGCAACGGCGTGGAGGCGGTCGAGGCCGCGCAGCGGGCCAAGCCTGACGTCATCCTGATGGACGTGCGGATGCCGGTCATGGACGGCATCGAGGCGACCAGGCGGATCACCCAGAGCACCGACGTCCGCGCCCTCATCCTGACCACCTTCGACCTGGACGAGTACGTGTTCGCCGCGCTGCGGGCCGGGGCCAGCGGCTTCCTGCTCAAGGACACGCTGCCCGCCGACCTGCTCACCGCCATCCGGGTGGTGGCGGCCGGTGACGCGCTGCTCGCGCCGAGCGTCACCCGGCGGCTGATCGGCGAGTTCGCCCGGGCAGTGCCTATCACCGGGCCTATCACCGGGCCTATCACCGGGCCTATCACCGGGGCCGCCACGGGGACCCCGCAGGCCGCGGCGGGCGGCGGCGACCAGCTCAGCCCGGCCTGGAACAAGCTTCAGCGGGTGCTGACCGACCGCGAACTCGAGGTGCTCACCATGGTCGCCCGCGGCATGTCCAACGCGGAGATCGCCGAGGAACTGACGATCAGCCCGGCCACGGCCAAGACCCACGTGGCTCACCTGCTGACCAAGCTGGACGCCAGGGACCGCATCCAGCTGGTCATCCTGGCCTATCAGTCCGGATTGGTCAGCACGTCCTGATCGCGACCCCTGGCCAGCTAGCCCCTAGTGGGAGAAGTTGCCGTGGTAATACTCGAAGACGAAGCCGATGGTGGCGAACACGGTGAACATCAGCCCGATCAAGAAGAGCCACCAGCCGATCGCGAAGCCCAGAGCCGACACCGCCGCGGCGAGCCCGAGGAACAGCGGCCACCAGCTGTGCGGGCTGAAGAACCCGACCTCGCCGGTGCCCTGCGCGATCTCGCCGAGGTTGTCGTCCTCCGGGCGCTCGGGCAGGCGGCGCCCGGTGAACAGGCAGTAGAAGCCGGTGAGCACGGCGAGCCCGACGGCGAACGCGAGCGCGGCGGTACCGGTCGGGTCATGCGACAGGTACCAGTACACGATGTCCGTGCCGGCGAAGAATACCCCGCAGCCGAGGAACAGCCAGCCTTCGACCTTCATCGCATAACCTCTACTTCCGCGCGCTCTCGATGGCGGGGATCTTCTGATCGAGACCGTGTGACTCCCGGCCCCACTTGATGTGCGGATAGTGCGCCTCGAAGGCGGGCCGTTCGGACCGGATCCGCGGGATGCGGTAGAAGTTGTGCCGCGGCGGCGGGCAGGACGTCGCCCATTCGAGCGAGCTGGCGTAGCCCCACGGGTCTTCCTCGGTCACCCGCACCCCGTGGCGCCAGGTGACGTACACGTTCCAGAAGAACATGAGCACGGACAGGGCCAGGATCCACGATCCCACGGTCGAGATGATGTTCAGCGTGGTCACGTTCCCGGGCAGGTCGGGGTAGTTGGCGATGCGCCGCGGCATGCCCTCGACGCCTATCCAGTGCTGGACCAGGAACGTCATGTTGAAGCCGATGAACATGAGCCAGAACTGGATCTTGCCGAGCCGGCTGTTGAGCATCTTGCCGGTCATCTTCGGCCACCAGAAGTAGAAGCCGGCGAACATCTCGAACAGCACCGTGCCGGCCAGCACGTAGTGGAAGTGCGCGACCACGAAATAGGAGTCGGACACGGCGAAGTCCATCGGCGGTGAGGCGAGGATGATGCCGGTGACCCCCCCGAAGACGAACGTGGTCAGGAAGCCGATCGTGTACAGCATCGGCGGCTCGAAGCTGAGTTGCCCCTTCCACATGGTGCCGATCCAGTTGAAGTACTTCACCCCGGTCGGCACCGCGATCAGGAACGTCATGAACGAGAAGAACGGCAGCAGCACCGCGCCGGTGGTGAACATGTGGTGCGCCCACACGGTCATCGACAGGCCCGCGATGGCGATCGTCGCGGCAATCAGCGTCTTGTAGCCGAACAGCGGCTTGCGGCTGAACACCGGGATGATCTCGGTCGCGATGCCGAAGAAGGGCAGCGCGAGGATGTAGACCTCGGGATGGCCGAAGAACCAGAACAGGTTCTGCCACAAGATCGCGCCGCCAGTGGAGGCGTCGAAGACGTGCGCGCCGAGCCTGCGGTCGATCTCCAGCACCAGCAGCGCGGCAGCCAGGGGCGGGAACGCCATCAGGATCAGCATCGATGTGAGCAGCGCGTTCCAGGTGAACATCGGCATCCGGAACATCGTCATGCCGGGCGCGCGCATGCAGAAGATCGTGGTGATGAAGTTGACCCCGGACAAGATGGTGCCGAGACCGGACAGCACCAAGCCCATGATCCACATGTCGGCGCCGATGCCGGGTGAGAAGACCGCGCTGGTCAGCGGGGCGTACGCGTACCAGCCGAACGACGCCGAGCCGCCGGGGCTCAGGAAGCTGGCCAGCAGGATTAGCCCGCCGAACAGGAAGAACCAGTAGCTCAGGATATTCATCCGCGGGAACGCCACGTCGGGCGCGCCGATCTGCAGCGGCAGCACCTCGTTCGCGAACCCGACGAACAGCGGGGTGGCGAACAGCAACAGCATGAGGATGCCGTGCATGGTGAACAACTCGTTGTACTGCTGGTCGGATACCACGTGATTGTTCGGCCCGAGCAGCTGGATACGGATCAGGAGCGCCATGACCCCGGCGCACAGGAAGAAGAAGAACGAGGTGATGAGGTACAGGTGCCCGATGATCTTGTGGTCCGTGGAGGACAGCCATCCGGCGAGAATGGAACCCTTGCGCTCGGTCCTCGGCGTCTCGTAGACGCGGACCGGCTGTTCGATCGTGCTCACTGCGCTTCCTCCCGATGTTCGCTGCGTCCGGATGCCCTTCGGGCCACCGGCCGCTCGCACGGGCCTGAAAGGCCCATGCTCGCTAGCCGGTACCGGACGCCGCTCACTGGGTGCTCCCGGATGAACTCTGCGCCGCCTGCTGTGCGGCCATGTACGCCTGGAATTGCTGCGGTGTCACGACCTTCAGCGTAAACAGCATCCGGCTATGGTAAAGGCCGCACAGTTCGCTGCAATGCCCGATGAAGGTCCCCGTCTGCGTGGCGGTGATCGCGAAGTGGTTCGGGTGGCCGGGGATGACGTCACGCTTGAACAGGAACTCGGGCACCCAGAACGCGTGGATGACGTCTTCGGAGGTCAGGTTGAACTGGACCGTCTCCCCGACCGGGATCTCGAGCACCGGCAGCGGCCCCTCGCCATACATGTTCCCGACGTTGGTCACGTGGTACTGCGGGTAGTTGAACTGCCAGCTCCACTGGAACCCGAGCACGTCCACCGTGACGGCGGGCTTGCTCGGCAGCGCGTCGATGTAGTTCTCGTCTTTCGCGGTGAAGTAGAACAGCACCGCGATCAGCACGAACGGCACCGCGGTATACATGATCTCGATCGGCATGTTGTAGCGCGCCTGCGGCGGCAGCCGGTCACCGCGCTGGCGGTAGAAGACCACCGCCCACAGGACCAGCCCCCAGATCAGCCCGCAGACCGCGAAAGCCGCGATCCAGGACCCCTGCCAGAGCGTCAGGACCGTCTTGCCCTGCTCGGTGATCGGGTCGGGGAAGCCGAGCCGCGTGAACGTGTCGTTCGTGCAGCCGGTGAGGCCGAGGACCAGGAAAGCAAGCGCGACCGTCATGCCAGTCGCGCGCGCGACGCGCGCCCGGCCCGGACGGGGCTTTCTGGAGCCCTGTTCGGCGTTATCGGTAGTCAAGGCGAGGGCCTTCCTCGGTTCTGCTACAACGTGTCGTGCAAACAGTATCGCGCACCGCCCGCGAGCCTTCTAGGACCCCACATGTTTACGCCATCTTTGCGCGCCGGCGCGGGTACCAGGAGCGGAGGCGGGCATCATGGAGAGCGTGAGGGTGTGCTCATGAGGCGAGCGGGAGACATCCCGCGAGCGGGAGACACGGTGCCCCGGGGGCGAGCGGGAGGCGGATCGTGACCGGGCGCCGGGCCCGCCTGTTCGGGCGCAATCCCGCAGCCAGCCCGTCCGCAGCCGGCCAGATGGGCCAGCAGGCCGCCGACGCCGCTGCCGTCCCCCTAACCGAGGCCGAACGGGCCGCGGTTCCCGCCCCGGTTCCGGTGGCTGCCCTGACCATCGACGCGCTGGGCAGGAAGTGCCCGATCCCCATCATCATGCTCGCGGAGCAGATCAGGGACGTCCCGCTGGGGGCGGTGGTGGCGGTGCTGGCCGACGACCCGGCGGCCTACACCGACATACCGTCCTGGTGCACGATGAAGGCGCATGAGTTCGCCGGGCACCAGGAGCTGCCGGCCGGCGGCTGGGCGCTGTACATCCGCCGCTGCTTGTGATCCTCAGGTCGGCTTGAAGCGGCTGGTGAAGCGCGGGTCGTCTTCCCACCATGGCCTGGCCTCTTCGGCGGTGCCGCCCGGCTCGCCCTGGGCCGCCTTGAGCCCGGCGGCCGCTTGGAGCTCAGCGTCCCTGGCGTCGAGCTGGGCATCGATCTTCGCGGCGTCGGACTCGTCCTCGCGCATCAGCTGGATCAGCTGCGCGGCCAGGAACGGCAAGCCCACCAGGTCGCCGAGGATCCAGAGCACTCCCCCGCCGATGACCTGGTCCGCCTGCAGCGTGGGTCCCCAGGGCCGGCCCAGCGCCTCGTAGTAGGCCCCGCCGATGAGGGTCTGGCTGGCGATGACGGCGATCCCGAGGAACGCGTCGCCGATCACTTCCGCGCCCGTGATCCACATCGAGACCGCGTAGGAGTACTGCCTGGGTACCGGGTCGACCCGCAGCAGGGTCCAGAAGAACACGAAGCCGGGCACCATCAGCGCCAGGTACGTCAGTTCCCGGATGGTGGCGCTGTGGAACACCGCCGTGTACCAGGACGTGAAGTACATGACGAAGGGCACGCCCACCAGCGCGAACGTGGTGATCGCGGGGAACGTGAGGATCCGGGCCGGGCGGGAGCGGATGGCCGCCTCGACGCGCGCGCCGGTCCGCGGGAACACCGCGATGGCCAGCGAGATCGGTCGTCCCAGCGTGAGGAACAGCGGCACCACCAGGACGAGCAGCACCGTCTGCACCGCCCGGATGTAGAACAGCACCGGCTGGTAGACGCCCACGAAGGACATCGTCGCGATGACCAGGAAACCCAGGCCGAGGCCCAGGAACCAGATCCGCCGCGCCGCCGGCCAGCCCGGCTGCCTGCGCGTCCCGGCGAGGTACCCGGCGCCGAGGACCAGCGCCAGCGCCAGCATCCACGGATCAAGCGTCCACTCGGTGAACGCCCTGGCCGGCGTCAGCTCGGGCGGTCCCTGGTACCCGGACACAGCCGCCCGGGTCAGCCCGGCCAGCCCGCCAGCCGCCACCGCGGTTCCCATGCCAGCCACGCTACCGCCGCCGCAGCCCGCCGGGGCGGCCGGCCCCAGGGCGGGGCGATGGCGGGCGTGGCGATGGCGGGCGTGGCGGTCAGGACGAGCTGCCGGAGCCGGATCGGACGGGGCCGACGTACATGATCTGGACGGGGTTGGCGCAGCCGTTCGCGGTACTGGGCAGGTAGACGGGGACGGTCTGGTTCGGCGGGTAGACCTTCAGGGCGGTCGCCTTGGTGGGTGCGCAGGTGGCGGCCGGGTAGTTCAGCGCGTCCACGATCTGGAGCAGGGCGTTGGCGGTCGCGTCGGGAGCCAGCGTGATCAGCCTGACGGGCGTGGTGCTGACCCGTTTGGCGGCCAGGCCGATCTGCGTGTACGGCGGGCCGGAGACCAGGGAGACGCCGGGATAGCCGTACAGCGTGCACGTGCTGCCCGAGGTGTTGGTGAAGTCGATGACCTCGTATACGCCGCCCGCATACCCCTGCGCGACTCCCTGCTTCACCTGCAGCGCGCTGGTGGCGCAGGCCGGGGCCCCGGCCTGCGCCGGGGAGGACGCCGGAGTCACGGCCGGCGTGCTGCCGCCGCCGGGCGCGGTGCCCGAGGCCGGGGCGCCTGAGGCCGGGGCGGCGGGGCTGGAAGCGGATGCCGGGCCGGAGGAAGCGGGCTGGCTGCTCGACGACGCGCACCCGGCCACCGTCGCGAGGCAGGCCAGCGCCGCGGCCACGACGGCAAGCCGCCCGGGCGTGGGGTGAAACACTGCACCTGGAAACACTGCGTGCCCTTCGGTTGCGGGCGCCTCATGCGCCATTCGCCTTGCTGCCCCAGAAGACCACCGCGGGATAGCTGTGGAAATGCCCGCCCAACCCGAGCGCGTTCCCTGACGCCTCCCGCGGGAAACCGATATCAGTTCCTGAGACGGCAGGTTCGGGCACTGGGTTGCGCCAGGTAAATCACGCTTCGGTCACCGGAGCATGAAGCCGGTCCGTCCGGCATGAAAAAACGCGGATCAGGCGGGCAGGTGAGCTACGACCTCAGCCGCCGCCGTGTCCCCGTAGGCGGAGGCGAAGCGGTCGGCGAGCGGGCCGGGCTTGAGGTTGTACTCCTGCGGCCCGGTGGCCTCCAGGGCGTGCACGGCCATCAGGTTGCCCAGCTGGGCGGCGCGCTCCAGGGACAGGCCCCACGCGATGGCGGCCAGGAAGCCGGAGCGGAAGGCGTCGCCCGAGCCGGTGGGATCCACCGGCTTGGCGTCCGGCACCGCGGGCACCGTGACCGGCGGCTGCCCCTGCTGCTCGATCCGGGCGCCTCCCGGGCCGAGGGTGGTGATCCTGACCCCGACCCGGGCCAGCATCTCCGCGCTGCCCCAGCCGGACTTGCGCTCGATGAGGGCTTCCTCGTACTCGTTGCCGAACAGGTAGTCCGCCCCGTCGACCAGCGAGCGCACCTGCTCGTCGTCGAGGAGCCTGGCCAGCTGCTGGGACGGGTCGGCGGCGAACCGCAGGCCGATCTCGCGGCACTCGGCGGTGTGCGCCACCATGGCCCCGGGATCGCCTGCCCCGATCAGCACCAGGTCGATGCCGCCATGCCCTTCGGCCAGCGGCGCGAGCTTGATGTCCGCGTCCTCGCTCATCGCGCCCGCGTAGAAGGAGCCGATCTGGTTGCCGTCCGCGTCGGTGGTGCAGACGAAGCGCGCAGTGTGCTTGAGCAGCGATTCCCGCACGCCCGCCGTGCTCACCCCGTGGTCTTCCAGCCAGTGCCGGTAGTCCTCGAAGTCGGCCCCGACCGCGCCGACGAGCAGCGGCCGCAGGCCGAGCACGCCGAGGCCGAAGGCGATGTTGGCCGCCACCCCGCCTCGGCGGATGGCCAGCTCGTCGACCAGGAACGACAAGGAGACCTTGTCGAGCTTGTCGGCGATGAGCTGGTCGGTGAACTTACCGGGAAACGTCATCAAATGGTCGGTCGCTATCGACCCCGTGACCGCTATGCGCACGGCGTTACCTTACCCCCCCGGGGCGGCGTCAGTGGAAGGAATCGCCGCAGGCGCAGGAACCCGTCGCGTTCGGGTTGTCGATCGTGAAGCCCTGCTTCTCGATGGTGTCCACGAAGTCGATGGTCGCGCCCATCAGGTAGGGGGCGCTCATCTTGTCGGTCACCACCTGCACGCCGCCGAACTCGCTGACGATGTCGCCGTCGATGTCCCGCTCGTCGAAGTAGAGCTGGTAGCGAAGCCCCGAGCAGCCGCCCGGCTGAACGGCAATGCGCAGCTTGAGGTCGTCGCGCCCCTCTTGGGCAAGCAGCGAGCTCACCTTAGCCGCAGCACCGTCGGTGAGGACAATCCCCTGCGTGGCCTCTTGCTGAACAGTCACCTTAGCTCCCGCCTGGTTCTGTACCGCGCTTCGCGCGGCGTTGGCGTTGGCGTTGCTCCAACGTGCAATCCAACGATATGCGGTGCGCGCGCATTCCGGCCACCCTGGAGAGGTGGCTCACAAACAGGCTACAAACCCGGTGCGCCCCAGACGGGGAACCACCGGGCCAGATCCGGCTCCCACTTCAGGTCGCTGCCGATCACGCCCTTGACCTGCAGCTCGAGCGCGTTGTCCCGGTGCTCGCCGGACAGCGGGGCGAACGGGTAGAACGTGCCCCGCTTGTAGAGGTAGATCAGGGCGAGGCGGCGCTCCTGGTCATCACGGAAGGCGACCAGGGTGCACAGCAGCTGGGGGCCGAAGCCGTTGTCCACCAGCGAGGAGTTGACCGCGTGCAGGTCGGTGACCAGCGCCTCGAGCTCGTCGGACATGTGCGAGCTGACCAGCCAGGTGAAGCCGTAGGAGTCCTTGGACACCTCCACGGGCAGCCCGCCCTCGGCCTGCGAGCTCGCGTTCAGCAGCTCCTGGACGTCCTTCTGCACGTCGGAGAAGGACCGGCCCTCGGCCGCGCGGAAACATACGGAGCCGGATCCAGTGGGCTTGAATCCGGCTCCCGCGTCCAGCGTGACCGCCGCCGACGGCAGCGCGAACAGGTCGTCCAGCTTGGGCTGGACCGGCTTGGTGCGGCCAAGCAGCGTGTCGAGGAAGCCCACGAGCGCGTTACCTGCCCCGGTCGAGCTGCTGCTGTACCTTGTCGAGTTCGGCCAGCCTGCGCTCCAGGCTCGGGTGCGTGGAGAAGATGTTGGCCAGGCCGCTGCCGCCGCTCAGGTGCATCGCCGGGGCGAAGAAGAACGCGTTCAGCGGCTGCGCGGTGCGCAGGTCCCTGGTCGGGATCCTGCCTATGTCCGTGGTGACCTTGAGCAAAGCGCTCTTCAGCGCGCTGGGCTGGCCGGTGAGCAGCGCGCCGCTGCGGTCCGCGGACAGCTCGCGGTACCGGGAGAGCAGCCTGATCAGCAGGAAGCTGACCGCGTAGACGATCACGCTGACCAGCATGAGGATCAGCCAGATGGGCAGGGCGTTCTGGTTGTTGTTGCCGCGCCGGCCGCCGCCGAAGAGCTCGCCGTAGAAGGCGATCCTGACCAGCAGCGCGGCGATGATGGCCAGGAACGACGCGACCGTCATCACCTGGACATCCTTGTGCGCCACGTGCGACATCTCGTGGGCCAGGACGCCCTCGAGCTCATTGTTGTCCGGCAGCCTGCGCATCAGGCCCATGGTCGCGCAGACCACCGCGTGGTCGGCGTTCCGGCCGGTCGCGAAGGCGTTCGGCATGTCCGTGTCGGCGATGGCCACCCGCGGCTTGGGCATGTCGGCCAGCGCGCACAGCCGGTCCACGATCCCGTGCAGGCGCGCCGCTTCCGGCGAGTCGGTCGGGCTGACCTCGCGCGCCCCCGCCGTGGCCAGCGCGATCTTGTCCGAATAGAACAGCGAGCCGATGGCGAAACCGCCACCGAGAACCACCGCGAACAGCACGATCGCGGAACTGGACGCGCCGTACGCCGTCCCGATGCCGATGATCGCGGCGATGAACGCGACAAATACCAGCCCGAGCAGGAACATGGTCGCGGTCATCCGCACCGTCAGCCCCCGGTCAGGCGCATACCTGGTCCGCGCCGCCATGGCGCCACCTCCGTTCGGCTCCCGGGCCGGTTGTGCCTCGCCCGGAGCCAGCAGCCATTTATCTAGCTCAAATCTACCTGTATAACGCTGAGCGCCGACCGAATGTTACCCGCGAGTATGCTCTGGACTTGGGGCAGGCTGGCGGCCCTGGCCGAGCCCGGGCTCAGGCACGGACTGAGCCCGGGGCCGGACTCAGCCTGGGATGAGCCCGTCGTCCGTGAGCAGCTTGCGGACCTCGTCCATGCTCGAGTCCTGGTGCGGCAGGATCAGGTCCGACGGGGCCAGGCTGTCGGCGGGCACCGGCGAACCCTGCATCCGGACCTGGTCCAGCAGGCCGTGGAGCGCGGCCGAGAAGGCGGCCTCGTCGTTGTGCTCCACGGCGGTCTCGAGCTCGGAGTCCAGGCGGTTCAGCTCGGCGGTGTCCGTGTCCTCCACCTGGAACTGGCCCTCGCCGAGGATCCTGACGATCACTATCCCTCACCGTCCTGCGGCTCGGCGGGCCGGTCCGCCGCCGGGATGGCGGCCGGCTGAGTCTGAGCCTGCGACGGCGGCGCGTACGGACCGCCCTGGGCCTGGCTTTGCTGAGCACCCTGCGGCGCCTGGCCGGCCTGGCTGTTGCCGTTGGCCCCGCCCTCGAGCTGCTTGGGCGCGCCGGCGGTAAGCTCGCCCTTGAGCCTGCTCAGCTCGCGCTCGACATCGCTGCTGGCCGCCATCATGTCCAGCTCGCTCTGGATGTCGTCGCGACGGCCGCCGACGGCGTCGTCGAGCGCGCCGGAAGCCATCAGCTCGTCGATGGCGCCCGCGCGGGCCTGCATCTGGGCGGTCTTGTCCTCGGCGCGCTGGATCGCCATGCCGACGTCGCCCATCTCTTCCGAGATGCCGGTGAACGCCTCGTTGATCCTGGTCTGCGCCTCGGCCGCGGTGTAGGTGGCCTTGATGGTCTCTTTCCTGGTGCGGAAGGCGTCCACCTTGGCCTGCAGCCGCTGGGAGGCGACCGTCAGCTTCTCCTCTTCGCCCTGCAGCTGGGCGTACTGCGCCTGCAGGTCGTTCAGCTGGCTCTGCGCCGACGCCTTGCGCTCGAGCGCGGCCCGGGCGAGGTCCTCACGGCCCATCCCGAGCGCCTTGCGCGCCTGATCCTCAAGTTTGTTGTTCTGCTGCTGGAGCTGGTTCATCTGCAGCTCGACGCGCTTGCGCGACGTGGCGACATCCGCGACCCCACGGCGGACCTTCGTCAGCAACTCGAGCTGCCGCTGGTAGGAGTAGTCCAGGGTCTCACGTGGGTCTTCCATTTTGTCCAATGCCTTGTTGGCCTTGGCCTTGAAGACAAGTGAGACTCGCTTCATCACGCCCATACGCGCGGCCGTCCCCTTCATTAACTTCTTCGTCGCCACCAGGCCGGCGCGACCGGCCGAAAAGGGCCGGGCACCCGGCTAGACGGCGGACGAGCCCGTGCGACTAGTCCAATTCCACCCTACGCGGTCACCCGCATTGCGAGCTACCACGTCTGCCCCCTGGCACAGGGTGGCGCTAGCCTCCGTCCAGGCTAAGCTCTGCTGCCTCCGGGGGGCCAACCCCCCGCGCCCCCCGCAGTAAGCTATGCGCGTGTTCCGACGCCGTAGCGCCGGGGCGACGGACGGCACGGCCCAGGATTCCCCGGGCACGCAGAGCCCGGACGGCCCGGCAGAACGTAAGCCCCGCTCCCCCGCCGAGGAGGCCAAGGGACGGCCCACGCCCAAGCGCAGCCAAGCCGAGGCCAAGCGGCGCCAGCCGATCACCGGGTCGCGGGCGCCGGCCGCGCCGCGGACCAAGGAAGACAAGGCCAGGGCCCGCGCCACCCGGGCCACCAGGTACGAGGCGATGAAGCGGGGCGAGGCGTGGGCGCTCAACCCGCGCGATCGCGGCCCGGCCCGGGCGCTGGCCCGTGACTTCGTGGATTCCAAGCGCCGGATCAGCGAGTACTACATGTACGTGCTGGTGGTCCTGCTCGCCGCCGTGTTCCTGCAGAACAAGAGCGCGCAGGAGATCATCTCGCCGCTGGTCCTGGTGCTGATCCTGATCATCGTGGTGGACGCCTTGCTGATCCGGCGTGGCCTGGGCAAGCTGATCGCCGAGCGGCTGCCCGGCGAGTCCACCCGGGGCCTGACCATGTACGCGGTGATGCGGGCGCTGCAGATCCGCCGGTTCCGGGTGCCCGCTCCCCGGGTCGGACCCGGTGACAAGATCTGACCGGCATCTGACCGGCATCTGACCGGCATCTGACCGGCACTAGAGTTGGGGATCATGGAATACCGACACCTTGGCAAGAGCGGCCTGGTGATCAGCGAGATCGCCTACGGGAACTGGATCACCCACGGCGATCAGGTCGAGGAGCAGGCGGCTGCCGCCTGCGTCCGGGCCGCGCTCGGCGAGGGCATCACCGCGTTCGACACCGCCGACGTCTACGCGGGCGGGCGCGCGGAGGAGGTCCTCGGCCGGGCCCTGCACGGCGTCCGGCGCGAATCGCTGGAGATCTTCACCAAGGTGTACTGGCCGATGGGCAGCGGGCGCAACGACCGCGGGCTGTCGCGCAAGCACATCACCGAGTCGCTGCACGCCTCGCTGCGCCGGCTGCAGACCGACTACGTCGACCTGTACCAGGCGCACAGGTACGACCACGAGACGCCGATCGAAGAGACCATGCGCGCCTTCGACGACCTTGTCCGCGCGGGCAAGGTCCTGTACGTCGGCGTGTCCGAGTGGCGCGCGGAGGAGATCGCGGCCGCGCTCCGGGTGGCGGGCGAGCTCGGCCTGGACCGGATCGTGTCGAACCAGCCGCAGTACAACATGCTGTGGCGGGTCATCGAGCCCGAGGTCGTGCCGCTGTGCGAGAAGGAAGGCATCGGCCAGGTCGTGTTCTCGCCGATCGCGCAGGGCGTGCTGACCGGCAAGTACCTGCCCGGGGCGGCGCCGCCCGCGGACTCACGGGCCACCGACGCCACGGGCTCCCGCTTCATCAGGCGGTGGCTCGAGGACGACACGCTCACAGCGGTGCAGCGGCTCAGGCCGCTGGCCGACGAGGCGGGGCTGTCACTGGCTCAGCTCGCGGTGGCGTGGACGCTGCAGAACGAGAACGTCTCCGCGGCCATCGTCGGCGCGACGCGGCCGGAACAGGTGCGGGAGAACGTGAAGGCGGCGGGGGTTCGGCTGGAGGCCGGGCTGATGAGCCGGATCGACGAGGTGCTCGGCGACGTGGTCACCCGGGATCCGGCCCGGACCTCCAGCCCGTCGTCGCGACCGTGATTCCCCGGGGAGCGTAGTCCCCGGGGCGGGCGTGGTCCTGGGGTGGCCTGTCGTCTGGGCGGCCTGTCGTCTGGGCGGTCAGTCGTCTGGGTGCAGGCTCATCGGGCCGTATTCGGTCCTGGTGTCGTCGAGCAGCGAGACCTGATCCACTCCGGCCGCGAGAAGCGCGCGCCAGTTCTCCCCGAGCCAGCTCTCCGCGTCGCCCTGGCTCGCGAAGATCGCCTCCTGCAGCTCATCGGTGGTGATCACGGTGCCGTCCGCCTTCTCGTACCGCCAGGTCCAGGGCATCGGTGGGTGGCCTCCCGCTTGTCGGAGCAGCACGGTCGAAGCAAGCACTGTGCGTGTGCTGACTGAGGGTAGCTCAGGGCCACGGCGGGCACGGCGTCAGGGCGGAAGTGAACGCTAACAATCCGGATCAGGCACAGAACAAGATGGCCCAGACGGCCTTCCCGCGGCCGGTGACCGGGCTCCAGCCCCAGACGTCACTCAGTGCGTCCACCATCTGCAGGCCGCGGCCGGCCTCTTCGTTACGGTCCGGCATCCGGAGCACCGGGGCGACGTCGGACGGGTCGAGCACGGCGCACATGACCTCGCCGGTCCGGCGCAGCAGTCGCAGGCCGAGCGGCTGCCCGGACTCCGCTGACGCGACGGCCCGGGCGGCGTGCGACACCGCGTTGGCCACGAATTCGCCCACGATTGCTTCAGCGTCATCAGCGAGCGAGGCCAGGCCCCACTCCTTGAGCGTGTTCCTGGTGAACTTCCTCGCGGTCCGGCTGGACTGAGCACCGGTGCCGAGCGGGCACGCCGCCACCGCAGGAGAGTCCCACCAGTCAGAAGGCATCCGGACCACACGTGGGCGCCCAGGTCCGCACTGCAGCCTGGCGCTCAAGTCAAGCGGCCGACGAAAGGCAGGATCGACCTTGGTTCGTGTCGGCAACCCTACTTGGCTCAAGCCCATCGCGACCCCGCGAAGCGTCGTGCGGCAACCCCAGATGATTGACGCAAATCACATCCTGCCCGAGATTCTACGGTTCATGCAAGACCAGATGCACGTTCATTTGTAACGTGCATCTAACAGAGGCCGAGGTCAGCGCATTTTATGGACTTTTCAAGTAAAGCTCTGGCGGCCTGGAGCTGGGTTCGGAGCGTAACTGCGGATGACGCGGAGTAGTACTCACGGTACCCGGCGCCGGAGGGCCGTGCGTTGCGCCGGGGCGGCCCGGCTCTGGGCCAGCGAGGGGCGCGGTGCGCAGAGGGCGGCCCACGTTATGGTGGGTCGTTACCTCGCTGAGGACCTGAGGAGCCGCTGATGCTTGTCGCTGGCGTCGATTCATCCACTCAGTCCACCAAGGTGCTGCTCTGCCAGGCCGACGACGGTGCCATCGTGGGGCAGGCCACCGCCCCGCATCCGGACGGCACCGAGTGCGACCCGGAACTGTGGTGGCAGGCCCTGGCCCAGGCGGGCGACGGGTTGCTCAACCGCGCCGACGCCATCGGGGTGGCGGCGCAGCAGCACGGGATGGTCGTCGTCGACGGCGCCGGCCAGGTGATCAGGCCGGCCCTGCTCTGGAACGACGTGCGCTCGGCGCCGCAGGCAGCGGCGCTGATCGCCGAGATGGGCGGCCCCGGGTGGTGGGCGCGGCTGACCGGGAGCGTCCCGACGGCCTCGTTCACGGTCACCAAGCTGCGCTGGCTGGCCGAGCACGAGCCGGACGCCGCCGCCCGGACCGCGCACGTGATGCTCCCGCACGACTGGCTGACCTGGCGGCTGGGCGACCGGGCTCACGCGCCCGCCACCGACCGCGGAGACGCCTCGGGCACCGGCTACTTCTCCCCCGCCACCGGCCGCTGGCTGCCGGAGATAGCCGAAGCCGCGCTGGGCAAGCCGGCCGGGCTGCCGCGGGTCGCGGCCCCGGCCGAGATCGTGGCGCGGACTCCTGGCGGCGCGGCGCTGTCCGCGGGGACCGGGGACAACATGGGCGCGGCGCTCGGCCTGGGCCTCGGCCTGGGCGAGGTGGTCGTCTCGATCGGCACTTCGGGCACCGCGTACGCGGTCGCGGCTGAGCCGGCCGCTGACGAGTCCGGGGCCGTGGCCGGGTTCGCCGACGCCACCGGGCGCTTCCTGCCGCTGGTGGCCACCATCAACGCGGCCCGGGTGCTGACGGTCACGGCCCGCCTGCTCGGTACCGACGCCGACGGCCTGGCGCGGCTGGCACTGGCCGCGCCCGCCGGGGCGCAAGGCCTGACCCTGCTGCCCTACCTAGACGGCGAGCGCAGCCCCAACCGGCCCGGCGCCAACGGCGTGCTGCGCGGCCTGACCAGCGCCAACACCACCCCGGAGAACCTCGGCCGGGCCGCGATCGAGGCCGTGCTCTGCTCGCTCGCGGACGCCATCGGCAACCTGGCCGACTGCGGCATCACCGCGCAGCGGGTGATCCTCATCGGCGGCGCCGCCCGGTCCGAG
>Ga0335069_10005608_pt1 | contig 18398 bp, 11 predicted proteins | sample Lox_Sample_11_FD_206714 | JGI IMG/M metagenome (GOLD analysis project Ga0335069, IMG submission 206714) | Soil microbial communities from Loxahatchee National Wildlife Refuge, Florida, United States - Lox_Sample_1.1 | ecosystem: Environmental > Terrestrial > Soil > Wetlands | place: USA... | reverse complement strand
AAAAGAGAGCCCTCACAAAAGGGTTCACGGGCACATCGTGTTCCATCATGAGGAAGGTCCCCTGCGGCCTCAGGACCCGAACGATTTCCTGCAACGCCCGATCCTGTGCTTCCCCCTTGAGCTCGTAGAAGGCATGTGAACAGGTAACCGCGTCGAAAGCACCAGTGACGAAAGGAAGGCATCCGGCATCGGCTTCCACTAGATAAACGTTGGCAAAGCTCTTGGTCTTTTCCTGGGCTGCCTTCAGCATGCCGTGAGAGAAATCTACGCCTACCACTCGACCATCAGCGCCGACCTTTGCCTGCAGCCAAGTGAGAAGAGTGGCTGTGCCGGTGCAGAGGTCGAGAACCGAGCCGCCGTTCGGTACGGGAACCCGATCAACCAAAAACTTCCTGGCCAGACCCGGCCTGTCACGTGAATGGAGAGCGACGAAACGATCGTAAAACCTGGAGAAACTGTCGTAATAGGCGCGTCTCCCGCGTCTCATGAGGTCTTCACTCGACTGCAAAGCAGTTTTCGTTTCGCCTGATCATGCCTCAGAAACTCGGATGGTCAGGCCGGCTCGGAGCGCTACCACGCGGCTCCCGAACTCATGCTGCAAGGCGCCAGTGGCCGCGAACCCGGTACAGTGACATGGCGCAATCAGCTCGGCACCGAAAGCACGCAGGTTCTCCGTAGTTGCCTTGATGCGCTCAGCCGATGCCCGAAAGAGATGCAGCCCTCCGACAACGGCGACAATGCGGCCCTCGCCGATCAGCTCTTTCGCATAGTTCAAGGTGTTGATCAACCCTGAATGTCCACAACCGGTGATAACGGCCCAACCCCGCGACGTCTCGATCAAAAGCGCTTGATCGTCGATCAGCGGATCGGGCTGGGTGCAGTTCTCGTCGAGGAAGAATGGGTCGGGTATGTCTTCATACGTACTTCGTCGAGGAATCGCACCGGTCACTATCATTCCGGGAGCGATTTCGGTGGGCCGCGGCGATTCGACAAGGTCACTGACTTTGGAAAGCAGGGCTTGACGCGAAGCCGGAGGTATACCCTTCGCTCGGTGAGGCGGTGTTTTCTCGCGTTGGTACTTGTCATGCAATGCCTCGGGGTGGATATAGGTCTTGCCGTGAAATCCAGCCCCCACCAGTGCGGCAATGCCCCCGGTATGATCGGAGTGGCCGTGGCTGATGACCAGAGCTTCCGCAGTTGCAACATCGATCCCGAGGAGGCGTGCATTTTGCAGCAGCGTATGCCCCTGGCCGGTATCGGAGAGGATGCGGTGCTTGTCCGCTTCAATCCATAGTGCGAGCCCCCACTCGCCTGCTGCCTCCATGGTGCCGGCAGTATTTTCAACAATCGCGGTGATGCTTAGATTCTGAGTCATGTGGCAATCCAAGACTGCGTACTTTTTCTCTTCCTTGTCGATGTTATCTCGTATATGGAACTTCAAGGTTCATCTGTAATCCGCACCAGTTCCTGCCGATCGCCGTGCCGATGACCTTGCTGCCCGCAGCAGCCAGTCGCGCGGCCAACTCCTATGCCAGGTGCCTCGGTTGCACCGCATCCGTTGCTTGTGTGCCCTGCACCCGCTCTGTGGGACGTGGGTTTCATAGCAGCAAACAACTCGCGGCGGGTGAGCCTTTCCAGCAATTCTGTGACCGGCACATTTGCGGGTGCGATCCATCCCCGGATGCCGGCTTCCTGCAGGTGCCGAAACGCCCCCGGGCCAATTTCCGTGAATACGGCCTCGGTACAGCCATGGCTCCGCAGGATGTTCACGACTGCGCGGCCAGAGGGATCAGTGTTCTGCTCGAACGTGACCTTTCCCGTTTCGTCGTCGCGGATCATGACCCACTTGGCCTTTCCGAAATGAGGCGATAAAACCGAGTCGACCCGGTTCAACAACGTGGTGAACCCCATTTTGCTCATTGACTTCTCCTGCAGATGACTTGAGACCAAAGCGGCCCAAATGCCCTCCACTACCGGCTTCGAGCAAACTGCTTTCCGTCGGTCGGGCCCTTGCTTCCCTTGCGTGGTCTATGAAAAGGGCGCGCTCCGGTCGAGGCCGCGCCGACCAAGTGGAGAAACCGCGACATCGACCGCGTAACTTTTGTAAGCACCTGTGCCCAATCGCGCAGGTGCTGCTGTCCCTCCTCTGTAAGCGAGTACACGCGGCGTGCGGGTCCAGCGTGATCCGTCTCCCAATCCGAGAGGACGTAGCCGTTGTCTTCCAAACGCCGGAGCGTCCGGTACAGGGCGGCTCGCTCGATCTCGGCGTCGGTAAACGCGTAATCGGACAAGTTATTACAAAGCTCGTAACCGTAGGAACGACCCTTCTTTTCGAGCATGAGCAGCAGTACCGGCTCGACAAAGCGGTACAGATGCCCCATTGCACACGTGCACGGATAATGGTGCTTGTGGCGAGAGCGCCCAGAATCGGTTCTGGCGGACTGCTGCTTTGATTGGCGTCTTTCTGCGTGTGCGATAGACATGAGCGCGGGCCTCTAGGTGGCAATTACACCTAACAAAGCCTGATTCTCTTTTCCGATCGCTCCATTCGCCGTGATGCAGATCACACATGTGTGTGCGCTATGGGGCCTGTTATGTCGGCCTTCATCGGCCAGTTCACAGGAGCGGTCCTAGCACATCACCGGCTCCCGCCTTAATCACTGCAGCAATCTTTTCTGCCGCACAGTAGCATTGGTTTAGAGGAGCTTGCCATGTCTTCGCCCCGCGGCATTGCGGGAAGGAACGGAGGTGTTTGTTGATGACCGAATTCCGGGGTGTGTTTCCGTATCTGGTCTCTCCCGTGGATGAAGCCGGCGAGATCCGCGCGGATGTGCTATCGCAGTTGTGTGACGACCTCATCCAAGCGCAGGTGCACGGACTTACGCCGCTGGGGTCTACCGGTGAGTTTGCCTATCTTACCGGGGCGCAGAAGCGGCGGGTGGTCGAGGTGGTTATTCAGGCCGCGCAAGGCCGGGTTCCGGTTGTGGCCGGCGTCGCCTCGACGACGATTGCTGATGCCAGGCGGCAAGCGCGGGAGTACGAGCGATTAGGGGTTGATGGAATTCTCGCCATCCTGGAAGCCTACTTTCCCATAACCGATCAAGGTGTTTTCGCTTACTTTGAGGCGATTGCGGAGGCTGTTTCGATACCGGTAGTGCTTTATACCAACCCTAGCTTCCAGCGGTCCGACCTGAGCCTTGCGCTGATTGAGCGGCTTAGTCGCGTTCCCAACATCCGCTACCTCAAGGATGCTTCTGCCAACACTGGGCGACTGCTCTCCATCATCAACCGTGTGCAAGGACGTCTGCAGGTCTTTGCCGCGTCGGCGCACATCCCGGCGGCCGTGATGTTGATTGGTGGGGTGGGGTGGATGGCGGGCCCAGCGTGCGTTGCGCCGCGGCAGAGCGTGCAACTCTATGAACTCTGTCGTCGGGGAGATTGGGCGTCGGCCATGGAACTGCAGCGCCGTCTATGGAGCTTGAACGAGGTCTTTGCCAAGTACAACCTTGCGGCTTGCATCAAAGGAGCACTGGTTCTTCAAGGTTACCCGGTTGGCCCTCCCCTCGAACCGCAGGAACCGTTGTCGGCGGAGGGCGTTGAAGAAGTAACACGTGCGCTGGTTGCGATCGGCGCGTTGTAATAGATATAAACATTTCGTTGAGGATGACAACATAGCGGATACCGCTTAAGATTCAGTCGTAGAGATGGAATATTCTGCGTCTCCTTTTGCACTTTCAACTTACTCCCCAAGGGCTCATAAATCCGATGTCTTCCCCAGTTCTATCCGTCGAAAACCACACCTCTCAAGTCCTATTCCTCGCCGGACTCCTTTTTTCGCTCAGTCCCTGGGCGTCACCGCCACTGGCACTGGCGCTTGGACTTGCGCTCGGACTCACCGTCGGCAACCCATTTCGCCGAGGGACCAGTCGTATCACCACAATGCTGCTGCAAGCCTCAGTGGTCGGCCTGGGATTCGGGATGAACCTCCAGCAGGTTCTCAAAGCGGGCCGAAGCGGATTCGTCTACACCGCCCTGGGAATCAGCTTTGCCTTGGGCGTGGGATTGCTACTGGCCCGCGGCCTCGGAGTGAAACCGACGGCCGGATTTCTGATCTCGACGGGCACGGCCATCTGCGGCGGCAGTGCCATCGCAGCGGTCGGGCCCGTGGCCGGCGCAACTGAGGAAGAGATGTCGGTGGCCCTCGGAACGGTTTTCATCCTCAATTCCGTGGCCTTGCTGACCTTCCCTTGGGTCGGCGCTGCGCTGCATCTCTCGCAGACCCAGTTCGGGCTGTGGGCGGCGCTGGCCATCCACGACACCAGCTCCGTGGTGGGCGCAGCCGCCAAGTACGGGGCGCTGGCCCTCGCCGTGGGCACTACGGTGAAGCTGGCGCGCGCCCTGTGGATCGTCCCCGTGTGCCTGGGAACAGCAGCAGTGAAGCGCAGCGAGGCGCGTATCAAGTGGCCATGGTTCATCGCGCTGTTTGTGCTGGCGGCGGTGGCGAACACCTTCCTTCCCGCTGGGGCGGCGATGTTCCACGGCGTCTATCGCCTGGGCGTCGTGGGCCTGACTGCAACGCTCTTCCTGATCGGCAGCACCGTGTCCCGCGGCACCTTGAAAACTGTGGGCACGCGCCCGCTGTTGCAAGGTGTGCTGCTGTGGATGGTGGTGGCGGTCACCTCCTTCCTGCTGATCCGCTATGGGGTGATTGGGCTCTGACGCACTCGCCGGCATTAAGATTTTCTTCCCCGGCACACTCGCTGATGAGCAAGTATATTTCTTTGGCGATTTTTTCTACGGGTACCGTTTCCGGCATAGGCCCTCCTAAGCAATCTAAGCGGAGGCTGGTCGGCATGGTGTGATTCGAGATCACCCAGCCTTGGCCAGTCGTGGGTCCTGTCCGCCTGGCGTCTTGTTGACTGCTCTAACCGATCTCATGAGTCTTGGCCTCCACAAATGGCAGCGTTTCCGTTGTTGGTGCGAATGGATCAGGAATCTGTTTGGATTCTTCGCTCTTCAATTGGTTCGCAATAGCCTTTGCCCAATCTGTCGCGATGTATCCACGCCCGCGACGCTCGCCCAAGTTCGAATCCTGCCGCTCTCACCAGCGTGCTTCGTCAGTCTGCGACAGCCCAGGTCCCTCCCTGCGCTCGTGATTTCTCCTCGGCTTCGCTCGGGGCAGGCTTCGGGGCCCTTCGACTTCGCTCGGCGCTCGGCCTCGCGACGCTCGGCCTCGGCTAATCCCTCCGCTTCGCTAACGCCCGCTAAGCGCCTCAGGAAGCGCAGCGGCTCGGCTAGAACCCATCAAGGCACCTGCCAGCCCATCCTCAATGTGCTAGGTTGACGGCGAACTTCCACTATTTGCCAGTGATACGGGGATGTCCGGCCATCGGCGCCAGCCGCGATTGAAATGCGTTCTCCCGATCCGGGTTGCCGGCATTGATCCGCAAGGAAGACCCTTCGAGCGTCTTACGTGCACGCTCGACATCAGCGGCAAGGGCGCGCGGATCAGCGGTCTTGGCACCGAGGTGCGCCCGGGCACGATCCTGACTGTGCACTACAAGTATCGGCGTGCATTATTTCGCGTTACCTGGGTTGGCCGCCCGGGTAGCCGCACCGAAGACCAAATCGGTGTGGTCACTACCGATCCCGACGTACATTTCTGGACAGAGGTTTCTGCGGAGGAGTTGGGCCAATATTCGGACCAGTATGCAGATACTGAGAGCCAGGAGCAGGAGAAAGTAAAGGCCAGTCGAGGGATGAACGCCGAAGCGGGCACCCTCGAAATTTCTCCCGAAGAGGCCACCAACCGGCTGCGGCTTGAGACAGAGGAACTGCTCGAACTGGCCGCTCTGCTCGAGCGCGGCAACGTCGACCCCGCCGCGCTTCAGCAGTTCCGGCAGGCACTCGCGTACGTTCGCAACACGAGTTGGATCCTGCAGCAGTGGTTCGAACTGAAGCAGAAGCCTGCTGAGAGATTCCCTTTGCTGAAGATGCTGAATACCGAACGCCTGCGCATTGGCATCAGCGTCTGTAACGAACTATCGGCCTTCGTTGCCAGCGTTAAAGTCCAGCTTGACCCCAGCCTCATGCAGCAGTTCATGACTGCTGTCCAGCAGCTGTTTGTCATCATGAGCTCCACCCAGGAAGCGGCCGCACCACCTTCAAACCTGCAACAGCCCTGACCGACCTGTCTTGCATCGGCAATCTGCTCATCAGGGCTCGGTGTCGCGCCGGCCTCGGCAGATCCCCAGCTTCGCTCACGCCCGCGGCCGCCTTGCATCCTGCCGCGCTCGCGCCATACTTTGCATCAAGCCGACGCCAGTTCAATCCCTTGCTGAGCTCAGGATTTCAGCTCTCCTAAGCCGACTGGCGAGCGGCAAGTTTTTCACGCAATGCGCGTTTGAGGAACTTGCCCGTAGAGGTGCGCGGAATGGCGTCGACAAATTGGTAGTCGTCGGGCAGCCACCATTTCGCGAACTTGGGCGCGAGGAAGCTGGCGATCTCTTCGGCGCTGACTGTGGCACCGGGCTTGAGCACTACAAAAGCCACTGGCCGCTCGCCCCACTTGGGATGCGGCGCGGCCACCACCGCCGCCTCCGCCACTGCGGGATGTCCCATGATCGCGCCTTCCAGATCCACTGAGCTGATCCACTCGCCACCTGACTTGATGAGGTCCTTCGTGCGGTCACAGATCTTGACGTATCCCTCGGCGTCGATGGTGGCGACGTCTCCGGTGCGCAGCCAGCCATCCGCCGTGAATTTTGCGGGATCGCGCTCCTTATTGTGGTAGCTGGCGGTGACGAACGGGCCACGCACCTGGATCTCCCCCATGGTCTTGCCGTCGGCGGGAATCTCCCGGTCGTCATCGCCGATAACCCGCAGCTCCACAAACGGCAGCGCGTATCCGGTGCGCGCGCGGATGGCGTAACACTCGTCTTCCGGCAAGCAGCGCAGATGCGGCTTCAGCTTTGAAACCGTGACCACCGGAGAGGTCTCGGTCATGCCCCAGGCGTGGATCACAGTTATGCTGTGCTTGTCGAACCCGCGGATCATAGCCTCCGGCGCGGCCGAGCCGCCTACCGCGATACGCAGGCCCGGGGCCAGCCGGTGCTCTGTTTCCTTCCGCTCGAGCAGTTGTAGCACTCCCATCCACACTGTGGGCACGCCCGCGGTTAACGTCACCTGTTCGCGTTGGCACAAGTCCAGCAGGCTTTGCGGGTCCAGATGAGGCCCGGGCAGCACCAGCTTGGCGCCTACCATCACGCAGGCGTGCGGCATGCCCCACGACAGCACGTGAAACATTGGGACCACCGGCATCACGACCTCGTGCTGCGACAACCCAAAGCTGTCCGGAACGGTGATGGACAGGGAATGGAGCACCATGGAGCGGTGTGAGTAGACTACCCCCGGCGGACGGCCCGTTGTTCCCGAGGTGTAGCACATCCCGGCGGGGTCATTTTCGTTGAGTTCGGGATAATCGAAAGGGCCATCGCCGGTCTTGAGCAGCTCTTCGTAATCTTCGTATCCGGCGGGCACAGGCTGTCCCGTCAGCGGGACCACGAATACTCGTTCCATTCGAACGCGGTCCTTGAACTGCTCGAACAGCGGCAGCAGCACATCATCCACGATCAGGAAACGGTCCTCGGCATCGTTCGCGATATAGGCGATGTCGTCGGGATGCAGGCGGAGGTTCAGCGTATGCACCACGCCGCCCGCGACCGGGACGCCAAAGTACGCTTCCAAATGTGCGTAGTTGTTCCACATGAGCGTGGCCACGCGGTCGCCTTTCCTCATCCCGGCACGGGTGAGCGCGGCCGCCAGAGCGCGCGATCGGCGATAGAAATCTCCAAATGTGAGGCGGTGCAGCGAGCGATCGGGCAGACGGGAGAGGATTTCGGCCTTTGGAAAGTAGCGTCCAGCCCGCTCCAGTATGTGCACGAGCGTCAGCGGATAATCCATCATTGTAGATCGCATGACTCACTCCTCCCGCCGCGCGGGGCGGTCATCATATCGTGCAGTCTGCGGCTGGGCAATCGGCGTCAGGCGCGGCGCGTCTGCGATGTCCACCGATTTCCTGCGCCATCGAACGGACCGCGGAAGCATCTCCGGCAAGGTCCTCTTGTTCTATTTTCGGAACAAAACCATCAATCACGGAGTCCTGGGGGAATACAGGGGTAGAATGCGCAATCCTAACCAACAGTCGTCGGGAGGCTGTGATGTGGTCTCGCCGTCTTCTTCTTGCTTTATCAATGCTATTTCCCTGCTTGTTGCGGGCACAGGTGCAGACCTGTCCGGCGCCACCTTCGCTCCAAGCCCCGGCCGAGCGTAATATCTTCTCGCCGCAACAGGAGATGGATCTGGGCGATGCTATCGCCGAGCAATCGCAGAGGGAATTCCACGTCGTTGAGGATGATCGGCTTAACGCTTATCTGCAGGGGGTGGGCGATCGCCTTTTGCGGCAACTCGGCGTCCCTGCTGGCTTGCGTATTCACATAGTGCTAGTGGATCTACCGGTCGCCAATGCCTTCACCGCTCCGGGAGGCCGTATCTACTTCAGCCGCAAGCTGGCCTTATTCGTCCGCAGCGAGGATGAACTGGCTGCTGTCCTCGCCCACGAGTTCGGCCACGCGCTCACGCGTCAGCCCGCCGCCGACATGTCGGTGCGGTTCCGCAAGACCTTGGGCGTCACCCAGGTGGGTGGCCGGAACGATATCTTCAGCAAATGGCACCAGTTCCTGGAGGCCTGGCGCCTCAAGCCTTCCAAATTCGATGCCGAGCACGGGGAGCGGGAACAACTGATCGCGGATCAGGTGGCCCTCTACGCGCTCGCCGACGCGGGTTATTCGCCGCAGGCATTCATCGATTTCTGGGACCGCTTTGCGGAAACCGGCGGTAAAACCGGCAGTTGGTTCTCCGATCTGTTTGGGACCACAAAACCCCAGCAGAAGAGACTTCGGGAGGCGCGGCGAAGCCTCGCCCTTCTGCCCGCAGCATGCCTGCGGACCTCCGTCTCAAGCGAAGCGTTCCGCCAGTGGCAGACCGCGGTTAACAATTACTCGCAACAGGCCGTCCTCAAGGAATCCCTTCCTGGCCTGGTCTGGCAGCGGAACCTGCATCCACCTCTGCAGAACGACTTCACTCAGGTGCGGTTCAGTCCGGACGGACGTTACCTGCTCGCTCAGGACGATTCCACCGTCTACGTGCTGTCACGCGAGCCCTTGTCCTGGCTGTTCAGCATTGACGCTCCCGATGCCGAAGCAGCGCAATTCACGCCCGATTCACAAGCTGTGGTCTTCACTACCGAGGGGCTGCGGGTGGAGCGCTGGTCGATCGCCGAGCGGCGTCACACCGCCACGCAAGAGGTGGTGGCCCGTGAAGGTTGCATTCAGAGTTTGCTGGCGCCCGACGGAAAGGCCCTGGCCTGCCTGACGCCTGAGTTTGACCTCCAGTTGCTGGATGTTGTTTCCGGCGACAGAATCTTCGCGAAGAAGCAGTTTTTCACGCCTGGCTTCGCAGAGGTATTTCGAATCTATGTGAGCCGTGCGCTGGGCGTGCGGACTCCTCCGCTCGTGGCCCTAGCGTTTTCTCCCGACGCGCATTATCTGCTGGCGACCCACGGATATACCGCGATCGCCGTAGACGTGCCGAAGCGCGCACCGGTTTCCTTACCCGGGCACTTGCGAGACCTGACCTCCCACTATTTCGCCTTCATCGGTCCTGACCGGATTGCCGGCGTCAATTTCGATCATCCGGACAAATCGGAAGTTCTTTCCTTTCCGGATGGGCACGCAATCTCCAGGGTCACGGTGGGCCGGCAGCGCATAGCCGCGGCTACTCACGGTGACTACCTTATTCTTCGCCCCCTCCAGAATTATCCGGTGGGCGTGATGGATCTGAAGACCAATACACCCCTTTTTGCCAGCAAGGAGCCCACGCTTGATATTTACGATGCCGTGTATGCCCATGCAGAGATCGATGGCAGCGTGTCGATCGGGGACCTCGCGACCCGTCGTCCCCTGGTAAAAGCAAGACTGCCAGCCAGCCGCCTGGGAAGGACCCGCGCTGCGTTGCTTTCTTCCGATCTGCACTGGCTGGCAGTCTCCGGCCGCTCGCGCGGCGCCGTGTGGGACCTGGAGACGGGAAACCGAGCCTTCCATGTGCGTGATTTCCACGGCGCATGGTTCGATGAGCACGACGTATTGTTCGCCGATTTTCCGGAGACCGACCGCATGGGAAAGGACAAGGTCGAGCGCAGCGTCGGCCTGCTCGATCCCGTCCATGGCGGGGAGTCAAGTGGCGGCAAGATCGAGGAGGAACACACGCGCCAGTTTGGGGAATTTCTTGTAAGCACCAAGTCGGAGAAACACTCCTGGCCGCCGCGCGATTCCGATCTTGAAGTCCGTGGCATCCGGGACCGCAAGCTTGTCTGGTCAACACATTTCGACCACGAACAGCCGGGATTGTGGGGATCTCCTGCCGCCGATCGGCTGGTGTATTCCTGGCCGGCATCGAGTAAAGCGGCGAGGGAGGCGATTGAGGTCAATGCGGTCCTGAAAGCCCAGCTCGCTAACAGCAAGGAAAAGGAATCCGACTGGTTCCTGGAGGTGCACGAGCTACATTCCGGCAAGGCACTGGGCCAGGTTCTGGTGATGACGGGCAAAGGCTCCTTCAAAGGTGTTGGCGTGGTTGCGGCGGGCAACTGGCTGGCCGTTAGCGACGCCTCGAACCGGGTGCTGGTTTATGCCTTCGGCGAGGCTCAGCCCCACAGCCGTTTTTTCGGACACAGTCCGGCGCTCGCCGCCAACGGCTTGCTTTCGCTGGAAAACGAGCCGGGGCAGGTGACGGTCTACGATGTGGCCACCGGGGAAAAGCGCCAGGAGTTGACTTTCCCAGGCGCGGTCGCTGTCACCAGATTCTGCGCAGAAGGCAGGAGGCTCCTGGCGGTGACGAGCACCCAAACCGCCTACCTCATCGACGTGCCTGCCGGACAGCCTACGGCCGCGCGCCAATAACCAAACCACAGTTCCTCGCTACCTCTCCCTCTGCCGCGGCACTATAATTCCGGGGATGCGCCCTGTGCGCAGATCTATGCTTGGCAGATGAGAGCGCCGCGTGCGGCGCCGGCAAAGGATGAGGCTTTTGTATGGCTGGAATTCTAACTACGCCGGTTGTGAAGCCGCCGGAGCTGAAGGATCCGCGCCTGTTCCGGCAACAAGGCTACATCAATGGAGAATGGGTGGACGCCGATAACCGTTCCACCTTCGAGGTCAACAATCCCGCCGACGACAGCATCCTGGGACACGTGCCCAATATGGGCGCGGCAGAAACGCGGCGCGCCATCGAAGCCGCCAACGCGGCTTGGCCCGCATGGCGCGCCCGGACGGCCAAAGAGCGCGCCGCCATTCTGCGCCGCTGGTACGAGCTCATGCTCGCCAACCAGGATGACCTCGCGCGCCTGATGACGGCCGAGCAGGGCAAGCCGCTGGCCGAGTCCAAGGGCGAGGTGGTGTATGCGGCTTCGTTCATCGAGTGGTTCGCCGAGGAAGGCAAGCGCGTTTATGGCGACACCATCCCGCAGCACCAGGCGGACAAGCGGCTAGTGGTGATCAAAGAGCCGGTCGGAGTTTGCGCTGCCATCACGCCATGGAATTTTCCGGCGGCGATGATAACGCGCAAGGTCGCGCCCGCGCTGGCAGCTGGATGCGTGGTGGTGCTGAAACCGGCTGAGCAGACGCCGTTCTCCGCCCTGGCCCTGGCCGAACTCGCTGAGCGCGCCGGCCTGCCCAAAGGCGTAATGAACCTCGTCACCGGAGACCCGCCGGCGATTGGCCGGGAGCTTACCGCCCATCCCCTGGTCCGCAAGCTGAGCTTCACCGGCTCGACCGAAGTGGGCAGGCTGCTGATGCAGCAATGCGCCGCGACGGTCAAGAAGCTGTCACTCGAACTGGGCGGCAACGCGCCCTTCATCGTCTTCGCCGACGCCGATCTTGACGCTGCCGTGGAAGGCGCCATCGCGTCGAAGTATCGCAATACCGGGCAGACGTGCGTCTGCGCCAACCGCATGCTGGTGCAGGACGAGGTCTATGACGCCTTCGCTGAAAAGCTGGCGGTGAAAGTGCGCGATCTGAAGGTGGGCAACGGTATGGAGCCGGGCGTCTGGCAGGGGCCGCTGATCGACAAGCCGGCGCTCACCAAGGTGGAAGAGCACGTTTCGGACGCAGTGGCCAAGGGGGCGCGCGTGCTCATGGGCGGCAAGCGCCATGCGCTGGGCGGGACGTTCTACGAACCGACCATCCTGACCAACGTCACGCCGGCAATGAAGCTCTCGAGCGAAGAGACCTTCGGCCCGGTGGCGCCGCTGTTCCGCTTCAAGACCGAGGCGGAAGCGGTGCGCATGGCCAACGACACCGAGTACGGCCTGGCCGCCTACTTCTACACGCGCGACATCGGCCGTGTCTGGCGGATGTCCGAGGCGCTGGAGTACGGCATGGTGGGCGTCAACACCGGCATCATTTCCAACGAGGTCGCTCCCTTCGGCGGCATGAAGCAGTCCGGACTCGGCCGTGAGGGTTCCAAGTACGGAATCGAAGAGTATCTGGAAGTGAAGTACGTGTGTATGGGAGGCGTCGACCGCTGACGATTGCTACTGCGAGCCCGAAGCCGGCGGATTCGCATTGCTGGAGACGGTCGGCAGGCTCGAGGCGTTCCATCCCCCACCCAGTGCCTTGATCAGCAGCACGGTGGCAGTCATTCTCCGACGCAGGATGTCCACAGCGACGCGCTCGTTGCTCAAGGCCGTGCTCTGAGCCGTGATCACTTCCAGGTAGGTCACCACGCCGCCGCGGTAGCGGTTATTGGAGAGAGCCAGGGAACGCTCTGCCGCGTTGATGGCGACGGCTTGGGTCCCGGCTTCGTCTTCCAGGATTCGCAAGGCCGCCAGGTTATCTTCCACTTCCTGAAAGGATGTCAGGACCGTCTGGCGGTAGTTGGCAACGCTCTGGTCGTAGGCGGCCCGCGCCTGCTCGACTCCGGCGCGGCGGCGCCCCACATCAAACACCGTCACCAGCGCTGATATTCCGGCTGCCATAAACCCGCTGGGACCATCCAGCCAATTGCTGATCGAATCGCTCTCGAATCCCCCGGTCGCGTTCAGCGTGATCTGCGGGAAGTAAGCGGCGCGAGCGACGCCGATCTGCGCGTTGGCGGCGGCCATGCGGCGCTCGGCGGACGCCACGTCCGGACGGCGCTCCAGCAGGTCCGAGGGCAGGCCCGGCGGAATGGGCGGTGGCGGTGTGTTCCACGGCGAAGCCGGAATGCTGAAGGTCGAGGCCGGCTGGCCGATGAGCGCGGCGATGGCGTGCTCGAACTGCTGCCGCTGGACCATGATGTCCACGGCCTGCGCGCGCGTGGTCTCGAGCTGGGTCTGGGCCTGGGCAACATCGACGGCCGAGGCAATGCCTCCTTGGTAGCGGTTCTCGGTAAGCTCCAGGGCTTTCCGGAATGCGGTCACGGTGTCGCGCAGCAGTTGCTCTTCCGCGTCCAGCGTGCGCAGTTGGAAGTAGTCGGCCGCAAGCTCCGCGTGGACACTCAGCGACACCGATTCCACGTCGGCGGCACTGGCCTGGGCATTGGCGCGGGCCGCTTCCACCGTCCGCCGCACGCGACCCCATACGTCGGCTTCGTAGGTGACGTCGGCGGGCAGCACCAGGTCAGTGAAGTCAGGGATGGATCCGGTGCGGGGCCCATTCAGCGACAAACGGCTGCGCGAGGCCGAGACGCCGGCAGTCACCGTCGGGTAAAGGTCGGCGCGATTCAGGCGCACCAGCGCCCGCGCCTGCAGGAACTGTGCCTGTGCGGCCTTCAGGTTCTGGTTCGAGACGCTGACCTGTTCTTCGAGCGCGTTCAACTGAGGGTCCTGGAAGATCTCCCACCACTTCCCCCGGACCACCTGGTCAGCGGGCTGCGCCTGCTTCCAGTTGGGAGGTCTCTCCTTGAATTCAGGCGCGGAGGGCGCCTGCGGACGGGAGTAGCGCGGCCCGACGGTGCAGCCGGCGAGGAGAACGCCGAGGACCGATATAGCCAATGTCGCCAGAGTAGTCTGTTTAGAGGAGCTCTTGCAGGGGCTAACGCCCGCTGAGACAAGGCGCCGCTTCGGCTCGACTGAAGTCGTGTCCCGAGATGAACCTCCGAGATGGAAGAGGCGTCGCAGCGTCCCGTACGCACCTATAGGCACTGCCCTCACTGCGGCGCTCCGGAGGACGGAATTTGTACGATGCGGACGGCTTGGCCGGAGACAATGGAATCGGGCGGGCTGACGATCACGGTCTCGTCTCCGTTCAGGCCCGAGACTACCTCGACCTCGCTGCCGAAATCGTGGCCCAGCGTGACCGGCTTGAGTTCGGCATGCTGCCCGTCGCGCACGGTGGCCACGCGCAGCCCTTCCGATCGGAACAGCAGCGCATTCACCGGCAGGATCAGCGATGAGTTGGCGCCCGGCAACTTCAGATGCACTTCGGCGTAAGCGCCGGTCAGGAGCGTGCCGGTAGGATTGTCCACAGCGATCTCCACCAGCAGGGTGCGGGTGTTGGCGTCGATGGCATTGGCGGTGCGTACGAGTTTCCCCTGGAAGCGCCGGCCGGGAAACTCGGCCAGCGTGAGCTCCGCAGTCAAGCCGGGTTTAGCGGCCTGCGAGTAGGCTTCGGGAACGTTGACATAGACCCGCAGCTTGTCGGGCTGCACGATGTGGAAGAGCTCCGTGCGCTGTCCGCCGCTGGCGCCCGAGTCGATCAGCGCACCGATATCGGTGTTACGCGCGGTGATCACGCCGGTGAACGGAGCGTAGATCTTCTCGAAGGACTGCAGTTCTCCCAAACGCTTGACGTTGGCTTCCGCGGAGTGGACGATCGCCTGCTTGGCGGCGTAGTCGCCGGCGGCATTGTCGGCGTCCTGCTTGGAGACGGAATCCGTCTTCAGCAGGCCCTGGTAGCGCTCGGCAGTGATCCGCGAAAGGTTCAGGTTGGCTTCCGCCGTGGCCAGGTCGGCCCGCGCCTGGCGCAAAGCCTGATCCACTTCCGGAGTGTCGATCTCGGCCAGCAATTGGCCGGCCTTGACGTGCGCACCGATGTCCACATACCACCGCCTCAGATAGCCGTTAGTGCGCGCATAGATGGGGGCGTCAATGAATGCCTGGACGTTGGCGGGCAGCACGATCTCCGGCGACGCTGCCGCGCGCCTGGGGTGAACTACACTCACAGTGGCGATCGCCATCTCCTGCGTTTCGCGGCGCAGGTTCCTGCTCGCCTGGATGCGCGGCAGGATCCCGGATGCGAGCAGCACCACCACGGTCAGCGCCGCGATGGCAGCGATCCAGTAGTGATGCGCCGGGCGGCCCGGCGCGTTGCGATTTGTTGGTTCTGGGTTCATTCCTGGAACTCCACTAGGGCCCGACTTCCGACTTCGCCGGCCGCGCCCCCAGCCCGTGCAGCAGGCTGAAGAAGGCCGGCACAAAGAACAAAGTAGCAACGGTTGCGAACACCAGGCCGCCGATCACGGCGCGTCCCAGCGGGGCATTCTGCTCGCCGCCTTCGCCCATGCCCAGCGCCATCGGCACCATGCCGATGACCATGGCCTGCGCCGTCATCAGCACCGGCCGGAAGCGGGTGAAGCCCGCCTGCAGCGCCGCGGTGACGGAATCCTTGCCCTCCGCCATCTGTTCCTTGGCGAAGCTGACGATCAGAATGCTGTTGGCCGTGGCCACGCCCATGCACATGATTGCGCCGGTCAGGGCGGGCACGCTGATGGTGGTGCGGGTGAGGAACAGGATCCACGCTATCCCCGCCAGTGCCGCGGGCAGCGCCGAAATAATGATGAAAGGATCAAGCCACGACTGGAAGTTCACCACGATCAGAAGGTAAACCAGCAGGATCGAGAACACCAGGCCGCTCAGCAGACCGACGTAGGAAGAGCGCATCGTGCGAATCTGACCGCGGACCTGCAGCGACGAGCCGCGCGGCAACTCTTTCTGGGCATCGTTGACGATCTGATCGATCTCGCGTGCCACGCCGCCCAGGTCGCGCCCCTGCACCGAGCCGAAGATGTCGATGACCGGCTGGATATCGTAGTGGGATACCACGGCCATCCCGGTGCCTCGGTTGATCGACCCCAGGCTGCTGAGAATCTGCGGCTTGGCCCGGCTGCCGCTGCCCGTCACCGGGATGTTCTCCAGGCCTTGCAAGGAGTCCATGCGGTACTGCGGCGTCTGGGCGACGATGTTGTAGCTCACACCAGTTTTCGGGTTCAGCCAGAAGGTGGGCGAGGTCTGGAAACTGCCGCTCAGCGAGATGAGCAGGTTGCTCGCGACATCGCGCTGCGTGTAACCGACCTCCTCTGCCTTGGTGCGGTCCACGTTAATGTGCAGCTTGGGCTGGTTGAACGGCTGGTGGATATGCAGATCCGAGATGCCGGGAACGTACTTCATACGGTCAAACAGCTTGTCGGCGAACTCGCGGTTGGCATCCAGGTTGTATCCAACGATCTGGACGTCAATGGGCGAGGGCAGGCCGAAGTTCAGGATCTGGCTGACGATGTCCGCCGGCAGGAACGAAAAGGTCACGCCCGGGAATTCGCCGGCCAGTTTGATCCTGAGGTCGTGGACGTACCGCGCCGTCGGCGAATGGTGCTCCGACAAGCTGACCAGAATGTCAGCGTCGGCCGGCCCGATGGGCGCCGAATTGCTGTAGGACAGGTTGATGCTGCTGTAGGGCAACCCGATGTTGTCGATGATGCTGGCGATCTGCTCCTGCGGAATCTGCTCGCGGATGGAGCGCTCGACCAGGTCACAGAGCCGCGCCGTTTCCTCGATGCGCATGCCCGTGCGCGCGCGCAGGTGGAGCTTGAACTGACCGCTGTCCACGGACGGGAAGAAGTCCTCGCCCAGCCACGGGATGAGCACCGCCAGGGACGCCACGGAGAAGGCAAGGAACCCCAGCAACACCGCCTTCCGGCGACGCAGCGCCGTTTCCAGCATCCGGTGGTAGCGCTCGCGGAACCTTTCAAAAGCTTTTTCAAAGCGGATCTGCCATCGCACCAGCGGATTCCGGCTCTCCACCGGCAAATGGTCTGCTTCCGCTTCGTGGCCCTTCAACAGGTACTTGGCCATAGTCGGAACCAGCGTCCGCGAAAGCAGGTAGGAAGCCAGCATGGCGAACACGACCGCTTCGGCCAGCGGTACGAACAGGTAGCGCGCCACGCCGGTCAGAAAAAACATGGGCACGAACACGATGCAGATGGCGAGCGTGGAGACGAACGCCGGCACGGCGATCTGCTGCGCGCCATCCAGAATCGCGCGTTCGATCTCTTTCCCCTGGGCGATATTGCGGTTGATGTTTTCGATCTCGACGGTCGCATCGTCCACCAGAATGCCGACCGCCAGCGCCAGCCCGCCCAGAGTCATGATGTTGATGGTCTCGCCCAGCGCGCTCATCACGATGATCGAGACCAGGATCGACAACGGGATAGAGACCGCGATGATCACCGTGCTGCGCCAGTTGCCCAGGAAGATCAGGATCATCAGTCCGGTCAGGCAGGCGGCAATCACGGCCTCGCGCAGAACGCCGTTGATCGAGGCGCGTACAAAGAGCGACTGGTCGGCCAAGCGACGGATCTGCAACTCGGGCGGCAGCCCGCCCTGGATGCCGGGCAGCTTCTGCTTGATGCCGGCGATGATGTCGAGCGTGGAGGCATTGCCGGTCTTCAGCACCGTGAGCAGGGAAGCGCGCTGCCCATTCACGCGCACGATGTTGGTCTGCGGCGGGAAGCCATCGCGGACGTAGGCCACATCCCGCATGTAGATAGTCGTGCTCCCCACGGTCTTGACGGGGAGCTGGTTCAACTCTTCCACCGTCTGCGGACTGCCGTTGATGTCGACGTCGTATTCAAGCGGCCCGATCTTTGAGGTGCCGGCGGGCAGGATCAGGTTCTGCGCACTGATGGCGTTGACCACATCCATCGGCGAAAGGCCTTTCGACTGCAGGGCCGTGGTGTTCAAGTCAACCAGGATCTGCCGCATCTTGCCGCCATACGGATACGGTATGGCCACGCCGGGAGTCGTCACCAGCCGGGGGCGGATGAAGTTTACCCCCAGGTCGAAAAGCTGCTGCTCCGAGAGCTTCTGCCCGGAGAGCGCAAGCTGGATGATGGGCACGCTGGACGCGCTATATGTAATGATCAGCGGCGGCGTGGTTCCGGGCGGCAATTGCCGGAGCTGCGTCTGGGAGATGGCCGTGACCTGCGCGATCGCCTTGCTGATGTTGGCACTCGGCTGGAAGAAGACCTTCACCACGGAAATGCCGTTCAGCGACTGCGACTCGATGTGCTCGATGTCGTCCACCGTAGTG
>Ga0335069_10005607_pt1 | contig 18404 bp, 31 predicted proteins | sample Lox_Sample_11_FD_206714 | JGI IMG/M metagenome (GOLD analysis project Ga0335069, IMG submission 206714) | Soil microbial communities from Loxahatchee National Wildlife Refuge, Florida, United States - Lox_Sample_1.1 | ecosystem: Environmental > Terrestrial > Soil > Wetlands | place: USA... | reverse complement strand
GAGTATCTATTCCTGCGCAAAGTCAAAGTCAGCGGCGAGGCGCTTGTCCAGCCACCCAACGACAGCCAGAAATTACTAGAACTTATCTATGACGACACCCAGAAAATCCTTAAGCTATTAGATGGACGTTCGGGCTACGAGAAGGCCAAAGATACCGCCGAAGAGATTAAAGCTAAAACTGCCGAGGAAGAGCAAGTCGTTGAAGACATTGGCGACGAGCCGATTTCTCTAGAGGATATCCCTTTTTGATGAGCGCTTTTAATAAAGAAACTAGCGCCGAGGCTTTCGCCAAGCAGAAAGCCAAATACTCCGACATATCAGCCGAGATGCGCCGCCGTGCCAAGCTAAAGAAAACCCATAAAGGCGGCTGGTTCCAGATAGTCAAAGAACAAGACCCAGATAGATTTAAACAAATAGTAGAGGAACGGGAGAAACGACGTGCCGAAGCTAAAGAGTCCAAAACAAAAAGGTAGGCGTTTCGAAGCCGAGATTGCTGCCTTGTATAGACATCATCATATAGATGATAGCGCCCAGCCAATGCCGATGAGTGGCGCTATGAGCTTCCATAAAGGCGACCTATTAAAAAAGAACGACCACGAATTTGTGGATGAATGCAAAAATCAGGAGAAGGTATCGCTATGGGAGTGCTGGAGCCAAGCCAAAGCCCAAGCTAAGGGCTTACAGAAGCCAGTGTTGCATATCCGGCGCAACCACACGCCGCCGATAACGATTATGGATACTGATGACTGGTTCCAGCTAAGGGTTGAATTGATGCAATTAAGACGCCAAGTTGGTATTGACTGACTAACAAATCCCTATGTTAAACTTTAGCGGTAAGAAAGGATTATGAGCATTTTCTGAACTAGCTGCGCTCGCCCATCAAACGAAACCTACAACAATTCAAGATACATTTTGAAGACCTCCCTAAAAAGGTAAGGTACCATGTACCGTCTTTACTGGAAGATGCTAAAAGAGTTATAATACAACTGTTCGCACAATTAAATAACTCGTCTAACCGAGTTAGCGTTTACTTACAGCCTCATCTAAAAATGGGGCTGTTTGTATTGAAGCGGGAGATACCCAAAGCCTTTGCCAAGCTAGAACAGCGGGTTGAACACCCCCTGACCCTCAAAGAAGCTATGATTATAGGCATAATAATCTGGATATTCTGGCCGAACCACCATGCTATCGGCGTTTCTAACCCGCCTACGCTTAAATTACCCACTAAGGCTGTAAACTTGCCTCAAACAGCCTTAAAAGCCGTCCCAGAGGCTTCCTACGCCCCACAGCCAGTTGCTTATGCAACCCCCTCTCCGGGTATTGGTGGTTGTGGGGACAATGTTTATAAACAATTCATCTACCAGCATGAGTCGGGGTGTGATGTAAATGCGGTGAATTACTTAGGTTGTAGAGGGATAGGTCAAGCCTGCCCTGGCTCTAAACTACCTTGCGGGGCGGATTTCGCCTGCCAAGATGCCTACTTTACGGAGTATGCCAACGAGCGCTACGGCGGTTGGGAGCAAGCCTATAACGCCTGGGTAGCACAAGGCTGGTGGTAGCCTAAGCCCACGGGTCGTTGATGATGGTTGCTATGATAACTACCATGCCGACCAAGAACATGCCGATAACAATTTTATCCATTAGTATCATTTTGCCTACTTAATATTTTTGCTAGACGATAATGTACCATATCCAGTAATTCTTCCAGCTCGTGAGCTTCCAGTTCTTCTTGGGTATATTCCCACATTTTCTTGGGGTACTTTTTAGCGCCTGCCATATATTTTGGCTCGCCTAGTTGCTGGAACAAGAACAACAGTTGATGATAGTATTCGTGGTCGTTATTCACTTTTAACTCCTTTATTAGCTGGGATGCGAATGCTTGAGCTACAGAAACCGCCGCATTTTAGGCATTGGAACCGGCGGTAGCGTGAAGCCAGCGTCCGCCGCCAGCCTATCGAACTTAATTTATTAGAACCGCACCGAGGACAGTTTAAATCCTCCCTAGAGGCAAACGAAGGCCGCCTGGGGCTGCTAACACCGATGGACGGGTGGTTAGGCATCCAAGCCCGCATCTTCTTGTAGACTCTTTCTAGTAACAGAACATCTTGGATATTATATTTCTTCATTAAAGCGAAGGCTTTGGGGTCGCCATTCATGCAGTCATTCCAGACTTCGGGGTGAATACGTATCTTCCGCCCCACTCCTAAGTATTTGCCTAGTTCATCCAGTTTATTGGAGGTAAAGGCAAACTTCCGTTTAGCGGTTATGTAGGTATCTATCTGCTGGTAGGGCGAAGGCGGGGTTAACCCGTGGGCTATGAACCTAGCATTACTCTTTCTTTGGTCGTGGTAGTTGCCGTTATGCGTGATAAGCACGTCGGCTTCATTAAACAGCTCCCAGAGCTTCTTGACTAACTGTGAGTCGTCCCGATGGCCCCGCTTGAAATGTGATGGGAAATCTGCGAGGGTCAACCCGTGGGCTGACTTTTCTCCCATCCACTTCCAAGCGAAGGCCAAAATATACCATTCCCTAGTTACTCGTATGGCGTCGGCTTGGTATGTACGCCAAGTCTCGACTTGTATCGAAGTATTTTCGATGTCGTAGAACAAGACCTTCAAAGGCTCGTCGCCTTCATTGTGGTTATAGAGGTCAACCACGTTTCTTTCGGTCATTTCTCATTTCCCTTTCTCGGTCAATTAAATATTTGATGTTGAGCGGCGCCCAGATGAAGAAAAGTGTGTAGTAGATTATTTCTAGTATTTTCATATTGGGGGAGCGGGGAGGCTCAACCTGGCGCATAACAGCTACCAGGGAGCCTCAACCCGCAGGGGAGGACTATTTCAGCGACAGCTTCCGTAGATGATGTACAACCCGAGGGCGATACAACCAACGGAACCTGCGCCTACGAGAATGAGCATGGCACTCCTTTCGGCACTTACATGCAGGCCAGTGTCCGCAGAAGACTACCACCCCGTTCTCGGCTTTGAGGTTGCTTCTTGGACGACAAAGACCGAGTTACAAGTGGGGCAGATGTAGACATTGGGCTTGGCTTGCCACATAACGACAGCCTTGCGCCCTTTGGTGACTGCCAGCTGAATAGAGAGCTGGCATTTTGGGCAGGTGTAGCCCATTACCGTCTCCTATTCCTCGTCAGTGTCACCAGCCAGTTACTCGTAGTAACCAGCTTGTACGCCCACTGAATATCGCAGGGTGAACACTTCAATTCCTGCGACATGAACCACTGGGTGAAGAAATCCGCCCAGGTGTGGCACAGCCAGCGGTGGACGACCAGGAAGTTCCCGTCATCGTTGTTGGCTCTGTCACCATCGGCGTGGTGGGCTGTCAGGGGGTTCAAGAGCGTTCCTGGCTCGTGGCACAGTTCGCACTTGTCAACCCCCAAATAGACACACTTCGCCGAGCGTACCTTCTTTGCCGGTACGGGTGGCATCACTCTCCTCTAGTCGAATTGTTAAAAGCTAGGTGGGCTGGCAAGTCGTTGGTGCTTAAGACTCCAGCCCCTTAGAGTGCTTACGACCTAGCTCCCGCATCCTCTGGCGGGGCAGAGTAGCCGGGAGGTGCGCTAGAAAAAGGAGAAGGAACGGCTACTCAGCTCTGCCAGCGACGTGCTGGCTCACTATTGGATAATGTGCCTTTACCCTTCCTTCCTGTACAATTATCATTTGTTGTTGGGCTTGTTCGGGTGGGCGCAACCCCATCATGCCGTATTCATCGGGACCTTTAAGTGCTCCGTTGTTGTAGAACATTGTATTCCCGATTGGGACCATGAACTGCTGGTGGCGGTGGTGGGAAATTACATCATCGTGGGGTTCGATTGTTTGGTCGACTATCATGGTCTTGAGCCGTCGCATTTCCTTCTCGACGGCGTAGAAGCTGATACCCATTGAGTTCTGCTGGCGGTTGGTATCACCGTGCATCGTTAGGAAGCGCCGTCCAGCAACTTCCAGTAGTGCCCAGACCGTATCAGGAACATGGAACTCGACGCCCTTTTGTTTCTTGGCGTAGGCTTCCATCATTTTGGTGGAAATCCAGTCGTAGTTTTCCTGTTGTTTGTTCTTGAAGTACCCCTTTTCACGCATCATCACCCGTCCGTGATTACCCGATACGCTCGTTACATCTAAGGTAATGCCAGCGGATAAAAGCTTCTCTAAACCGCCGTACATCGTCTCTGCGAAGCTTACAGTCTGCTCGGCGACCATCATCTCATTGTGTCTATTGAGGTCGTCGTGTATCGCTCCTGAGACCAAGTCTCCCCCTAAAATGACATCTAGGTGCCCTAGGCGGTGGTCTTTGGCTATTTCAATAGCTTCATCGAGGGTGTAGTCTAGCCTTGCAGCCGCTATCTCGGTGTTATATGCGAACCCTCCTGTGTTTCTAGGGTCAACAGTCTCACCCCAGTGGACGTCGCCGATGTCGAGGATTCCGCCTCTGACTTTAGGGTCAGCTTTTCTAGGAGCGTATTTTCTAACCTTTAATGGGGGTCGGGCTTGGACATTCTCAGCGATGGCGCTGGCTAAGAGTTGCGCTTCAGCGACTGAGGTATCACGGTCATTTAACATTCTCTGTAGATGAAGTGCCCGCTTTTTCCAGACGTTATCTTCGCCCTGATTTTCTGGTAGTTTTTCACTCATCTTTAAACTCCGCCCATTCTTTATCTAATGCATCGACCTGAACTTCGGTAAACCATTGTTTCTCGGTTTCGGTAGGGTTCTCGCGGATTATGACACCTGAATTCCAGCCATACTCTTCCCTGAAAGCTTTGCCTTTAATCTCTGGGACGTAGGTTCTAAGCCTTCCCGTAGCAGTGGGGTCGAAGGCTATTCCGGCAGTCCACCTCGCCAAATCTTCATTATTGAATATCCGTAGCACCCCTTCCCCGTCGTTAATTTGAGGGAAGGTATCTAGGTCTACTGCTAGGTAATCGACTTCACAATTCTTCCTAAATAAAACGGACATCACCACTCCCGGAGTGAGAGCAAGCTGATGCCCGTTGGTTTCGATAAGGAAAGGCTTAGGCTGTTTTTCTTTAGCCATGGCCTTACCCACCTAACTCCTACTTACTACTAGAGCTTTAACGGCAGCCAGTCCAGTTGCGACAGCTACCATGACAGTTGCTTTGACATCGTTGGTGCTTTTAGCAGCCAGCAACCCAGCAACCAAGGCTCCAATAGCGGCTTGCCAAAATGTGTGAAAGACTTTTCGGCCTTCGCCATTCCACAAAACTACTAGCTTTGCTTTTAGAAAGTTATACATTTTTCTTTCCTATTAAAGTTTGTTTTAAGAACGCTACGAACCTAGAGAGTAAAGTCCCCTGCCCTGCTGGGAGTGGGGTAGGTGTATCAGGGGTGGAGGGTTGAGGGGAAGGAGCCGATGGAGCAGGGGAGGGGGGTAGTGGGTCGTCAATAACTTGTGGGGGCTGTACTTTATTTGCGGCGTAGTCGTACCACATCCGCTTCCACAACCAACCTTTAATATTTTCTTCCTTAGGCCAGCCGGTTTTGCCAGCAATGTTCACGACATCACCCTCATTGAGATATTGCTCACCAAGAAATTCAGGGGAATCTAATATCTGCTCCACCGCATCTTTATAGGAAAGATTTTGATTAACCTTATCCTTCCAGAATCCCTTGTCTTCACCAAATAGGCTTATATTGATATTAAACCTGTCGCCGTCATTAAACATATCTTCTTCCTCTACTACTCTTAAATTTTCTATATCCTCAGTCCAACCGAGGTACGAACCTAAACCGTAGGCTTTTTGTATCGCCCCGATGGACGGGTATGTAACATGGCCTTCACCGTGGAGAGGGTCGGTATAAATAGTTCCCTTATCCCAGACACAGGCGTGTCCCCAGTTCTTGTAAATACCGTCAACATTCCCCGACCAGTTGAAGTAAATAGGTACAGATACATCCGCTGGCGGCGTTTCATCAGGATGCTTATACTTAGCGTCTTCCCACGCTCCAAAGGCATCAGCCTCATGCCTGCCACTGGTGGGTACACCAAAAACATCTTCGGTGTATCTCTCGCAGTTAAGGGGCTGGCCGACAGCTCCTAGGTTTGGTTCGATTAGTTGTTTCATTTTTATTTTTAAGTTACTATTTGTATTTTACTACCTAACTCAAATATTTCCAAAAAGCTTCTGGTAATTCTTTTTTAGTAAACATCGAGCAGATTAGCGCTATACCGAATAGGAAGAATATCGGCAGTTTAATAAGCAGGGTTGGCAGGCGGAATAAGGCATTCCAGCGGGTTTCGATGCGGGCGATTTGCAAGTTGTAGTCGGCCTGCTTGTCCCACATCCGCTCCTCATACTTCATAGTCTCGTGTTCTTTGGGAGTAAGCTGGGGATTGTCATCCGCCACGATAGCCATTTGCGCTTAGTTAATAGTATAATGATGCTTATGTCAATAGAAAAACTACGCCCCTATCTCTCTAACCAATGGGTACCAACGCTTGAGGATATTTATGAACTCCAAGGTTTGCGATTAGAACTAGCCGAGAAAATAAAAAAAGCCCACGAGGAGCTTCTTTTAAAGAGGCGGCAGGTGCTTTATCCGAAAGACAAAGACCTGACCGAGCTGGATAGAAAGGTTAGGATGGAGGGCGACATCGCCAAATACGAAGCCGACTACCTGTTCCTGTTAAAAGTCTACGAAATTGTCAAAGACAAGATTCTTATAGCAACCCAGTTGGGTATTGCCCGAGCTGAGTAGTCGCAGTAGCCTTTTTGGCTTTTCGTGCTGGCGGAAAGCTTTTCTTTTTCTTAGCCATTAGAATGCACTCAATGTCTTGTCGCTGGAGGTTGGGACGCCTAGCCGTTCGACAAAGCTTTGCATGTTAGCGCCGCCTTGTTTGGCTGGTGTTGAACCAGCGTTTTTTACTGATTTGCTCTTGCTGATACCGCCTGATTTACCTTCTTGTAAGGGCATATCTGGGGTAGCGACTGGCGGGGCGCCGACAACTGCCGGGGCTTTCTCGCCTGCTCGTTTGACTCTTAAAGAGTCACCTATTGAACTCACTTTTTATTCCACTTTCTAGCATTACGGGCGAAGTTCTTTTCCTTGCGGACGGCTGGGCTATCGCCGGGTTTGGTCTTTAGCTGGGAAGCTGTCAACTTCTTGCCCTGCTTCACGCCTAGCGCTCTGTGTAACTTGCCACGGTTTGCTTTCTTAATTTTTATTGCCATTAGTTGCCTTCTGGTGCTGGTTGGTCTGCCGGAACTTCCGGGACAGGCGCTGTCCAGCCCTCGCTGGTTAGAACGTCTTCAACGGCTTTGCGAACGGCGTCGACTTCGGGAGCCGCTGGCTGGGCGTTGACCTCAGCCTCTAGCGCATCGACAGCATTAACTACTGCCTGTACTGCGTCTGATAGTGCCATTTGTTAGTTTCCTTTCTATTTTGAGCTTGTACTTAAAAGATACTACTTTTCGTCTGTGGGTGCAACTTTGACGCCAGTCCCGAGACCTTCGGATTGAATCTCTACTGGTTTATCTTGGGTATTGATAACCGATTGGGCGGAACTCATACCAGTATAGTCGGAAGTCCAGTTGGCATAGATGCTATATATAAGAGTGATGAACAGCCCCCATTTCAGCCAAATCTTAGGTTCAAAGAAGAACATGAAAGCGATTATCGGGAAGTTAATCGTCCAGTAGTAAAAGCCCCAAGTATGGATTTTTAGCTGGACATGGGGGTCGTTATCTATCTTTTCCATAAAAGGCTTAAAGAAGTGTGATAGGGGATGCGATTTCATCCGTGGTGTCCTCCTAGATAGATTGCTACGGCAGAAACAAAGATACCGAAGAGAGTTAAACCTATAGCGACTATCCTGCGGGTTGTATCAATACTGCCGATTTGGCGCTGGTCGGCGGCTTTAAGGACGGTGATATCTTTGGAGTTCTGGTCTACCACCCCATGGAGGCTTTGAAAATCAGCCACCGATACGAAGTTATTAGCCAGAGAATCAAGTTTATCGTTGTGTTCTTTGAATCCCTGGATAACTGTCTTTTCTAGCTGACCCACCCGATAAGCAATGACCCCAGGGGCGTTGTCGGGGTCAGAGATTTCGGTTTTGACTGTTTGTTTTGTGGTGGGCATTATTTTTTCTTTTTTGTTCTTTTGGGTAGTTTTTTGCCTTTAGATGCCCTGTTCCATTCAGCAACATTTACCCCTTGACGAGCTAATTGCTTCTTGTGGGTGTTGAAATATGCTGCTTGGGCTCTGGATTTGTATGGCATCTATTCTCCTAAGTAGCACTCACTAATTCACCTTGGAAGTAATTAGACACCCCATCCGTACCAATAGCTACTGCAGAAGTGCTGTAGTAAACATAAACTTCAACATAATCATTGGCCGCTAGCTGTAACGTAGCCGCAACCGTGCTACCGATAACTGCTGTGCCTGGTGATGTGATATCATCCCCTCTTTTTACTTCTACTCCATTTTTATATAAAGTGACAAATAATCTTTGATTAGTACCGATGGTAGCATCAACACGGGCAGCAAAACGATAAAAACCCGCTATTGGAGCTGTAAATCTGCCTTTATTGGTTGTGATGTCTACATTTGAACTAGTGTCATATTCTTTAGTATCAAAGAGAATTACAGTTAGCCCTGAGCTTCCTGTGTTCTGGGTAGCGTGTCTATAAACACTAAATTTATAAGGGTTATAACCATATTTAAATATACCCTTGATTGCGCCCGTTCCCTTGGGCATTAAACTAAGATTAACGTTGGCGTCTATACCTGCGGCTTGGATAATGGCGTCAGTGCCTGTAGATTGCTGGGTGACGATTAGCGAGCCATTCTGCGCCCCAATCGAGGTATTAAACCTTTTGTCAGTTATATTGCCATTAGTAATAGAGGAAGCCCCATTAGCTACGGTTACAATCGCTAGTAATAGACCATATGTGGGCGGCGAGCCATCATCGGTTGAGTTATTGGAACTGCGGGAGGTATAAATCGAGGTTACATCGGAAGCGTCGGCGGCTGGGTTGTTGGCGGCAGTCGGGTCTACCTTGAGATAAATCCAGTCGTATTTGGTTGAGCCAGAGGAGTTGGAGTTAATCGTATAAGAGGTATAGTCCGAAGCTGCTCTAGCCCGTAGCACCTGCGAGTCCTGCGATGACGGCGTAGCGGTGATGTAGGCTTGCCCAGCTAGGACTGTAACGCCCATGTCGGGGCTAGCATCGGCATTAACACAAAATGAACCTGTACCGCCTGAGCCAGAGTTAAGCGTGATAGCCCCGACAACTCCTTGGGTTACAAAGTCAGTAGCGATTGAATTAGCTTCTTCGGAGACGGTAGCATGGTTATTTACACCTCCGGTAACGATGCTGGTAATTATGGTATTTGCGCTGATGGTATTATCCTATTTGTTTTTAGTTTCTACTTTTAGCTTACCATAAGCAATTGACATTTCAAGCAAATTTTGTTAGGTTTGGGGCATGAGATTAGTTGGTGAAGATTTCACCAAAGGTAAATATCGCCCCTATAATTACCATAGGGAGCGTTATTTACGGGTTATTAAGGCTAAAAGATTAGCCGAGCCTAAGTGCAAATGGTGTGGTAAGTATCTGTCTGGATGGCTGGTAGAGCCGAAAGACGGCTACCATGCGGAGTGCTATAATATAGCTATATGCACGACAACCCCAAAGAAGTGATTATGACTCAGCCTATCCCACCTGATACACCAGAAGGGTCGGATGAAGAGTTATCGGCGAGCCAGTAGCATTTAACATATTTACATATATATTAGTGGCGTCGGCGAAGGCATAAATCCAGCTTGTGAAGGAAACTACTCCTGAGACATCGCTGCCGATATCGGCGCCAGCGAAGAACGGGCCAGGGACGGTAGCACCAGTGACAGACCCGCCTCCGCCAGCTATGGTCAGCGAAGCATTTTCAAAGAGTAATTCAACCACGGGTACATAGTTTAAGCCGTGGGCGATGGAGCCTGTAGTCAAAGTAGAGCCGTCGTTGACTAAAGTAAAGCTAACATTACTAACTAATTTCTTATAGCCGTACCGTATGGGGTTGCCGCCGCCGACTGACCCGGTGTTCGTGCCTCCTGAGTAAGAAGGCGTGGCATCGGAGACATAATTAACCGAATTTGTACCATGGGCTTTATGTGCCCCATCGATAACTTTATCGGTGTGGTTAGGAGCTGGGGTGCCCCTATCTTCTGAGTTACGGTCAACATCATGCAACGCCATTATGAACTCGCAGTCGATGAACCATACTGAAATGGTAGCGGAACGTTAGATTGAATAGTGGTAAACTCCCGACCAGTGTCATTTAGGGAAACTGTCATGCCGACAATACGCCTGATTTCGTTGAAGTCTATGCCGTTATTAGTTACCTGAATGTTCACGATGTCTCCTATATCCCAGATGCCTAATTGTTGAGCTGAGTTACTGTCTAGCACTACTATAGCATTAGTTTCATCGGGGGTGGCGACTAATGGCAGTTCGGCTTGGGCACGAGCGTTTAGAATGCCTTGGTCTTTGACATCCGCATAGGCTGCCACGCCTTGCAGTAGCCCGTATTTGGTAATAGAAGCCTGGTCGGTTTGGGGCGAGTTAAGGACTTTCCCATTGGTATCGGTAGCAATCCCATACAGCGAGTTGACCATCCTCTGCCCTAACCTTGGCAGGTTGTAGTCAATGACGTTTGAGTTATGTTTTGAGAATTTGAAGTTGACGTCATAGTGGCGGTCATTGCCGATGAACTTCTTAAAGCTAAAGACCAGATTCTGGTCGAGCATAAAGTCAGCATAAGAATAAATGCCAAAGGATTTAAGAACATACAGGACAGATTGGAAATCGTATTGGAGTTGAAGATTGTTAGAGAATGCCCAGGCGCCAGTAAGATGTGCGCCGGAATTGTCGGTCATATTGGGCGGGAAGTTGGGGTTCTCGACTGTGCCAAGCGTCATGCCAGATAGGGGGTGTGAGGTATTGGTTGGTGAATTATAGGTCGCAATTGATTCATTTATTATAGCTGTAACAGCATCTGCCATCGAGCCGGTCTTGAAGATGCGGTAGATTCCAGTCTGCCCTAAGCCAGTCGGGTCATCGGAACTTCTTTTGATTAGAATCTTATTCAAATACCATTCGTACTCAGCTGCCACAACTTCGATAAACATCTTGTTGCGTTTGGTGTTCTCGATAATCGCCCCACTCCAGACTACTATGCCGTTGCGTCTAATACGGATATGGTATTGATGGGGGAAAATAATATCGCCAAACTCAGCGAAGATAGAATCAAAAGCCGAGATTCTGAAGGTACATTGCCCGAAGTCTGAGAGTTCCTTGGAGTAGCGCAGGATAGTACCTTTTTTGTCTAGCGGATAAGGAGTCTTGACTACTGTTATCAGGTTAAGGGAATTATCAAGTATTTCAATCTCGGTTAGGTTACCAGGGAGACGGTGAATTATACCAGTATTCTTTGGAGGAGGTGGAGCTGGTGAGGGCGAAGAACTAGGGCTCTGAGATGCTGAAGGCGAACGGCTGGCAGAAGGTGAGCGTGAAGTGGAGGGCGACGTAGAAGCGCTAGGACTTCTGGAGGAACTAGGTGAAGCACTAGCTGATGGGGAGAGAGAAAGACTGGTTGAACTAGATGGGGATGCCGATGACGAAGGGGATGCTGAGGCAGACGGGCTCCGAGAGGCAGACGGCGATAGTGATTGCGATACCGAACTAGAAGGGCTAGATGAGGCGCTTGGAGAGCGAGAGGCAGAAGGACTCAAAGAAGCCGATATGCTTGAACTTGGAGAATATGAAGCTGAAGGCGAGTAGGAAGCTGATGGGCTGCGGGATGCACTTGGACTACTTGAAGAGCTGGGGGAAAAACTATGTGCCGAAGATGGTGAAGCGCTACTTGAGCTAGAAGGCGAGCGAGAAGCTGAAGGTGATAAAGAGGCAGAGGTGCTACTACTCGGTGACAACGAAGCCGAAGCACTGGCGCTGGGGCTTCGAGATGCGCTTGGGCTTAAGCTAGCTGAAGTGCTAGAACTTGGCGAGAGAGAACGTGAAGCGCTGGAACTCGGAGAGGTGGAAGCTGAGGGACTGAGTGAAGCGCTCCCACTACTGCTAGGCGATGTGCTTGCAGAAGGGCTTAAACTAGCGCTGGCTGAGGAGCTAGGGCTTTGTGAGGCACTTGGAGATAGCGACCTACTTGCACTGCTTGAGGGGCTAACCGAAGCGCTAGGAGATAAGGAAGCGGAACTGCTAGAGGATGGCGAGAGTGAGGCTGACGCCGATGAAGAGGGGGAGCGACTAGCAGAAGGACTAACTGAAGCACTAGGGGAGAGCGAGGCGGAAGATGATGAACTAGGGCTAAGAGATGCTGATGATGAAGAACTAGGTGAGAGAGAAGCAGAAGCACTACTGCTGGGGCTAAGTGATGCGGAAGGCGAAACACCCGCCCCACCCCCTCCAGCATTATCGTAGACATAGAAACAGGTATCTCTGCCTCCTGAAGCACTCCAAGTTCCGCTTTGTAGGTTAGCTGTATTTCCGGCATGGGTGGGCGAGGTATTGTCTTCGCCCACATTAACATAATTAGAAATATTGCCGCCCGTATATTCAACTGAAACTGCATAGTGGGTGCCATTGGTAAGAGTTATTTGGTTCCCACCTGAGAAATTAAATGTTATAAGCTGGAAAGAAGTGGTTAGAGTTGAAACATCAAAGACATCTGATGTTGCTAATGCGCTTCCTGACGGGACTGATGTTGAACCGAATGTGCCCGAAGTGGCATAGATATTAGCTGTGGCATTGCCAGTTGGCGAACCAGACTTTTCAAGATAAAAGACTGCCGAGCCAACCGCCGCCCCATTACCAGTAAATGTCTGGGCGATTCCAGCGGCTGTGGAATTATAGATAGACCCAAAAGTAGCTTGGTTACTCTCACTATATGAATCAATTATGTTAGCCAAAGGAGCCTCCTAGGCCAGCGAGTAGCCATCATAGTAATTGAGGGTTGCATAGGAACCTTGGGAGATAGCGCTACCACTCAAGCTTATACCAGATGAACCAGGTTGGATTTTGAAGTAAGTAGAGTCGGCAGATACTTTATTTATGACGTTATTACCATTTAAGGTAACGTTTAGATAATCTTTATTGTATTGGATTTGGAGGTGGTCGTTGGAAGAGTTTAGATTGACGTCAACTTTGATAAACTCGCCAGTTAAACCGTTGGTAATTACTGGGGTGGTGACTGGACCATAGATGTCAATTGACTGAGGATATGTAGGTACTGAGCCTGAATTAACAGCAGTAGCAGATACCGTGTAGTAGGTCGCCCCGAAGACGACTGGGTAGGCGAATGAATAAACAGCCGAACCAGACGAGCCATTAGGCGTTCCAGCTAGCGTGGAGGCATTCTTTAGGTTTGCTCCATAGATAGTTGGGTCTTTAACCTTGCAGAAGATTTTAAATGGTAGCACGTAGCCTTGGCGGGTATTCTCTACCGTCTGGGCATAGAGCGGTTTAACGAACAATTGCTTGGTATAATCACCACTAGCGTCTCCCCATATGTATGGTACATAGCCGTCATTGCTAAATACTGAAGCGGAGTAGGGGTCAGTCTGCTCGAGGTCGAGTGAAGAGACATCTCTTAAAGCCGCCAATCCTGAGTCATAACTGGACTCACTACCTGGGTACATAACACCTTCGATTACATAAATGGTTTGCCCTATAAGGGTGTTAAAATCAGCCACACCAGATTCAAAGGGTACTGGGATATCTTGTTCTCTTAATTGGTATTTTTGGGGCGCTCGTGAGACTGCTCGATAAACTGGGTCTAAACTAAAGTCGTTAAAGGTTATCTGGTTATCGGGGTAACCTAATGTGGCCTTTTCATATATGGCCATCTTAGACTCCTATAAACTCAGCCTGTAATTGCTGGCGCCACCTTACCATATCGGCGTAAAGTTCCCGTCGGGCGGCTACGATTTCAGCCACTGAGGTATCGTTCTTTAAGAATTGGACTAGGCGTTTCATTAACAGGTAGCGCAAGGCGTTGTAACCAGCCAAGGCGACTATATATTGCTCTAGGCCAATGTCGGTGATTGTATCGCTAGTAGTTACTTTGTAGCGGCCTCGTAGGTATAGAGTGAAACCATCAGGAATTACCTGTAAGGCTCTATCAGTGAACTGGATGGTGTTGCCCATGACTTCCCAGAGCTTAGTATCTATTTCTTCAGGGAAGTCGGTGTCGGTTCGGGTAATATAAATACCAGATACAGTGGTTAGTGTTGCGGGAATAGTGTAGCGGAAGGTCGTATCTTTGGCATCGAAAGTCAGCGAGGAGTCCCAGACTAGCGGATTAACGGCATATTTGTCATTCCAAGCATCGGTTAGGAATTGGGTAACTTCGTCATCGCTGAACATGAAGTTCGTGGAATTAGAAATAAGAGTGTTAAGTTGGGTTTTCGAGGAGGCAAATGTCATTTTTTGTTTTTCTTTCTAACTAAATATTAGCACTTTATAGCGGTAAGTAAACTCCTCCTCCAAGTTTAATAGCAGTTCTGCCATCAGTCAGGAAAATAAATCCTGGGAAATGAGGGGCTGGCGAGGGGCTTGGTGAAACCGAAGAACTCGGAGATAACGATAAACTAGCACTTGCCGAAGGCGATAACGAAGCCGAAGGGCTGAGGGAAGACGAAGGGCTAAGTGATAGGCTAGTTGAATTTGATGGCGAGAGAGAAGCTGAAGAACTGCTAGACGGGCTTAAGCTGGCGCTGGGTGATAACGAGGAGGAAGCCGAAGCTGAAGGCGAAAGTGAAGCTGAAATTGAACTACTAGGTGAAAGGCTTTGTGATTCTGAGGCACTTGGGCTCTGGCTGGCGGATGGCGAAATTACTCCGCTTGGGCTGGCGCTTGAACTAGGGGATAAAGATGCACTGGGTGAAAGGCTTTGGGAGGTGGAACTAGATGGTGAGAGGCTAGCGCTTGATGATGAACTTGGGCTGGCAGATGAAGAAGGACTTAGTGAAGCGCTAGAGCTAGAAGATGGCGATAGACTCGGGCTATCACTAGAGCTGGGGCTTAAGCTGCTGGATGGGGAAAGGCTGGCAGAGACCGAACTCGAAGGCGAAAGGCTTAGGCTTGCCGAACTGCTAGGAGATAGGCTGGCGCTGGGTGAAAGTGAACGACTAGCTGAAGACGATGGGGATAGAGAAGCGCTTGGAGATAGCGAAGCCGACCCCGAAGAACTGGGGCTTAATGAAGCTGAAGGTGAAAGTGAAGCGCTAGCTGATGAACTTGGGCTTAGTGAAGCGGATGGGCTTCTGGAGGCACTGGGGCTTAATGAACGGGACACTGAACTTGACGGTGATAGAGAAAGACTGGCGCTGGAACTGGGTGAAAGTGAAGCCGAGGGACTAACTGAGGCGGATGGAGAGAGAGAAGCCGATGCTGAGCTTGAGGGCGAAGTGCTTGCTGATGGGCTAAGGCTAGCCGAAGTGCTACTGCTTGGACTAGCAGAAGCGGAAGGAGAAAGGCTCTGGCTAACTGAACTAGAAGGGCTTGCACTAGCCGAGGGGCTTAGCGAAGCGCTGGTGCTACTTGAAGGGGATACGCTTGCCGAGGGGCTGGTACTGGCGGACGGTGATAGACTGGCACTAGCCGAGCTAGAGGGGCTAAGTGATGCACTGGAAGAACTCGATGGAGATACCGAGGCACTGGGGGAAACACTGGCGCTGGGTGATAAAGAACGGCTAGCGCTACTGCTCGGCGACAAGCTGGCCGAACTGGATGAACTCGGTGATAGCGATGCGCTGGGAGATAGGCTAAGTGAAGCGCTAGAAGATGGGCTCAAACTCTGTGAAACGCTTGAAGATGGGCTCTGGCTGGCGGATGGGCTGACCGACGCAGAAGGGGAGAGGGAAGCGCTCGCCGAACTACTAGGACTGAGTGAGAGCGATGCACTTGAAGAGGGCGAAGCCGAGGCTGAGGGTGAGAGTGATTGTGAAACTGATGAGCTGGGACTCAGCGATGCTGATGCACTGCTAGATGGACTTTGTGAAGCCGAAGGGCTGAGGGAGCGTGATGCACTTGAACTGGGGCTTAAACTAGCGGAACTACTAGAGCTTGGGCTTACACTAGCTGAGGGCGAAACACTGGCACTGGGACTTAAGGACGCAGAAGATGAACTTGAGGGGCTAACCGAGGCTGATGGTGACAATGAAGCCGAAGTAGACGAGCTGGGGCTGGTAGAGGCCGAGGGACTTAACGATTGCGATACGCTACTACTTGGAGAAACTGATGCCGAAGGCGATAGACTTGCTGAAGCCGAACTTGAGGGTGAAACAGAAGCACTCGGCGAAAGCGAAGCAGAGGGAGATAAGGATGCGGAGGTACTGCTACTAGGCGAGAGGCTTTGGGAAACACTGCTAGAAGGACTAACACTGGCCGAGGGGGATGTGCTGGCACTCGGAGAGAGTGAAGCCGAGGCCGATGAACTTGGCGACAAACTGACACTTGCGGATGAACTTGGCGAAAGACTCGCACTTGGGCTGACACTTGCTGAAGGACTAACTGAAGCTGAGGGTGATAGGCTCGGAGAGGCGCTACTGCTTGGCGAACCTGCTGAAGCTGTTTTTAGCGAGATGGTGAATATACCGACAGGGTTAGAGCCACTTAGAGAGAAACTTCCTGTAACGCTGGTGCTACTGCTTGGGGTATAGGCATCTAAAACTTGTAGGGCGACGATGCTTGAAGATTCCGTGACATCGGTGGTCATCTTAATTTGCGATGTTCCAGCAGTAATCGCTGAGAAGTTGCTACTTACTCCGGCATGGACAATTACAAAGGCGTTAGCCACTCCCGTAGTAACGGCTTGGCTAAGGCTACTGGCACTACCGTTTTGGGTTGAGGCGCTGGTGTCTATCGGGTTGGAGGTGTCCAGCCCTGAGAAGATGGCAAACCAACCCGACATCTGCGGGAAGTTACCTGATGGGGCGGCGGTAACGGTAATGACTTCACTCGATAAGTTAGAGCCGACATTAGCGTAGTAAACCGACATCCTACCACTTCCACCGCCTCCGATGGCTAGAGTAGAACCGACTTGGTGAAAGGTCAGGTGAGTAGAAGTCGGGGTCATAGAGGTAACGCTAACGTTAGAGTTGTGTATACCGACTATGACGGTTTGGTTAGCGTTCGGGGAAAGAGTCCCAGTGAAGGTGTCGCCTCCATTTACATGACCTGTTGTGTAGGTCTCAAGAAAGTCGGGTCCGGGATAACCATCGGTGTTTACATTGATTGAGTCTAGCCATAGGGTCTGGCTACTTACTGAAGTAGAAATACCCGTGCGAATTGTGGTGGCTGATGTACCGTTAAAGTTCTGGCTGGAGACCGAAACTGTGGAGTCGGCGGTAAAACTATCAGGTGTGTTATAAAGATTTATCGTTCCCGAACCTGTAGAGGAGTTAATCGTGAAAGTATATTCAATCCTCACCCATTGGTTTAAATTGATAGATGCTGTTTTAGAACCAATTGCCCCTAAAGCTTGGTCAATTATTTGAAGAGTGCCATCAGTATTGACGATAATTCCACAGTGGTCTGTGGTAGATGTTCGGCTACGGGTAACTATAAAAGCGGAAGAGGGATTAGCCGTAAGGTACATGTAAAAACGCCCGTAATAAGTCGTGGCGGCGGTTATCGTCCAGTCGGTGTAGGATTGGGTTGCAGAGACTGGAGTAGTGTACTTATAGGCTAATGTGCCGTGTGCGGCGTGGGTATTATCAAACTTAAGAGTGGCACTTGTACCAATCGTTACCCCACTCCAAGCTGTCCCTGAATTACCGCCAGAGTTGCCAGTGGTTACGGTTGTTCCATTAGAACCACCTTCAGCATTATTAAAGTTGGCTACTGCCATTTTTAGCCTCTCCTAGCTAATATACGACTATAGGACTCTTTGGCAGCAGTTTGCCAATCTTCTGGAGAAGGTGATGGGGACGGCGAACCCAAAGGGAGCAAATATTCTTTTTTATACGGTGCTTTGCGTAATTCTCTCATATAAAGACGGATATATTTACGCCTGCGAGCTTTCCTAGTTCTAAGGCTTAGTTTGGGCTTTAGGACTTTAGTGCGGTGATAATGAGCTAAGTTCTTATTAGCGTGGCACATGAAGCAATTCGATTTATAATAACCACCCCTCTTTTTACGGGTATCTTTCTGGTAGGGAAATTCGCTCAGGGGAAGTTCTTGCTGGCAGACTGTGCAGGTCTTCATACGACCCCCTACGACAACGACAGTGTTCTAATATTGCTAGAGGAGTTCCAAGTTGCAGTTAAAGTAGCGACTGTCGTACCACCAGAACCGCCGGTTTTGAATATAAAGGTTTGGGGGTTTCCCTGACCGTCATCATTGGAAGTAA
>Ga0335069_10005605_pt1 | contig 18408 bp, 14 predicted proteins | sample Lox_Sample_11_FD_206714 | JGI IMG/M metagenome (GOLD analysis project Ga0335069, IMG submission 206714) | Soil microbial communities from Loxahatchee National Wildlife Refuge, Florida, United States - Lox_Sample_1.1 | ecosystem: Environmental > Terrestrial > Soil > Wetlands | place: USA... | reverse complement strand
TATCACTTCGGCGTCGATCAAGGTCCAGTGGTACTGATGATCGAGAATCATCGCACCGGGTTGTTGTGGCAGATCATGCGCCGTTGCTCGCCAATCTTAACCGGTTTGCGTCGGGCAGGCTTTACGGGAGGCTGGTTGTAATTCGGTGACCCTGTCGTCTACAGAGTCAGAAAAGCCTTAATATGGAAGTAGTGTTGCAACTTTGAAAACGGCGACTGGGGAAGTTCCGAAAGGAACTGGGCGGCGAGGGCTCAGGCTGCCAATTCGAATAGCCGGTCGATGAAGCGATTCTGTTGGCGAACATCATCGTGGCTGAGCCACCGCGCCTGCCCCTTCCGGATCATGTGTGACGCCTCGTATCCCGTCAGCGTTAGCCCGGCCGCTCGGAACGCGCGAAAGCCTTGCTTGGCCTTCACAGGATGTTGTTTAAATATTGGACCGGTCGATGGCGGCAGCGGCGGCGCAGGGTTCCTTCCTCTTTCACTGCAACAATCGCCGCGCCATAGAGAGGGACCTTGTCGGTGTTGATGACGCGGGGTTGCGGATGCGATGGATCGCTGAGGGCCTGGCGGAACAGGCGTTGGGCCGCCGCCGCATCGCGCAGCGCCGAGAGCAGGAAGTCGATGGTTGCACCGGTGGAATCAATGGTCCGGTAGAGGTAACACCAACGGCCCTGGACTCGAATATACGTCTCGTCAACCCGCCAGGATTTGTTGGTCGGTTTAAGATGACGGCGCAGTCGCTGTTCCAGTTCGGGACCGTAACGTTGCACCCAACGCCAGATGGTCGTGTGATCCGCCACCAGACCGGGCTCGGCGAACAACTCTTCCACATCACGGAGAGAAAGCGAGTATCGAAGATACCAGCGCACGGCACACAGAATCAAATCCGGCGCCGTCTGCCGCCACTTGAAGATCGTCGGTCGGGTTGCGTGCTTCATGATCTTCTCAGGTTACCAGCCACACCCGCGAAACTTGCAACACATCCGAACGCCCAGAGTTCCTCAAAGGCAGATCTGACTCGGGACCCCAGCAAAGCTTTGGACAACGCCGAACGAATCTCAGGGGAGGTAGTCTCGGTCCGTTTGGGAAGTCGAGAACAAACGCCATCTGGAGGCCCACATGTGGTTGTAAGCAAGACAATCGTTCTCGATGCTCACGCCTTGAATCCTGGCGACGTGCGCTGGGAGCCCCTACAGCCGGACGAGCAAGCCGCTTGTGCCGACTGCGCGTTGAATTTTGTCAACGAAGTTAGCCACAGCTTCGAAACTTAGCGATTTACCTGAATTGTCACGACCAGCGGGCGCTCCCATTCGAAGCGGAAATGCAAGATCAGCGTCCTCGAACAATCCTCAACGGAAGACATTGCGATGGCCGGCGTTAATCACTTTGACTGGCCGATCTCGCGTCGTCCGGATATTGTCGAATTCGTTGCGAACGTCGATTCATGTTTCAGCATGGAAAGGATTGAGGGCCGCGCTCCGCGTGTATCCAGTCCGGAGATGTGATCGGTCAGCATTTCAACTGGCTTGGGCCGTTCATATCGACAGTTTCGGTTGGAGTTCCTCGCGCCAGAGGTAGAACTGCTGTCTTCTAAAATAACGAGCTAGAGCTCCGTAACTCGTCGCGGCAGGCTTCGCCAAACGCATGGAAGGGATCGACGGCGTCGCTGTTCAGTATTCCTCGTAGGTCGCGGAACGTTTTGTTCGGCGCCTGGTACGTTTCGATGATGGTGCTCACTACGCTTTCTGCGGCTTCGATGACCTTTGACGACGATAGAACTCGCATCCTGGCGATCAGGGCGAACAGTTTCACGAACTTACCGACTTCGGCTTGGTTATGTCCTAACGCATCTGTATACAATTGCACCGCTTCCTCGATAAAATCCTTATATAACTCTTCCCGCCTGGCTTTATTGTGCGCCAGCTGCTCTGCTCGGGCTTGAGCATTCTGGCTCAGCCATGACGACGCCAACATCGTCAATCCGCCGACGGCTGATCCAGCGAGCGCGGCAAACGCGGAAAAGTAAGCTGCGTTCATAACCGCATCCTCATTTCCATGATCTTCTCGCGAGGAGTCGCCTACCGCCTGCTGGCAACGGACCTCACTCCTCGCTCGGCGGGTGCCTTCTCAGCACCAGCCTCCGATGCCAGTCGAGGATGCTGCCGTCTTATGTGGCCCGGATCAAGAGAGAGAACCTCGCACATATGCTCGAGGACAAAAAAAAGCTCGCTCCCGTCCTCGACGAAACGAGGAATTCAGCCTCGGTAAATTCGCATCTTTTATAAAGGGAAGCGTGGAACAGGTTTCTCTGAAAGCCGCGGCCCGCCGACCACCAGTAACCCGATCACCAGCAAGACAAGTGAGTACCGCCGTAATCGCCGCCAGCATGCTTACCCAACGTACATCGAATCCGTGCGTTCAACCCAATGAGGTGAAAGTAGTGGCGCACCGATTCTAGACTGCCATAGGAAGTGAGCTGCTCGCGACCGAATTGGATAGGAAGCTCTTGCCCTGATCTCCCGCAACCGCCGTACCTTCAACCGCAATCTTTGGGACCTTCGCGGTGCCTTAACTGAGGCACTCCAAACGACGCGCCAGACGCCCCTTTTCTTCGATCAATTCGTCGAATCAACCGAAATTACCTTCGGATTAGGGCTAGCTAACCCTTAAAATGATCATGCGCCTCTGTATGTTCTGCGGGTAAATGAAGTCTGAATCCCACCCAGCCCTGACAACTTCGGCATGGAAAGAACACCATGCCCAGTGTCTCTGTAACTTGATGGGGCTTGGCGTGACTTTCCCCATCCAGTTTGTCGTGGATCACGTCATAGACGCCGGTGGTAGGTACGGTGTGTTTAACCGTGGCACAATACTGCTGCCATCATAGGGACATTCATGATGCGTGACGCGTAAGCGCACGAGTCGGGACCAATCTTTTCACGCTTGTCAGAGCAGAGGGAAAATCATCTCGCCGGCGACAGCGAAATTAAATTTGTGCGTGGCACAGACAGATGCCGCATAAATCGCGCCGCACGGCACGTGTTAGTAGTCCGGACGTTTAGTCCGGTGTTGAGGTGTCGAGTGTATCAGGCATTAGATTTCGCAGAACAAGAACGCGCGGCAATTATCCTGGCAGGGGGCGAAGGATCAAGGTTGCGCTCACTGACCCGCCGGATCATGGGCTGCGAAGTACCCAAACAGTTTTGTCCCGTAATCGGGGAACAGACTTTACTTGAGCAAACCTTGCAGCGCGTAACCATAGGCACTGACATGCGGTTGATGTCGGTGGTGCTCACACGCGCCCACGAGTCTTTCTACTCCTCAATCGTTCGCGATGTACCGGAGCGCAACGTCGTAGTGCAGCCCCAAAACCGCGGGACCGCCCCAGCTATTCTCTACTCGCTGCTGCGACTCGCCAAGGTAGCGCCAAAGGCGCGTGTGGCGATCTTCCCTTCCGACCACTTCGTCGATAACAACCACAAATTTATGCGCCATGTCGACATGGCGTTCGCGGTAGTTGGCAATCGCCCCGAGTTGACCGTGCTTTTGGGCATCAAGCCAGAATGGGCCGAAACCGATTACGGTTGGATCGAACCTGCTCTTGCGGTTAGAAACACTTCGACGTTCCAGGTCGGCCGGTTTTGGGAAAAACCCGAACCCGAGCTGGCGAAGGAGCTGTTCGTCCGCGGCTGTCTGTGGAACAGCTTCGTGATGGTCGCGCAGCTGTCAACGCTGCTGAGCCTGATCATCGTCGCGCTGCCCAAGCTCTACCTCTCCTTCAAAAAGATTCAGCCACTTTTGGGGACAACCCTTGAGACCGAAGCCGTGGAACGGTTGTACAACAGCCTCCCCAGCGCAAGCTTCTCTGACGAGGTGCTGGTACGGCACCCCGTCAATCTCGCGGTGCTCCCGGTGCACGACGTTGAGTGGAGCGACCTCGGCGAGCCGCAGCGCGTTATGCAAACGCTCTCACGCGTTCGAGTTCGTCCGGGGTGGGCTACCGCATAGTGCGGATCGGGCCGCGCCATGCAAATGATATTGGTGCTGAGTATCCGGTCTTGAAGAATCGCGTTTCGCCAGGAGATGGGTGATGGGAATAGAGGAAACAATTAGTCGGGAAGTTTATATCGGTGTGCTGGCCGACTCGCTGAACCGTACCGGGCAAGTGAGTCTCCATTTTGACAGAACGGTGCTTAGCGACGACCTGTCCCCGGAAGCTTCCAGCGAGGCAATGCTGCCCACGCAGTACTTTGACCGCATCAAGCGAAGTAAATTCCTGGATGGCGAGCGCCGACTCTTACTTGCCGTGCTGGAGGAAGCGGTGCGCAGCTATCTGAAAAACATTAACTGCCGGAGCATGAAGCAATGGACACGATTTACCGAAGTCCGGCACTGGTTTGAATCACATACTGACTCGCAAGGGCTATTTGCCTTCGAGTCAATCTGCGATCTGCTGGAAATCGACCCCGGCGTGTTTCGTAGGCGACTTACCTCGCTTAGTCGTCGCGATCTGCCATCACGCCGTCTTCGCCAGGTTACTCCGACTGCTTACCGGCGCAATCGTGCCTTGCTCAGACAACGCGCCGAGAGTAACCCCCTTTTGCTATCAAGCCAAGCGCATGAATCATAATCGTAATGACGGTCGTCGCCAAGGCAATGACCAGCGGTAATGACAGCGGTAAGAAAAATGGCAATAGCCGGCGAGGAAGAACGAGGCAAAGTGTTCGTTCTGACGGCTAGCCAGTGGTTCAGTTCAAGGTTCGGATCCTTCTATAAATAGGTCGTCGTAATGATGTGGTGTCTTAGTAAGGAACAATCTTTGAAAGCGCTAAGTCGAGCCGGTAAAGGAGGATCGGAAGACGCCGGTAGGCTTCCAGTTGTGGCGCCGCGTTGCTACGAATATATGCTGACCAGTCTGTTTCGTGAGGGGTTACGGCGGTTACTTGTTCGTCATTGATAGCCTTGGCGGCGATCGGTTGTGGCCTCTGTGCTTCGGAGGTGTGAGGCTTGGAGGATCCGACCGATTGCAACTTTCCGAGTGCTGATGCGATCGAAGAGCAATAGTCTTGCTCGAGGGTGGCGCAACGTTCGCGTAAGCTGTGCGGCAAATCCAGTTCCGATCCTGCTAGGCGCGCACGAGCAATTGCTTGGAAACGGTATGCGATTCGGATGAGGAGCGCGGCCGCTTCGATCGCAGCCACCGAGTTTTCTGTGCCACGACGGCCCTCGAGTCTCGCCTGGTCGGCCATGTTCAGAACCTCGAGCAGATTGGTGCTTAGCTGTTGGTCGACGCGACTGATCCGTCCCTCAACGAGGCTTTGTGCGGCGACCTCCTTTCCAAATGCCAATGTGGTTCGGGTCAATTTCCCGAGACTCTCGATCACTTTATCGCCAGCGTATTCCGGCCAAAGCAAAAGAAAGACAAATCCCGTCGTTAGAACCCCCAAGACAATACCCCAAAAGCGCCAGAGCGGCTTGTAGATGTCGCTCGATGGTGCGAGGCCAACATAGCAGATCAGGAAAGTAATGCCTGTCTGGATGCCAGTATAGCCTAGCCATTCGCTGCTCTGAGAGATGTAAGTGGCAAGCATGGTTACACCGAATATCGCGACCAGGTACGGTGGGAGCGAGTCGAAGTGTTGCGACACGATGATCATAGTGGCGAGCGCTGCGAGGCCACCGATTATGCATCCCGCGAGGCGCAGAATCGTCTTACGGACCACTGCACCGTACTGGTTTGGCTGGCCAGCAACCGCGATGCTCCAGAGGATAGTCTGAAGATCGGCGCGCTGTGTCGTCAGTCCGACCAGTAGACCCAATACTATGGTCGTCCCAAGCTTAATACCGAATCGAAGTCGTGCTGGATCAATAGACGGGCGCCGCTCGAATTCGTCGTCCATTTCGGTCGCTGCTGGAGCCGCCTGATCTAACAGAAGAACTCGCGGCTCCAGCAGGTTCGCGATGGCTTCCAGGCCGCTAACGAATCCCAGAATATTTAATGTCTCGGGCGTCGTCGCGTGGTCAGTTGCTAACGAAATATAGGCATTCAATTCACTCAAATAGTGAATCGTCATACCCAAATCCGAGGCCCCTTGTGCCGTTTCGTCGACATCAGGGAGCCCGGCAAGAATACGGTCGATGTGTTCCGCGAGAACTGTGTCCAGTACCTTTAAGGCGCTGCCTATTTTTTCTGCATGCTTTCCTCGGACTTCTTCGGATAAGGGCTCGTCTGCGAGCACGGCTAGACGTTCTACTTCAAGGTAGACGTTTTCGGAGGTCATAACTGCGTCGAGCAGGGCAGCAAGGCGTTGCGGCGTCGGTTTCATGTGCTGCTCGACTATATTCAAGAGCGCAAGACTCGGAGCGAGCGTCGATCTAAGCACTGGCGCATGCAGTGGAGGCGAAAAAGGATCCAGATAACGGCGGCCCACGAGTTCGAAGCGTGCCCGCGTGCGAGCTAAGTCTGTCGCAATGGACTCGAGCAATTTAGGCTCCGGCGGAGAAGGCCATATGTAGGTGTCGAAGGCAACCATTACCAGGGTCGCGACGAAGATTCCGTCAAAAGTGTAGGTCGATCCCCAGCCAATTTCACTTGGCTCAAAAATGCCGACGTAGACGGTGGTAATCGTGCCGATGGCCACCAGAGCTAGAGGCAAAAACAGTCGGGTGTTCGATAGAAAGTAGGCAATCGTCCCGAATACGGCAAAGAGAAAGGTCAGTATGAGGCCGGGGTAGTCCAACAATTTGCCGGTAATAGGCACGATCGCGGTTTGCATCGCGGCCGCACAGGTTATGGTTATGGCTCCCTCGAAAAGGCCGAATGAAATTCCGGGTTGGCCGATTCTGAAAGCGAACAACGGTCCGAACGGGCCAACTATCTGCATGATAGCTGCCAGTCCTGTCGTGAGCGTGGCTTTAGTGGCGTTGCGCGCCGCTTCGACCAAACGCCTGCGACTAGGCTGTAGCTCTCTTGCTAGAAACGTACGGAAAGACACGACGGACGCTATTTGCCTCGTATCGTTACAACGGCAGTCTGTCCCATACGGAAGGGATGGTCGCTGCCATCGCGCTTCAGATTGATACGAACAGGAAATCGCTGGTTAAGGCGGACCCAATTCAAGGTCTCTTCGACATTTGGCAGGCCAGCGACGGTTGCTCCGTTCTCTTGAAAGAGCCCCCATCCGATTCCCTGCACTTCTCCCTGAAAGCGTTCGCCGGGATAGCTCAGCAGCGAAACGTCAGCTCGCATTCCTGGTCGTATTTGATCGAGCAGATCTTCCCTGAAATAGGCGAGCACATACCAGTTGCGATCATCCACGAGTGTAAGAACGGGCTGGCCGACATTGGCGTATTGGCCCTCGGAAATGTTGAGATTTGTAACGTAACCGTCGAACGCCGCGCGAACAAAGCAGTAACCGTAGTTGAGCTGGGCGTCTTCGACAGCCTCCTGCGCCGCGCGCAGTCGCTGATTGACATTGCCGAGGATTCCCAGGGCGTCCTGTGCTTTTTGCAGCTCGGAAGCTGCGGTGGCGACGCCCGCTTCCATCGCTTTAAGTTTGTTTCGTGCCTCGACAACGTCGTTGTCGGTAACGAAGTCGCCTCGACGCAGCGGCACGATGCGGTCCAGGTATTGTTTGGCGTTGGCTGCGTCGACCCTCCGTCCGGTCAACTGTGCATCAGCAGACTTGATGGTGTCTCGCAGAGTTCTTATTTCAATCTCAGTCAGATTAAGTTTGGTCCTGGCCGTATCCAAAGCGAGCTTGTACGGACGCGGATCCACAACGAACAGTAAGTCGCCCTTCTTGACCCTCTGGTTGTCCGTAATCGGTAGTCTGATGATCGGGCCGCTGACGTGGGCCGCGACCGACGCCGTGTTCGCGCGAACATAGGCGTCGTCAGTCCGGGGATTGGTGTAATACAGTCTGTAGATGAACAACGAGAGTAAGAGCGCTGCCAAGACAACTATTCCACTTAAGGTTCGCCCGAGTGCTCGGATCAATGATGGATATCGAGGTGAAGTAATCGGTCGATGCGAAGAAGGCACGGGTTCGTTTATCTCCAGACTAGAAGCCAGCAAAGGAAGGCGACCACGAGCGCCAGGCACGAATAGATTAGGGGTCGTGGCGTCATCCACTCGTCGATCCCTGCAGCGACGAAGAGCACCCTCAACGAGAGCGAAACTAGAATGCCGGAAACGAAGCATAGTATCCACACCGGAAATTGCGCGCCAGCTATGCTGATAACCGGAGCACATACGCCAGCAATGACTGCAGGGCAGAAACTGACCGCCAGTGCGATCGCTGGTGTGAGGTTCAAGGTGTTTTCGTCGTCGACGCAGATGCTGCGCCGGTTGCATGGAGCAGAGCAGAGGACGAGACGAGGAGATCTGCCTTACTCTGAATGAGTGTGTATCGGGCGGCCATCAAGTCCCGCTCCGCCGAGATAAGATCGGTGATCGTCGCGAGGCCGTGGCGATGGCTCTGAAGATTGGCCTGGTAAGACTCTTCCGATGCGCTGACCAAGGCTTCCGAGGCGTCGCGTTTCTTTTTGGCGGAGAGGTAATCGTAATAGGCCGTCCAGACTGCGGCGACTGCATTGATCTGAAGCGATCTAAGTTCAGCGCGGGCCGCATTGCGTGCAGCGGTCGCTTTTTGCTCGCCGTAGTAGCGGTCGAATCCCGTAAACAGATTCCATCGGAGGGTCATCAGCGCGCCATAGAAAGGTTGGTTCAGATTCTGAGTATTTCCACCATTAACGGTGTAACTCCAGATTATCTGTCCATAATCTCCACCGATTTCGACTTCGGGATAGAAGTCCGACCGGGCGCGTGCAATAGCGGCTTCGTCCGAGCGCACAGCTGCGCCCTGGGCGGCAAGGTCAGGTCGTTGCTTGAGTGCGTCCTCCATGAGTGTCTCGACATCGTCGCTAAGATTGTCGGGAAGCCGGTCCAGTTGGCCGCTCTTGATACGAAGGTTAGTGTCCGCGGCAACGCCGAGGGCTTGGCGGAGTCCCGCCTCGGCGTCGCGAACCATCGACCTTGCGTTTTCGAGATCGTAGACTGCCTGCGCCTCGACTCGCTTCGCGAGCAGGATTTGCGGCCGGGTTGAAAGTCCTACTTGGTGCCGCTCCTGGACGGCCGTCAGGCTGGTACGAGCGAGCTTAAGGTTGGCCTCAGCGGCGCTCACGCTCGCGCTGGCCGCCGAGAGAACGTAATAAGCCTTTTCGACGCTGAAGACTACATCCTGGATCGCTTGATTGAAGGCGAAGTTCGCCGCGATCAGCTGCTCACGCGCACTTCGCTCAGCAGCGTGAGTGCGGCCGAAGTCGAGCAAATCGTAACTGACCTTGATTCGTGGCAGAAACGCTTCATTGCGGACGACCAGGGTTTGCCCGGGAAACTGGATGGGTAGCTTGAGATAGCCGCCGGCGGCGTCGGCATCAATCTTGGGGTAATCAGAAGCTTCGGACTGACCGAGTTGGTCCTCCGCTTCCACGGCCGCATACCAAGCATGCTGGGTTTGGGGATTTGTCCTTAAAGCGAGGTCCACGAGTGAAGGGAGATCGTAGGTCTGTGTGCCTGAGGCTCGCGGCGCGCTATTCTCGCGAAGGCGCCGAAGTTGCTGCAGGTCCGAGATCGGATTATTCAAGCCCGTGACGGATAGGGGCGGCGTCCACGCTTGGTCGGCATTCCGGGAGGGTGCAACTTCGGGGTCAGGATTGAGGTGAAGCAAAGCGCAACCTTCAGTCGCGTTCGTACATGCGAGCACGAAGACCGACAAGGATAGAACCCATGCAAATCCTCGCCTTTTAGTAGGGAAGTCGGGATCAATTGGTTTGCCCATAAACGCGCCGGTTACTGACGGGGACGGGCTGGGTTGGCCTGACCCCGGTTAATCATCGAACATCTCAGAGAGAGCTGGGCTCTGGCAAGGGCAAGATGGCGGCTGGAAGCGCAAGAGCTAAGGCACCGTCCAAGCCGCCTCCGCCCGATGCGATCGAGGCTTGTGGCCCACGGGCCGAATGGAGCTGCTGCCCGGATGCGGGATGCGCCGGAATCCTTGTTGCCCCTATGAACCGCGAATTGCACAGCCAGTAGCCCGCGTTGGCGAGCGCACGTAGCGCGCCGGCCATCCACAAAGGAAGAAGTTTAACCCACAAGTAAGCATGCCGGCGCGAAGGCCCTTATCCACTTCGCCACGATGACGGCCTTGGGTGGCGCCCAATGCGACGCACCCGGCTGCGCTTGAAAACGTCGGCAAAGCCTAGTCCAAGCCAAGTACGTGATCGGCGCTTGTCACGGTCGCAATCCACACAGCGAGCTGTTTGGCTCGCGTCACCACGAGAATCGATGTGCCGGCGTTTTTAAGCAAACCGTTGGCTGAAACCTTCCCGTCGGGGTGCGCCGAGTGAGATCCGCAAGCGCGACCACGACCGCGACAATGCGATCCTAGGCCGGGAAGGAACGCAGCCGCAGCCTTCGGAAGAGGCGCGATCGCCCGGCCTTCACCAACCTATCCAGAAGCGCCTCATCGGAATGATCGACCTCATGGAGAACCTTGGGCTCAGAGTTACTACCCGGGCTCTTTGTCCGCCTGATAGGGAGCGTCGCGGAGAAACTCATCGGCGCGACCGTAGCCGGTGTTCATCAGCGCTGCCGCATCCATCTCCCGAACGCGTGAAAATTGGTGCGCAAGCGGGCAACTTTCTAGCGATCGCACCCCGGATGGATTGCCGCCCCCGCTCCCCGACGGCGGATCCAGCGAATCGATGCTGAAGATGGCGAGTGACCCGCCCCAGGAAGGATACCGACCGGCGTCAAAGGCCGAGGCTTGGGAGTGCGTCGGTGCGATTCCCGCTTACTCGCTTGATGCTCGCGGCGGGATTGCAGCGCGACCTCTTCCAACGCAGAGTCGAAAGTTAAATCGAGAAGTTGCCGAATGGTGGCCAATTTTCTTTTGAACACAGGCTCTCAGCCATAGTACAGCCAAAGTCAGCTCACTTGCTTCTTGACAGCCGAGGCGTGCGGCGCTAAACACTCAATGACTTCGCGGGAAATCTGGCGCCCCCTGGCAGATTCGAACTGCCGACCCCAGGATTAGGAATCCTGTGCTCTATCCATCTGAGCTAAGGGGGCGCGCATTCACAATCATCCGCCCTTCATCTTTCCCGTCAAGATCGCTTACCGCGCCCGAACCCGTGCCGCTTCGAGGCATCAGGACCGCACCGAGATCCGCCTTGATGCAAATCGCCAACACAGTGCTATGCTCCGCCTGATAAACCTTAGCCAGGAGGGCTGACGTCATGAGCGAAGCAGTCACTCAATCCACCCCGAATCGGATCCCCACCCCCGAGGAGTTGGGCTTCGATCCCGGATTATTGCGCGAGAAGTATGCCGCCGAGCGTTCCAAGCGGCTCCGCGCCGACGCGAACAATCAGTATCAGGAGATCGCGGGCAAGTTCGAACACTTCAACGTCGATCCGTACGTCAAGCCGATCACCCGCGCCGCCATTACCGAAGATCTCGATGTGCTCATTATCGGCGGCGGCTTTGGCGGGATGCTCGCGGCGGTCCGCCTACAGGAAGTAGGCATCTCCAACTTCCGGATCATCGAAAAGGCCGGCGATTTTGGTGGCACCTGGTACTGGAACCGCTACCCCGGCGCGCAGTGCGATGTCGAGGGCTACCTCTACCTCCCGCTTCTCGAAGAGACCGGCTATATCCCCAAGGAGCGCTACTCTTTCCAGCCCGAGATTTTCGCTCACGCCCAACGGATCGGTAAGCACTTCCATCTCTACGAGAAGTCCTGCTTCCAAACCAAAATCAAGGATGCACGCTGGGATGAAAACGCGGGACGCTGGACCGTCACAACTGATCGCAATGACACGTTCAAGGCGCGCTTCGTGATCATGTCGAGCGGCCCGCTCAATAAACCCAAGCTCCCCGGAATCCCCGGTATCGAAAACTTTAAAGGCCATACTTTCCACACCAGCCGATGGGACTACGCCTACACCGGCGGCGATACCACTGGCGGGCTCACCAAGCTATCGGACAAACGCGTCGGGATTATCGGGACGGGCGCGACCGCGATTCAATGCATTCCGCATCTCGGCGAGCACGCGAAGCAGCTTTACGTCTTTCAGCGCACGCCCTCTTCCGTCGACGAGCGCAACAACACTCCCACCGATCCCAACTGGGCCAAGAAGCTCAAGCCCGGATGGCAGGAGTATCGGAATCGCAACTTCACCGCCCTGCTCGATGGCGTCGAACTGGAGAAAGACGAGGTCCGCGATAAGTGGACCAGTCCGCTCAAAAAGCTGAGCGATCTGCTTTCGAACAAGGGCGACGGGGCTCTCTCGGCCGAAGACAAGATGGCGCTGGCGGAGATCGCGGATTTTCAGAAGATGAATGAGATTCGCACCCGCATCGACAAGAACGTCAAGGACCATGCCACGGCTGAAGCTCTCAAGCCATGGTTCGGACAGTGGTGCAAGCGCCCGACCTTCAACGATGACTACCTGCCGACGTTCAACCGCCCCAACGTGAAACTCGTCGATACCAGCGGTAAGGGCGTTGAACGAATCACCGAGGATGGGGTCATCGTCGACGGTGTCGAGTACAAAGTCGATTGTATCGTCTTCGCCACAGGCTTCGAGGTTGGCACTGCCTATACGCGTCGCGCCGAATCCACGGTCTATGGCCGCGACGGCCTATCGCTCGCTGACTATTGGGCAGACGGGATGAAAACCTTCCACGGCTTTCTGAGCCACGGCTTCCCCAACTGCTTCCACATGGGGCTCACGCAGACGGGACTCACCGCGAACTTCACCTACATGCTCAACAAGCAGGCCTTCCATGTGGCCCATCTCATCAAGATGGTGAACGATCGCAAGGCCAAATCGATCGAGCCCACGGTCGAGGCTCAGGCGGAGTGGGTAAAGATCGTTAACAGCCCGAATCCGATGACCAAGTATCAGAGCGTCTGCACCCCCGGCTACTACAACGGCGAGGGCCTCGGCGATGGCGGTTTCCTTCAGACCGTCTATCCGAAGGGCGCACTGGCGTTTTTCGATCTACTCGCCCAATGGCGTGAGCAAGGCGATTTCGCAGGCTTGATCGTTAAGTAAGTCGGAACTCGCTGGGATCGGCTGCCCGACAGCCGATCCCAGCAGCACGGCTCCGATCTGCAAGAGACTCACCGCGAGCAATTTCAGGAGGCGCTCTCCGAACGCTCCCCCGTGAAGGGCAGCGGTGTCCCGCGTCTCACGCCGGTCTTCGGAATCAGGTTCGTCCATGATAGACATTTCGGGTTTCTTGTACGGCTATTCGTATCTGACCGACGGCTTTCGTGACCGCGTTCGCGGTGGTTTCAATCGTCGCTGAACGAGAGCGCACGAGCCTGGAGGGCCTTTCTCAACATTTGACATTTAAGCGTATTAGCGCCTACTGTTGGCTAACCCGAGGCTTATGGGAACATGAAAGCCTTGGCTTGCAAAACGTTCGCGCGATTATTTCTCGTCGCCCTAGCAATCTCTGAGCGGAGATTCCAGTGATCACTGATGTCCAGCGGAAGCTTGTTCCTAGGCGAGAGACGCAATTCCATTATTGGCTGAGAACTATCGGGCTTCCGGCACTGGCACTCCTTTTTGCCGTCCTCGTTGCCGGACCTACAAGCGTCGCCAGCGCAGCAAGCGGTGGCCAAACGCTACTGGTCACCAACGGCCTCGATGTCAAGGCCTACCCTGCGAACAGCGGCGGCGACTTGCCGCCGCTTGCGCTGACCACCGATATGATCACTCCGCGTGGACTCGCTCGCGATTCGAGCGGACGCCTGTATGTGACCAATGTCGCCACCAGCACGATCACCATTTATCCCGCAGACGCCACGGGAAACGTCGCGCCGCTGGCCGTGATCGGCGGCGCCGCGACTGAGCTCGACGGTCCTGGCGCGATCGCCGTGGACACCGCCGGGAAGATTTACGTCTTGAACGTGAGAGGAGGGGAGAATCAAATTCTGGTCTATCCCCCGCTTGGTGCTGCGACTGGTGTGCTAAACGAGCCGCCGTCGAGTGCGATCAGCGGCTCGGCAACTCAGTTCGCGGCACCGGTTGCGATGGCTCTAGATGAGGCCGGAAATCTCTACGTTGCTAACACGGGTACTCCCGGTTCCATCACAATCTACGCCGCCGGTGCGACCGGGGACGCGGCTCCGAAGGCGATCATCGCCGGTGCCGCGACCGGTATGCACGACCCGGTTGGGCTTGCGGTGGATTCACACGGCGCAATCTACGTCGCCAACGCAGTAACCTACAAGAGCGCCTATCGGCCCTATCCCGGTAGCATCTTGATTTTCCCCCCCGGCAGTACAGGTAACGTCGCACCGGAAGTGACGATCACCGGCGCCAACACCACCCTCGATTACCCGCAGGGTCTGGCCGTCGATTCCAGCGGGAATATCTATGTAAGCAGCGCCTCGGGATCCGACGTCAGCGTTTTTGCGGCCGGGAGTGCGGGCAATGCTGCTCCAATTCTGACGCTGACCAGTGCAACTGGTCCTCTCTTCCCCTACGCTTTGGTACTCGATTCTGCCGGAAATCTTTATGTCCTCAACACCGTCGGTGGACCCACGGAGAAGGGCGCGATCATGGTCTACCCACCCGGCAGCACGGGCAGCACTCCGCCCACCACGACCATCAGCAGCAGTTTCAACGGCATAGAGAATGCCGACAGCATAGTGGCGGACTCGCTTGGCAATATCTACGTTGGGAACTTTACCGGCGGCGCCGATCAGCACGGAAGTGTCACCGTCTATTCCGCTGCGAGCTACGCCGCGGGCCCACCGATCGCGACACTCGCGGGGGCCGCGACCGGGCTGTCTAACCCCTTGGCGCTCGCTGTAGACTCAACCGGCCGCCTAGTCGTGCTCAACTCCAACAACACCGTAACCGAGTATTCGTCTGGCAGCGCGGGCAACGTAGCCCCGGCAGCCACGCTCGATCTCGATACCAGGAAGGGTGAGTCCCCAAGCGGAATCGCGGTCGACTCCGCCGGCGATCTGGTGGTTGTCAATCAGAGTGGACCTGCGTGTTCTTCCGAATCAGCGGTAATTGGATACAAGCATGACTGTCGCAAGGGTAGCCTCGCGATTTATGCATCAGACGCCGAAGGCGCCGCCGCCCCGCGTCAGGTTATAACAGACGGTGTTGCCGAGCCTGGTGCGGTAGCGACATCCACCGATGGCAGCATCTACGTCGCGATCCAGAGCTCGATAGACTGCCCGTGGGGTTTCTGCTCGTCCTACGGTCCCAGCAGCATCAGGGTTTATGGTATGGGCCGCAAGGGCACTTTCGCACTGCGGGCGACGATTCGCGGCAAAAAGACCGGACTTCGTCTTCCCTATTATTCCTACGGCATCGCGCTTGATTCCAGTGGCAATATCTACGCGCCGGGTATCGACCCCTGGGGCTACACGGGTGAAATTTTGATTTTCCCACCTGGCTCCACCGGCGACGTTGCGCCCACCCTCAGGATCGGGGGATCGCTGACATCGTTTTTTTCCTATGGTTCGGTGGCTCTAGCGCTCGCGCCTGCGATCGCTCCGTGACGCGCGCTTCCCGTCAAGGTCATCGACGAGTCGATTCGATTTTCTGTCGACAGCATCCAACCGCAACAACCGAGGGCGAAAAGATTACAGATCCGCGGTCTCCCGAGAAATCCACGTCGACATTGGGCACTGGTTCAGTAAACCAGTACCCGACATTGGGATAACCCGGCGAGGTCGCTCCTAAGACTCTGCCTAGTAGCTTCGCTCGGGTTACCGAAACAACCACGCCCGGATCTAATCGTGCGTCATCGGCTTACGTTGTAGTTTTCTGCCAGCGCTGCGTCTGCTCGGCCAATGGCGCGAACCGTTGATTTCGCAGGCTTGATCGAAAGATAGATGATCGAAGGGGAGCTGCTGTGGCCAGCCACTCCCCTTCTCGCACTACAGGTTCGGTATGAAGACCTTGGAAGCGGTAATCTTGAGCGTGCCGGGCGGCTTGGTCTGATCGATCATTCCGGTTACGGTACCCCATCCTCCCTGCGCTCCTATAGTGGAACTCACGATACCGAGTCCACCCGTAACGGTGTCCTTTTGCGGCGTTTTGGGGGTCGAGCAGATCGTTCCGGCAATGCTGTCCGTCTCGTTCTCCGTCGTATGGAGCTTCTTGATCGGCGCGGAGAATTTCATGACCGCAAAGAACGGCACGCATCCTTCGGTTTCGGAGAGCGTCGTCGTTGCACCCAGATCAATCGTCACATCCAAGGTGGCCCCCTTATTCGTTCCCAGTAAGGGGCCACTTAGCACGCCGGTCAGTTCGTCGCATTCGCAATTTCCGCTGGGACAATAATGGTCGTAGTCCGCAGCCGAAACGCTACACGCTCCCACAGTCGAAGAACTCGGCAATGCGCCGGAAAAACTCACACTCGTCGTCAAAGAGCGTGCCGAGACCTGTGAGCTGAACATCAGGACCGACGCGATGACTACCAACCCGATTCGATGACCCATTACTCTTGTTTCTCCTCTCTTTCGCGACGTACGTACGAGAACGCTGTCGACCGCGATGTTTCTAGTTCAATAGATTCAGCAAGCTAAGTGCCACTGACTATTTCGATGCTGCGGAATGCGATCTCGATCTTCCTACAAGATAAGACGGTCGCTAATTGAAGCCATCGCATCTTTAGCGCCTTGACACAAAAAGACCTCTGTTGGTTTTCCTTAGAAATGGTGCCGAAGGAAACAGTCCCGATGACTCCATCGGCTACGTCGAGACACTCTCTTTCGCCAATCAGATTCTGCATATCACTGGACAGCCTGATCCATTACGTGCTTCAAACGGACCAGCAGCCGATGCGGCGAAGGAGACCCCAAGGATGAAAGTCGGAGTGATGATCGCGGCGACCGCCGAAAGCGGCAATCTCGCTGAAATCGCCCGCGAGGCGGAAAACCTGGGCTACGAGTCGTTCTTCATCCCCGAGCATCCGGTGGTCCCAATCGGCTTCAAGACACCGACTCCCGGCGGCGGCAAACTGCCCGAGCATTACGGCCGCTGGATGGATCCCTTTATCGGTCTCGCCCTCGCCGCTGGCGTCACCAAAAACATCAAGCTCGGCACCGGTATCTGCCTCCTGCCCGAGCGCGAAGTTCTGATTACCGCCAAAGCGATCGCGACCCTCGATATCGTATCGGGTGGCCGCGTCATCCTCGGCGTCGGCGCCGGATGGCTCAAGGAAGAGACCGAAGCGACGGGCGCAGTTTTCGCCACGCGATGGAAACGGTTGCGCGAGACGGTCGAAGCCCTGCGTATCCTGTGGACCAAGCCCGAAGCGAGCTACTCCGGCGATATCGTCCGCTTCCCTGCCCTGCGATGCGATCCCAAGCCGGTGCAGCCCGGCGGTCCTCCGATCTTCCTCGGCGCGCACGGCCCCAAGGCTCTGGAGCGAGTGGTGCGCACTTACGACGGATGGTGTCCGGTCTTCGGCAGTGCCGAAACCTTCAAACGCGATGTGGCAGCACTGCGCAAGCTGGCCGCTGAAAAGGGCCGCGATCCCGCATCGCTACGCATCATGGCTTTCGCCTCACCCGGTGAGGATGGCGTCCCGGAGGATCAACTGAAGCTTTACGCCGAGGCCGGCGCGGAGCGTATCGTGCTCTTCTCGCAACGCGACGCGATTGCGATGGCCCAAGGTCAGACGCTCGAGATCATCCGCCGCATCGCCCCGACGATCGACCGCGCCACCCGACTCTGAGTCGTTGCGAAAAGCCGCCCTCTCTTGTCATCCTGAGCGGAGCGAGTCTGGGAGCGGAGTCGAAGGATCTGCGCGGAGCGATTCCCCCCTGCGATTTCTAGTTGCAGCCGTGGCTCGTTGCGGTCTTGTAACACTTCTTGCCGTTCGGAGCTGTGTACACGCCCTTGCCATTCTTGCTGTAAGCCGTGCCACCCTTGCTCGTTTGCGTCGTGGCAACACCGTTCGCGTTTTTTTCCGACTTCCATGCGGTCCCGGTTTTCGAATTGTATCCGGCGGCGCTTTCACCGTTGCTGCACACGACTCTGCCGGCTTCGTTGGTGGTGCAGCTTCCGAATGCGTACGAGGAAACCAGCATCAGAGAAAAAAACAACCCTAGAACCTTCATCACACTCTCCCATTTCTTCCAAAGTTAGCGTCCGTAATACCAGGAAAAAACAAAGGGGGCGGGACCTTTCGGTACCGCCCTTTCCTTTGAGTTTCCCGCCCCACTTTTTTCGTGTGGCGCCTAAGACCTACGGTAGTTTTGAACCCGATTCAAGCAGGCTTCTTCAGCTCCGCCTCGACCGCCGCGATTATCGCCGGATCCTTCGGCGCGATATCAGGCGCGAACCGCCCGAC
>Ga0335069_10005604_pt1 | contig 18411 bp, 8 predicted proteins | sample Lox_Sample_11_FD_206714 | JGI IMG/M metagenome (GOLD analysis project Ga0335069, IMG submission 206714) | Soil microbial communities from Loxahatchee National Wildlife Refuge, Florida, United States - Lox_Sample_1.1 | ecosystem: Environmental > Terrestrial > Soil > Wetlands | place: USA: Florida... | reverse complement strand
GGTCCGCGCGATAGTCGAACAAGTAACGGTAGAAGATGGCGTACGCCGCGGCCACGTCCGGCGGCGCCTGCCGCAGATCGAGCGTCTCCTGTGGCACGGGAAGACGCGGTACCGGCTCGCCCGAATGCACGGCCAACAGAAGCGGCCCGCGCCGTTTTTCCGGCAGCGGTACGGGCTCCCACATGCGCGTGGTCTGCAAGCGGCTGCGGTTGTCCACGGCAAACGGCAAATCGGCCGGCAATTCAACTCGCGGCCGCAGCGGCTGCGAACGAACTTCCGCGCTGCCTTCGGTGACTTCATACACGAATCCCGCGGCCAGCGGCGGCAGCTCCTGCACCAAGCCGGACGGCCACAGGATGCGCACCTTCTCCGCGCGCGCGCGGTCGCCCATGCCGAAGTGCATGCGCTTGGTGTGCTGCGAAAGATACGCCGAGCCCGCCGCCAGCCACTTCACTTGCCCATCGACTTCCACGCGCGCACCGATGCCATCGCGATTCGATTCGGTTCCGCGCAGCGCCAGCACCAGCGTTTGGCGCCCCACTCCACAGGCGTTTTGGAAGACGCGCACTTGCGGCGCCAGCCGGCTCTTCAGCACGACATCGAGATTGCCATCGCCATCGATGTCTGTGAATGCAAACGAGCGGCTGTCTTCGCCCCGGTCGAGACCACTTACACCTGTGAAATTGTAATATCGCCCGGCCCGCCGCACGAAGAACAGGTTAGGCTCCGGCGCGGCCCAGCTATAGTCCTGCCTGATGAGTTGGTTGATGGCGTTCCAGCCGTTTTCGTAACCAGGCGCCGGCGCAAATTTCGCGGGTGACTTAGACACGACCTGCCGGTAGAAGTAACTCATCAAATCGGCCTTGCTGTTGTTCGTCAGCATCCCGCAGGCAATCAGAAGCTCCGGGCTGCCATCGTTATCGAAATCATACCCATCGCAGGACCACGACCACGGGCAGATCTCGATGCCCTGCGAATCCCCGGTGTAAGTAAACGTTCCGTCGCCGTTGTTGTGATATAGCGAGTTGCCTTTCACGTGGTGGCGGTAAGCTTCGCGAAGGGCGGGGTCCAACCTGGCGGGTCCAAAAGCCGGATCGTTGACGATGCGCTGGCCGCAGGAACTCCACATGTTCGAGACCAGCAGATCGGGCCGGCCGTCACCATCGTAATCCAGCCACGCGGCGCTCATACCCGGTCCGAGGTCCACTACGCCGGCCTCTTCCGCCACGTCCCGGAAGTGGCCATGGTCGTTGTGATAGAGATTCTTGCGCCCGAAATCATTGGTGACGTAGAGATCCGGCCAGCCATCGCCATTGTAGTCGCACCAGGTGGCCGCGAAGCTGAAGTGATTGTTGTTGTGGTCCATCCCGGCCGCAGCGGTCACGTCTTCGAAGTATGGCGGATCGTGATCCAGGCGATTGTGGAACAGAAAATTGGGCGGGCCGTTGCGGGCGTCGTGATAAGGCACCGGATAGCGGTATTGCGCTTCGCTCTGGAAGAAGATGTAGCTGCAGAAATATAGATCCAGGCGGCCGTCCCGGTCGTAGTCCGCGGCCGCCACGCTGGTGAACGCGCCTTCGGCCGGCGAGGCGAAGCGAAAGGCGTCCGGCACCAATAGAAAGCGGCCTTTGCCATCGTTCAGAAACAAGTCGGGTCCGGTGTTGCGCACCAGCACCAGGTCCTGATGACCGGAATTGCGCAGGTCGACGAACAGCGCGGCGGGCGTGTTGTCCAGAATGTCGAGGCCGGCATCCTTGGCGATGTCTCGAAAGCGGCCGTGGCCATCGTTTTTATACAGACGGTTGGGCAGTCCGCCCGGCTGCAGGACGTAGATTTCGTCCCAGCCATCGTTATCGATGTCCGCCGCTGCAATGCCGATCTCGCCGTACAGATCGATGCCGCAAGCCGGATCGAGGTTCGATCGCCAACACGGAATACCGCGCGCGAGTTGCTCGCGAAACGATGGCTCGTCCGCGAACGCCGCGCCGGTGACATCCCGAAACCACGGCTTGTCCGCATGGGTCAGGATCTCTTCGACGGGTTCGAGGTGCGTGATCGCGGCGTCCCGCCAGCCCAGCTTCCAGTAGCCCACGCGATACTCGAGCCTGCCGCGATGGCGGCTGCGCACCTCGTATCGCACCAGGTCGTGTGGCAGCGCATAGAAACGCGCGCGGTCGATTTGGCCGAGCGATGCGCGCCACTTCTCCCATCCCGCGGGTGCGTCGCCTTCGCCGAAGACCGCGCGGGCCACGCCGGGCGCGATCTCGTGATAATCGCGTGCCGCCGGCGACGCGCCGCCGCAACCGGTGGCGAATGGAGGATGACCCTGCCGTGCGGCTTCACCAAGACGTGCCTCGATCTCCATGGCAATCTTCTCGCCGGGGAATTCGTCGAGTCCGGGCTCGGCAAACTGAAGCAGGGAAGCGTACGGAGGCTGTTGGCGGAACTTAATGGGGAATGGCGCGCTCGCGTGTCCTTTGGCGGTGAAACAGCAGGCTCCGGCCAATGCAGCCAGGAACTCGCGGCGCTTCCACATCACCCTAGGATACTCGGGAAACCGCGCAGGGTGAAACCGGGAAGCGCCGCCTCACCGCGGGCCGCGCACCGAAACAGGTTAATGGATCCGCATGCCGTGTACCGGCGCCGGCATCGGCTCGCCGGGCCTGAGCGCCGCCCACAAGATCCGGTTCAGCTCATCAGGATCGGCGCGATCATACTCGGAGAAGTCGAGTTTGAGCGAGGCACGCGCTCCTGGTCCCGTGGATGGATTGCGCGCCATCCGGTCCACTGGCGGCTCCATCGCATCGTAGGCTTCAAACGCCGGGTCGGGTGTGAACGCGGAATACAAGGGCGTGGCCGCCGTATCGAACTGGGTCATCGGCGGCAATCCCAGGATCAGCTCGATCGTTCGCACGAAGGACGACGTTGTGTACATGGTGCTGTCCACGACGCCGCGCTTCACCCACGGCGAAATCACCAGTCCCACGGTGCGATGCGCGTCCACATGGTCCGGCCCATTTTGGGCGTCGTCTTCGATCACGAAGACGGCTGTCTCTTTCCAGAAAGGCGAGTGACTGATGGCTTCCACAATCTGGCCCAAAGCGAGATCGTTGCTGGCCACTTCGGCGCTGGGCGTGAACGCGCCGGGCTTCAAACCGTGCGTGTGATCCTCGCCGAGCGACATGACCATGAAATTGGGCCAATCGCCGGTCTTCTCCGCTGCGTGCATTTCGCGAATGAAAACCGCGGCACGATCCGTGTCACGAGAATCTTTGTTCTTCACTTTGAGCCAGTCGCGGGAGACATGACCGGCGAGCGAGCCGACCGCCTTCACTACCGGCGCGCTGTCAGGCGTCGAGACAAAGCTGGCCATCTCACCGTAAGTCCGGAAAGTAAGATGCTTCCGCGCACAGGCATCCCACAGATATCCGGCCGGCGAGGACATTAACCGCTCGTCGGCATCCGGTTCGCCGCGCTTGCTGTAACTGTTCGTCCAGGCACGCTCGTTGAAGTCAGTGGCGTAGGCGGCGTTCGACCACTGGTGCCCGTCTTCGGATACTTCACCATCGCAATAGAGATTGTCGAAAGTCACCAGTTTGCGCGCCAGCGCGTGGGCGTTCGGCGTCACCTGTTTGCCGAACAGTACTAACTGAGGGTCGCTGTTGCCGTAGCCTAAGTCGCCGAACACCTGGTCGTAAGTGCGATTCTCACGAATAATGTAGAGCACGTGATGAATCTTGGGGAATACTTCGTGCTCGATCTTAGCCGCCCAGTTGGAATTTACATATGCTGTAGGCGAGGGGACATTGGCGCGCACTTGTTTCGTGTACGCGGCGAGTTGCTCCGGGTCGGGTAAGTCCACAATCGAAACGTGGCCGCTCAGCACGGCGCCGATGTAATCATACGGGGTGGCCGGATTCGGAGTCTTCTGCTGGAAGATGGTGGAGGCCGGAAAGTTGTTGCGGAACCCCAAGCCCTTGCCGGTGCCGACGTAGATCTGCCGGCCGTCCGCCGAGACAGCCAGCGTGCTGGGATACCAGCCGGTGGGAATGAATCCCAACACACGCGACTCGCGCGCATCCGCGACATCGATGACCGCCACGTTGTTGTTGTCCGCATTCGCCACATATAGCCGCTGCCCATCCGGCGAAAGAGCCAGCGCATCGGGCGTGGAACCGACTGGCGCGCGCGGATCGAGAGACGTACGAATGGTCTCGATGACCGCGCTCCCTTTGATCACGCTGACCTCGTTCGATCCGGAATCGGCCACGAACAAGCGGCCATCCTTGGCCCACAGCATCTCGTTAGGATGGCTCCCGACCGCAATGCGCGCCGTCTCCCGCAGCGATGCGCCGTCCAGCATGCTGACGGACCGGTCGCCCCAATTGGAAACCGCGAGTTGCGTTCCGTCCGGAGAGAACACCACGGCAAAGGGCCGGTATCCGGTCTTCACGTGCGCCTGGTCCGCGAAATCTTTGCCGGCCAGCCGGTAGAGCGTGTCGGTCTGAATATTCAGCGCGTACAAAGCGCCATGCGCGTCCAGCGCGAGTCCTGAAATATAGCGATCCTTCTCGGCGAGGCCCTGGATGGCGATGGCCGGCTCCGGAGTCAGTTGACCGCCGGACCAGCGCACCCGCAGGATCGGTTTATCGATCGAATCCTTCATCTGAGGGTGCAGGCCAAATTGGGCCATGGCGCGGACAAAGCCCAGCTCGGGCCGTCCACCGCCCGAAATATACGCGGTGCCGCTGGACGGATCGAAGGCCATGCCCTCCCACGCCTTCACCACATCCACAGTGGCGATGCGTTCCCGCTTGCGCGTGTCGATGACGCTCAGACTGTGATCGTGAAAACCGGCGGTGAGGACCAGGAGCTGCGATCCGTCGCCTGTGACGGCCATTTTCATGGGCAAATCGCCGGGTAATTCGATGTGCTGTCCGGCCGGCGTAATGCGCCAGCCATTGGGAAGCGTGAGCGCGGCGGTGGAGTCTTTAATATCCGGCAGTCGGTTCGGGCGAGGGAGCGTGGCGGCCAAGCCGGCACCAGCCATCACTGCAAGGGTAACGTGCAAAACAGCACGAAGACGTTTCATAACGGTTCCTTCAGTCGCGGACGATACCATCAACGTCCCATAGCGGGTGGCACACGTCAACACAATTCTCGGTTACAGCGCGCGTGGGACGGATCTGGGCAGCAGGCTACCGAGCGGGCAAGGCTTCAAGGCACATGCTTCGAGTTGACGGATACACCCCCAGTCGCCGACTGCTGCGGCGGGCATCCGTCTGGCCGTTTTAGAATTACCCCTTGCTAATTGTCGATAGTCGATGCATAATTGTCGATAATCGAGGTATCGACGACATGCCCAAACCATCAGATTTGTTGCAAGGAACACTCGACCTTTTGATTTTGAAGACCATCGCCCGTAAGCCTCTGCACGGTTGGGGTATAGCGAAGCGGATACAAACCCTCTCGGGCGACATCCTGGCGGTCGGCCAGGGATCGTTGTACCCGGCACTGTACCGGCTCGAAAATCAAGGTTGGATTTGCGCGGACTGGGTGGAGTCGGATCTCGGACGGCCGGCGAAGGTCTATGCTTTAACCCCGGAGGGCCGGAGACAACTGGAGCGCGAACTCAAGAGTTGGAACCGCCTCTCCTCCGCCGTCCAGCTTCTCATCCAAAACGCCTGATACGGGAAATCTATGCGGATTATTCGGATCATCAAACGGCGCGTTCATGCGTTGCTGTATCGTTCCAATGCCGACGCGGAACTGCAACGCGAGATTGAAATTCATATGCAGCAACTCACTAACGAGGCTATCGCCGCGGGTATGACTGGGGTCGACGCGCGGGCCATGGCCTTGCGGGAATTTGGACCGATAGACCAAATCAAAGAGAAGTGCCGCGACACTCGCCGCGTAAGCTGGATTCAGGATTTCGTCCAGGACTTACGCTACGGCGTTCGTATGTTGCGACAGTCGCCCGGGTTCACCGCCATCGCTGTAACCACTCTAGCCTTGGGCATTGGCGCCAACACCGCGATCTTCAGCATTGTCGATGCAGTGCTTTTGCGATCGCTTCCGTATCCCGATCCCGACCAACTCGTCCTGATGTTCGATGTCCCGCTGAACCGGCCAGACGCGCTGTCAGGCATTTCATACCGGGACTTCACCGAGTGTCGCGGCCAGAGCCGCGTATTCAGCGAGATGGCGGGCAATACATTTCACGATCTCACATTGACCGGCGCAGGCGAGCCATCCATTGTGAACACTGCGGACGTGACGCCGGAAATATTCTCGGTGCTGAACGCAAAGCCGCTGGTGGGCCGCACGCTGCTGGCCGAGGATGGCAAGAAGGGCGCGGCAGCCGTGGCTGTTCTGAGCGAGAATCTCTGGCGCAGCCGTTTCGGTTCCAATCCAGGACTGATTGGCCAATCGATCGCTCTCGACATGCGCTCATTCACCGTGGTCGGAATCCTCCCGGCCAGCTTTCGCTATCCTGAGGGCGCTCCCGCGCAGGACGTGTGGATTTCTGTCACGCAGGACCCGCTGTTCGGGCCTTTGACGTCGCAGCCGGGCGTACGTTTGCTGGGCGTGCTCGGCCGGCTCAAACCAGGCGTCCCGCTGGCGAAAGCTCAGGCCGAGATGAAAACCCTCAGCGCGCGGCTCGCGAAGCAGTTTCCCGCGGAAGATTCGGAATTCGCGATCCGCATTAAGCCTTACCGGCAGGTGGTGGTCGGGAATCTGAAACCGGCGCTGCTGATCTTGCTGGGCGCGGTTGCCCTGGTGCTGTTGATGGCCTGCGCCAATGTCGCGAACCTGCTTCTGTCCCAGGCCACTTCCCGCGGGAGGGAAATCGCTGTGCGGCTCGCGTTGGGAGCTTCGCGCGCGCGTATCGTCCGGCAATTGCTCACCGAGAGCGCGCTGTTAGGCTTGCTCGGCGGGGTTGCCGGTATGCTGCTTGCTGGGGGCGCCGTCCGGGGTCTTCAGCCTTTCTTGCCGTCTGATGTGGCCCCGATCGGTGCGATTCATGTCGGAGGCCCGGTGCTGGCTTTCGCGCTGTGCTTGTCTCTGGCTGCCGCATTGGCGTTTGGACTGGCGCCCGCACTGATCGCAACACCCGCGAACTTGCAGAAAAACATCAAAGAGGGCGGCGAGCGTACCGGCCAGCGAGGTGGCCGGCATCTGCGGAGTTTCCTGGCGACTACGGAAATCTCGCTGGCCACCATGCTTTTGATCGCGGGCGGTCTCCTCGTCCGCAGCTTTGCGCTGGTCACGTCCGTCAATCCGGGCTTCGATCCGCAGAGCGTCACGGAAGCCGAGGTCTCGCTGCCGCAATTTCAATACTCCACGCCGCAGCAATGGACGGCTTTCTCGAACGAATTGCTGGCGCGCCTCCATGCGCTGCCCCGCTTCACGGACTCCGCTCTGGCGGCTCCACTGCCGATGGACCGCCAGGGCCAAGCCGCCTTCGCGTTCACCATTGCCGGAAATCCCAAGCTTCCTCCCGGGCAATCCACTACCGCCAATTACGCCACGGTGAGTCCCGGTTATTTTCGCGTGATGCGAATTCCGCTGCTGCACGGCCGTGTTTTCTCCGCGCAGGATTCGCCGTCGAATCCGAGCGTCGCGATCATCAACGAAATGCTGGCACGGCGTTATTTCCCGAACCAGGACCCCATCGGAAGGCAAATGAGATTCGGATTTCCGCCAAACGGCAATGTGGCGCGTGAAATCGTCGGCGTCGTCGGCGACGTGCGGGATGTGGCGCTGAGCAAAGAACCCGGCCCGCAGATGTATGTGCCTTTTGCTCAAGCGCCTCTCTATGGAGGGGAGGTCGTTGTAAGAAGTTCGTTGAGCGCGTCGAGCGTGGCTGCTGCCATTCGCCAGGCAGTGCACTCCATTGACAAAGACCTCCCGGTGACGAATGTCGCGTCGTTTCCGGACGCGCTCGGCCAATCGATCTCGCGGGAACGGTTTCGCACGCTGCTTCTGGGGTCGTTCGGCGCGATTGCTCTGGTGCTCGCCGCCGTCGGAATCTTCGGCGTGATTTCCTACTCGGTCTCGCAGCGTACGCACGAAATCGCAATTCGCATGGCCCTCGGGGCAGAGCGCCGCGATGTCTTGCGTCTGATCTTAGGACAAGGCGCGAAGCTTGCCCTGCTTGGCTTGGGGATCGGTGTCGTTTTCGCACTTCTGGTCACGCGGTCGATCGCAAGCTTGCTATACAGCGTCTCAGCGACGGATCCGCTGACCTTCGGCATTGTGGCCATCGTTCTGTTCGGCGTCGCCGTGACTGCCTGTTACATCCCCGCTCGCCGCGCCGTGCGAGTTGATCCGATGGCCGCTCTCAGATACCAATGATTCGTCCGTCGCGTCAGAATTCGACCGGCTCAACCGTCAGGCTGTCTCATCTTGTATTTTGAGTCCTGCGACCCCATCACGAGGTCTTCGGGAGCTGTCGATTGCTCCTATAATCAGTGCTGCATGTATCGCATACTCTTGACCTGTGCAGTCCTGGCGACGTTTTCCGTAGAAGGACTGGCTGCGCCGCCGGACGACGCGATGGTGTTTACTGTCTCGATGCCGCACCCGGCCAGCCACCGGTTTCACGTTTCCCTACGATGCGGCGGTCTGAGCGGTGAAATACAGGATTTTAAGCTGCCGGTCTGGACGCCGGGCTTCTACCGCGTTTTGGATTACGCGCAGTTCGTTCACGACTTCCACGCCGAGGATGACGCGGGACGACCGCTGCCCTGGGAGAAAGTCACCAAGAATGCCTGGCGCGTCGTGACCGGTGGCGCCGCGGCGGTCCTGGTGAACTACGATGTTGAGGCTACGGTCTCGTTTGTCGCGCGGAGTTATCTGGATGACCAGCGCGCCTTCATCGCACCGGCTGCAATCTTTATGCATCCCGCGGGGCGCCTCCGGCAGCCCGTGACTGCCTCGTTTCAAATGCCCGCCATCTGGCGGCACATCGCCACCGGCCTCGATCCGGTGCCGGGCCAACCCAATACGTTCAGGGCGCCGGACTTCGACGTGCTCTATGACAGTCCCATTCTCTTGGGGAACCAGGAGATCCTGCAGTTCACCGCAGCGGGCCGGCCGCATACGGTGGCGATGGAGAACGTCCCGGCCGGCGTCAATCGGGAGAAGATCACGTCCGACTTGCAGCGCATGGTGCAGGCGGCCACACGGCTCATCGGCGATGTTCCGTACCAGCACTACACATTTCTCCTGATGGGAAAGGGAAACGGCGGTATCGAGCACGCCAACTCCGCGGCGATCTCCTTCAACGGCGAGAGCCTTCTCAAGGAAGAAGGCTACCTGCGCTGGTTGAGCTATGTGGCTCACGAGTACTTCCATACCTTCAACGTGAAGCGCATCCGGCCGTTGGCGCTGGGACCTTTCGACTACGATCAAGAGAACCTCACGGATATGCTGTGGGTCTCCGAAGGGCTGTCGGTTTATTACCAGGACCTGGTGCTGGTCCGCGCTGGGTTGATGAGCCGCGAGCAATACCTCGAGAAGATGGCAGCCGCTATCACGAGGTTCGAGAATGCGCCCGGGCATCGGTACGAGTCCGCGGCTGAGGCCAGCCTCAATACCTGGGGTACCTCGCCGGTTGCGGTCGACCGGAGCACGTCCATTTCCTACTACGACAACGGCGCCATGTTGGGCGCACTGCTGGACCTGAGCATTCGCCAGGAAAGCCACAACCGGGATTCGCTGGATGATGTGATGCGCAGTCTCTACCGCGATTACTACCAGCGGCGGCGGCGCGGTTTCACCGGCGCCGAGTTCCGCGCGGAGTGCGAAAAGGCAGCCGGCCGATCGCTGGCAGAGGTCTTCGACTACGTAATTGCCAGTCGGGAGATGGATTACGCGAAGTACCTTGGGTATGCCGGGTTGCGTGTTGAAAGGCTGACCGACGCAGCGCCGGGCGCCTACCTCGGCGTCAACACGAAGACGCAAGACAACGGACTTGAAGTAACCGATATTGAGGCGGATTCGCCGGCGCGCGCCGCGGGGCTGGCCGTCGAAGACCACATTCTGGAACTGGACGGCGCGCAAGCTACAGCGAAAAATCTGCAGGATATGCTGTCGTCCAAGAAGCCCGGCGACAAGGTCAAGTTACAATTTTCGCGCAGCGGAGTGACCCAGGAGATCGACATCGTACTGGGACAGAATTCGAAGCGTACATACAAAATCACGGCGCTGGACGCGCCGAATCCGCTGCAGTCGGCCGTCCTGGCGGATTGGCTCAAACGCTGGTAGGCGCGCGATCAGACAGATCGTGCCTTCCCCAAAATAACGCTGGCCGGCTTTGCGCATGTCCTCACCCTACCAAAGCCTGTCGCCGCGATTAACAACACTTCGGCGGCCGGCACGTCTCGGGAGACTTTACCGCAGGCCTTACTGGTACCGCAGTGACGCGATCGGATCGATGCGCGTGGCGCGCTGGGCCGGAACCCACGTAGCACACGCTCCCACCAGCGCGAGCACGAGCGCCGTCGCCAGGAAGATGAGCGGATCGTGCGCGTTCACACCGTACAGCAGCGACGCGAGCAGGCGGGAAGCCACCAGGGCTCCTGCTGCGCCAGCGGCGATACCGATGGTGGTGAGTATCATCCCTTGTCCCACAATGAGCCGGATCACGGAACGCCGGTCGGCTCCGAGAGCCATGCGAATGCCGATCTCGCTGGTTCGCGGTGCCACCGTGTACGAGATGACGCCGTAGATGCCGATTGCAGCGAGGGCCAGCGCCGCCGCCGCAAACACGCCCAGCAGAACAAACGTCAGGCGCAAAGAAGCGGTCGAGGCCGTCACCACCTGATCCAGCGTGCGGATATTGTAGACCGGCTGGTCCTTGTCCACGGCGTAGACGGCCTGCTTTACCGCGCCGATTATTTGTGCCGGCCACGGATGGCGGACCACCAGCGTCATGCGGGGCTCCTCCTGCTGGAGATAGGAAAGGTAAATCGTGGGCCGCGGTTTGCGATCCACGCCTCCGTTCATCACCTCCCCCACGATGCCCACAATCTCGAAGGTGTGCTCGCCAATCGCGATCTTCTGGCCGACAGGATCGCGCGGCCCTGCGACGGAAGACGGCCAGTAGCGGCGCGCAAGGGTTGCGTCGATGACTGCCACGTTTGGGCGGCCGTAGTAGTCCTGTGCGGCTATGCCGCGGCCGCGCAGGAGCGGGATTCCCATGGCGGCGAAATAGCCGTCGCTGATGGCGCGGTAATCGGCAGGCAACAACTGTCCCGATGGCGGAAGCGGGCGGCCCACGATGCGGAAATCGGTCTGATGGTCATCTTCGTCGAGCGGCAACCCGCAGGTGATACCCGCGGTGCGAACGCCCGGGATTTGGCTCACGTTCGTCAGCACCTGGCGGAAGAAGGCGGCCTGCTCGCCGGGCTTGCGGTACTTCGAGTCGGTGGGCAGCTCCATCTGCATCGTGAGCGCGTGATCGGCAAGAAAACCGGGGCTGGTCTGCCGCAGCCTCCAGAAGCTCTTCAGAGTCAGGCCGGCGCACACCAGCAGGACCAGGGCCAGCGCCACCTCCGCCACCACCAGCGCGCCCCGGGTGCGGCGCGAGTGCGCAGAGCCGCTGTTGCGGCCACCCTCCTTCAAGACTTCATTTACGTCGGCGCGCGATGCGCTGATGGCCGGCGCAAGCCCGAACAGCATCGCCGTGAGCAGCGACAAACCGAGCATAAACAAGAGCACCGTTCCATCCACCACGATTTCCGGACGGACGATCTGCGTATTGCCCTCGCCCGCGGCGATAGTGGATGGCAAGACATGGTTCAGCAGGGCGACGCCCCAGGCTGTCAATAGTGTGCCTACGATACCCCCGAGCAGGCCCAGGATCATCGCTTCGGTGAAGAACTGCCGCACCAGCGCACCCCGGGTTGCGCCTAGAGCCGTACGGACTGCCGTTTCGCGCTGCCTCGAGGCGCCGCGTGCCAGCATCAGATTCGCCAGATTCGTGCAGGCGATCAGCAGCACAAGGCCAACTGCCCCTTGCAGAACCAGCAGCGCCGGCTCGACATTATGCACCAGCAGTTCCTGCATCGGTATGACCACGGCGCCCCAGCCCTTCATGCGCGGCTCGTTCTGGCCGATGCGATTCACAATGGTGTTCAGTTCTGCCGAGGCCTGCCGGAACGTGATACCCGGCTTCAGACGAGCGATCATGACGAAGCGGTGACTCATGCGATCCTGACGGCGCAGATCTTCGGTGTTCCAGGGCGCAAACAGATCGGCGGGCAGCGGGAACCACATGTCCGGCGGCATGATGCCGATGCCAGTGTACGGAATGCCGTCAAGGACTATGCTTCGGCCCATCCGATAATCGTGGCTGCCGAACAGTTTGTGCCAGCCTGCAAAGGAGAGCATGCCGACACGATTCTGGAAGCCCTCGCCCGGCTCGAAATCGCGGCCCTGGAACGGCTTCTTCCCGAGCAGGCGGAAGAAGTTGTTGGTGACCCGCAGGCCGGGCATCTGGCGGGGTTCGCCAAAGCCGAGAACAGTGCCCGACCCCGGTTCGATCATGGCCACGTCCGCGAGCGCCTTGGCCTGCTCGCGGATGTCCGCATAGTCCGGGCCGGATGGGCCGATCTGGTTCCAGCCCTGCGCGGCGCTGGTCTCGAAGACGAACCCCAGGCGCTCCGGCTGCGCAAACGGCACCGGCTGCATCAGAACCGAGTTCACCACACTGAACATCGTCGCGTTGGCCCCAATGCCGAGAGCCAGGGCCGCGATGCTGACAACCGCGAAGGCCGGGCTCTGGCGCAACCGCCGGAATCCGTAGCGGATGTCCTGCATGAGTTGAGTCATGACGGCGGTGGATGCCGCAACCCTGGGGCCACTTCTAAGATGTTCATTGAAGGCTGCCCGGCTTATCTTATCGATGCCTTGACTGTCCGCTTTCGAGACGGTCTGGCCGGTACTGGCACGCGGCCATAGCTGCGTTAATCGGAGAATCACCGCCGTCGTTTCGAGGAGTTCTCCTCGGTACGCTGGCTTGACAAGCGCGGTTCGTAATGATTCCATCGTTACCGAACACCGATTCGTGAGCTCTTTTATGGACCAAGATCGCCGTCAATTTCTCCGCCAGTGCGTGCTCGCCGCTGGCGGTGTCATCGCGCTGGAAGCGCAGACTCCCAAGCGCATCCTGATCCGGCCGGCCCCCGGAACCAGTTTCCGGTCGCGTCTGGCCGGGCGCGAACTCCTGCGCGGGTTGGCCGGGCTGTTTCCGGCCGTTGAGGTCCGTCTCTCCGACTCACCCGCGTCGAACGGCGACGTTGCCATCGCCTTGCGTGTGGACAACTCCGGCCTCGGCAATCCCGAAGCTTACGAGATTCGCAATGACGGCAGCCAGATTGTGCTGCGCGGCGCCGGCGAGCAGTCGCTTCTGTATGCCGTCTTCGAGTTCCTCGAAAGGCAGGGGGCGTTCTTCGGAATCGACGGTGTGAGCTATCCGATTGATCCCGCCTCGCGCGTTCTGCTTCCGGCCGTGGGCCAGCCCTGGCGAGCTTCGCCGCGCTTTGCGACGCGTGGCCTGCTGCCCTGGCCCGATTTCCTGAACTGCATCACGGTCTACAACGAGGAGGACTTCCGCGCCTATTTCGAATCCATGCTCCGCATGCGGTTTAACACTTTCGGCATGCATGTCTACACGGGCGCCAACCAGTGGGCCGAATCCTACCTGTCGTTCGAGTACGCCGGCGCGGGCCACCTGTCGTTTCTGGATAACAGCGCCAGCAACCGCTGGGGCTATCTGCCCGAGCGCACCTCGCGGTTTACCATGGGCGGTGCGCAGTTCTTCGATGCCGAGGTGTTCGGGAGCGACGCGACGCGCCTGGCGCGGGATCCCTGGGAGCAGGCGGAACGGGCCCGTGCATTGCTGCGCGCCGGTTTCGATCACGCCGCACGCCTCGGCATCAAGACCGGCATCGGCTTCGAGCCCTATCAGATCCCCGACGAGATCCTGCGCGCCCTGCCACCCGAGGTCAGGCTCGACAAGAGTTCCGGACCGCGTTTCGATGTCGAGTCCCGCACCGCCAAGGACATGTTGGAAGTCCGCCTGGCGCAGTTGCTGGAGGCCTATCCGCAGGTCGACTACGTGTGGCTGTGGGAAGACGAAGACATGAATTGGGAGAGCCGCAAGACCGGTGTCCCGCTGTCAGTCACGCCGTTCCGCGAGGCCTACGATTTTCTCCGGCGCAACGCTCCGCACAAGCGGCTGGTGCTGGCCGGCTGGGGCGGGGTTGCGCGGCACTTCGAACACTTCCACAGAAACCTGCCAGGGGATATCATCTTCTCCTGCCTGAACGATTCGCTCGGCTGGGATCTGGTGGATGAATCATTCGGGAAACTGGAGAATCGCGAGCGCTGGCCGATTCCCTGGCTCGAAGACGACCCGAGCATGTGGTTCCCGCAGTTCCGCGCCAGCCGGTTCGAGCTCGACATGAACCGCGCCGTCCAGTTCGGTTGCCAGGGCTTGCTCGGCATTCACTGGCGCCATCGCATTGTCGACCCGACCGCCGGTTTCCAGGCCCGCTTCAGTTGGGAGCCGGATCTGAAGTTGTCCGATTACTACGCCGCCTACGCCGGGACGCAGGCGGGCGGGGACCGCGCCAAAAAACTCGCCGCCATATTGGCCGATGCCGACCAGACCCGCAAACTCATGAGCACCAACCCCGGCGAAGTATCCGGAGGTCACGCGGTGCAGCACGAGTTCAGCGGAGACTACGGCGAGGCATTCATGTATTGGGAGCCTTATCATCCGCTGGACCGTGTGGTGTCGTCTCAGAAACAGGTGGCCGCTCGGCTGCGCGCGATCACGGACCAGGCGGCCGGGCCGAACGAACGCGAGCGGTTGGAATATCTGACCAGGCATGTCGAGTTTCTGATTCCTTACGCGGAGGCGTTCGACCTGGCGCACAGCATGGATAGGATTCTGAAAGACTCTGCGGAAATGAAGAAGGCCGGTCACATTGATGAAGCCGCGGATACCGTGCGCGACGAGTGTGTGCCGCTGTGGTTGAAGCTCGCGCCGTGCGTGAGGCGCGTGATGCTGGACTACCAGGGGATCATCGCCACCCGCAACGATCTCGGCCAGCTTGCCTCGATGCACAACAAGCTGGTGCGGCTGGCATTGATTCGGCTGCGGCTGTCCATGCGCGAGTATCTCGGAGAACTTCCCGCGGAAGTGGAGCAGATGTATACGCAGTCGATCGCCCCCGACGAAAAGATGGCGGCGCGCGTCTTCCTTCCCACCCGGCCCACACTGTTCACCGGCGAGGACACTGTGCGCCTGACGATTGTGGTGCCGGGTATGGAGGGGGTGCGGTCGGTGACGGTCCGAACACGTCCGCGCGGTGGCGAGTGGTCGTCGAAGCCTGCGGAACTGGTGCAGCGGCGGACGTACCAGACGACGCTTGGGCCGTTCCCGGGTGCCACGGAGTATGTCGATTACCTTGCCGAAGCCGCACTCGTGGGCCGCGACCAGCCAATCGCCACGCAGGCGGTCAGTGCGACTCTGCTCTAAGCCCGACGCTGCCTCGAGCCTTCCGCTATACTGTACTGTTGCGCACAGATACGTGAGCCAGAAGCCAGCTACGGCGCCGACAATATGACCATCGAGCCACTTTCCCGAGGTGAGTACCAAATCCTGGTGGAGCAGGCTCCCATCATGATCTGGCGTGCCAATACTTCGGCGGAATGTGACTATTTCAACGACCGCTGGCTCCAATTTCGGGGGCGGCGCCTGGATCAGGAGCGTGGGAATCAATGGGCTGAGGGTGTCCATCCCCTGGACCTGCAGCGATGTCTGGCTACCTACCGGGAGGCATTTGCGCGGCGGGAACCTTTCGAGATGGAATATCGGCTGCTGCGTCACGATGGCGACTATCGCTGGATCCTCGACTGCGGCGCGCCGTATTTCGGCGCCAACGATGAGTTTCTGGGCTACATCGGCAGTTGCATTGATGTCACCGATCGCATCGAAGCCCAGCGCGCCATGAATGAGGCCCGCGACCGGGAATTGGCGAGTCTCCGGGGGATACTGCCCATCTGTATGCAGTGCCGGAAAATTCGCGAGGTCGACGGCGGCTGGGTGCAATTCGAGTTATATATCCGGGAACACACGCGTGCCGACTTCAGTCACGGGCTGTGCCCGGATTGTTCGGAACTCTACGAGAAGCGGTTCGAAACGCCTTAGCGTAACCGGACGGCCTTTGCGGCGAGGCCCGCGCACTCCTCCCCTGCGCTCTGCCGAAATTGAGCATGTGCGATGGAATGCGATCCGGAGAAACACCATCCCAAAACACCTCTCGAGCCGTTAGGTACGCATGACGAGGGGGCCAAGCCCTCCCTCGCCCAGGACGCGGTTCCATCGGGCGGGACCTGCCGTTTCTTGCGCTTCTTCTACCGGCGGGCGACTGGACTAGGCGCCAACGGTTCCCATCCCGGAGTGCCTTCTTCCCACTGGTTGTCGGTGAGTTGCTCGACGTGGGTACCGTCGTAACGCATTACAAAAATCTCCCCGTAGGGTTGCGGCGCATCCGTATATGCCACCTCGTCTTTGAAGCCCATGCGGGAACTCGCGAAGGCGATCGATTCACCATCGAACGACCACGACATATGCGCGTCATTTCCCTTATCGTTCGTCAGCCGCCTGAGCGATGTCCCGTCCGGCTTAATCGTGAAGATGTCGTACGCGCCATCGATCTGCCGGGCGAACATGATCAGATCCCCCCGCGGCGACCACAAGGGGAAATTATCGTAATCCGAGGTGAGCGCCGTCACTGCCCTGGTCTCGAGATTCATGATCCGCAGCCCTTGGCCGTCCCTGCCGAAGCTTCGGAACACGATGCGATTCCCATCGGGAGAATATGACGGGAAGGCATTGTTATCAGCCCCGGACGTCAACTCCTGGAACCCGCTTCCATCCGCGTTGATGATGGCGACCTGAGCGCCGCCTTCCACGCGATCGCCAGGCTTCAGGAATTCGGAATGAAATCCGTCGAAGAACGCCGCGAAGCCTCCCAACGCGAAAACCACCTTATCTCCGCGGGGTGACCATCCGCCGACGAATGCATTGCGAGTCTTGTCCTGGTACAGAACCTCGGACCGCCCGGTCTCCGGCGTGTTCACCTTCAGAGCTGTCACGTTCGCGCCGGGGACTCTGCCCATGGTCAGGTACTGTTTGCCCGAAGGGCTGAAAGCCGGCAGCATACCCGACAGATTCAACTCGTAATTCGGATTCCGGCTGAACATCTTTACCAGGGGCGGCAGCTTCAGAGTTGTGCGTCTGTGGAACACAACGCGTGTCCCATCGGGCGACCATGCCGCTGCACGGATCGGGCCACGCGGACCGCGGCTGCCGCTCGCATAGTAAATGCCGTCATCCGCGGAATCCTTCCGGATGTAGCCGATGTCGTTTCCGGAAAGCGGAGACGGATTCATCTTGACGCCGGGCCCTGCGGGCCGGTCTGTGAGCGCGCCAGTCGTGATATCGATGGAAACCAGCCGCGATTGGCTGCCCGGGCCGGGCGCCGAGCGTCGAAGATCCATCGTCTGTTGACCCGTCGAACAATACGCCACGATATGCCGGCTGTCGCTCATCCACTTCGGGCTTCCGCAGAAACCGCCCGTGCTGGTGACTTTCGTCATGCCGGAGCCGTCGGGCCGAATCAAGTAGATCTCGGCCAGTTGCAGGCGCTCCCAACGCCCTTCGCTGAAGGGCGCCGTGATGCCGCGGCCTGAAGAAAAAGCGATCCATTTACCGTCGGGCGACCACGCTGGCCGGTAATCGCCCCCTGGCCCGGACGTCAGCCCCTTGGCCCGCTTCGTGGCGATGTCCAGTGTCCAGATATCCGCATACCCGCCGCCCCGCGTGCTGACAAAGACGAGCTGTTTTCCATCGGGAGAAAACGCCGCCTGGTCGTCGTATGCGGTATCCGTTGTCAACTGCGCCAGCCCGCGGCCATCCGCGTTGACGCGGTAAAGATCCCCCGAGCCGTTGCGATCGGATGTGAAAACGATCGACTTGCCATCCGGCGCCCAGACCGGATCGTAGTCGTCGTGGGGCGCAGCCAGCAGTGGATGCTCATCGCTGCCGTCGGAAGCGGAAATGAAAAGTTGCATCGTACCCGGAACTACGCCGGCTCGGGCAAACGAGATTCTGTGAGGCGGCTGCGCTGCCGACAGAAGACTTAAAGCGCTCAACGCAACGGTCAGAAATCGCATGGGGAGGATTATAGAATATTACCGACTGCCTGGCTACTAAGCGCTCCCTCTATGTCAAGGCAAAGTTGAAATGTCCCCTCGCCAGCAAAGTAGAAATGTCCCCTTTTGCCGGTGCGCCTGAGGGGTGCATGTTATTCTGCGTGTGCCGGT
>Ga0335069_10005602_pt1 | contig 18420 bp, 24 predicted proteins | sample Lox_Sample_11_FD_206714 | JGI IMG/M metagenome (GOLD analysis project Ga0335069, IMG submission 206714) | Soil microbial communities from Loxahatchee National Wildlife Refuge, Florida, United States - Lox_Sample_1.1 | ecosystem: Environmental > Terrestrial > Soil > Wetlands | place: USA... | reverse complement strand
ACTTGGAGCCCGCAAGAAGAATGAGAGATTTCTGGATGGAGCAACGCAAACAAGATCGGCGATGGGCGAACGGATGGCGGTGGTTGAAGCGGCGCCTGGGCATTGAAGGATGGATGGAGCGAAGGAAGGCGGAACGGCGTAAGTGACCAAGCGGATGCGGATGACGCCGAAACGCCGGGCGGGCGAGCGGCGGATGTGGAAGAAATTGACGCAGGACGGCCGGCGCGCGATGGCCGCCGCACAGATTTCGGAAAGGGCGAACGCCGCGGGCGTTCGCCGGGGAGCGATTAAAAATGCATCGACACACGTTTCGCCGGCGAATTAGCAACGCATCGCGCCGCGGCGAACTGGGCGCGGTGCTCGTTACCGGCGCAGGCGCAACCGTCGGCGCCGTAGCGTCGCGCATCATTCCACAGCTTTTGTTCTCCGATGTGAATACGGGGATCCTGGGATATGCGGGGAATTTAGGCATTACGGCGCTGCTCTATTATTTTCTGCCGCCGGGAGAATTCGCGGCGGGCGTTGTCGCCGGCGGGATCGCAGCGACCGCGATGCGCGTGCTGAACGATACGGCGATGCCGGGGATGGGACTCGGCGCCTACTGGCCGTCGATGTTTGCCGTGCCGACCGTGTCGAACGCGATCGGGCAGACTTTATCATCGCCGTACCCGGCGAGGGTGGCATGATGAATTTCTATTATCGTCATTGGTGGCCGAGACTCGGCGGCGCATTTGAAAGAGTTGAATATTTCAACAGCGTCCACTATGGGATTCTGTGGCTGGGCGTGATTCGAGACAAAAGCGCGAAGGTGACGCATGGCGCGCATTGAAATTTTAAATCCTTTTCGTAGTCGATTCGGGAAGGGGGTGACTCACATGGCCAGACATCATCACAGGCATCACTTTCGCCGCCGTCATCACAATCCTCTGGGAATCTCCAAGGATGACCTGACGCTCGGCGCAAGCGGCGTTGTCGGCGGCGTGGCGGCGTTGGCGTTGCCGGCGCTCTTGCTGCCCAGCCAGAATTCCGGCGTCATCGGATACGTGCTCAACGTAGCCGCGGCGCTGGCGGCCAAATTTGCCGGCGATATGGTCAGCCCGCGGGTTGGTTCGGGCATGTTGGTCGGTGGCCTGGTGGGCACCGGCATCCGGATTGTGAAGGACAACATCCCCAGCATTCCGATGGGCGCCTATTGGCCGTCGTATTTCGCCGTTCCGACGGTCAGCAATCCGATCGGGCAGGTGCTTTCGTCGCCGTATCCGATGCCGATCCCAGCCGCAGCCGCGACCGGGAAGGGCATGGGACGCTCGGATCGGTTTGCCGCGCGGTTCTAATTTCTAGCGGCCCGGTAAGGGCCGCTTCCCGTATCACTTCTTTGTGATACGCCTTCGGGTGACTTTTATCGGCACCACCCACCGTGGTGCGAGAGGGAGGCGGTGATCTCTATGAAGTCTCAATTTACACATGCGCTGCGCCGGATGGATTCGTCCGAAGTCGGACGGCCACACGCGCGCCGCCGCATGCGCAACATTATCGCCGGGAGCTTGGACGCGCGCGTCCAGCCTCTCTACGATTACTGGGCCGTTGCCGCGGGCGGCAGCAGCTTCCGCGAAGAAACGCTGTTTCAGATCGCGTGGGGCGGCAGCTACACGCCGGCGGGCGGTTCGCAGTTGATCAAGACGTACTACCACACGAACCTCACGGGGTCCGGGGGATCGCTGCCTGCGCCGAACAAGCTGCTGGTGAAGAACATCAGCATCATGACGCGGCCGGACATGCACCCGACCGACGTGGTGAACCTCGCGGGGCAGTACGTTGTCGAGTTCAACACGTTGCAGAAGACATTCTGGCGCGGCCATGCACAGAAACTGCCGGCCGGCGCGGGCGTCTTCGTCAACGGGTTCAACAACGGCACCGGTGCGGCCACCGCTTTGACGCTGTATTCGGCGGCAAACGGCTGGCCCACGGCGTCCAACTGCAGCCCGCTGGTGATGGACACTCCTGCGATCCAGAACGCGCAGGTGAATCCGATCCTCGGCGTCCTGCTCGAGCAGCAGCAGCCGTTCTACCTCGACGTCAATCCGACGTTGACGGGCACGACCGCTGCGGTGACCACCACGACCGCCACAACCGGCGTTGCTTCGGTCGGCGTGATCGCGTGGGGCTACCTCGAGGGCATCCAGCTCGTCGCGATCGTCTGAGACGTGTTCTTGCGGCGACGTTAGGCCCCTCAGCTAAGCGGCCCGCAAAGCATCTCGAAGCGAAAGCGACACAACCCTGCCGGCGGCGGAATTTGTCAGGCCACATCGGCCCGGCTCTCGCGCCGCCGCCAGCAGGCTGTCTTTCATCGGGTCGGCATGCGCAAGTGGAAAGTCAAAAAGATTTCTGGTGAGTGGTTCGCGATCTCACCGCTCGGTAGGACGGTCATCAGGTGCGACTCATGGGAGCGCGCCATCTATTTTTGTCTGATTTAAAAAGGAAGAACCATGACGACAGGACAGATTCTCAAGGTGCCACGCGCGATCATTCTGGACGTCGTGGTGCCCGCCAACCAGGTGTTGTATCCGGCGGCGATGCAGATCCCCAACGACGCCGATTTCGAATGGTGGTTCACCTCGCTGCAGCGCACCAGCAATCTGCTCAAGCTGCTGATCAGCGAGGCCGCCACCGGCAACCGCCAGTTGATTCTCGCCGCGGCGCCGCAGCAACAGAACGCTTTCCAGGGCATTTACGTCGACAATTTCGCCGGGCTGATTTCGAATAACGGCAGCTTTCCCCAGGCGGTGCCCTACATCATGCCGGCGGCGCGCAGCTATCCGCACCAGTTCACGGATCTGAGCGGCAGCAATAACACCGTGCAGATCGCGTACCACGGCTATGCGTTGATGCCGGTGCAGTCGTAATCGGGGAAGGAAATTCGAAACCTAGGGGAGGGTTTCGGATGCAGGGAAGTTTACAGGGCGCGAAGTAAAAAAAAACGAACGGCGCAGCAATTGCTGCGCCGCCCGTTCTCCCGTTTCCCCTACACGCGGAGATCGTAGCACGGTTTGAAACGAAGTTTTCAAGGAATTCGTTTTCGAGGTTCTTCGGATGGCGACCAGTAATTTCTGGAACACCGCGGCCCGCATCATGAATACGATGAAAAACGCGTATTCCGGCATGGTGCCCAAAACTTTCCAGAAAGCTGTCTTCAAGCATGGCGAAACGTTTCCGCCGGGCTTCGAAGGCGGCATGCCGTCGTGGATCTACACCGAATTTCCCACGCTGGCCGCGCAGGCCACCGACGATTGCATCATGGACCTGACCAGCGATTTCGTGCTGCTGGGTTACACGTCGCAGGCGTTCGCGGTTTCGCCCTTCACGATGACGCCGTTCACGTCGGGCCTGCAGGAAGACATCGACAGCTACGCATTCGCGATCGCGGATCCCGTGGCCGTCGGCGACCAGGTCACCTTCGGCGTCGAGCTGAACGGCACGGGCAGCGCGCCGACCAGCGTCGTCGACAATCTCGGCAATACCTGGACGCAAATCAGTGATCAGGTGGGCGGCGGCGACAATCACAATTTCGCGGTCTACAACTGCGATGTCGCCAATCCCGGCGACATGGAAATCACGATCGCGTTGCCCGCTACGGTCAACCTGCTACTGCACGGCGTTCACATGACGAACAGCGGCACGATCCAGACGACGACGCCGGTCAACAATTCGGCCACGTCGGCGAGCTGGGCCAGCGAAGCGCTCACGCCGGCAACCGATAACACGATGCTCGTCGCCTTTTCGGTCGGCTACGGCCCGCCAATGTCGGTTACCGATGGTTTCACGCTGCAGGAATCGGGTTCGGTGCCGGGTGGCGCGTCGACGACGCAGCTTTCGATGGCCACGCTGAAAGTCGGCACGTCGGTGGCCACGCAATCGCACTGGAAACAAAATTCCTCGGCCGAATGGCAGACCGTGCTCGTCGGCTTCGCGATGGATCAGCAGGAAGGCACGCCCGATTTCCGCGTGCAGATTTACGACGTCAACGGCCAGGTCGACCTGATCCCCGGCAAGGCCATCAACCGCGGCAATTTTTCAGGCGATTCGGGCCGGCTGCTCTTCGAACGCAATCCTTACACGTTTGCCGGCAGCGATCCGCAGTGCGAGATCCGCATCTCGAATCTTTCGACGTTCGAGATCGACGTCCAGGTCGCGCTGTACGGTTTGCAGGGGGTTCCGCCGCAGTAGGGGAAACGAGGCGAAAAAAAAACGATGAGCCACCGACACGCATGGCATCCGGCAAGCATCGCCCCTGCGGGCCTTCCCGCGCCGGTGCCTTATGGCGATGCGCCAGCGCCGCAGCCGATCCCGGTGCCCGCGAATCAGCAGACGCCGCAGGCAAATTCCGCCTACACCAACAATTATCAGCCGCCTTGGATCGAACCGCCGCCGCAATTCGATCCCGTCGACAAGATCAGCTATGTGACCATCCCCGCGATGGGTGGCAGCGCGATCGTGTTGAGCTATCGCGTTGCACGCGGACGCAACGGCGTGATCCAGTCCTACGCCAACAATTATGTGGGCGACGGCTTCCAGGAAGGATCTGGAAATCTTTACTGGCAGTTCCTGCGCAACGGCAACCCCATCAAATTCTACGAGCGCATCCTGGCGTCGCTGGGCCGCGTCGAATCGCCCACGCGGCACCCCAGCGGCTTCCGCGTCTTCGACAACGACCTGATCGAGCTCGCCGTCTTCAACGTGAGCATCAATCCCAGCGGGCAACTGATCGGCGGGCGGATTCTGGGCTGGCAATATCCGAAGAAATACGAAGATCCGCGGGCGTGGGTCTAACCGCGGGCGTGGGAAGGGACGCAGTAAAGATGATGAAAAAGATTTCTTCGACGTGGTTGCCCTTTGCGGTTTTGTTGTTCGGCTGCGCCGCGCATGTACCGCCGGCGGCGGCGCAGGTGACCTACACGACGCCGCAAACGGTGAAAGCGCAGATCGCCAACAATGTGCCGTGCACCGGCTCGGCGCAGACGTTCACGACCGCGCAGGGCATCCCCAATTTCCGCAACCTCGGCCAGACGCAGCACTACGTCAGCGCGCAGATCAGCGGCACCGCGCAGACCTTCAACGTCGAGATCGACGGCATCGATCGCAACGGCAACGTCTTCCGCCTTTCCGACGTGCTCGCTCTGCCGGGCACGAACATCAACGGCGCCGTCACCGGATCGGGATCCTTCGACAATTATCAGGTGCTGGTCACCTGCACGACATCGTCGGCGCATTTCACGCTCACCTACGCCGGCACGTCCGCGACGTCGAATATCGACGCGGGAACGTATCTTTTCGCGCAAATCGACAAAAAACTGTTTTCCGCGGTCGATGCCAGCGTCAACGAGTCGGCCACGATCCAAACGCCTTTTGGCAGCAGCGGCGGCACGCTGATTTTTTCTTCCGGCCCGGCGACGCCGACGGGTTCGTCGACGCTCACCGTGAATTGCGAAACCGTGGAAGGCGGATTCACTCTTCCCCAAGCGCTCGAGGTGACGCTGCCGGCGGTATCGACTCCGGTCTATTTCAATGTGCCGCCCCAGGCATGTCCGCTCGTCAATGTATTTTACGCGGGCACGGGCGCCGGCGGAAACGCCATCAGCCTCGAATATGTTTTCACGCTTCCCGGCGCGGGGAATCATCCGCCGAATATTTACACGCACATCACGGGCACGACCGCGACAGTGGTCAATAGCAGCTACGGCATCCTGCACACGATCACGATCAACACCGCGGCCGCCGGTACGATTTCGGTCTTTGATCTAGCGGGCGCGAGCTGCACCGGCACGCCGACGTCGCCGGTCATTGCGAAACTGGCGCCGACGGCGACGTCGTCGATCGGCACGTTCACCTACGACATCCTGGCCACGAATGGCATCTGCGTGCAGGCTTCGGTGGCGATGGACATCACGGTTTCGGCGCATGCGCCGTAAGCAGGGAAGGGAAGTCGGGTGCGGGCTCTACTTGGAGCCCGCCAGATAAAATGAAAACAATCTTCCGCATCGCGACGGCATTCGTTTTTCTCAGCACGATGGCGAACTGCAGTCGCGCGCTCGGCACCGATACCGTCACCGTGATCGGTACGATCACGGATCCCAACGGCGTTCCTTATGCCGGCGGCACGATCGATGCGACGCTGATTCCGACAGGCACGACACCGACCGTGCCCAAGCTGAATGGCCAGACCTGCGGCATTGGCGGCTGCCAGATCACCGGCTACATCCAGCCGGTATCCATCAATCGCGACGGCACATTCGCGCTGGTCGTCTATTGCAACACCGGATGCAGCGCACCGATTTCTCCCAGCGGCACGCAATGGCTTTTCACCGTGCGGAATCCGGGCGCGCCGGCACCGGTCGGCTATGGCGGCATCAGCTTCACCGTCACCGAAACCATCAACGTCAACGGATCGCAGGATATCGGCGCAGATCTACGCGCCGCCGCACCGCAGCTTCTCGTCTCAGCCGCCGCGGGTTCCGGCCCCGTGACGGGCACCGGTACAACCGGATTCATTCCCGCATGGACTTCTTCGACGGCGCTTGGAAATAGCACCTGCGACGATGGCGTGACGACCGCTTTGACGGTCACCTGCACACACAGCATCGCCACCAGCGGCAACGTCTCTCTTACCGGCGGCACGGTTTTTACCAGCACCGTGGAATCTTCGACAGGGCAGGGCGGCGATTTGGATGTCTTTTGCGATTCAACCTCGCCATGTCATCTAAATCTGGGATCGAACGTTGCGAATGAAGCCGTCACGATCGCCGGCGGCACGATCGCGATGAATACTTCGTCCGGTGCGACCCTGAGCGGTTTCGGTTCTCCGGTTGCCGGCGGCGTGCAGGGCGCCGGAACGCTGAACGCCGAGGGCTTGTTTGTCAACGGGAATCCGGTCGTACAGCTCGCAAATGCCGTGAACGTCACGCCGGTGACGGCGAACGCGAACACTACCGGCTTCCAGAACCTGCAGCAGGCGACATACAGCAATCCCGGCGCGGCCAATTCGGTCGGGAAAACGTATCGCGTGCATGCCGGCGGCACGTTCGCCGTCGCGACGGGCGGCGGCGCCGTCAAGGCCCAGATCGCGCTCAACATGAACACTGTGCAGGCGCTGAATCTTTCCGCGTTCGCGCCGGCCACGACGGGAACCTATTCCTGGTCCGTCGATTTCGTCTGCACGACGAAACTTTCCGGAGCTCTTGGCCGCTTGCTGTGCGCTGGGCATGAAAACTTTGGCGGCGTGGCCGCGGGATCACAGCTCGACAACGCCACGTATCCTTTTTTCGCGACGATCAACACGGACCTGACGACCGACACCGGGCCTCTTTTGCAGGCGCAGTTTTCCACCGGGTCGACGTCGAACACGATGACCAGCGATTACATGAGCCTGGAATTTCTGAATTAGCGGGTGCGGGCTTTACTTGAAGCCCGCGGATAACGAAGGACCTTTGATGAAACGGTCACTCCTAGCCAGCCTTTTCCTCATCGCAGGAATCTTTTTGCTGCCGCTCACTGCGGCCGGACAGACGAAAACGGTCGTCTCGGCCACCGTGCTCGATCCCAACGGCGTGCCGTATGCCGGCGGCAGCGTCGCGACGCAGCTTGTGCCCACCGGCGGGACGCCGACAATCAATAAAGTTCCCGTCAACGTGCAGAACAATCCCGCGGCGATCGACGCCAACGGGCATTTCACGATTTCGCTGTGGTGCAACACCGCCGGCGGCGCCTGTACGCCGCTCGACCAGGTGGGCACGCAGTGGCAATTCACGATCACCAACCCCGGCGCGCAGCCTCCGGTCGGCTTCGGCGGCGTATCGTTCACGGTCAGCGTGACGATCACCGGCACGACGCAGGATCTTTCTTCGACGCTCAGCGCCGCATCCGTCCTGCTCTATCGCGACAATGGTGCCGCCGGCAGCGTGACAAGCATCGCTGCGACATCGCCGATCACAGCCACGCCGAATCCGATCACCACGACCGGCACGATCGCGTGCCCGACATGCGAAACCAGCGCAGGAATCGCAGCAAATGCCGTCGTCAAAAGCGGCGGATCGCAATCGCTTGTTGCTTCGAGCATCGTAGACAACGGCGGCGTCACGATTGCCAGCCCGACCGGCGGTGCGCAAGGCGCGGGCACTCTGAATGCTACAGGACTTTTTATCAACGGCGTTGCGGTGTCGGCGGGCGGGAACTGTCCGAACGCCGCCGCGGGAGAGATCCTCTTCACCGACGGCACAAACTGTCTCGGCGATTCGCGTCTGACCTGGAATAATTCGCAAAAGGCTTTGATTGTCCAGGGCGGCAGCTCGACGGCATCCCAGATTTCGGCCGGCACAGGTTTCGGCGATTTCATTCAGATCGCACCGACATCGGTTTCGCTGCAGGCAGGCGTCGGCAGCGCAACGCTGAGCCTTTTGTCCGATGCGGGCATGACGCTCACGTCGAACAACGCGGGAATTTCGCTGTCGACGCCCACCGGCGTCACGATCGGATCGCCCACCGGCGGCGCCAAAGGCGCAAACACGTTGAATGCGGTCGGGCTTTTCGTCAACGGCGTTGCCGTATCGACCGGCGGCGGATCGATTTCGGGACTCACGACCGGGTTTATTCCTAAGGCGGCTTCGTCGACGTCGCTCGTGAATTCCGCCTGCGACGACGGCATCACCACGGCCGCGACGTTCACCTGTTCCGAAGCGATCGCCACGACGCCCAGCGGCGGCGTCGGCGGCACGCTGATTCTGCCCGAAGGCACTTCGCCCGGCGCCACGGCATCCGCAGATGTGATCTATGGCGATTCGACGAATCATCTGGCCCACGAAATCGCCAACAGCGTCGACGTCGGCGTGCTGCTCTCGCAATTCGGCCAGACCGGCAATGGCACCGTCACGATCGGCGGCGGTAGCGCGCAGACGATTTTCAAGATGAATGCGCTGACTTCGGGATCGATCTCGTTGACTGTACCGAATACGGTTTCGTCGACGGCAACGCCTCTGGCCATCAGCAACGCGATTTCGTTGCCCGCGGGATCGGCGACCCAGCCATCGATCTGCAGCTCAGCGGCGTGCGGAAACCAGACTGGTTTCTTCTTCAATGGGAACGCCATTGAAGTAACGGCATTCGGGACCGGGGAGCACGCATTTAATTTCAACGTGTCGCCGGAATTCACGTCGGGCAGCGGCGGGGTGATTGACTGGTCGTCGACGACCAATCCCCAAGGCAGCCCGGATACGGGCCTGTGCCGCGCATCGGCCGGAACTGTGGAAGTTAGCAATGGGAGCACCTGCAATAGTTCCGGCAACCTGACTGCGAACAAATTTACATCCACTGTCGCGACAGGAACTGCGCCTTTCACCGTGGCGAGCACAACCAACGTCGCCAATCTGAATGCGTCATCGCTAAATGGCGCAACGTTCGCGTCTCCCGGTAATATCGGCGGTACGACTCCGGCGTCCGTTCAACTCACAACTCTCGTTGCCCTGCATACCGTCAATTCGACAACGCAGCCGACCATCGCGGGTGCCGGTTGCGGAGGCTCCGCGGCGAGCATTCCGGCGACGAATGGGAATTTTACGTTCAACATCAACGTAGGCACCGCGCCAACTTCCGGCGGCTGCACCGTAACTATGCCCGCCGCAACCACGGGATGGAATTGTTCGGTGAATGACTTCACGACGATATCGACGAGCGTATTCGTGCAGAAGCAGACCGCCAGTTCGACAACTTCGGTGACGTTTCAGAACTACAGCGATGTTGCCGTTGCAACGGCTCCCACTGCGAACGATATTTACCACGTAAGCTGTCAGGCATATTGACTGGGCGGGGATTTTGTCGCTGATGGCGACTCACTGACCGCCGGCGCAGGAGTTCCGATAGCGTATCCTCCGCAGTTAACGCTGAAGGGTGGAACATGGAGCATCACCAACAAAGGTATCAGCGGGGAACTGCTCTCGACGATGCTGGCAAACGCGCCGGCGAACATCGATCCGCTGTTCAACAGTTCCGCCGCACTGAATGTTGTGGCCATATGGGGCGGCATCAACGATCTCGCGTCGAGCGTGACGCCGGCGACGGTCTATAGTGATCTCCAGTCCTATTGCTCTGCGCGTCATGCGGTCGGATGGAAGTGTATCGTGGTCACACTGCCGTCGAATAAATTCGTGGATAACACGCGAGCGCAAGTCAATGCTTCACTTCGAGCGAATCACAGCTTTGCCGATGCGCTCGTGGATTTCGCAGGGACGCCACTCGACTGCACAGGCTGTTGGAGTAACACAACATGGTTTCAGTCGGATGGGATCCATCCAAACGAAGCCGGTATCCAGACTTATGAATTGCCAGTATTTAACGCGGCGGTGAATGGGCTGATCTGATGCGCTACCTGATTCGATTTCTCCTCGTGATCCTGTTCGCCGTGCCGGCGGCGCACGGCACGACCTATTTCATCGCGCCGGCATCGGGCGGCGGATCCGATGCCAACAGCGGCCTCGATTCTGGGCATCCGTGGCTCACCCGGTTGCACAATACCAACTGCGGCGATGTGATCTCTGCCGTCGCGGGCACCTACGACGAAGCGAATTTTCGTCTGGGCACGATGAACGCCGTCAACTGTCCCAGCGGGAATAATGTCACCGCGCTGCACTGCGCCGTCTTTGACGCTTGTAAAATCGTGATCGCGACGGCGGCTCACGACGCGATGGGCATCAGTCAAAGCTACTGGCAGATCGATGGCTGGGACGTCACCGTTTCGAATCCGTCGACGAACGCCTGCTTTATCGCCTTCCCGCCCAATAACACGACGCAGATTCACCATGTGATTTTCGCCAACAATGTGGCTCATGGCTGCGGCGATGGCACGTTCACGGTGGGCGCCGTGAGCGCCACCGTCGGCGTCGATTACATCAGCATCATCGGCAACATTTCGTACAACGGCGCGCAGGACAATGCGAACTGCTACAGCAACATCGACATTGTTTTCCCGGTGAATTCCGATACCGTGCCCGGCACGCATATCTATGTGGCCGGGAATATCTCCTGGGGCGCGCTCGATCCGAATCCCTGCGGCGGCGTGACGCCCACCGATGGGCATGGACTGCTGTTCGATAGCTGGAATCAATCGAGCTATTCCGGCCAAGCCGTCGCCGAAAACAACATTCTCGTCTGGAACGGCGGCGCGGGTTTTCAGATCTTCGCCAACAATGCCGGCGCGGTGTATCTGCGGCAAAATACGCTCGCCGGAAATCAGACCGGATCGATCAACGCCAACCCCTGCCCGGAAGTCACCGTCAACACCGCGATTAATGTCGTGTCATCGAAAAATCTGGCGGTTACCAACGGGGCGACGGCGTGCAACGGTTCGCCGCCGCTCTATGCTCTCGGCTCATCCTTCGACGCCGCTTCGGATATTTTCAGCAATAATTTTCTTTATAGCGCCGCAGGAAATAATTTTGTAGGTACCAGCGCCGTGTTCAGCGGCAATCTGACCGGGACGGATCCGCTGATGGCGAATGCGGCGCAGCCGGGCGCGCCGAACTGTACCGGCAAGGCCAGTGTGCCCGATTGCGCCTCGGCAATCATCGCCGGATTCACGGCGTCGGCGCCTTCCGCCGTCGGCTACGGATATCAGACGCCATCGAATACGCCGAACGTTAATCCATTTTATCCGGCGTGGATGTGCACCGTCACGACTTTGCCGTCGGGGCTGGTGACGCCAGGCTGCGCGGCCAGCGGAGCGGCCTCGAGCATGGGATCCGGGGCGCAACTCAGCCACGGCGCAACGATTCACTGAACGAAGGAAACACGATGCACGCTCTATTGTGGTTCACACTTTTGGCGCAGACGGTTCTGCCGGCTTTCCCCGGCGCGATGGGCGGCGGCACGCTCACGGCCGGCGGGCGCGGCGGCCAGATCATTGAGGTCACGAACGCGAATGATTCCGGTCCGGGCTCTTGGCGCGCATGTTTGATGGCTGTAGGACCGCGGACGTGCATCTGCCGTAGCGGGGGTGTCATTCCGACGCGTTCGGACATGACGATATCGCAGCCATTTATCACCATCGATGGACAGACTTGCCCCGGTGGCGGGGTCATCTTTGGCGATGGACAGATTAATGGGCGGCCATTCAATATCACAACGCATGACGTGGTACTCCGGTATGTGACGCTGTGGATGAACAACCCGAACATTCCGAGCGGCCCGTCGACAGGAACGACGGGAATCGAGATCGGCACGGGCGCCTACAACGTCGTTCTGGATCATGTCTCCTGCTACGCCGCGGGAAATAAATGCATCATTTCGTACACGTCGACGACGACGCAGGCGGCGATCGTTCACGACGACACCGTGCAGTGGAGCATCATCGCGCTGCCAAATGCGGGGCATCCGGTCGGCCCGATGACCGACACGTGCTGCTACGCCTATCTCAGCGTCAACCAGGATTTTCACCACAATTATTTCACGCAGATCGGCCACCGCATCGCGCTCTTCAACACGAATCAGGGCCACTGGGTGAACAATCTGACCTATAACTGGTCGGATCCATCGGCACAGTACGGCTTCGCGATGTTTCCGCAGGGGCCGTCGCAGAACGACATCATCGGCAACGTCTACGTGTTCGGCAACATGAACGTGGGGAACACGGCGAATCCGCACCCGATCAACATCAACGCGACCGGCTCGAGCGATTGCACGCAAAATTGCTGGAATGGGGCGACGCAGCCGAGCGACTACCTCAGCGGGAACGTTTGTCCTCAGGGGACGGACTGGGATTGCGCGGCACAGTCTCAGTCGGAAGGGGGACCCGAGAGCGGGCCAGTTCCACCAAGCTGGCGGCGTACAACACCGCTCGCTCCCGAATCAAATCCAATTCTAGCCGATTCAACAAACGGTCTCGATACAAAAATTTTAGCAACAGCCGGCAATTCTCAAGGTCTGACGTGTGACGGCTCATGGCAACCTCGGCGCAACGCGATCGACCTCATGCTCGTCGATGCGTACCCGAATGGCAAAGGCTCCTTTTTCACCGGGCAGTACAACGCGCCGACCGCCGCAGCAGGGACGCCGTGCCCCGAAGATCCTACGAATAGCATCCCGCTGGCCTACGAAGCGAAGTATCTGATTCCCGCAGGCACGCCGCCGTGGACCATCGGGAAGAGCGGCTATCCGATCTTCGAAGAATACGCCAACGGTTCGGGCAGCACGCCGCCACCGCCGACAAGCTGGTCGGGCTGGCTGGGCGCCGACGCGCTGACCGGCACGCTGAAAGTCGGCGCCAGCGTGGTGATCAACGCGAATGCGGGCCCTGTGCGCGCTTCGGGCTGCGCCGCGGCGGGCGGATCCGCAGGACCGCCGATCTCGCCGCAGCCGACCGGGATTGTCGGTTCGTCGGTGACAATCATCGGCGGGCCTTCGCCGGTCTGTTCGGCCGGGGTCGCTTTCTGGAACGTCAGCACGTCGATCACGCCGCCGCCGGTGGCGCCGACGATCACCTGCGTGCCCGCCAGCGTCGAAACCGGCGGCACGGCAAACTGCTCGAGCAACCAAACGATCACGACGTGGACGGCCAGCGCGGGCAGCATCACGCCGGCGGGCGTCTTCACCGCGCCGGCAACGTCGCAGACCGTGCAGATCACCGGCGCGAATGCTAACGGCACTTCCCTGCCCTTCCCGATCGTGGTGACGGCCGCGCCGCCGCCGGGCGGCACGGTTTCGCTGACAATTACCTGTAACTGGGCGGTGAACGCCGACGGCTCTTTGTCTTTGACAAACTGCACGGCGGCGCAGCAGTAAGAAAAGGAGAAAACAACAATGGCCGACGCAAACATCGCAGTCACGCAGGTAACGATCGCAGGCATTACCGTGGCGGCGATCAACTATCTGAAAAATGCCACGTGGTTTCCCTGGCTGACGCAGCAGTCGACAAAACTCGCACGCTTGGCCTCGGCTTTAGTGGCGGCGGCTGCAGCCGTGGGCGTGACATATACCTGGAATCCTGAATCGCATACGCTGACCATTGTCGGGCTGACGCTGCCGGCGATTGCCGCAGCCGCATGGGCCTGGCTGAAACAGATGACTCTGAATGAGCTGGTCTTTCAGACCACGAAGCCGAAGAGCGCCCCGGTGGTCGTCCAGGCGGCGCAGGCTGCGATTCCCAGCAATCCAGAGAAATAACTGCGGAGACATCGGGGCATGGACAGCAACATCATCGGGGCGTTGATCGGCGCGACGGGACTCATCGTCGTGAATCAGTGGGTGCTGCATCTGCAGAATCGCCGGCGCGCGAAAGAGAAAGCCGAGGAAGAACTGACGAAAGACAACCGCCTGGCGTTTCTACTCGAAAATTTTCCGCCGCACCTGCATGACGATCACGCCGGGATCAGCTATCCCGCGGGCATGCATCCCGGCGGCGGATCCCGCCGGCGAGAGACGTGACGCATGGGCGTGTTGCTTTCGCACCGGATGATCTTGCAGTCGACGATCTATCGCTTGTTGGGGAAGTATCTTGCGGCGATAGCGCGGGCGCTGGTCTGTGTGCTGTTTGGTGCGGCGCTGGGCGCGGTGGTGGCGACGGCCGTGGTGCTGGTGTTCTGGTCGGTGATCGACTGCAGATGTTTTTCTCGACCGGCTAAAAAAGTCTTGACACGGTTTTCGAGATTCGCGTAGTGTTGCGCCACATTTTTTTTTGAAGGTCGCTCATGGATCAGCCAATTTATCTTGTCGCGATCGGCCTGCCGAGCGGCGGAACGTATTACAAGGTGGCGAGTCATCGCACGGGACGCACTTTGTTGGAATTCAACGTCGAACTCAGCGGAAGAAGGAGCGTCGATTACTTGAAGCTGGATCATTTCTGGGGAAAGGTTCCGCGTCCGTGGCCATAGCGCTGCACAGCTTTAAAATCGACAACGATGGCGCGGTGCGCGTCCAGCATGTCTTCTATGGCGAAACCGAAGACGACGCGCGCGAAATGCTCGAAAAGCATGCCGAGGTTTGCCCGAAGTTCGGCCCGGCGGTGGCCGCGGGCGACACGATCGAGGTGATCGAAGAGCTCGACACGCTGCCGACGCCCGACACCGTCGACGAATTCGTTCCCGGCGAACCGGACGAAGACGATGAGGATGACGACGACGAATGAGCGAAATTCCGCAGGATGAATTGTACGAAGATGCGCTGCGCATCGTGCGCGAGGCTGGGCGGGCGTCGACGTCGATCCTGCAGCGGCGTTTGCGGATCGGCTATGCGCGGGCCTGCTATCTGATCGACGTAATGGAATCGCGTGGAGAAATCGCGCCGGGCGGGCAGTTGCTCAAAAAGGCCGTACGATGAACGACGAGGGCGAGGATCAATGAACATGTATCAGCGTAATTCGATCTATCTCTATTCGTGTTTTTTGGGGCCGGCGTTGCTGATCGGCGTCGCCGCTTCGTGTCAGAACGCGAAGGCGCCGGAATATAAGCCGAATGAACTGCAAACGCTGAAACTCCAGGTGAAACAGAAAGACGCGCAGCTTAAACGGATCGAATTCAACCGCGCGCAGCAGGATTTTCAGGCTTCGTACGCGGCGCTGATGGACGAAGTCGCCACGATCAAAAAAGAAAACAAGTGGCCCGACAATCTGCTGTTCGATCCCGACAAGCTGCAGTTTTCAGCTCCACCCGCAGCCTTGCCGGCTGCACCACCGAAGCCCGCGCCGAAGAAATAGGTTTTCGTGAGCATCATGCGTGTTGGGCACGCGAGACTCGACCGCAAGGGGGTAGTTGGATGTGGCAACGACTGGTGGATTTACTGAGGGGATTTTTGGGGATATTTCTTTCTGGATTGGAAAGAGGCACGCCGGAAGCATTACTGGAAGTCGAAAAACAAAACCTGCGAAAACAGATCATCCGCTATAACCAGGGATTGATCTCTCATGCAGCGCTGTGTGAAAGCATGATTTCGCGGTTGCGCGCGCTGGAAGCAGAAGAACGTAGTCTAACCGCCAAAATTCCGGCGACATTGAAGACGCATCGCGAAGCCGCTGGGCGTTACGCGTTACGGCTGAAAGCCGTCGGGGAAGAAATCGCCGAAACGCGGCGCAACCTTGAGCAAGCTGAGGCGACGTACAAAGACATGCTGAAAGCCCGCGACACCGCCGTCGCGGGTGCGCGCGCTAAACTGGACGTGCTGAAATCAAGCCTTAACGATTTAAAGATGAAGCGGGCGATCGCCGAATTGACCGAGATTTCGACGGGAATGGTCAACGGAATGGGCGACACCGGCGATACCCTCGATCGATTACAGTCGATCGTCGAAGAGGAACGCCATAAAGCCGCCGGACGCGTGCGTGTGGCTCGAGACTCGATGGACGCCAACGGCGTGCGTATCAGCGAAGCTGAGCAATCAGCGGCCGCGGCGCAGGCGCTTGAAGAATTCGAAATTGCGCATGCGGTCAGCGATGCGGTGGCGAAAGGCGGCGCGTCGTGATCGACGAGACAAATACCACGCGCGAACCCGGATCCTATCTCAAGGACGCACAGGAAGAAGTGCGCAAAAATGAAGAGTTTGTCGCCGAGTTTGCCGATCCGGCCGCAACTCAACCCCCGGCACCGAAGAAAGACGAGAAGAAAGAAAGCCTGATGACGCGCATGGCGAATTTTGGCAGTGCCATCATCAGCGAGGCGCAAAATAAATACGACGAAGCGCGCAAGGATCGCATTTTGGAGTTAGTGCACGGTCTGATGCGGCAGCGTGATGCTTTTTTAAAGGCTCAAGAGGAGGCGCAACTCAAAGCGGAATTCTGTGACATCCGATTGTCTGCTATCAAAGCGGGTGAATTCACGATTGACAAGGAAGGCATGCTTCGCTTCAACGACAACGATCTGAATCGAGAATGGAATACGATGCCTAATGCCTCCGGACAAGTGATCATCGACCCGCATCATCCAAACTTTCGATCGCGATTCTAAATGTTAGCCGATTACTCCAACACGATCGTCAGCTACGCGCAGCAGAACAACGTGGATCCTTCGCTGGCGCTGGCCGTGGCGCAGGCGGAATCGGGCGGCGCGCAATACGACAGTAGCGGCAACGTGCTGACGTCGCCCGCAGGCGCCGTCGGCGTGATGCAGCTCGAGCCGGGCACCGCGGCGCAATACGGCGCCGATCCGACCGATCCCACCGAAAACATCGACGCCGGCACCGCCTATCTCGGCGACCTTTTGAATCAGTACGGCGACACGGGCACGGCGCTGGCGGCCTATAACTGGGGTCCGGGCAACGTTTCGCGCGCGATCTCGGCCTACGGCACCGCGCCGGTGAACTGGCAGGGGCATACCGTGCCGGCATGGTTTGTGCATGCGCCGGCCGAGACACAGAACTACGTGCTCGGCATCCTGGGAGCGTCGAGTTTCAGCAGCCTGCCCGCGCCGGCGCCCGGATTGACTTTCGGCAACCCTTCCCTCGCGGCTCCAACCGGCACCGCGCCGGCTGCGGCGAGCGCCGCCTCGCTGCTGCCCGGTGCGGTGCTTCCCTCTTCGGCCGACTGGACGCCGTGGCTGTGGGGCGCCGCAGCGGTCGCCGGCTTCGCGCTGATCCTGGATATGTCCAATGCCTAAATTGATCATTGATTCAAAGCGTCCATTCATAACGGTCGTGCATTTGCCACCGCATCTCGATCGACTTTTGCGCGATCAGAGAAAAGAAATTGAGGCTCTGCCGCTGAATGGCGAACATAGCCGGAATAGCTATGCGAATCGTTTTCTTCTGGCGTTTGTAGCGCGGTTTCTCGACGGAAATCAGGATGTGCAATTTCCACCGGAGTTTATCTGAACGATCGGATCGTATTTACGGCGAAGGGCGGCACGCGGTTCTGTGTGAATCTCGACGAGCCGGATCCGTGCCTCGAGATCACGCTGGTGGGGCAATACGCCGCCGAATCGGTGATCGCCAATCCCCGGCCGGATCTCGCGACGCTGACGGTGCGCTGCCCCATCCCCGACATGCAGGAATTCCTCGATTACCTGCAGCGCGAGACGACGCTGGCCGTCGCCGGCGCCATCGGCCGCTTCCTGTCGAAGGTGGTCGCATGACCGAGACGGTGTAGAGCGAAACAGATGAGCGAACAGGAATTGATGCAGTCGATCAAGGCAAAGTATGGCGCGGCGATCGCGGCGGCGGTGGCGGGCGGCGCATCGGCGATGCCGGCGTCGAGCGTGCCGCCGAGTTTTCTGGCGGCATTGATTGCGAACGAATCCGGCGGGGATGCCAATGCGAAACGATTCGAGCCGGGAGTGCTATCGGCTCTCTGGCAGGTATTACTGGGACGAAAAGCGGCTTACGGCAGCATCGGCGCTCGGGATCTCATTCAATTCCTTACTGGCGGCGCGGCGGCGTCGATGGTCGCTGCGCAGTCCTTAC
>Ga0335069_10005601_pt1 | contig 18421 bp, 15 predicted proteins | sample Lox_Sample_11_FD_206714 | JGI IMG/M metagenome (GOLD analysis project Ga0335069, IMG submission 206714) | Soil microbial communities from Loxahatchee National Wildlife Refuge, Florida, United States - Lox_Sample_1.1 | ecosystem: Environmental > Terrestrial > Soil > Wetlands | place: USA... | reverse complement strand
GGGACGCGGCCGAGGCGAGCTGCTCGGATCCCGCGCCGAGAGTACCGGCAATTTGGGAGAGGATGCGGACAAGGCTGCGAACGATAAAGAAGGAGAGGGCCGCGCTTATCACGAGGGCGGAGATCAGCCCGATGATGGTGCCCGTGAGGGCGCGTTGTGCGGCGGCGACACCGAGGGCGGCGTGCGCGTCGCCGTACTTGTTGTTCCAATCGATCATGTTGTGGAGGAGCGACTCGGTGGCCTCATTCGCGGGGACGACCTCCTGGAAATAGAGTTCCGTGGCCTCCTTGTCTTTCTGCTCGCGGCTAAGCGGGAGGACCTTGTCGCGCGCCTGGGCGAGAGTGGCGCGGAGTTCCTTGAGGTGTTCAAAGTTTTTGCGATCCTCGTCCTGGTTGATTTCCTTCTCATAGGCGACCATGTCGTCGTCCGTCTCTTTGAGGGAGGCGCTGAGCTTGGCCTCGACGGTGGCGACGACCTCCTTGGTCGGCGCGAGGATGTGCTCGCCGAGGAGGGACTGGGAGTCCTGGATGTCTGAAGCGAGCGCGCCGCAGGCGAGTATGCCGGGCATCGCGTCTCCGGTGATAACGTCCATTTCGCGATGAATCTGGGAGATTTCGACACAGGCAAAGACGCCCAGTGCAATCGTGATGGTCAGCACGGCGCTGAAACCGAGGGTAATGCGTTTACCAATGGTAAGAGACAAGAGCAACCTCCAAAAAAAGACAAAGAGCAACTGCGGCGGAAGTACAAGTTCCACCTTGAAAGCGGGCTGTTTTAGGTCAGGCACGGAGGCTGGAGGCAAACCCACTCGCGGCGCACGGGTGCAGACCAGACGTTTCGAGATTTCCGAATGCCAGTGTGTCCATCTGGCGAAGTCATGCATCGGTCGAAACGCAGAGGCGAATCGTTGGGGATGCCCCTCCTTTTTGGGTGTATCCTCTTGTGGTTCACTTAGAGGTGGGGTGTGTGTGGATGTGACCGGCGCGTAACGAAATGGGGTGACACGCTTTATGTCACAATACGAATGATGGTGGGATTGCCCGGCAGCGAGGCATTCGCTGGCTCCCCTTTGAAGGTGGGGCTGCAAAGCGTGGGTGAAATGACTTCCTGGTGATTGGCCATATGCAAAAACAAAAAGGGCCGCGATCTTGCGATCGCGGCCCGGTTTGATTTGCAGAGGAACATGGGCGGGACGCCCATGCCACGTTTTCGGGTTATCCTTCGAGACCGCCCTTGTACTTTTTGGCGGGCTTGCTGGGATCTTCGGGCTGGTCGCCGCCGGTGTCGGCTCCGGCGCCCCACTGGGCGCGTTTGAGGGAGAGGCCGATCTTGCGGTCGTCGATGTCGACGCGGAGGATTTTGACTTCCACATCGTCGCCGATCTTGACCACGTCGGTCGGGTTTTCGACCTTCTCGTCGGAGAGTTCGGAGACGTGCAGGAGACCTTCGAGGCCGGGTTCGAGTTCGACGAAGACGCCGAAGTTGGTGATCTTGGTGACCTTGCCGCGGACGATCATGCCCGGCTGGTAGTTGGTCGGGATGGCGTGGAGCCAGGGGTCTTCGGTCATCTGCTTGAGGCCGAGGGCGACGCGGTTCTTTTCCTGGTCGACCGAGAGCACGACGCACTGGATTTCGTCGCCCTTCTTGAGGAGTTCGCTGGGGTGAGCGACCTTCTTGGTCCAGGAGAGATCGGAGACGTGCAGGAGGCCGTCGATGCCTTCTTCGATTTCGATAAAGGCGCCGTAGTTGGTGAGGTTGCGGACCTTGCCGGTGATGACGGTGCCCGGGGGATACTTCTCGGCGAGGAGTGTCCAGGGGTTGGCTTCGGTCTGCTTCATGCCGAGGGAGATTTCCTGCTTGGTCTTGTTGACGTCGAGGACGACGACTTCGATCTCCTCGCCGACGGAGACCATTTCGCTGGGGTGGTTGATGCGCTTGGTCCAGCTCATCTCGGAGATGTGGACGAGACCTTCGACGCCTTCCTCGAGCTTCACGAACGCACCATAGGACATGATGTTCGTGACGGTGCCCTTGACGCGGGTGCCGACGGGGTATTTCTCTTCGGCATGTTCCCACGGCGAAGCCTGCTTCTGCTTGAGGCCGAGGGCGATCTTTTCCTTTTCCTTGTCCACGTTGAGCACCATGACCTCGATCTCCTGATCGAGTTTGACCATGTCGCTGGGGTGGTTGATGCGGCCCCAGGACATGTCGGTGATGTGGAGGAGGCCATCGACGCCGCCGAGGTCGACGAACGCGCCGAAGTCGGCGATGTTCTTGACGGTGCCCTTGCGGGTCTGGCCGATGGTGATTTCGTTGAAGAGCTTCATCTTGGCTTCGCCGCGCTGCTTCTCGAGGAGCTTGCGGCGGCTGATGACGATGTTGCGGCGTTCGAGGTCAATTTTCAGGATCTCGGCGTCGATGGTGCGGCCGATGTATTCGCCGATGTCCGCCGGGCGACGGATGTCGACCTGGGAGGCGGGGAGGAAGACGGGGACGCCGATGTCGACGAGGAGGCCGCCCTTGATCTTGCGGGTGACCTTGCCGGAGACGGGGTCGCCTTCCTTCTTGGAGGTGATGATGTTGTTCCAGCCGGTGATGCGGTCGGCCTTGCGCTTGGAGATGACGACGAGGCCGTTGTCGGATTCGACTTGTTCGAGGAGGACGGTGATTTCGTCACCGACTTCGACATCCTGCTGTTCTTCGGGATCCCATTCGCGTTGGAGGGAGAGGACGCCTTCGGACTTGAGGCCGATTTCGACGACGACATCGTCGCCGTGGATGTTGACGATTTTGCCTTTGAGGATGGTGCCGTTGGCGAAGGAGGAGCCGGTGGAATCGAGGAGGGCGCCGATGGCTTCGGGGTCGTACTGATCTTTGAATTCGAGTTCGATTGCGCCGGTGGACTGAGCTTCGTCCATGCCGAGTTCGCGGAGGAGAGCGAAATTAACCATTAAGAGAAACCTTTCGTCACATGCGCTGGTCTTTTCCGCCGGCGGCAGAACATCTGTCGTCGGCCGATGTCGCCCGCGCCAAACGCATGGCGGGCGCCGCGACAGGCGAAGGCCCACGGAGGGACTTGCGGTAACCTATAGCGGAAGGGGGAATTGTAGCAGGAATTCGCCCGCGAAAGCAACGAAGGAATCTGTGTTTGGACGATTAAAATGACATGCGCTTAATCGTAGGGTAAAACAGCGACCTATGGCGAAAAAGAAACAGATAATAGGGGCGAGTGAAAACCTCTTGGACAAGGTGAAGAGGCTCGCGATCATCGCAATGGTCTCAGACGGCCAACTCATGGAACGTCTGGTGCTCAAGGGCGGAAATGCAATTGACCTGGTATTCGGCGTCAGTACCCGAGCTTCCCTCGATCTTGATTTCTCAATGGAGAAAGATTTTTCGCCGGAGGAAATGACGTTTTTTCGGGGCGTCATAGAGGGAAATCTGCAGGAATTATTGCGGCCTGAGGGCTTCGAACCCTTTGAAGTGACACTCCAAGAGCGTCCCGAAGCGATCACTTCCGACATCGCCGGGTTTTGGGGCGGTTATCGAGTCGAATTTCGCTTGATTCAAAGCGAGAAATACAAGCAACTTGTCGGCGATGCCGCCGCATTGCGACGAAGTGCTCTGGTATTGGGTGAACTTGGGAGGTTTCAGATTGACATCAGCCGATTTGAATACTGCGCTCCGAAGGAGCACCACAGTTTCGACGGTCATAAGATTTTCGTCTATTCACCCGCAATGCTGGTAATTGAAAAATTCCGAGCTATTTGTCAGCAAATGCCCGAGTATTCGCCAGTGATAAAAAGAAACCGACCACCAACTGCCCGTGCAAGGGACTTTGTCGATATTTACGCGGTCGTTCGAAAATTTGCCATCAATCCTAAATCGCCGCAATTTGCATCGCTCTTGCAAGACATTTTTTACGCAAAGAGGGTTCCATTGGAGTTGCTCGGAAAGATCCCGGATTCCAAGGAATTCCACGAGCCAGATTTTGAATCCGTCAAGTCAACCGTCCGCCCAGCGCATAAATTGTACGACTTTGATGTGTATTTCAATTTCGTCGTTGGCATCTGTGACGACTTAAAACCCCTTTGGAAAAAAGAGCCGCCATCGATCTGAGTACCCTTTCTCGCGCATCTGATGTGTAAGATAAAAATCGAACTCTTGTGGAAATTGAGCTAGGAGAGAACACTCTTTGGACGAATAGCCAGCACGCTCGAGATAAAATCCTATCGCTTGATGGTAGGGGTAGACATAATTCAACTCCCGAATCATCTTCACTAGTTGGCTTATCGTTACCGCTCCGCGAGCGTTCCGGTACGCTTTCAAAACTTCAAATACTCCTCCCGCATACGCAGGGCGTACAGCAATATCGATCAACGTGCGTTCCAAGCCAGTTACGCGAAGGCCTTGGGCGGAAAGTTGATAATCATCCACGGTATCTTGGCGTATTACCCCAAGTTCACCAGTGTGCATTCCATTTAGTAAACACACTCGAACGTCATCCACCTGCGCAACTAGACTCGTTTTTCGCATGGGAGATCGAAAAGCCAAATCTATTCGGTTCTGCTCAAGTCGACCAGCGGACCGCGGCTTAGGCGTTTGTTCGGCGTTCACGTACATCGTTTTAGGAATCTGCTCTGTCAGGCCATGTATGCGCATTGCGGTATAGTGCGAGAGGTAACATTGGGGCCTCAATGTTACCGCAACTTGCAGGAGTGAAACGTCGCCCCAGACGTAACGGGCCTCCGGACGATACGGGAATGAGAATTCCAGCATACGCAAGCGTCCTTCTTCCAACAGGAATTGAACGAATTTCCCGAACCCCAAGGTTAAGGGCAGTTTCCATGTCGTCCTTTTGCCCGCAAGTTCCCTTTGTAAGTCGCTGTACCGGAATACTTTTTGGGATGATCCATCAAAATGAGCCAGAATGGCGGGTTTTGCCTGTTTAATTCGGCTGATTTTCGGCACTGGACGGTCCTCATATCACTGGATGGCGTGCAGTATATATACTGCACGCCATCCGCTCAACCAGGATCTAGAGATTCGCTTATCCGATACACCAAGCAACAGTCGTAGGCGCAGTATATATACTGCGCCTACGATACTCTTTCCGAGACCAATAATCGTAGAGAACATACCACCCTCCAACAGTCCCACCGCCACCGACAACCTCCTCAAAGTCGCCCTCCTCGGCGACGCCAACCTCGACAACAAGGTCGACCTCTCCGACCTTATCACGATCCTCAACAACTTCGGCCAGTCCTCCCTCTCCTGGACCCACGGCAACTTCGACTACGCCCCCACCATCGACCTCACCGACCTCTCCGACGTCCTCAGCAATTTCGGCAACATGGGCATCGGCGCCCTCTCCTCAACCGCCGCCCCAGCCCCCGAACCGGCAAGCCTCGCCCTGATCGCGCTCGCCGCCCCGCTCCTCCTCAAACGCCGCCCGACTCATGGTACTGTTCAATTCTTCGGTCAAGGCATTTGGGTCATTTGTTACGCTGCGCCCGCACGCTCAAACTCCACTGTCGTTCTCAACGACACGCCAAATGCGTCCAATATCTTCGTCAACCGTTCGAGCGTCATGCCGTTGTACTCGTTGCGCTCGTCGCGTGATACCTGGGATTCGTGCACGCCGAGCTTTTCCGCGAGTTGCCGTTGGGAGAGTCCGCGGTGGATGCGGAGGGCGATGAGCATTCGGCCCATTCCCTGGAAGTTGAGGAGTTCTTCGAATTCGCCGCGCTTCAGTTTTTTGTAGCCTTCGACTTCTTCTTCGAGTTGCATGCGGAATGATCGCATGGGGTCGAGGGTGCGTTTTACTTCGGCGGGGGTGAGGCCTTCCTTTGATCCTTACGTTTTCAATGTGCGTGCCGACGTGGATGGTTCGATCGCCCCTTCAGGGCTTCACGGATTTGTCGGGTTCTATTCCAGGGGTTCCCTTCGGTCACCCCTGGCTATTTTCGCGAGCCCCTTTGGGGCAGCTTCGGGACATTGACCGCGCCAAGATCAACGCGTTTTTGGGGCGCGAATAGTGTTCGCATGATGGCATGGATTGTAGCGAAATGTGGTGGTGGCTGGCGAGAGAATTTGGCGTGGGGGAGGGTGCTGTTTTTGGATGGGGAGCGCGGGAAGGCTCGCTCCGCGTCGGCATTCGACGGCCGCGTAAAGGCGGGACTCCGCACCCCGCCGCGATGCGGCGTCGCTAAAAGGGACATTCGCAAGGTAAAGATCAGTAAACATTTTGCGGATGAGAATTCGTTGGCGTAATGGGGGAATTCCAAACGAGGTGGCGTCAGACCCGTACAGCGATTCGGGAGCGATTTATTTGTTCCCCCGCCCCCCCGCACGGTGCCTTATTCATCCCCGGATGGAAAGCGGCGGAGGACGATGGTGCCGTAGTCGTTGATTGAGACGAAGGAGAGGTACATCGAGCGGCCTTCGGAATCGCCCTCGAATTTGTAGAGGCCGTCGGAGAAGGGGCCGAAGTCTTTTTCGCCCTGGAGGCGGGCCTTTCCGTCCTGTCCCGGGGTGAGGAAGAGGATCAAGGTGAAATTGTGGGGGAAGACGTTGGTCACCAACTGCTGCATTTCGACCTTGTAGCGTTTGCCGGGGGGATCGGTTGGGAGATTGAGGGTGGTGGATTCGGGGGTGACGACGGCGCGGCAGATGCCGTTAAAATAGCTGTAGCCGTTGGAGTACCACTTCCCGGTCCACTTTCCTTCGATGGTTTTGGCGGCGTCGGTGTTGACGACGGGGCGGTTGTCCTGCCATTTGCTGCTGAAGGTGTCGGAGCAGGCGGGCAAGAGGGCGGCGGTGAGCAGCAGAGCCGACATCTTGGACATCAAAGGGGGCATTCGAGGTTCCTCCGCGGGGTTTAGGTTGGGGGTGTTGGCAGAAGCATAACCGGCAATTGTGGATCGTTACAGAAGCGTTAGTTGCGCGCCGTGGGGGGAAACTTCCCCGGGTTGGAGTTCCGCGTTCAGGGGGGGCTGCGACGCCGCCTGAAGATGGCGGAACTCCAACCTGGGGACTTCGAACGGGAACTGGGGGCGGGACAGAGAACCAAAGCCGGAGTAAGATGAGTAACTTCTTCGGGAAGGGAATATTTCCAGGTCCTGGCGCATCCAAGGAGCACGCGGTGGCAGAATCTGCTTTCGATATGATCGTAATTGGTGCTGGCCCCGGCGGATACGTCTGTGCCATCCGGGCGGCACAGTTGGGCCTGAAGGTCGCGTGTATCGATAAGGAATCGCGATTTGGGGGGACGTGCCTGCGGATCGGGTGCATTCCCTCCAAGGCGCTTCTCGACGCTTCCGAGAAACTCTACGTCGCCAAAAATCATTTCGCAGAAATGGGAATTACCGTTGACAACCCCCGCGTTGATCTCAAGACGATGATGGCCCGCAAGGACAAGGTCGTCGACATCCTCACCTCCGGCGTTTCCGCCCTGATGAAGAAGAACAAGATTGAAAAGGTCGTCGGCACGGCCAGGTTCGCCGGCGTCGGCAAGGTTGCTGTGGATGGGCCGGATGGCAAGCGCGAGCTGACGGCCAAGCACATCGTGATCGCGACCGGCTCGGCGCCCGCGGAACTTCCGTTCATGAAGTTCGACGGGAAACGGATCATCTCCTCGGACCAGGCGATCGCGCTTGAAGCGGTTCCGGGCAACATGGTGGTGATCGGGGGCGGGGCGATCGGGCTTGAACTGGGGTCGGTGTGGTCGCGTCTTGGCTCGAAGGTGACGGTGCTGGAAATGCTTCCGACGCTCGTCGCCGGCAGCGATGAGGAAATGGGCCGGAACCTGGAGAAAGTGCTTAAAAAGCAGGGCGTTGCGATCTACACGCAGGCCAAAGTTACCGGCACGAAGGAAGAAAACGGCAAGCTGAGTGTGACCTTTGAATGGGAAGGCAAGCAGATGGCGGAGCCGGCGGAGGTGGTGCTGGTTGCCGTGGGTCGTCGCACGTATACGGATGGCCTCGGCCTGGAGACGGTGGGGGTCAATCTGGATAACCGCAAGCGCATTGAAGTGGACGCCCATTACCGCACGAGCGTTGCCGGCGTGTATGCGATTGGAGACGTCATCGCGGGTCCGATGCTGGCGCACAAGGCGGAAGATGAGGGGATTGCGTGTGCGGAGCTGATCGCGGGCAAAGCGGGCCATGTGAACTACAACATCATTCCGGCCGTGGTGTACACGGCACCGGAACTTGCGTGGGTGGGCAAGACGGAGGAGCAGCTCAAGACGGAAGGGATTCCGTACGCCAGCGGGAAGTTCAACTTTCGCGTGAACGGGCGGGCGTTGGCGATGGATGAAACCGACGGGTTCGCGAAGGTTCTCGCGCACGCCCAGACGGACCGGATCCTGGGGATCCACATTCTGGGGGCGCAGGCGTCGTCGATGATTTCCGAAGGGGCGGCGGTCATGGAATTCGCGGGGAGCGCGGAAGACCTCGCCCGGACGTGCCACGCCCATCCGACTTTGCCGGAAGCGGTGAAAGAGGCGGCGCTTGCGGCGTTGAAGAGGCCGATCAATTCGTAAGAAGGAATGGGGGGGATTGGGCCATTGGGCCATTGAGTCATTGAGTCATCGGGTCATTGAATCATTGGGAAAAGGACTCAATGACCTGATGATTCAATTCCCTACCGAACTGGGGCGTCATTTTCGGCGGAATTATGGTCCGGCCCGATTGGCTGCGCGTTATGATTTTGCGTGGGGGGGGAACGCGAGGTGGTCCATGGGGTTTCTGAATACTCTGCGTGACAAACTCGCCGGCGCCGTGCTGCATCGGCCGGTGGTGTGCAACGATCCCGTCCTCGGCGTCCTCGAGGAAATCGGCGGGGGTCTGTGGCAAACGGTGCAGCCTGTTCTGATTCGGGACGACATGGAGCCCGTGGTGGTGACGATCGAGGGAGACCTCCTGCTGGATCATTGCGCGGGTGAATGGGGACGGGACGTGTACGTGCAGCTCCGGCAGCGTTATGACGCACTGTGGCAAGCCATCGGCCCGATGATTTGCAGCGTTTCCCCCCGGATTTGTGCCGACCGGCTGTGGGACCATGCGGTGCTGGTGGGGGTGGAGATCTGGCGAGCCCCGGGGAGCGGGGAGGCGGCGCTGGCTCTCGAGTATCAGATAAGCGACGAACCGGAATACGTGTACGTTGTTCGGGTGGAAGGGTGGAAGCCGGTGGATGTGACCATCACGGGGTGAGGGGTAGTGGTGCGGGCCGAAAGTGGCCGGCGGCCGTAGACAAAACGTCATGAGAACGCAGAAAAACATTGCGTTCCTGCAGGCGAGAGGTATAGTCGGACTCCCCACTTCAAGGATGAAAGCAGTGTGCAAACGGATTTGCCTGCGGGTGGTCTTGTAAGGAATGAGCGTCCCGTGGCGTGGGACGAATCGCCGGGCCGACGCTTCTGGCAGGAGTGTCGGCCCGGTTTATTTTTGCGGGGGAGGACGACGAAACACGAAGGCACGAAGAGGCGAAGACCACGAAGAGGTTTGCCGCGGGTCATGTCCTCGTGAGAGCGGGCCAGAGTTGGTGGAGGGTGTGGAGATTCACGCGTTGGGCGTCGGGAAGCGAGGGCGCTGGTTGCTTCGGGTGGTCGAAGCGGGCGGCGGCGAGCTGGAGTGGGCGGGCGTAGAGCTGGGGCGAGCAGGCGCCACAGATGTCGAGACCGATCAGGGTTGCGTTGCGTAGCTGCTGCATCGACCAGAGGAGATCTTCTGGTGTGAAGAGGCCGTTTTCCCAGTTGGTGATGGCGGTGTCGGGAGTGAGGGCGTCGAGGTCGAGGGTGATGTAGATGTTTTTGCCGGCGAGGCCTGCGGCGAAGTTGGTGAAGCGTTCGCGCCAGTTGTTGCGGGTCATGCAGTTGAACAGGGTTGCGACTTTTGGGGATTGGCGTTCGGCCCAGGCGTGGACGGCGAGTTTGCCGGTGGCGAGGGCTTTTTTGTTTCGGAAGAGGCGGGAGGGGAAGGCGAGTTCGAAGTTGCCGCAGCCCCAGACGGAGGCGTGGGCGACTTCTGGGAATTCCAGGGCGCGGTTGATCCAGCCGCCGCAGGACCAGCGTGGTGGGCGGATGTCCCAGTCGGGGTGGTTGTCGAAGGAGAGGAGGGTGACGTGGCGGGCATGCGTGAGGTCGATGGCGCGGCGGAGCCACCAGGCGGCGAGGTAGTGGAAATCGCCGGAGCCGTAGAGGAGGAGGCGATCGTCGGGGGTCAGTCGTTCGGAGAGGGTCTGCAGGGATTGTCGAATGATTTTTTCGGGCGCGATGTAGCGGAGGTGGGGGCCGAGCGGGCGGGCGTCGATGGTGGGGATGCCGATCTGCTGGAGTTGGGCGGCATCCCAGGCGTCGTCGAGATTGATGTGGACGGGGTTCATGAATGGTCCACAAATAACACGGATTTGCAGAGATTACGAGCGTGCGGCGGCGTGCCCCACGAGCGCCGGGGATGGTAAAATAGGCGTCTCATCACGCCGGAGCGTCTAATCGTTTGCCCGAGGAGTTTGCCATGGCCATCGAACTCGTTCGCGCGATGCCGGAGCATGCGCCGCAGCTCTCGCGCATTTTGTTCCATGCGTTCAAGAATCTGCAGGACCTGCATTCGGTGCCGCTGGACATACCCACGCCGGAGGTGGCGGACATGGGGATGAACATGTTTGTGACGCGGCCGGATATTTACGGGGTGGCGGCGAAGGAGAATGGAAAAATCGTCGGCCACAATTTCGTGCAGCTCTCGGATCCCGTTGCGGGCGTGGGTCCGATCTGCGTCGATCCGGGGTGTCAATCGCGTGGCGTCGGGAAGCTGCTGATGCAGCACATCGACGACTACGCGCTGAAGAATCACGGGCCGATGGTGCGGCTGCTGCAGGAGGCGATCAACATGACGTCGCTGAGCCTGTACACGTCGCTGGGGTACGCGTTGCAGGAGCCGATTCTCAAGATGACGGTGAAACCGGCGGCGGCGGTGGATGAATCCGTTCGGCCGCTGATGATGGACGACCTGGCCACGTGCGATGCGCTCTGCCGGCACGTTTACAAGGTGTCGCGCAAGAACGAGCTGGCCGCGATGATCCAGCACGGGCAGGCTGCGGGCGTCGTTCCGCACGGGCGGTTCGTGCACGGGAAACTCGCGGCGTACGTGATTCCGGGATTCTTCGGGTATGCCGTTGCGGAGAGCGCGGAGGACCTGCTCGTCACCGCCGAACAGGCCGCCCGTAGCGCGCCGCCGTTGCTGCAGGCGATTCTTATTCCGGCGCGGCATACGGAACTTTTCACGGGTGCGCTCAAGCGCGGGTGGCGTTCGGAGAAGCTGTTTAATCTGATGTCGATCGGGCCGTACGAATCGCCGACGGGGGCGTGGGCGCCGTCGATTGCGTATTAAGTGCGGAGTTCAGTTCGGAGTTTCGCCTTCAGGCGGCAGCCGGCATTCGGCCGGACCGTCGAACGCCGCCTGAAGGCGGAACTCCAAACGACTCCGAGCAATTCCCTTGCCGCCGCAAGACCGTTATCTTCTGCATTCTGATTTGGCATCAACAGGAGCGTGCGGCCCTTGCCGACGTTTTTTCTCACGGCTGCGGAACATTCGGGAGATGCGCTGGGCGCCTCGCTGATTCATGCGCTACGCAAGCGTTTTCCGGGGGCCCAGTTCGTAGGCGTCGGCGGCGAAAGAATGGCTGCGGCGGGGTGCCGGCTGATCGCGAATCCGGTGTCGCGCTCGGCGATGCTGATCGGCGCGCTCTTTACGGAGAGCCGGTATTGGTGGAAGCGGCTGAAGGAAATTCGCGCGGAATTGCGTACGTTGAAGCCGGACGTGGTGGTGCCGATCGATTCGTCGGCGATCAATCTGCGGATAGCGGCGGTGGCGCGGGAGGAGAAGATTCCGGTGTGCTATTACGTGGCGCCGCAGGTGTGGGCGTCGCGGCCGTGGCGGGTGAAGAAGATAGCGGCGGTGGTGGATACGCTCTGCTGCATTCTGCCGTTCGAGGAGAGATATTTCCGGGAGCGCGGGGTGAATGGGGTGTACGTGGGGCACCCGATGTTCGACGTGCCCGCGGAGACGCCGGAGACGGATCCCGCGCGGCTCGATCCGCCGCTGCCGGGGAAGAACGGCGATCTCAAGGTGGCGATTTTTCCGGGGAGCCGGCGTGCGGAGATTGACAAGCACATGCCGCCGATGCTGCGGATCATGGGGGAGATACGGGGCAAGTTTCCGAGGGTGGCGTTTGTGGCGGTGGCGCCGTCGGAGGAGCGTGCGTGGCAGATCCGGCACCACCTGCGTTCGGCGAACACGCCGGTGGACATTCGCGTGGGGCATGCGGATGCGATCATCCGCTGGGCGGACCTGGCGCTGACGAAGAGCGGCACGGCGACGCTGCAGATTGCCCGGCACCACAAGCCGATGGTGGTGATGTTCGCGGTGGCGTGGTGGAAGTGGAATCTTTTCGCGCGGTACATCATCAACACGCCGTACATTGCGCTGGTGAACATTCTGGCGGGGCGGGAGATTGTGCCGGAGTACATTCCGTTTCACGGTTCGCCGCTGCCGGTGGCGCGGGAGTGCATCGAGCTGCTGTCGCATCCGGAGCGTCGGGCGGCGATGTCGCAGGAACTGGCGGAGCTCGTTGCGCCTTTGGCTCCGTCCGCGGACGGAACACTCGCTGCGGACCGCGTGGCGGCAGAAGTCGCCAAATACGTCAAAACTCCGTGAGGGATCCCTCCCCTCCGCCCCCAAAACTACAGGAATTCGCTAAGTGGAAATATTTATAACATATTTCATTCAAGCTTCTTACAGTTAACGCCTATTAAAACGATAGGAAATGTAGGCCTTTTTGGTTGACAGCACTGCCGCTGGCGATACGATGGGTGGCTCGTGGTTGCAAACCAGGGTGCAGGAGAATCACATGATCTGTTGTTGTTGATGAGGTGTCCCGCCCCGTCGTCGATCGTGTGAATTGTTTTCCTGCAAGGATCCTTCCAAATGCTTTCGAAACTGTTGTCCGCATTCGCGCCCGTACTCATCGCCGGCAGCCTTCTCTTTACCCCATCGCTCAAGGCTGCCGACATCACCCTTTACAACGTCTCGTACGATCCCACCCGGGAACTCTACAAAGAGATCGACAAAGCCTTTGCCGCGCGATATCAGCAGCAGACCGGCGACACGGTGACGATCAAGAACTCTCACGGCGGATCGGGCAAGCAGGCGCGGTCGGTGATCGATGGCGCCCCCGCGGACGTGGTCACGCTGGCGCTGGCCGCCGACATCGACGCGATCGCGCAGAAGGGCCACCTTCTTCCCGATGACTGGCAGAAGAAACTCCCCAACAACAGCACGCCTTACACCAGCACCATTGTGTTCCTCGTTCGCAAGGGGAATCCCAAGGGGATTCACGACTGGAACGACCTGATCAAGCCGGACGTGAAAGTCATCGCGGCCGATCCGAAGAGTTCGGGCGGCGCCCGCTGGGCCTATCTTGCCGCATGGGGCCAGGCGCTCAAGGCGAGCAACAACGATGAAGGCAAGGCTCGGGAATTTGTTGCCGAGCTTTACCGCCATGTGCCGGTGCTGGACTCGGGTTCGCGCGCGGCGACGGTCACTTTCGCGCAGCGGGGGCAGGGGGATGTGCTGGTGGGGTGGGAGAATGAAGCGTATCTGGCGATCAAGGAGTTCGGCGGCGACAAGTTTGAAATCGTGGCGCCGAAGGTTTCGATTGTGGCCGAGCCGCCGGTGGCCGTGGTGGAGAAGAACGCCGAGAAGCATGGCGTGACGAAGGCTGCGGAAGCGTTTCTGCAATTCCTCTACACGCCCGAGGCGCAAAAGATCATCGCCCACAACTTTTATCGCCCGCGCGATCCGGATGCGGTTTCCGCGGCGCCGGTGCCGCTCGCCAGGATCGAACTCTTCACGATTGATGATGTCTTCGGCGGCTGGCCCAGCGCCCAGGCCAAGCACTTTGCGGACGGCGGCATTTTCGATCAAATTAGCAGGAAATAAATCGCACGCGTGACGCGAAATCCGCAGTCGAAAAGAGCGCTCGTGTTCAAGCCCTTCAAAAAGCGATCGGTCCTCCCCGGCTTCGGCCTGTCGATGGGCTACACGATGCTCTACCTGTCGCTGATCGTGCTGATCCCTCTGGCCGGGCTCTTTTTCAAATCGGCCACACTTTCGTGGGCGGATATCCGCGAGCTGGTGACGAATCCGGATCTGCTCTCCTCGCTGAAGCTCACGTTTGGCGCGGCGCTGATCGCCGCGGTCATCAACGCGTTTTTCGGATTCATCATCGCCTGGACGCTGGTGCGTTATCCGTTCCCCGGGCACAAGTTCATCGACGCCGTGGTCGATCTGCCTTTCGCACTGCCGACGGCCGTCAGCGGCATCACTCTCGCGACGCTCTACGCCAACACCGGGTGGATGGGGAGCTGGCTGGAACCGCTGGGCATCAAGGTCGCTTACGCCCGGCTCGGGGTCCTGGTCGCGATGATTTTCATCGGAGTTCCGTTCGTGGTCCGGACGCTGGAGCCGGCGATGCAGGACCTCGATCCGGAAGTCGAGGAGGCCGCCGCCAGTCTCGGCGCTTCCCGCGCCCAGGCTTTTTTCCGCGTGGTGCTGCCGGCGCTGGTGCCCGCGCTCATGACCGGCTTTTCGCTGGCCTTTGCCCGCGCGGTGGGCGAGTACGGCTCGGTGATTTTCATTTCCGGCCGCATCCGTGGTGAAACGCAGATCACCGCCGATCTCATCCAGAGCGAACTGGAGAACGGGAACTATGCCCGCGCCACCACCGTCGGCGTGGTCATGCTGGTCGTCTCGTTCATCATGCTCGGCACCATTAACGGGCTGCAGTGGTGGTCGACGCGGCGATCACGGGCGGTGTGATTACCAACATCAAATAGAGTTTTCTTGTCGTGAGGTCTTCATGAACCCAAAGCAGCCTCAGTCACGTTCGAAAGCCCATGTTGGTCGCCCAGGGACGCACAAGCTCTCAGAAGCCGCAGACATTTTGGCAAGCGCGACCGTTCTCCGCGAGAGACTTGCCGCCGCGGATCGGGGAGAACCCGGCGTACCAGCAAACCGGGTTCTCGCCAAAGTCCGCAAGACGCTCGGAATACAGGATGCCGATTAAATGACCGCCGCCGTCGCCACGCCATCCTCGATCATGATCCGCCGCATCCACGGCCGCTCCGCCGCCGCGGCGTGGACCCAGACCGTCTGCATCCTCACCACGCTCGGCTTCATCGGCCTCTTCCTCCTCCTCCCGCTGGTCTCGGTTTTTTACGAGGCCTTCCGCAGGGGGTGGCAGCAATACGTCGATGCCCTCAAGAGCCCCGATTCCCTGCACGCCATGAAGATGACGCTGCTCGTCGCCGCCATTGCCGTCCCGCTCAACACGCTCTTCGGCGTCGCCGCGGCGTGGTGCATCGCCAAGTTTCAGTTCAAGGGCAAGGCGCTGCTCACCACGCTGATCGACGTGCCCTTCGCCGTCTCCCCGGTCATCTCGGGGATGATCTTCGTGCTGATCTTCGGCCACTCTGGTCTGCTTGGCCCGTGGCTCGACGCGCACAACATCACGATTCTCTTCGCCCTCCCGGGCATGGTCCTCGCCACCACGTTTGTCACCTTCCCCTTCGTTGCCCGCGAACTGATTCCGCTGATGCAGGAACAGGGCAGCCAGGAAGAGCAGGCAGCCATTTCGCTGGGCGCCAGCGGCTGGCAGACATTCTTCCGCATCACGCTGCCGAACATCAAGTGGGGGCTGCTCTACGGCGTGATTCTCTGCAACGCCCGAGCGATGGGAGAATTCGGGGCCGTCAACGTCGTCACCGTCAACTCTCCCGACACCAACACCATCCCCCGCGAAATCGAAAATCTCTACAACGGATTCAACATCCCCGGCGCGTTTGCCCTCTCCACCGTGCTTGCGATGCTCGGCCTGATCACGCTGATCGCCAAAACGCTCCTCGAATGGAAGATCCGGCGCAACGCTTTAGCGACGGCCGATTCGGAATCCTGAACTTGGGCATCCCCACTTCGTTTTTGCGTTGCCGAGCGGCCTGCGCAAAAATGAAGCCGGTGATCGCGTGGGAATCGATCACCGGCATTCGTGGGGGAGAAGGAAGGAACTTCATCAGCCGTGAGTTGTGGGGAACTCGAACGACTGACATTTAATAATACGGCGTTAACAAAGCGTGAATCCACTTTTTCTTGTCAGAATCTTAAAAAAACTTTTCTGCGGTCGAGGTTCGTCCCGGTGGGACTTGCGACACGGGTCATTTACTCTCCAGATGAGGCTGGCACGCCATTGCCTGTCTTTCTCGGACCGGCTATTCCATATGCCGCTTGTTCGAGCCAAACCCGTTCTCGCCCTGTCCTGTGGGTAATGTGCAAAGGCGAATGAGATCCTTGATCGCTTCGCGCATGTGCGGAATTCCGAGCCCCGCACGCACGCCGCGCTCCACCAGTGCGGCCGATTCCGCGATCACCAGATGCGCCATCGCCGTCGCCTCCCGCTTCAACTCCGAAGCACTCCGCCCGATCATCGCCAGATCCTCTGCCGCCAGGGCCTTCTCCAGCATCAGCGCCAGTTGCTGCAGCGACGCCTCCGCGTTTTCCTCCATGCCGGTGTATTCCAGCTCCCGCATCCCGGCGCGCGGCTCGGTCGGCGCCGGCTCGATCTGCCGCTCTGATTCCGCCTCCCCGCCCTTTCCCCGACCCATCGTGGCCACCACGGCATCAATCAACGTCTCCGGCTCGAAGGGCTTGGGCAGATACTCGTCGCATCCTTCCGCCAGGCACCGCTCCCGATCGCCGGGCATCGTGTGCGCGGTCAAGGCCATGATCCTGCCGGTGTAGCCCCGCTCCCGCAGACGACGGGTGGCGGCATACCCGTCCATCTCCGGCATCTGCATGTCCATGAGGATCAGATCAAACGGCTGCCCCTCGCGCGTCGCATCCAGCGTCAGGCCCATCGCGTACCGCCCATTATCCGCCGTCGTGACCTTGGCCCCCGCACGCCTCAGCAGCAGCGAAATCAGGTACTGATTGTCCGGGCCATCCTCCGCCAGCAGAATCCGGCGGCCCGCCAGGAGTTGCTCGGAACCCGCATGACCCGCGAGCCGCGCCCGCGATGCAAACGCCGCATCCCCCCCGCCCGCATCCAGGATCAACTCCACCCCCTTCAGCGAACCCGGATCGATCGACGCCGTGAAAGTCGTTCCCGCGCCGGAAATCGAATCCACCGCGATGCTCCCGCCCATCGCCTCGGTGAGCTTCTTTGTAATCGACAGCCCCAGGCCGGTCCCGCCGTAGCGCCGCGAGGTCGTGCTGTCTCCCTGCGTGAACGGCCGGAACAACGCCGTGATCTGCTCCTGCGTCATCCCGATGCCCGTATCGACGACCTGAAACTGCAGTTGCGGCTTGTCGAGCGAATTGTGATTCAGCAGCCGCACCAGCAGCCGCACCGATCCCGAATGCGTGAACTTGAAGGCATTCCCGAGCAGGTTGATCAGGATCTGCCGGAGGCGCGTCGGATCGCTTGTAATCGTCTGCGGCACCGGCCCGATGTACTGCACCTGGAAGGCAATACGCTTCTCAAGCGCCCGCACCCGCATCACGGCCGCCACTTCGCTGATGATCTGCAGCGGGCAGCACGCCACCCGCTCGATGGTCAGTTTGCCCGCCTCGATCTTCGAAAGATCGAGGACATCGTTGACCAGTTGCAGCAGGTGTTCCGTATTTCGCCGGATCGTCCGCAGCGATTGCCGCCGCTCGTGAGGCGTCAGTTCCTCTTCTCCTTCGGAGGAGCGTCCGTCTTCGAGGAGATCGATGTGTCCGAGGATGGCGGTCATGGGCGTGCGGATTTCATGCGACATGTTTGCGAGGAATTCGGTTTTTGCGCGGTTCGCCGCTTCGGCCGCCATGCGTGCTCTTTCCGCCGCAGCCTTCGCCTGCCGCGCTTCGGTCACATCGACGCCGGCGAGGATGATGTGTGTTGCCAGTTTGGAGTCGTTGCAGACGCACGTGCTGTTCCAGGCCACGTGCCGGCGGATTCCGGTGCTGGTCAGGAGGTCAAATTCCGGGATCGTCGGCAACGCCGCGCATCGGATCTCACCGCGCGCGAAGATCGCCGCCAGCAGGGGCGCTTCCTCCACCGGAATGCTCGGCAATTCCCAAAGCATCCGACCGGTTGCGCTTGCCGCCGGAATCTCCATCAATTGTTCGCATGCACCGTTGAACTGGATGATGCGCCCGCGCACATCCAGCACCATCACCAGGCACCCCACCGTTTCCAGCGCTTTCGCCGAGAAATCCCCCTCCGCCGTCCGCCCGGTTCCTCCCCCCGCGTCCGGCGCGCCCCCCGCGGGCGGCACATGCGGCCCTGTCGCGCCCGAAAACAACGGCGCGGTGGGCTGCACGCGCAG
>Ga0335069_10005599_pt1 | contig 18430 bp, 13 predicted proteins | sample Lox_Sample_11_FD_206714 | JGI IMG/M metagenome (GOLD analysis project Ga0335069, IMG submission 206714) | Soil microbial communities from Loxahatchee National Wildlife Refuge, Florida, United States - Lox_Sample_1.1 | ecosystem: Environmental > Terrestrial > Soil > Wetlands | place: USA... | reverse complement strand
TGATTCCGCGGTCGTTGCGGCCATTCCAGCGCGCGTTGCGCTCGTCTCAACGTGGCTTCGGAACCGCCGGGTCGAGGTACACGGTCCGCAGGCCTGTGTTGGCATTACACGCGGGCTCGATTCGAATGGGTTTTTGCTGGTGCACACGGCGAACGGTGTTGTGACGGTGCAGACAGGTGGGATTCGCGCCGCTGAGAAGAGCTAGAAGATCATGCTGCTTGCAGTCGATTTGGGAAACACAAATACGGTGCTGGGTCTGTATCGCCTCGACGAAGCCGCGGCTCAGAATACGGGTGGTACAAACGGAGGCAGGCCCGACCTGGCAGCGCACTGGCGCATCACCACGCACCGCGCCCAGACGGTGGATGAGTACGGCGTCTTCTTCGTGAATCTCTTTGAGATGCACGGCCTTTCTCCAAAGCAGGTCACACACATCATCATTTCGTCGGTGGTGCCGCCGCTGGACTCAACGCTGCGTCAGGTGTGCGAGACCTACTTCAATGTGCAACCGCTCTTTGTCGAGCCGGGGATCAAGACCGGCATGCAGGTTCTGGTCGACAACCCGACGGAACTCGGCGCCGACCGGCTGGCGGATTGCATTGCCGCGGTTGAGAAGTACGGCGGGCCATGCGTTGTTGTTGACTTCGGCACCGCAACGAAGTTTGAAGTGATTTCGGAACGTGGCGAGTACCTAGGCGGCGCGATCGCACCCGGGCTGGGGCTCAGCGCCGAAGCGCTGTTTTCACGCGCCGCGCGTCTGAGCCGCGTGGACATCAAGCGCCCGGCCAAGGTTATCGGTACCAATACGGTCGGCCATCTGCAGAGCGGGCTTTACTACGGTTATATCGGGCTGGTGGACGGAATTCTCGAGCGGATATTCGCAGAGCTGGGCCAGAAGCCGCGCGTGATCGCAACCGGCGGCCTGGCGCGCATGGTCGCGGCAGATTCCCACTACATCACCGAGATTGACGATCTTCTGACGCTCGACGGCCTGCGCATCCTCTTTGAACGAAACCGCGCGCCACGCCAGCGCAACCGTCCGCGCTGAAGCGCTTTGCCTTTTTTTTGACGTGCACAACTACTTCAACTACTTCACGGAGATCGAGGAGCGCTTTCAGCAGCGGCGCGGCGCGATCCTGTTGCTCTCGACGCTCGATTGGGCGCTGATCGAGACGTGGCACGAAGCAGGCATTCCACTCGAAGCGGTGTTGCGCGGCATCGACACCGCCTTTGACCGGTACGAGACGCGCCAAAAGCGGGGGCGCATGCGGCGCATCAATGGCCTTGCGTGGTGTTCGCAGGCAGTGATGGAGGCAGCCGAAGAGTTGCGCGAGGCCTCGGCAGGCACGGCATCCCAACCGAGCCCGGAAGGAGAATCAGGATTCGAACACGAGCGCATTGCGGCGCACCTTGAATCGGCCGCAAGCACGCTTGACGCAGCAACCATCGCGAAGGATGCCTGCACAGAGACGGCTGTGAGGCTGCGCGAACTGGCCGCAGAAGCCCGTGCCGCATCGACTCACCATCCCACCCCTCACGAGATGGAGGCGTTTGAGCGTCTGCTGACGGTGCTTGAAGACAAGCTGTTTGCGGCGTTGACAGCTGCGGCTCCCGAGGAGCTGCTCGTGGCACTGAAGGATCACGCCGGACGGGAGCTTGCGCCGTATCGCAGCCGCATGGGCGCAGTGCAGCTGCGCCAGGTGGAGCGTCAATTTGTGCAGAAGCAGCTGCTGGTGCACTACAACCTTCCCCGCCTGAGCCTTTTCTATATGAGCCAGCAATGAAGCGTCCAAAACTCCAGATTCGTAGCACCTGTGAAGCCGAGAGCAGGCTCGTGCGCATTGAGAAGCCCGTCTACGGGGGGTCGTTTCTTGCGCGAGATGAAGGCAAGGCTGTCTTCGTTCCGCTCACATTGCCCGGGGAGCATGCACGCGTACGCATCGTGGATGAGAAGCGCGGGTACTCGACAGCTGAGGTGGATGAAATTGTGAGCGCTGCGCCGGAGCGGGTGGCTCCAGGTTGCCTGCACTTTGGCGCATGCGGCGGCTGCCAATATCAGCACACAGACTACGAGACCCAACTTCGGCTGAAGCACGATATCCTGCGCGAGACATTGGAACGCGCCGGCGTGCAAGCTCCAGAAGAAATTGATGTGCTGGCGGGACAGCCATGGGAATACCGCAATCGTATTCGCCTGGCGTTCGATGCAGAAGGAAGAATAGGCTACCGCGGGCGCCGGTCTCACGATGTCGTCGCGATCGGCGAGTGCCCAATTGCAGCACCTCTGCTGGTGAGAGCTGCTCATTCGATTGCGGAAACTCTCCGAAGCTCCAGGCCGACGATGCGTCCGTCAGAACTGGTCCTCTTCTGCAATGGAGACGAGAGCGCGTTACTGGCAACTGTTTTCGTGACATTCCCTCAAAAGGGTGGCTTCGACGATGTCGCCAAAGGCCTGAGCGAGCGGATCCCAGAACTGAGCAGCATAGAACTGGTCCTTGAGGATCGACCGGGCAGGCAATCGCGGCGGCTTGCATTCTGGGGTGAGACTTCGTTCACCTATCCGGCAGGCGGCTTCAGTTATCGGGTGGGTCACGGAGCTTTCTTTCAGGTGAATCGCTGGCTGGTTGATGCGCTTCTTGAACGCGTTACCGCCTCTCACAAGGGGAAGGTCGCATGGGATCTGTTCGCGGGTGTGGGGCTGTTTGCACATCGCCTGGCCTTGAACTTTGAGCGCGTGATTGCGGTTGAGAGCGCGTCAGCAGCAACCCCCCACCTTGCGGAGAATCTGCGCGGCACGGGAGGCACGACAGTTGCCGCAGAAACGCTGATCTTTCTGCGGGGCAGGAACAGGGATGATCGACCGGAACTGATTGTGGCCGATCCACCGAGAGCCGGGCTGGGAGAAGAGACGACCTCGCTCGTTGCGAATACAAACACGCCGTTTCTCGTCTACGTTTCGTGCGACCCCGCGACCCTGGCGCGTGATCTTCGCGCGCTGATCGGCGCAGGCTACAAGCTGGAATCGATCACTCTCGCCGATCTTTTTCCGCAGACCTTCCACCTGGAGACGGTAGTGCACCTGCGGCGATCCTGATAGGCTTGCAGCCAGGAATCTTTCATCATTTCGGTCGATGCAATTGGAATCGGAAAGTACCGGGCCTTTGGTTTTGCGTCCTTCTGCGGGCGCGCTCACCTTGGCGCCACTGTTTCACGCCGCATGGCTCTTTGCCGCCGGAATCGCGATTGCGCATTTTCTGTGGTTGCGCCCAAGCCTGCTGCTCATGTCCCTCGCATCCGTAGCCGCTCTCTGCTGCCTGGGCGCGTTTCGCGCGCAGCGGATTGCATGGCTTCCACTGGCAATTCTCTGGATCGTGCTGGGGGCGTGGTGCGTAGAGATGGAACCGCAACCTGCTCCTTCACGGCCTCTCGCAGCTTTGTCCGACGGCTTGCTTCGTTCCGTTGAGGGAGCGGTTGTAGATGCCGGGTCTGTGCGGGACGTACAGAACACAGATGATCCTGACGCAGAAGAGGCCACCCAGCGCATTGATCTGCGGTTGGCGAATATCGAAGTCGTCAGCGACACGCAGGACACTCAGATCCCTATTGAAGGAAACGTGCGCTTGACGATGCGGTGGCCTGTGGAAGGGGATCGGACTGCTCCCGTGCCCTTCCGCTGCGGCCAGAGAATTCGCACCGTTGGCCGGCTCCTTTTGCCTCAGGACTATCGCGACCCGGGAACCTGGAGCCGCACAGACTATCTGCTTGATCAAGGAATTACATCAACGGCATCAGTGAATGCAGACCAGGTTGAGGTCGTTGGGTCGGAAGAATCACCGTCATTGAAGTGCCGGCTGGCGGCCTGGCAACATGCGGCTAGCGCCCGTTTGCTCGCTCTTCCTGACGCAATGCAAAGACTGCCGGGGCCGCTTCGACTGCGCAAAGAAGACGCGGCGATGATTGCCGCCATGGTTACGGGCGATCGGACATATCTGAATCACTCGTTGCGCGTTGGATTTGAACGCACCGGGTCTTTTCATATGCTCGTTGTCTCCGGCCTGCATCTTGGCATAGTTGCCGGATGCTTTCTGTGGGTGGCGCGTCAATTCCGGCTCCCCCAGTTCCCTGCCACGCTGGTCACGATCGCTGCATCGCTCGCCTATGCTCTTTTTACGGGCTTTGCCACACCGGTCCAGCGATCACTCTGGATGGTGACGCTTTATTTACTTGGAAGGCTCGTGTATCGCGACCGGAGTCCGCTGAACACGATTGGATTTGCGTCGCTGTGTCTGCTCGCGGTCAGTCCTCGCAGCCTCTTCGAGTCGAGCCTGCAGATGACGCTGCTCGCGGTGATTGCGATAGGCGGGATCGCCGTGCCGTTGCTTCAGAATACGGTCCACCCGTTTCTTGTTTCGATGTCGGACCTTTCTCTTGTGGCAATCGACGTGAAGCTTGCGCCGCGCCTTGCGCAGTTTCGAGTGCAGATGAGAATGATCGCGGACGCAATGCAACGGGCGGTTTCAAGACGTGTCGGATGGAGTGTCTTTCCCTGGCTCGTGCGGCTGACGCTGCGCTGCGTGGAATTGCTTGTTATCTCGATCGCAATCGAACTGGCAATGACGCTGCCAATGGCGGTCTATTTTCACCGCATCACGCTGCTAGCGTTGCCGGTGAACATCTTTATTCTTCCTCTGCTGATCGTGCTCATGCCTGCAGCGCTCCTCACGCTGCTTGCTCTGCTGGTGTGGCCGGCGGGCGCAATCGCGCCTGCTGCCGTAGTGGCAGTATTTCTCCACGCAGGAGTCGGCCTGGTGCGCTTGTTTGGTTCGCTCGCCTGGAGCGATTTTCGCATTCCCGCGCCTCAGGCCTGGCAGTGCATGGTCTTTTGCTTACTTCTTGGCGCTGCAGTTGCATTGGCACGCCGTGCCAGTGCCTCCGGCGACCGATGGCAGCATTTCGGAGCCTGGGCCGCGCTGGCACTTGCAGCGTTTGCCGGTGTCGCGCCGCGATCCATCCAGCATCCGCGCAACGCGCTCCTGGTCGAAGCCATTGACGTGGGTCAGGGCGATTCGCTGTTGCTGATTACGCCTGACGGCAAAACGATGCTCGTGGATGGCGGGGGCTTTGGCGGCGTTCCGAGGCAGGTTCAGCAGGAGTTTGACATTGGAGAAGAGGTCGTGTCGCCAACACTGTGGTCGCGCGGCATCCGCCGCCTGGACGTGGTTGCGTTGAGCCACGCACACTCGGATCACATAGGCGGATTGCCCGCCGTGCTGCGCAACTTCAGGCCTGCCGAACTCTGGGTAGGAAACAACCCGCGCAGCGCGGCGTACAGTGCCCTCCTAGCCGAGGCCGCGGCGCTCCATGTGCGAGTGCGCGAGTTCCGCGCAGGAGATGAGGTCCGATTGGGCGACTCGCAGGTTCATGTTCTTGCGCCATCGAGCAGCTACCATCCCGGCGATGAACCGAAAAACGACGACTCACTGGTTCTGCACGTTGCCTACGGCGCAACCTCGGTGATGTTGGAAGGGGACGCCGAATCGCCGATCGAGCGCGCGATGATGAGTGAACCCGGACTGCAGAGCACACTTCTCAAGGTGGGCCATCACGGCAGCGTCAGCTCAACGCAGCCGGATTTTCTGGCGCGGGTCAAGCCGCAGTGGGCGGTGATCTCCTGCGGATTGCACAACCGATATGGCCATCCGCGCGAAGAGGTTCTTCAGGCACTGCAATCGTCGAAGGTACGTGCCTTCTCGACCGACATCAACGGCGCGGTGTGCTTCAGCCTGGATGGCAGGACCTCGACCGCAGATCCTTTGTGCGGGCGGAATCGACGTTAAAGCCTCCCCCCATAGTCTTTGAACTAAGCGATTTTCCAGAAGCTACGATGACTCGACAGCATAGCGCAGCATCACAACGCCGTCCGCAAATGTCCGGCAGCTTAAAAGCTTCAATGGCACGTCACTATGTCTAGGCGACATCAACGGAATGCCCTCGCCGATCATGTGCGGGATCACGTGAAAGACGAATTCGTCCACAACACCCGCATCCAGAAAGCCCCCGATAAGTTCCGCCCCGCCCACGAGCCAGATATGTTTCCCATTTTCGGCACGTTGACGCTCCGCAAATGCCGCCACATCATCGCGAATGACCGTAACCTTCTTACTCGCAGCCTTCGTCAGCGTTCGTGACAACACGTAGTTCTTCTTGCCCGAGTAGCCATCGGCCATGCCGAACTTCACAGCCTGCTCATAGGTCTTCCGTCCCATCACGCAGGTGTCGATAGTGCGGTAGAACACGCCTATACCGTGATCCCCCTTGAGCCGAGGGCTGTCGAGCCAATCGACTGACCCATCTCTTCGCGCGATGAAACCATCCGCACTTGTGGCGACGTAGACAATGAATTTGCGTTTTCGCGCCATCTGAACCGCCTGAATCCTGTGGGCATTTTGATCGTGCGAAACCAAGACGTCAATGTCGCAATCAAGGCCAATGCACTCATTCGAGAGGATAGTGAGCGAGTCGTGGCCCAACCGGAAATTACTCTTTCGTCAACAGTTCGGATTGCTGTAGACCAACGAGTAATTTCCGTGTGGGCGGTGATACGACCGCTTCGACGGATTCGGGCTTATACTGTGGCGCACAGACTGTATCGACTATCAACCCTGAAGAGGATCGAATGGGCTATTCAATATCTGTCCTACACCGACGCCGCGTAATCGCGCTGTTGATCTTCAGCGTAAGCGTCGGCGCTGCGTTGGCTCAAAACGTTGAAGGAGGCAATCAGCAGCTCCAGACATTCAAAGAAGGACTAGCCTCTCATGGATTGACCGACTTTTCTGCGCCGTCGCTAATCGCTGCTCTCTCGCACAGCGATCCGCAAGTACGGACGATGGCTGCGATGAAGCTTGCGGAGGATCACCCCGGTGAGGCGGCACCCGCCATCGAATCTGCCTTATCTCGTGAGCAGGACCTCAACGCCCAGATCGGACTCTCTCAAGCACTTTGGGCGCTTCACGATGACCATGGGATCGCGCACCTGCACGCGATGTGCAAAGATTCTTCCCTGAGCTTCACCACCTTGATCTCAGTCGTTGACGCTCTTGGGCTCACCCACTCACCGGTAGGCATATGCGCAGAGACGTTCTTTACCGCCATGGGACGCTCCAAAGAGTCTGGAGAAATCGCCATGGGAGAATCGCGGCTTGCAATCATCTACTGCGACTCCACTCCGGAGCAGGCACGTCGCATACTGATCACTCTCAGGCAGTACCTAGCGGATCGTAAACAGGAAGCACAAATTCGCTTGGAAGCAAGCCAGGCGCTCGCGGATATCGGGACTCCGGAGTGCGCAGCAGCCATTCGAGAGGCAATCTCACAAGAACAGAACCCCGATTGTCGCATGTTCTTCGCGGCGACTTTGAAAGGCTTGGAGAGGAACCCGCATCGCTGTGGCGGCAACAGATAATGAAATGCTGAACACTGCGTCCGAAGGCAGCGAGTGGTGGGCTATTCGAAAGTTATTCCGTGGTCACAGCAGGTCGAGGCGGTCGGGATTGAGGCGAGGTGTTCGCGGGCGATGGGGAGCGCGGCGCACACTGTAGAGGGCTTGGTTTATCTATGGTCGTTCATCTGCGGAGTCCAGGGCGGATGATTTGTGCTCTCCCAGGTCTCAAAAGCGAGACCTGGGGGCACCCGGCGTGTTGAACGGGGGCACGGGTGACACGTCAAACCCTGAGATTACGGATGACGATATTCCGTTCTAGCTATCCAGGGTTAAGACGTGCCTTTTCCGGGGGCACGTCTTAGACTGCTCGCATGAATCTTCGCTCGGTTATGAGTGGACTTTTGCTCTCGGGTATATTCGCACACGCCCAAATCAAGACCGGCAGCGTACTCGTCTACACTCAAACCTCCTCGGGCTTTGTTATCGCTGCCGACAGCAGATCCACGTGGACCGACGCGCGGCCGACGGATGATGACCAATGCAAAATCGCTGCATTTAAATCGAACCGGGTCGTCTTTGCGGCCAGTCTGGGCACCGGATATGAGAACTCGGGGCCCCTCGATTTGGAGCCGTCCTGGGACACCTTTGATCAGGCCAAAGAGGTGGTCCTGCAAAAGTGGCCTGATCCCGTCCCCGTTAACGCCCAAGAGGCCGCCCAGAGGCTGTCCAGTGCTTGGGCGACCAAAATGATAGACCGCTGGCAGGGGGTCAAACGCTTCGACCCTGCCAGGTTTGCGGCGGCAGTTCATAGTCGTGGCGTGCTTACAATCGGGATTTTTGCAATCGCGTACCAAGGCAAAGTCGCAGTGACAGTGTCCAGTGTCATCGACAACAATGGGACGATAAGCGTACGTCCTCTCACGGACCCTAATTGTGCCGTTGATTTATGTGCCATCGGGAAAATCGACACCTACGAAAAGTACATGTCGCCCTCGTTCATGTATGGTTTCCCGCCAATCACCCGAGTCATAAGCTTAGTCGACAAGACGATCAGGCTAGATCCAACAGGCGCTGTAGGGGGCAAGACTGATGCACTGGAACTGTTGAACGACGGAACGATCAATTGGAAGCAGAAGAAAGACAATTGCCCAGATAGCTGGGATGCATCTATGACGGGGCAACCAACCAAGTAGGCGACACTACTGGAGTGCAGGGGCGTTCTGGGCGAGTTGTCGCCTACTCGTCCCTTTGCCGAATCTTTGCCTGGAATTGAGGGCGCCGGATTGGTACGCCTCAATGAGAGTCATAGTGGCCGGATACTCCTGCACCTGGAGATGGGGCGGGATGAATTCCTTTCCGATCTCTGTTCTTTTCCGTCTGGATTCCGAACGCAGGAAATCCAAGCCTGATCCCACTCATGTGCAAACTGCGCGCATGAATGGGGCACCTGTCTGTGTACCCGTTTCTGCTGACCGACGACAAAACCAACATCAGAACCTCACTCTGGCTCCGAACTGGATCTGGCGCTCGCGATAGAAGTCGGCTCCGTTGATGTTGAGCGGGGTTCCGAATTCCTTTTGTCCGGATTTCAGCCCCGCAAGGTAATGCATGGTTGGAAGGGCGCCATTGGTACTGCCGGCTTCGATGGTGTAGCCCACCGTCTCCAGTTCGGAGACATTCTGGTGATTGAACAGGTTGAAGCTCTCCGCCATCAGTTCAAGCTGGCGCTCGTGACCGATGGGAAATCTCTTGGCGATCCGCAGGTCTGCCTTCCATGTCTCAGGGTAACGGTAGGTGTTGCGGCCCACTCCCGGAACCCGATTGTCACCTCCGTATCCATTCATGCCCGTTGCGAGAGCCACAATCGGGGCGCCAGACACGGTGAACTCCTTCGCCAGCGAACCGGCAGTCCGCATCGTGAATGGTAGACCGCTGTGGAACTGACCCGTTCCTGAAAGCATCCAGCCGTTGACGAACCGGCCTGCATCCCTGCTCAACGTCCAGGTTGGCTCCCAGATCACGGCAGCGGATGCCCAATGACGAACATCGAGATTCCCGGTTCCGTATTCCTGATGAAGGTCGGTTGGATCGAAGACGCTGCTGCCCGTCACCTGCGCAGATTCGTTGGGGTTCCAATCGGTGGCGTGCGCATAGGTGTAGTGAGCGCGAATGGAGAGGTTGCGACTGCTGCGAACGAGTCGAACCATCGCTGCTTCATACTTGGAGTTCGCACAGCTGAAGATCTCCGCAACCTGCTGGTAGTTGGTATTGAGCCTTCCGGCAAAGCCGGTGGTTGAGTCGGCGGAAGGCCAGGAAGCGTAAAAGGGAACTGAAATCTGCGGCGTCTTGATGGGACCGGCATGGCTTCCATCGACCACCAGATAGGTGATGGTCTTCGGATTGACTGCCGGATCGATGTTGGCGTCCATGGTGATGGGGAGACGCCGACCGAGGCTGACCGCAGCTCCGGCTTCAAGATGCAGATGAGCCGGCAACGCCTCTTCGATCGATGCCTCGGCCTGGTGAATCTCGCCGTTGCGGAAACCGGGCGCAAATTCGACAGCACCGGGCTTGAGAACTGTGGAAGGCTGGCCGGCCAGCACGTAGGGAAATGGAGGAGCACCGCCGGCATTGAGGTTGTCTGTCGGGCGCATGAAGAAGTCGAGATCGCCCTTCAGGGAACCCGTGCGTGTGCGCACCGTCTCGATGGTGACATTGGGAGTCCGGCCAAAATACATTCCGTATCCCAATCGCAGCACGGGCCAGAGATGATCTCCGGCGCCAATGGCAATGCCCACGCGGGGACTCCATTGGTTGCCCATCGCGGGCGTCTGCTGGGTCAAGGGAAGGTCAGGGTTTGTAATCGAGGAAATAGGTGGGGGCAGTTGCTCCCTCTCCCAGCGCAGCGCCAACGACATGACGATCGATTTTCTGGGTTGCCACTGCGCTGTGGCGTAGCTGGACCAATCGTTGGTGCTGATCCACCAATTAGCCGGTCCCATGGTTTGCGAGTAGTACGCATAGCATGGGAGATATCCGAGACCGTGCAGAGTGCCGGTTGAATCCCGCCACACCTTCCCAGTCTGGTCGCAGTTATGCTGGTCCATCGGATCGAGTTGGCCATTCAGGCCGAAAGAGGCAAACGCCAGCGCATCCGAGACGAAGTTCTCAACACTGGAGTAGTGGTAGGTGCCGGTCTGGTTGCGCAACCTGCTGATGGAATCTCTATTGTGGTCCAATCCGAATCCCGCCCGCAGAAGCAGGGGACCCCGCACCCAGTTCATCTGCTGCTGCACGCGAAGAAGCTGCTCGTCAGGATAGCTGCCCGGTCCAAATCGAGCTGGGTTGCCGATGCTGAAGCCGTAACGTGAATCAACGATGATCTGGGGAAGCTGCCCCCAGGCGTTGATATTCAGCGTCTGCTCGTAGGGGGAGGGGGTCTGCGGCGGCGCTCGTAGAATCTGCCTGCCCATCGAGCCTTGCGTGACCGCGAGCAGGTTTGGCGTGAGGAAGCTCTCCCATTTTCCAAGAAGCCACATGGTGTCGGCGGAGGTCGAGCCAAAGCTGTGCGTTCCGTAAGCTTCAGACACGCGGGCGTGGCCGCCACCTTTCGAACCGAGGTTGGCCCCGGTTCCCTCCAGCGTAAAGTGATTGCGCTCGTCCGTTTTCCAATCAAGACGGCCGAAGCCGCTCCATTGCGAGGAACTGCGATCGGCCGGGCCGAGAAGGCCGGCCAGTGTTTCCAGCATTGGCGAATAAGCTGCGAGGCCCGCTGCCAGCGGGTTCGCGCTGTTGAGGCCCAGGCGCGCGCTGAGCACCTGCATCTGGTCATTCGAGGGCTGTGCAAAGAAGTTGTCAGGATGCCTGACCGTGGACACCCCGGGATAGTCGCGATGGAGGCCATCGACCGATGCGAACCAGAAGAGGCGCTCGTGACGCAGGACGCCCCCGATCCCGACACCCCAGATCCATTCAGTGTCAGAAGGCGTGTACGGTATCGACGAAAAGACGGGAGTGGTGAGGATTTTCGCCGGAGCAGTTTCGCGCACCCAGTGCGAGAAGGGATTCTGGGCGCCCAGGATTCTCTGGCGGCTGAAAAAGAACCCCTGTCCGTGGAGGCGATTGGTACCGCTCTGGGTAACGATGCCTACGCCATCGTTTCCAGTCCGAGAGGTCAGGAAAGAATCGCTTGAAGACTGCGTGCGAACCTCATGAATTGCCGCTTCGCTCGATGGACCGATTTGCGACGAACCGTGCACCCGAGCCCGTCCTGTCGCGGTATCGCCGAATGCTAGACGTATTTCTGCGCCATCGACTGTCACGGCTGCCTGGCGTGATCTGGACCGCGCCGTCTGGGATTCGGTGTCTGGCGCCGTGACTGCCGGGCCCGATTCGTCAAAGACGAAGCTCTCCCAGTCTCTTCGTGGCAAAGGCAAAGACTGAATCTGTCCCGCGGTCAAGGAATCATTTGTCGATGAAGACGCGGGCGATAAAGCGGGTTTCGTTGCCACAGAGACTCTGTCCTGAGCCGGCAGGCCCAGAAGCAGCGTAGCGGCTCCGACCCGCACCAGGGCGGACCCCAGGTCTCGCGGATGCGCAGTCGAGGGCTGCGCTGCAGATTCTGGCGCAGGAATCCTGGTTTCAACAGATCGACGACCTGAATTTTCGGATTCGTTTCTCTCTTGAGAGGAATCGGCCCACGCGGTGTATGCCAGGATTGGCAGTGCGGCAAAGGTCAGCAGCTTCGTACCGTTTCGTTTGTCCATCCAAGACCAGCCGGCAGCAGATTGAAGAAGCGCTCACCGCGCGGCCCATCCTGTGGCTGGCCCAAACCAGCGAAGTCCGGCGAAAGCGCCGCACCAGACATGAGCCGGCACGGCACTTTCTTTTTCCCTGGCAGTAAGTTGCGAGCGATTCTATTGAACGCGGCGAAGAATACCGGTGATGTGCAGCACGTTTGCATGGTTGCGCCTGGACCGCGCCTACCCGGGAGCGGGGCGCCAAAGGGATTCTGTAAACTAAGAGAAGCGGGCATGAATCGATCTGAGCAAGGCTGTGACCCCGCAGACTGTGAGCTAATCTCCTTCGTTTCAACGATCTATGTTCATTGACGAGGCAAAAATTCGCGTGAAGGCCGGCGACGGCGGCAACGGCTGCATGGCCTTCCGGCGAGAGAAGTTCGTGCCTCGTGGAGGGCCATCTGGCGGAGACGGCGGGCGTGGCGGCGACGTGATCATGGAGTCGTCACAACAGCACAACACGCTGATTCACTTCCGCTATAACCCGGAACATAAGGCCCAGCGGGGCGAGCACGGCATGGGGTCGAACTGCACAGGACTTGATGGAAAGTCCATTATTCTTCAGGTGCCGGTGGGAACATCGCTCTTCGATCAGGAGACAGGCGAACTTGTTCATGACTTCTCTGAGCCCGATGACCGCCTCGTCATTGCGAAGGGCGGGCGCGGAGGACGCGGGAACCAGCACTTCGCCACAAGCACACATCAAGCGCCTCGCGAGCACGAGATGGGGCGGCCGGGCGAGGAGCGCAGCTACCGACTTGAGCTGAAGCTGCTTGCCGATGCCGGACTGGTCGGCTATCCAAACGCCGGAAAGTCGACGCTGATTTCACGTATTTCCGCCGCGAAGCCGAAGATTGCCGACTACCCTTTCACGACTCTCGAGCCGAACCTCGGCGTTGTGACCGTGGGAGAGGAACCGCACACCCAATCGTTTGTAGTTGCAGATGTTCCGGGTTTGATTGAGGGTGCGCATCTGGGATCAGGACTTGGCGTGCAGTTCCTGCGGCATATTGAACGCACGAGGCTATTGGTTCATCTTGTTGATGTGTCGGACGGGTCAGGCCGACCGGATCCGGTGGAAGACTTCAAAGTCATCAACAAGGAGCTCGAGAGTTTTGGGAACGGCCTGCTCGAAAAGCCGATGATTGTCGCAGCGACGAAGATCGACGTCGCAAACCCCGACAAGCTGAAGAAGCTTGCAACTTATTCAAAGCGGCGCAAACTGGAGTTTCATGCAATTTCCGCTGTTACAGGCGCGGGAATCGATGAGTTGAAGTGGGCTCTTGCGAAACGGCTGCGGAAGCCGGAATGACCTCGAATGATCCGCCGGGGCACCTCCCCCAGACACCCCGGCAGAGCATAGGTGCCCCGGCCTTGGCCGGGCACCATCCGAGTCTGAATGCATCGAGGGTTGACTCGGAGCCTCGATGATCACGACCGACCAGCAGTCCTCAATTCCAGCGATAGCAGGAGCAGGCGGTCGATGACCGAGAACGGCTGCAACGCGTATTCAATTCGGATCTTTGGACGCCGATTGGCGCCTAGTCCGTTTCCTCCGGGAATCCTGAGTTGCAACGATGTGCAGCCATCGTTGAAACTCTGATAGGGTACTGAAACCGTATTCCTGGCCCGTGTTCACATCTTCTAACCGGATATCTATGAGGCCGTTGGGTTCATTGAAGGCGCTACTTAACTCCAGTACATAGACTTTCTTCATTCAGGTACCTGATTTGGAATGATAGGGACCTTGACCAAGGGAGTTGTGAAATTGAAGTAAGGGAATCGTGGAGAATGATGGTGGCGCGCACCGGACTCATCTACGGGCAAAATGGGAGTTGGGTTTTGATTCTTGAATACTGGCGATCCATCAAACCCCGGCGAAGCACCGGGTAGGGATGCCCAGGATCCGGAACAGCATGAAAGAGTTCGAGCCTTTTCGTCTGGATGTCGCGAACGAATGTCTTTGGCGCGATGACGAGCGAATCCCGCTAACGCCCAAGGCATTCTCACTGCTTGCCTTCCTCGTGGAGCGGCCAGGAACACTGGTGCCCCAGGCGGAACTGCTCGAGAAGCTCTGGCCCGACACGTTTGTCCAACCGGAAGTCCTGAAGACCCATATTCGCGATCTTCGATCGGTGCTGGGGGACGACGCACGGAAACCCCGCTTCATCGAGACCCAGCATCGTCGCGGGTACCGGTTTATAGCCCAGGTTCGAGATCGTGACTCGTCCTCAAGGCGCTCGGGCGGGCCTTCGCCGCAGTTGGTTGGCCAGGAAGACAATCTCGGCTTTCTGCTGAATGCGTTTCGTGAGGCCTGCAGCGGAAATCCACAATTAGTTTTCGTCACCGGTGAAGTGGGCATCGGAAAGACGAGCCTGGTGGATTCTCTGGAACGCGAGATCCTGAGCGGTCAGCCTGGGGTAAAGGTACTGCGCGGACAGTGTGTGGAAGGATATGGCGGCCGTGAGCCGTTCTATCCCGCCCTGGATGCCGTCTCCAGTCTGTTCCGCCTTTCAGGAAGGGACAATTATGTAAACATCTTTGCCGAGTACGCGCCGACGTGGCTTGCCCAATTCCCGGCAAGCCTGAAAAAGGAACAGCGTAAGAAGCTCGCGGATGAATTGGCCGGCGCAACCACTGAGCGCATGCTGCGGGAGTTTTGCGTAACGATCGAGGCGATCGCCAAGGAGACGCCGACTGTCCTCATCCTGGAAGACGTTCATTGGGCCGACCCGCACACGGTGGATCTGTTTGCCGCGCTTGCGCGTGGACGCTGGTCTGCCAAGCTTATGGTTATCGCAACATGCAGGGCAGTCGAGCTGGCTCTTGCGAATCGTCCTTTGAAGATGCTGATGGAGAATCTGCTTGCGCGGCGTCTTTGCCAGGAGCTTGAGGTGGAGGGTCTGACGCTTCGCGGTGTTCAGTGTCTTCTTGAGAAGAAGGCGCCGAACGGGCGCGTGCCGATTGGCTTGCCGGAGTTTCTCTTCGGACATTCCGAGGGCAACCCCCTGTTTCTCGAAGCAGCATTGGAACAGCTCATCGCGAACCGGTTCCTCGCGATCGAGGATGGCAGCTGGACTGTTCGAACGCCTTTGGCGGACATCCGCTCGGTTGTACCGGAGACCCTAAGCCAATTGCTCGGCGCCCATATTGAATCGCAACTTGCAGAGCCGGAACTGGTAATCCTTGAGGCGGCAAGCGTGTGCGGCGTGTCGTTCACGGTTGCGCTCGTTGCCTCGGCCGCTGAAGCCAGCCAGGAAGAGGTGGAAGAGATTTGTGACCGGCTTTCGCGGCGGGGTCATTTCATTCGTGCAGCAGGCGCCCTGGATCTCCCGGACGGAACCGTCACTTCGCAATACGAATTCGTTCATTCGCTGTATCGCGATATCTTCTACGAACGAATTGCTCGCGTCCGCAGGGCCAGGCTGCACAAGCTGTGCGGGCTCAAACTGGAATCGACCTATGCGGGCCAGATTGAGGAGATTGCTTCACAAGCGGCGTACCACTTTGAGATGGGGCTTGAGTGGGGACGGGTCACGCGGTATCTGTTTGTCGTTGCCGAGCTCGCTTCAAGACGATTCGCGTTGGAGGACGCGATTCGAGCACTCGAGCACGCACTCGAGCTTATGGAGCGCATTTCAGGCCCGGCAGTTGAGGCGGAGCGGGTGAAGGCCCTATATCGAATCGCGGAGGCGTATTCGATGACGGAAAAGGCGTCTCGTGCCATCGACGCTTTGGAAAGGGCCTTGCGCTCGCCTGCCGTTGCGCATGACAGCCGCACAAAGGTCCAGATTCTGATGCGGATGGCGTTTCTGTTCGCGAGGTTAAGTAGTTCGAGGTGCATTGCCGCCGCGAAAGCGGCCTTCGAACTCAGTTTGACGATCGATGATCCATGTGTTCGCGCTCAGGCGCGGGGGACTCTGCTCGGCTGGAAGGTGCTTTGCGGTGCCTGGAATCGGGACGATGTCAAAAATTGCTTCGCGATTGTTTCTGAATCGGCAAAATGTCCCGACCCGGTCATCCATGCTCAGAATCAGATTCGTAATTCTGTTCTTTATTTCCTGTCGTCCCGATACGCAGAGGGATTGACCACGCTCCGGAATGCAGCACCCGTCCTCGCGAGTGCAGGGGACCCAATTTACAGCATTGCAGAGCGTTTTGAGATCTGGCTGCTGCTTTTTGCGGGACGGCTAGGTGAGGCTTTGAAACGTCTTCACGGCATTGTCAGTGCTTACAACAGAGATGGGAACAGCCTGCGAGAGCATCTTTGGAAGATTGAATTGGCCTGGGTTCATCTTGAAGCCCTGGATTACCCTGGAGCGGACAGACTCTTGCTGGACTCAATCCTGATCCTGAGCAGGCCTGAGGCTGCCTGGATTCAATTCCACTGTGCGTCTCTTTGCGCGGCATCTGAGATCCATCTCGGAAAGCTCAAGGAAGCAGGCGCACATCTGGATGAGGTTCGCTCATTTCTCGGCTCTGGCGATTCCTGGCTGCACTGGTACTGGAAGCTGCCTCTGCATAGAACTCAGGCGGAACTCTCGTTGCGAGCAGGAGATCTGGTTTCGGCGCGCCAATGGGCAGAGGAATTTCTCTCGGCTGCTCTTGCAACCGAAGAGCACACATGGCAGGCGTTGGCGTTCGATGCATGCGCTAGAGTTGCGCTAAGAATGTGCGAACTTGATCGAGCCAGAGCTTGCATCAACAACGCCATCAAAACAATGGAGGGGCTTGATGTTCCATTGGCGCAATGGCGTGTCCACAAGACGGCGGCCCATCTGATTCACGAGGATGCTGAGCAACATCGCGAGCTCGCAAGGCGGACTCTCGAACGACTCGCCAACTCCCTGGACGAGTTTCCTGCCCTGAAGCGAGCTCTCTTGTCTTCCTCTGAAATCCAGGAGGTCTTCCAGACGCCCGCAGACGCCGTGTGAATGCGAAGCTTTGCCCTTCCGGGGCGACAACATCGCCAGGGCGGCAAGAATTCTCCAGCACTTTTTGCACACCGGGTAGTTCTTACCCGGCATTTGTGCCAGTTTGGCTGCTGCAACTCAGTGGTAATAAACCTCCATGCATTTGGTCCGCCGTGTGCTGCTCTTGGTGCCCGTAAGAGAACGGCACTCACCGCTGCGCCCGCGTTTTTAGATGAACCTTTACGCGCGCGGCCGGAGAGCAGTTTAAAAACCCCGGAGGTGTGAAGATGAATACGTTCAAGTTAAAGCTTCTTCCAGGAGTCTCTTTGTGCACTCTGGCACTTGCGAGTGCAAATGCCTGGGGATCGAGCACGGGTGCAAGTTTCGCGACTCCTATGCCTGTCATTCAGGAGCCTCAGGCGCCGCCGTCGCAGGCGCGGCCCGATCAGTCGGCGCCAAACCCGGATTCGTCGAGGGCCGCGACTTTTACAGGTACTGTCCTGAAGAACGGAGAGCAGTATGTTCTGAAGGACTCTTCCGGCAGCGTATACAAGTTGGATGACTCTTCGCGTGCACAGAGCTTCGAAGGCAAGACTGTAAAGGTCACGGGACGGCTCGATGCAAATTCGAAGATGATCCATGTGGACACGATCGAAGCGATCGCTTCCTAACGCAGCTCGAATTGAACATCTAAAACGTAAGCCAAATTGCTCACAGTGCGGTCCGGATGTGGAAGGTGAGAGGTTTGCATCCGGACAGCTTCCTCAGGGTCAGGCGACAATCCGCTACTGCACGAAAGGCAGCACGAATCCGCCGAAGTGATCGCGGTCGGAAGGAACCGCCGGTCACTTCGGCGGAGGCGCGTCAAACAGAGGATTAGAATTGTCCTCACTATGAGCATGGATGATCTGTCGCAGCAGAACACTTCGGTCGCGAGTTCCTTCCTGCAGTTCTCGCGAAAGAAAGTGCTGGAGCAATATTGGCCACGCATGCGCAGCGCAGTTGAGCCGCTCACGGACGAGCAAGTGTGGTGGCGCCCAAACCCCGCCAGCAATAGTGTGGGAAATCTGCTGCTGCACTTGAACGGCAATGTGCGGCAATGGATCGTTACCGCGTTCACAAAGGCCGAAGACCTGCGGGACCGGCCTTCGGAATTTGCTGCGGAAGGAAGTATCTCAGGCGCGGTGTTGCTCGAGCGGCTCGGCCAGACGATCGACGAGGCGACAAGTGTCCTCGAGCGGCTTACTGTGGACGATCTGCTGGCGACCTATCCT